>ERZ1292623.104-Hain-H51-01um-R1-104-length-92301-cov-22_pt1 | contig 92301 bp, 94 predicted proteins | sample MGYA00564398_ERZ1292623 | MGnify/ENA primary metagenome ERZ1292623 (study PRJEB36523, sample SAMEA6512633) | groundwater metagenome | collected 2019-01-07 | study: AquaDiva: Metagenomics assemblies of 32 groundwater samples
CGTAGGATTCTGGCATATCATAATTAATAACATGGCTGACATTTGGAATATCTAAACCTCGGGATGCTAGATCTGTTCCCAAAAGTATATTAATTTCGTTTGATTTGAATGCTTCCAGAGTTTTTTGTCTTTGATTTTGTCTTTTGTTCCCATGAATTGCTCCTGCTTTAAATCCGCGTCTTATTAATTCATCTGTGAGTTTTTGTACGCCCCATTTGGTTCGTCCAAAAATAAGAACTTTTTCAAAACAGGGTTGTCTTAAGAGATCGTGTAGCTTGTCAACCTTATTAGCTCCTGGTGCAACTCTGATAATTTCCTGTTCAATACCTTCTGCTGTTTCTTGTTTTTTTACAGAAACAGTAATCGGATTTCTAACAAAATTTTGCAAAATCTCTCTTACTTTTCCTGAAATGGTTGCTGAGAAAAAAAGCGATTGTCTGATGGGCGGCATTAAAGAAATGAAATATTTAATATCTTTAATAAATCCAATATCAACCATTCTGTCTGCCTCGTCCAAAACAACATTATGGAATTCGGATAAGTTTAATATCCTTGTTTCAATAAGATCTTTAATTCTTCCCGGAGTCCCTATTACAAAATGTGGCTTTTGTCTCAACTGAGAAATCTGTTTGCCCATGCTGACTCCTCCAATACAAAGAGCAGTATAAATTCCAAGACCTCTTGCAAATCCACGCAATTCATCATGAATCTGAAGCACAAGCTCGTGAGTTGGGGCAACGATTAAGACTCTTTCCAATTTATTTCTGAATACTTTATCAACCAAAGGAATCAAAAATGCAGCAGTTTTACCTGTTCCAGTATTGGCAATACCAATAACATCTCGTCCTTCAATTATGGAATGAATCACTTGATCCTGAATGGGAGTAGGATTTGTATAGCCTTTTATTCTTATGTTTTCCAAAACCTGAGGAGATATTTTAAAATCCTCAAACTTGTTAGCCGGAACATAATCTGCTTCCGGTTGGTTTTGCTGCATAGTATTCATAGTTTTGGTAGCCTGGATTGCAGCAATTAACTCTGAATTGGGCATTACTCTTTGGGGAAATTTTCGATAACCTCTTTGAAAACCGCGTCCAAAGCTTTTTCTGGGCCCACCTGGATTACTAAATCTGCGTTTATCCAGCACCTTTTTAGAGCCCCACGTTTTGCCGTGCGGATTAAAGTCATTATGCTTCTTCTTTGATGAGTAAGCATCTTGTAAAGAAAAGGTGCTGGATTTATTCATATATTAAAAGAATAAAACTGCCTAAATAAGAATTTGAAGCTCGAGTAAGGGGAAAAGATATGATTTTCTAAAAATTGTAATACTTATTATCTTTAACTTGTCAAACAAGAACTTTTCAAAATTAAGCAGATTTATTGCTTTAAACCTGCCGATTTATATCCTATATTATACCAGAAATGAGTTCAAAAGTCAACCGCGAGTCCTGGTTGGCTAGATAGAGAACGGTTGCTCTCCTTTCTTTTGACAATGAATCATAACATATTCTGATGGTGTCTTGTAAGCAAGAGATCTATGGTAACGTTTGTAATTGTATTTGTGATTAAATTTCATACAATGGTCATTAATCATATCAAGATTATCAAGTAAGTCGTATTGGTAGTTGAAGTACTCATATTCTGCTGTTTGATGAAATCTCTCAACTCTCCCATTTTGCTTAGGGCAATGTGGATCTGTAAAGAAATGTGGAATACCCCAAGATGTAATTTCCTTATGGAACTCAAGAAGATATTCGCTCCCATTGTCAGTATTAACTGCTTGTATATCAAATGGAAAGTATTCTTTAACTTTTCTAATGAAGTCTCCCGTTGTCAATAGTCAATCGCAACCTCTCCTTTCTCTTGGTTTAACAATTGAGCAAAAACCTCGTTTGCTGTTTGATAACCAAGTATTCTCCTAGGACGATTATTGATCTCGCTGATCACATCCTGCAACTCTTCTTCTGATACCTCGAGTCGTCTAACGGTAGGACACGACCCTCTGGAGGTCGCTATTGGGGTTCGAATCCCTGCTCGGCAGCCAGTAAGAATTGGAAAGAGGTCGGGAGGTAGCGCTTGGCGCTCGCGCCTGAGCGGAAAGCGCGGCAAATCCGCCTTTTTTGAAACTTGCGGACAGCCGCCGATCCGATAAAAGGAAGTTCGAGCCGACAGTTTTTGCCATGATTGATAAATCATGGCAATTATTTTTTGCGCGCGCGATTTTGTGCGCTGAAAGCGCACTATTCACGAATTCTTGAAAAGGTTCGAGCCACTCAACGCCGTTTTGGGAGATTTCCTTGATTTTGGAGTTGAGAAGCGATTTTGTTTCTACCAATTCATTTTTCTTCTTTTGATAATCTTCTGGACTAATTATCTTGTACAAATAACCCTCAAGCAAACGATCTGCTTTTTCTTCTGTTTCTTTGAGTTGGAGCTGATAGGTTGAAATAATACCAGAGGATTTTTGCTTTTCATTGTTTACGTCTTTATCCGCCCATTCAAGAAACTTTTTGGCGGCGTGCGGCGGCAAAGATGCTCGCAAAACAATTTCCTTTAATTGTTTCTCAATCTCTTCTTTATCAATATATTTTTGCGAGCAAACACCTTTCTTTTTCGAGCAGCGGTAATAAACATATTCAACATTTCTATTTGTCCGTTTGTAATACTTGGTATGTTTTTCGGCAGTGATTGCGCCGCTGCATTCGCCGCACTTAACTAAACCTAGAAAATCAAAAAGATGTTTATTGTTTTTAACCTTGCGACTTTTAAGTTTGACTACTTCCTGACATTTATCAAAAAGTTTCTTGCTTATTAGGGGCGGATGTTTGCCTTCGTAAAGTTCGCCGCAAAACTTCATTACTCCGTAGCAAAACGGATCGGTCAAAATTCTTTTGATTTTATCCAGGTGGAGTACATGACTGGACTTGTTGTAAATTTTATTTTGGTTGAAAAATTTGCGGATGTCAGCGTAACCATAGCCGCCGGTGGCAAAAAGCTGAAAAGCTTTTTGCACATACTTAGCTCTTTTCTTATCAACTTGTATATTCTTGTTGATGTTTAGGTAGCCAAATGGTGCTTGATTTGGCCATTCGCCGCGGCGGAGTTTTTGGCGATTACCCCGCTTTACATTCTCGGAAAGATTATCAACATAATACTTAGATTGATTAAAGGCCATACCTAACATAAACTTGCCTTGCGGTGTATTTTCAAACCAAAAACTGGGAAATTTTAAATCAAGCAATTTTCCTGTATCTAATAAGTAGATAATCTTTCCGCCATCAACTGAATTTCTGGCAAGTCTGTCTGGATGCCACGAGATGATACCGGCGGCACCGCCGTTTTCAATCTTTTCCAAAACTTCCGCAAATTTTTGTCTTCCCGGCTCTTTGGCAGTTTTACTCTCAGTAATGAAAGAAACTATTTTTAAATTTTCTTTCGCGGCGAACTCCTCAAGTTCTGCAACTTGTGCTTCAATAGACAAAATTTGTCTGTCAGGTTCGTCGGTTGATTTTCTGCAATACGCTATAAATCTGATCATATTACCCAGTAAATATAGTTGACCATGCTGTTGCACCCATACCAGCTATTAGTCCAGCGATCAGATATGTGTAAAACAACCTTTTCCATATAGATAATCCTTCAGAATATCTAAATATAAATGGTATAGAGATGAGGGCAAGAAACCATAGAACTGCATGGGGCAAAAAGTGGGTAGTGAAAAATGCCGCTTCTGCTTTGGAAAATACGAACAAAAAGTCTGGAATGAGAAATATGCCAAGTAGTGTGGGAGGAAGAAGGAACATGAAACGAGCTATTAATTCTGGGAGCACTAAGGATATCGGGATTGATGGAACTATTGTTTGTTTTAATTTAGTGCTACCATCTAGATTAATAGTTACTATCTCTGCAGGAAATGATTTGGCAAACAAAGAAGAAATAGATGGATATCCAACTCCCACAAAAAAATTTAACACAACGAGGAATATTACAATATACTGAAGAATTCTCTCATGATTAAAAGTTTTCATTTTTTTCAGATAACCGTATTCTACATCATCTTCTTTAAGCGAACGTAAGTGATCAGGGATTTCTTCTAAAGAAATCCCAATTTTTGCGTTTTTTCTTCCTTCTTTTTCCGGCGGCTGTCCGCAAATTTCAAAAAAGACGGATTTGACGCGCTTGCCGCGGAGGCGGGCGCGGCAAGCGCTACCTCCCAACCTCTTTCCAATTCTTACTGGCTGACCGTTTACAAAAAATGTCGAACTTCAATGTGTTAGTTAGCCGCTTCGCGGCTCGCTTGCTCCGGTGCGGCGCCTTTACACTGAGCTTGTCGAATGTGCCCACCCGCCGCGCCTCCGAAACTGTCGGCTCGAACAATCCCGATAAAATCGGGATTAAAAGAAAAAACGCAAAAATTTTAAGGTTCTATTTTAAAACATTATACACCATGATATAATGATGTTACCATGAGCAGATATACAGTTTCACCAAAACCATACAAAGTTGAGATTGAAGGAAGCATAAAATGGGTTCCCAAAGTTCACATTTATATCCATGAAGGCAATAGAACAATCGACCGCACCGTGACATGGAAAAGAGATATTCTTTTCAGTTCAGAGGAGGAAGCCCGTCGCTTCATTGACGACGCAATGGAGAATATAGAAAGGATAAATATACAATTGTATGGAAAACATGTAGCCGTTCTTAAAGCAATAGCAGAAGAACACGGTCAAAGTCTTGCAGAAGTTATTAGACAGGCAATAGCCAAATATTTACCAGCAGAAGAAAAGAAATAATTAAAATATGAGCATACCATCTTTCGGCGAGATCAAATCCATTATGGAAATTTTAAAAGGGGACAATGAAGAAGGGACCTTGATAAAAGTCTCATACATCATTTTTGGTGTGATTCTTTATGTTGCATTAGCAATATTATTTACTCGCCATGAATTATATTTACTAACTCCTTTTAATCTTCTATTAGAAACTGGAATTATACCAGTAGAAATTGCAAAAAATATAAGCATTGTCCTTGTTTTACTTTACATCTATTTTGCTTACCTGCTTTTATATCTTATTTGGAAAAGCAAACATAATTTCCCATTTCTACGAAATGGATATAAATGGAATCTTAATAAAGGGCTTTCAGACTGGGATTTTCAGGGAAATATTATTGTTGACCAAGAGGAGAAAACCATTCATATAGTTCAATCTGAATTGGGATGTATTGTTCGCAACCGAAATTGGAAAAATTTTACATTGACGTTTGAATTTAAAATTCCAGATCCACCTCTCTTGTCACCACAAGATACAGAGGGAAATAAACAGTTGCGTCGCGGTTTTGGAATCATATACCGAGCTAAACAGTTAGGAGAGTATTACATGATTAAAATAGACGAAAATGGATGCCTTCCCCATGTTAGAAATTTATATTGGGAAAACAACGGTCCTATATGGAAACCCAAAATAGATAAAAGCGATCTCAATAAATGGATTTCTATCACACTTGTAATGATTGAAAATACATTAACCATCGAAATAAAAAGTGCAAAATTTAGTTTTATGTTGCCAACTCATTCAAATGTTCATCACGATACAAATTACCCTTACGGAGATGGATCGGAATCGCGTCCATTCGTGCCGATACTATTCCGTAATTCTGGCTCTGTAGGTTTTCGATCCGCACCCTTTGAAGAAGTATTTATAAGAAATTTTAGAATTGAAGAAGAATCACTCTCACAGTTTTGTAAAAGAAAACTAGAAGCTATGAGAAAATTTCTGAATAACAATAACCCTTAAATTTATGGATTTCAAATTTGAAAGAACCAGAATAGATAAAATCCCAAGAGAAAAAATTATTGAAGAGCTCGTAAGGGTCGCAGAAAAGTTCGAATACACTCGTTACACTTCTAAAGATTTTCTTAAAAATGCTTCCATTGGGCATCAAGTAGTATTTCGAGAGTTTGGAACATGGGATAAAGCAATGGGTGTTTTAACTAAATATCTTGAGGAAAGAAAGATTATTCTGAAACCAAGAACAAAACCCAAAAGGAAAGATGCCTATACTCAAAAACAGCTTTTTGACGAGATGCAAAGAATATGGATAAAAATAGGACACCGGCCGTCAAAAATAGAATGGGAGCAAGCTGAACCAAAAATAAATTACAACACGGTCAGACGACATTTCGACGGGTGGACAAACGCCTGCTTAAGATTTATCGAGTATATAATAGGAGAAAAAATAGAGGATGACAATGCTGCATGGCTTGTAACTGAAGACCAACAAAAAACAAAGATCAAATACGTGCCTGAAAATAATAGAACAATTCCTCTAGGTATAAGACTTGAAGTACTGGCACGAGATAATTTTCGATGTGTTTACTGTGGTAAAAATCCCTCAACAGATCTTGGAACAAAACTTCATGTTGATCACATAACACCTTTTTCTAAGGGAGGAAAAACTAATTTAGAAAATTTGCAAACATTATGTTCTGATTGCAACCTAGGAAAAAGCAATAAGAAACTATGACTACAAAACAGTTTAAGAAAGTAATGCAATCAATCGCGGATGCATGGAATGAGGGAAACGCTAAAAAAGCTGTCGATTGTTTCTCTGACGATGCGATTTATACCGAACCGCCAAATAAACAATTTTTCAAAGGTAAGGACCAGTTATTTATATACTTCGGTGGAGATAGTGGAAGAAAAAAGCAAATGAAAATGAGTTGGCACAACCTTTTATTTGACGAGCACAAGCAGATAGGAATGGGAGAGTATACTTTTGAAATGAATGACAAAAATCACGGTGTGACGGTTGTTGAGATTAGAAATAACAAAATTAAGATGTGGAGAGAATACCAATGGACAGGAAATTTAAATTACGATGTATTCATAAGTCATACAGATAAAGACTTTGAATTCACTATTAAAGATTTGAAGTAAAAGGAGTTCTTGTCCGCGCATGGGCGGGAGGGGCAAGGAAAACTATAATTTCTTTCCTTACTCGCCCGAAGGGCGAGAAAATCGCGCACGCAAAAAATAGCGGAGGTGCGGCGGGTGGGCACATTCGACAAGCTCAGTGTAAAGGCGCCGCACCGGAGCAAGCGAGCCGCGAAGCGGCTAACTAACACATTGAAGTTCGACATTTTTTGTAAACGGTCAGCCATTTCGACTCGCTACGCTCGCTCATGGCTTTCAGCCAAGTCCTGAGTGCAATCGAAGGACTCATGGCTATAGCCATTAAGCAGAATCAACTAGTTGGTTCGTTTGGAGGTATACAAAATTAATAAAAAGCTGTATAATTAAAATCAGATTATGGAGCAATTTGTAATTTATCTTATCGCTGGATTTTGTGGTGGAATAATTAGGGGATTAGTTGGTTTTGTTAAAAATAAAACCCTAGAAAAGGTAAATCACTTTAAATCTTCATATTTCTTGACCACGATTTTGATCTCTGGAATTGTTGGTGCAGCAGCAGGATTATTGGCAGATACCGAATGGCAAATATCATTTCTGGCTGGGTACGCGGGAACTGATTTTATAGAGAATTTATACAAAATAAAACTGAGCAGAAAATTCTAAATAAGGAGTCTCCTTATGTATAATAACTAAACAATCCTTAATCCTTTACAATTAACCTGATCTTTCGACAACCTGCCTACTGGGAGGCAAAATTTAGGGTAAGCTTTACAAATATATTTACATATATATTGACAAATAATTTGTGGTATAGTATACTAGCAACATGTTTGAACCCAAGTTTAGCTTTACGCCAAAGATTGTCAATGAGCTAGCCACCATAGAAAGATTTTACGGTCAACTTCTAGGTGAAAAACTAATTCCTTCTCTTACGCTAAAGCTTTCCCAAGAAAATCTAGTCCTTGCTACCCATCACTCAACAAGTATCGAGGGCAACCCTCTAAGCCCACAGGATGTAACCAATATTGTGCTTGGGGATCAAATTCCAGTTACCAAATCCGAAAAAGAAGTTAAGAATTACTTTATGGTTATCAACAGAATCGCTGTACTTGCAAAAGAACGTGAACCGATTACAACTAATTTAACTCAAAAGCTCCACCGCGATCTTATGATTGGACTTGATAAAGATGCATTAGGCAAATTCCGCGATGGACCAGTTTTTGTTGGACATAAAACCAAAGTAGAAGTTGTGGTTAAGCATAACCCGCCTTTCCACAGCGCAAATAAAATAGAAAATGCCTTAAAAGATGTATGCGGGTGGTTAACAAAAAAAGACGAGCTTCACCCACTAATTAAAGCTGGTATCTTCCACCATGAATTTGCATTTATCCATCCTTTTTTTGATGGGAACGGACGCCTTGCTAGAGTACTTACAACTTACTACTTACTATTAAACAACTACGAAGTTTCCAAATTTTTTATACTGGATGATTTCTACGATATAGACAGGCAATTGTATTCTGATACTCTACATTCTGCCGACAAGGGCGACAACACTCAATGGCTTGAGTATTTCCTAGAGGGCATTGCGGTTTCTCTTCAGGGAGCACTGGCTCGTATAAATGACTTAAAACAAACCAGCCTTGAGGAAATAAAAGGAGAAAAAAGAGTAATAGTCTCTTCTCGAGAAGAAGAAGTTCTGCAAATTGTTTTAGACAAAAAAGCAATAAAGACTTCCGATATTCAAAACGCTTTGTCTGTTACTCGCCAGCAAGCTCACGCACTTTTGCATTCATTAGTCAAAAAGGGACTACTTGAGAAATTCGGCAAAACCAAAACCTCCTACTACAAACTCGCTTCACAGCCCCAGGTGTAATCGAGCAATTGATTCAGACCCGCTTTATAAAATCTATAAATTTTTTTCTGGTTTTGCTATGGGCTTCATCCATTATAATCTCTCTGGCTAATAATGCCAGCGGTAGTTCTACTTTATATTTATTTACAAAGTAGGGAATAGAAAATACTGTATAATAGCCCTCAACAGTGCTCCCAATTTTCCGAAGAGATTCTTTTGCTGGATTTTTTGCCAACATCTTTCCAAATCGAAAATTTCTACTTTCTGTGCTATTGCAAGTTAGTATAAGATCGCCAACTGTTCCCGGTATAACCGCGATATCTATTCCTAAATGCAGTTTCCTATATAATCTGTAAAATTCTTCCATCGCAAGAATAATTAATTTCACCCTTGTGTTTATGCCAAACCCAAGACCATCTGCAAGACCGCACATTATCGCATAGACATTTTTAAACGCACTTGCCATTTCCAACATCATTACTCCTTTTACGATCCTAACTCTAAAATAATCAGTTTGGAGAAGATTTTTGACGATCTCTTTGTTTTTAGACTGCATATATCCTAAATTGACTATTGTAGGCATCTTCTTGATAACCTCAGTTGCAAAACTAGGGCCGGTAAGGCAAAAGTAGTCAAGACCACTCTTGAACAACTCTGTTGCTATTTGAAAAGGAAGCTTATGAGTTGTCTGTTCAATGCCCTTTGAAGCGTTTATGATTGTTACATATTTCTTTTGAGGGGCTATTAGTGCTAATACAGAACGAATTACTTGAGTTGGCAAAGCAAGCACAAATATGTCTACATCGGCAATTCCATCGCTCTTGTTCCATATCGAAACAGACGAACAATTTTCTTTAAGGAGGTTATGTAAAGCATTACCCCATGCACCGTTTCCGATTATTTTTACCTTCATTACAAGAATACAATTATTTATTATTGCACATTATTGCAAGAATAAAAAATTCGACTCTGCCCTATCGACTTAATTAAGCCATGGCATAAATAACACGACAGAAATACTTATTACATAGTGTAGGGATTTAAAACCATCAAAGAAAGTATCAAAGTTTTGTCAAAAAATTTAAGCGTAGGGAGATTTCATTCTCTACTATAAAGCCCTATCAACTCTGCTTTATTCGTGTGCAAACCATGTTTGAAATACGCAGACAAACCTAGTTTGTATCAAGTTGTATCACTCTCGACTGTAAAGTCCAATCAATTCTGCCTGGTCAACAATGTGCCCCTCGATTTTTTCCTCAACCATCTGTTTGGTTACGTTTTGAGGGAGGTCAAGGACTGAATCTAGTGCATACAGTTTAAAAAAGTAACGGTGAGTTCCACTTGGCGGGCAGGGGCCGCCGTAGCCTGGTTTGCCAAAATCTGTCACTCCTTCAATGCCTCCTTCTGGAACACTGTTTTCTTTAGCTTCTGATGTTTGAGGATTTATATTATAGACTACCCAATGAACCCAAATTTTGGAAGGAGCGTCAGGGTCGTCAACTATTAGCACCAAACTTTTTGCATTTTTTGGAACATCCACAAATTCAAGTGGGGGATTAATATTATCCCCATCACAAGTATACTTAGCAGGTATTTTTGTGTTATGTTCGAAAGCTGAACTAGTTATTCTCATATTTGATTATATGATAGCATATAATTGTGCCGATATCTATTTCTGTTTTTACTCTTGGATTCCTGCTTGGTATAAGACACGCCATAGATGCTGATCATGTGATCGCGATAAGCACAATAATATCAAAACAAAAGCATATGAGAGGATCTACTAGAATTGGAATGCTTTGGGGGATAGGACATTCAATCACAGTTACTTTAGTAGCCCTTCCAATTATCTTTTTTTCCTTAAAAATTCCGCTAAAAATAGGCATGGCTTTGGAATTTAGCGTTGGAATAATGCTTGTAGTTTTGGGAATTATCAACTTGTATGGCATGCGCAGTCAAATTGCAAAAACAATTGCTAGCATTATCCATAAACATAGCCATTCACATTTAGGTCAAGAACACTACCATCTGCATATTCATCCTCCAAACAAAAGTAATAATAAGACCCATCATCTAGAGTTATTTCAAGTGATCCGTCCCATACTTGTTGGCTTGATTCATGGTCTAGCAGGAAGCTCTGCGATTGCGATCTTAATTTTAAGTACAATAAACAATAGTATTCTTGCTGCTTTTTATCTAGTCATCTTTCACGTCGGAGTCCTAATGGGAATGATGATTATCACAACTCTTTTAGGAGCATCTATTAAGGTAGCAAATCAAAAAATTGCTTTTATCAACAAATACTTAGTTGCGGGATCAGGGGTTTTAAGTGTTATTTTTGGATTATATGTTATGCACCAAACAGGCTTTGTGGGCGGACTTTTTATGCTATATTAGACATGGTAGAATATTTTGAGAGGAACCAAATGCTAAAACATGATCTTCGTGTTTTAACAGATTTAGATATACAAGAAAAAGCAGTTGTGTTACGTGCAGACCTTGATGTTGATACTGATGCTATTTCAGGAATAAGGCTTTTAGCCGTTAGAAGTTCTGTAGACTATGTCTTTGAGAAAAAAGCCAGAAAAGTAATAATAATTGGACACAGGAAAAGACCAGAGGGATTCGATCCAAAGTTATCTACTCGATTACTCATTGATTCACTGCAACAAGTTTTGGAAAGAAAGATAACTTTTGCCCCAGATTTTGATAAGATGCCAAAAGATGATTTAGTACTTTTTGAGAATTTGCGCTTTTGGAAAGGTGAAAGAAACCAAGACGAGGCTTTTGCTCAGGCACTTGCAGGATTAGGAGATGTTTGCGTAAGCGATGCGTTTGGAACATTTCATAGAACTGACACTTCTATTAGCTTACTACCGCAACTTCTTCCCTCCGCCTGCGGCATACAGGCGGAAAAAGAATATCTTGCTTTATCAAGATTAACACAACTGCCAGATCATCCATTCGTGGCAATTGTTGGCGGGGCAAAAATCCAAGACAAAGTGCCTACAATACAAAATTTAGCAAAAATTGCTGATACTATTTTAGTTGGTGGGCTTTTGCCTATCGAGATTAAAAGAGAAAAACTATCATTTGGCAACAATGTCGTTGTAGCCAATTTAACAACAGAGGAAAAAGACATCGATCAAAACTCAATAGATAAGTTCGTTAACATTATTGTTACTGCAAAAATGATTGTTTGCAATGGTAGCGCTGGTTATGTTGAAGGGGGATTTACTCAGGGAACAGACTCTATTATTAACGCTATTATTAAAAGTGGAGCATATTCAGTTGTTGGTGGAGGGGATACAACGCAATACCTATTTAACCGTAATCTGCAATCACACTTTAATCATGTCTCAACAGGCGGAGGAGCAATGTTAGAATTCTTAAGCGGTTCGCAATTGCCAGGTTTTGAGGTATTAAGGAGAAACAGATAAAGCGAGCATAAATTTTCATTTTGAGCTCCTGACGTGATCTTAGCCAGACTGCCAGAATTTATCAGATTATTCCTATCTGACGGTCTATTACCGGATTTAGTTTATGTTTTAGGTCTAAAAAATGTATAAGTATGCATATTAGAAAATCGATCCTTATGGCCAAGACGGATCACCTTTTATAGTGCCGACATTCGCTCCCTAACAGTAAGCAGAGCTTTCCTTTTTCTGACGAAAAACGTAAGGTACTTTCACCACCGGGATCATTCGGGAAACAAAGTATATCATACAATCAGCTCTAAAACTTATTTTCGAAGCCCCTTTTCATATTTAAAGCGTACAGTGATAACTTGAGTAGTTTTTAGTTTGAGCATTCAGCATTATTGGCAAAATCTTCTGGATCATCGCACATTCTGGCCTTTTGCATCCTCTCTATATCGTTTATCCCAACACCTATATAAACATCTTGTTCTTCAAATGGTAAATCTTCAACACGTTTGATGACAAAATTAGGACCATTGCCCCGGAATTCGCAGGGATGAGCTTGTCTCCAAACCTTTGAGATAATAAAATCCTCACGACGCTGAAGACCCGGTATAACAGCTTGATATTGGGCAAAAACTTCATCTGACATATAATTGAATACTGAATCCAGTTTTTTATATGGCTCGCCATTGCCATTTTTAAACATCGGAGGGATGGCAGTAACACCAACTCTCAAATGAGTACCAGTACTTCTTTTTTTGCCACCACGATCAAAAGGATCCAGATAACCAATAAGATCCCCGGCATTCACCTCGTGAATTGGTGGAGACTGAAACTGGGGTAAAGGATGTGATCCATCAGACATTGAAAAGCGCCACTGGTTAAATGGCCACCAGGGAATTCCAGATTTAGGAATCATAGTAAGTCCATCAGCCATAGTAAAAGGTGAGCTGCCTAAAACATAACCGTCAAAAGGAGCAAAAATTTTTACCTGATCAGTGGATATTCTCGGCTCAGTAACAACATAATGCTGCATATTGCTAACGGGCTCATCAGAATATTGGTCCACAGTTTGATGCCCGCTACAGCTTCGATATTTAGTCAAACGATGAACTTGGTTAAGATCAATAAAATTTTTGGTAATCAAAAAATCTTTGGGAGGTTTATCAGGAGTAAATTGACTGATTAAAGAAAATGTCACAAGAAGAATAAGTGGAGCAAAAATTACCAAATTTACAATAAGCAGAAGTGTCCGATGTTTGGAGAGGGGTTGGTAAAGCAAAGCAGAGATAAAATATGAGGGGATGAGTATTAAAAGCCATGTGTAACGGACAGTTTCAGGATGAGTGAAAAGCACAAAGAAGAAAAAGGTCAGAAGAAACAAAAAAATTGTAATACCTATTTTATCTAAATTGGGCTTGAGCAGTTTACCCATACTTTTAGTAAAGCACAAGTTTCAAATTGGTTCAAGTGTTTGATATCTAGCTCTCATAATAATCAATGGTTCGATTCCCGTTAGGGATAATGCTATGGGGTTAAATTTTGACAAATTTTAGAAACTCTTTGAAGCTAAAAATTGTTAGTTCGATTAAAATCCTATGGAGCTCCTTTACGAAAAAGTTCGGACTAAATTCCGATCGCAAAGGTAGCGGCGCGCCAACTTTCGCGCCGCTTTTATCCGCTCAGCCTTCGGCCTCGCTCTATGTATTTTTTGCAAAGACAGAAATGCGCGCAATTTTTTTATTATAGTCCCGCAACAGCGGGACAAGACAAAACACAAAAGTTTTCTTGTCCCACCCATGCGCGAAAACTAATTACTCTCATATTTTAGCAGAATTGGACTGAAGTACAAACCTGTCTTAACAATTTTATTTCTAATAAAGGCTTCATCTAATTTATCTGTGTAATACACATATATAAGAGTTATGTCATTCTGCTTACACAGCTTACTTTTTAATTTGTCTCTTTCTACTTGTGCCACATAAACTTCATAGGCTTTTTCACCACCAAAAAAAGGGGTAGGTTTCGAGTGCTGCAATCCTTGATATTCAAAAGCTAAGTTATGCGTAGGTACAAAAATATCCAATTCCATTCTTTTTAACCACTTAGATCTATACCTGTAGACAACCTCTTTATCAATGAATATTTTTTTCACTATTTCAAAAAGTTTCACTTCTGAAATATGCAGTTTTACTCCACATTCTGGGCAACCGTAGCCTTTTCTTGTTCTATTGTCTATGATTGCTTTCCATTCATGCTCTTTTACTGCCGGACACTGCCACCAAACCTTCTTCATGCTTGCAGCAACAACATCTTTAGGAGAAAGACTTTCATTTTTTGTGATGTGCCATTCCCTTGCAATTTTAGGATGGGTAGTGAATAAACCATTGGACAAAACAACTTTTAAACCTTGGCATACCGGACAACCCTTGCCGATTATTCGATTATATACTGAGCTTTCCCATTCGTGATCAGTTCCTTTTGAACAAAACCACCAGTGTTTTTTATTACCACCAGCCACAATCTTTTCTGGTTTCAAATTACCATTTTTGCTGGGATGCCACTCGCTTGCTAAATTAGGATAAAGTGTAAAAAGACTATTAGAAGCAGATAGTCTCTGATTAGAGCAAAATGGACAGTTATTTCCACTTTTTCTTTCGGCAACAGTTGCTTCCCATACGTGATCGTCTGCTTTGGAACATTGCCACCAAATATGCCAGTTACTTCCATAAACTACATCTTTAGGTAGTAGTTTTCCATTTTTTGTAGGATGCCATTGTTTAGCTAAATCAGGCCGCATTACCAGTACATTATTAGTCTCACTGGTTCTTTGATTAGAACATAAGGGACAGTTCAATTTTCTTGTGGTTCTATTCTGTATTGATGTTTGCCATTCGTGATTAGCTTTCAAACATTTCCACCAATAACGTTTATTGCTACCAAATGTAACATCTTTGGGTAGAATAGTACCGTTTTTCGTAGGGTTCCATTCTTTAATCAGGTCTGGTCTAATTGTTGCTAAAGAGTTTGTAATACTGACTTTTTGATTTGCACAATATGGACATCTTGTGCCATTAACCCTATGGCTTACTGAAGTCTGCCATACATGTTCAGAGTGAATAGGACATTGCCACCACACCCTTTTATGACTGCCTCGAGTCACTTGATAAGGAGTAAGCGGTAAGTTTTTGGTAATATGCCACTGACGAGCAATAGCTGGATGCGTTGTGGCTAAGCAATTAGATTTTACAACCTTTAAACCTCGACAAATAGGACATCCAATCCCTCTGGAGCGATTATTTATATTTGCTTCCCATACATGGTCAATGCCTTTATTACATTTCCACCAAACTTTTCTATGTGTTCCTGCCACAACGTCCGAAGGCTTCACAGCCCCATTCTTAGTTTGGTGCCACTCAACCACTAATAATGGGGATTGTTTATCTAGCGAGTTAGTAGTAGAAATTCTTTTATTTGAACAAAAGGGACACCCAACACCAGAAGTTCTGCTTGCTATGACAGCCTTCCAAATATGATCCTTACCTTTATTACATTTCCACCAAACCTTTTTACCACTACCAAGTGTAAATTTATCAGGAGTAATACTTCCATTCATTTCTTGAAACCACTCATTTATAAGAACTGGGTGTGTGACTAATAATGGTTGTTTATTCATTTTTTATATTAAGTTAAGTAATTTAAGGTTTTATCTTTTTCTAACCCTTTTCCAAAACCCATCTGGGACAGTCACCAATTTTAAGAAACTTAATCTTACCAAAAGACTGTCAGCCGTAACAGCGAATTCTTGGGCTAACTCAGGAAAAGTATCGGGAAGATCAAAAACAGAACAGGGGGCGGGAATTCGATTTTGGATAACAAATTTATCCCAACTTTCCTTTAAGACTTTTTCCGGCATTAACACCATACTTGCAAAAGTTCTTGCCTGTCTTTCAATATAATCAAATAATTTATTATCCAGTTTTTCTTGCCATGTAATATATTCCTCTAAACCTTTTGGGCCATCTTTACTGTACCAATCTTTATGTAGAAATAAGTGGCCGATTTCTTCAGCAATAGTAAACCTTATTCTTTCAGGCTGTTTTGTATACATCCCTTCGTCTATTACAATAGAATCAAAATTCTGATTGATAAAAGCATTCACTCCAAAATTTTTGATTAAACCACTGATTAGGATAACCTTAAGTCCCAATTTTAATTCTGCGATATCCTCAATTGGTACTGGGAGAGTTAAGGAAGAATGATAACTTTCTAAAAATAGATTCGCTTTGTTTTTAACATCCTGTAAAGTTATATCGTTGGGAGTTTTCATTCATTTTTCGAGGAGTTTTATTAACTGCTCCAGTTTTTTTCTATCAAGCTTTTTATTTCTCATAGTTCTGAAAAATGCTGGCAGCAGATCATTTATATTTTCTTGATTTTTTATATCAGTAGGAATTTGTCCTTTGGCAGTATGTGCTAAATCATGAAACTTAATCCAATCTTCTGTGTCGCGTTTTATTTTTAGAGCGGCTGCGTATCCTGCTAATTTTTCATCATCTAGGGTAGGAGGTAAGATATTTCTTTCAAGCCTGCTTATATTCCCTGGATCATATCCGTACCTTTCACAGAAAGCACGGAGGGAAAATCCGAGCCCCACTCTCTTTAATCTGAAGAAATCACCGAAATTTTGATTAGAAGCGTCTTGACTTTTATTCATAGGTGTTGTAATAATAATACAACACTATTTTAGTATAAACTTTGACAGGTTGTCAAGTTTTGAGGGAGGTGGTAAAAGATGGCTCATCCAAAAACAACAAGCAGTAGAGTAGCAAGAAAAGCGTCAAGATTACTCCGAAGAAGTAGAAGTGTAAATGTAAAATCTGTTTCTGGGAGTGCTTTATCGCAAAAGCACAGAAAAAGGAAATAAGAATGAACTTTAAGAATGCAAACGATAATGATTTAGTTGAAGAAGCGCAGACAGGTTTACGGGGTCAAGGTGCTGTGGTGGAAATGATGGGAAGATTAAAAAATGCAATTATTGAGCAAGATCGTTCAACCAAAAGACTCAATAAAATCCTTCTGTATTTCACTATTGCAGCATTTGTCTTAAGCTTTATCCAAGTTATATTGTTGATTATTGAGTTTTACAGAAAAGTTCTTTAAAATTTTTGCGTCTCTCGTTTTTTGTTTTTTAAACCGGCGGCTTGTCTCACAGTATAATCAGGGCTTTGCAGAACTCCATTCTAGGTCTTTACTCCCGAGTTCTAAAACTGAGGCTTCAGGAAAGTCCCAAAGTGAGCTCCTTTACGAAAAAGTTCGGACTTCTTTCATGCTATCATTGTAGTCGGTCGCTTCCGCTCCCTCCTACTATTTTATATTGCTCGGCCTTTCGGCCTCGCTCTTTTGTATTTTTTGCGATGGAACGTTGGACGTTCCGCGCGATTTTTAAAGACCCGAATTCCGTAAAATAAACTCCAGATGTATTATAAAGCTTTTTTAATTCCGTATCAACCCACCCACCCGCTTAAAGGTGGCGGCGACCCCGCCTTTGGGCGCTAGGTCCCGCTTGGGCGGGACTTGCCAATGTTTTTCATTTTTCTAAAATCCGCTACAGTATCTTCCCAACTCCGAATTGACTTATAATCGTTGCTCCGTCGGCGGGGTGGATCCGCTGTTCGCCCCCGCCTTTCTTATTTTACCCCTTCCTGTTCATGAAACTTCGTCCCGATTCGATCGGGACTTGTGGTAGCTCGGTTGGCTCGAGCCGAGTTTTTTTAAAACTAGAAGATAAATTCTCTCTGCTCTCGCATTGTCGGGCTACCTATCCATAACATATCTTAGGTTAAAGTTTTTCTGAGGGTAGCCCTCCTTTTAGCAAAGACTCCATGATGGGGGCGGGGTCGGCGGACCGCCACCAAATCAGACTTGGAAAAAGATAAGAAGTTATTAGTTAATACTCTTCGAAAATTAAAATCCTCAAAAGATTTATCTGACTTTGTTGACGATTTATTAACAGAAGAAGAAATTTTGGATTTAGCCCAAAGAATTAAAATTGCAAAACTTATTCTTGATGGAAAAACTTATGACGAGATTGCGGAGAAAGTTAAAACTTCCACGTCCACTGTTTCAAAAATTGGCCAAGTAATTAAATATGGCAAAGGCGGACTTCAAAAAGTTTTGACAAAAAAACTTTAACCCTGCTATCCAACTCCCCAGTTTTTTGTTAGAATTGATCTAAACTTATATTTTGTATTTATGGCGATAAAGAACACGGGTACTAACACTCTTTCATCTAGTCTAAAAATAATTTTACCAAAATGCGACAGGATCGATGCTTTAGTTGGTTATTTTTATTTTTCCGGATTTAAAGACTTGCATAATGAGCTTAGAGATAAACACATATGAATTCTTGTTGGAATGGATATCTATAAAAAAATTATTGATAAAGTATCTATCTTAAAATATCTAGATTTAGATTCTCATACGGTTAATACTCAGATATCCAGTAGGTCAGGCGCTAAAGAAGACTACGTGGAAAATTTTTCAGCCATGTATCCGCCACCTATTATAGCAATAATTTGATTATTGCAATTGGGTAAATGTTCAACAAGCATATCCGCCGCGATAGTCGAATAATTTTCATTGTTGTTTAAGTTACAATTTTGGCGAATTTACTCACTGATGGAAATTAATTTTTTCAAACTTTCAAATGTAGCGTCGGTCAAACACCCCGTTTTGTATGAATCTCTTATAGATTTTGTTACTTGCATTAATATCTCTCTTTCACCCGCTATTTCAGAGTGCAAGCCAGTCAGTATGGAAAACAATCTCCGTATACAAGTGATTCCTTTTGTATACAGAAAAGGTTCTTCGTGTTTTTACTCTTTGAAATTATAGACTTCGTACCTTAGACATGTGGAAACTATAAATTGACCTGGCAATGCGATCTTTTTATCCAAACCATTATCCCTAACCACCTTTGCCAGATAATCTTTTGTAGTTGCACGGGCGTCGATAAAATTACAAGAAATATTCTTTACTAATTCAACCAACTCTAAGGATTTGGTTTTAATTTTCGCATAATTTCGCAAACCCGGAGTGTTATCGTCTCTTAACATTGAAAAATGCATATTCTCGTCTCCAGTTTACGATCTTATTTAAATCTAAAGTTTCCGATTCCCCTCGTAAGTAAGCAGAAATTGCTTTAAGTTTTTTATGCCAAGCATCTTCAGAAATGGGCGCGCCATTGCGCTTAATGTCTGGATTTTGACTATGAAAGTCAGCCATTGCTTGAGTCATGTATACGTGGGGCATAACTACATATTCGGATGAGAAGAAGAGAGAAATGCTTGGCTTAGATGCGGCCGTATTAGCATCAAACTCCACATCGTGTATCCAATCACACGGCATGTAATAGCTATCGCCCTCTTTCAGTAGAACTCTATTCTCCAATGTTTGTAGACCACGAGTTTCATGGAAATCATGAGGAGGCCATAAGCCATCGACATGTATCAGACCGCTTTGATCGTAATAGCCCGCGATTTTATTATTTGCATCTACGGCGGTTCTTGGTATTCTTGCATCTCTCTGCTTATAAATACTCTGGTGCATAGCACCTTTGACGATCTTGGAAACGAAATTGAAGGGATGTGAATGGGGTGGCTCAAGAATGGAATTTGTATCCAATAAAGGACTGTCTATGGGGAAACCTTTCGCGGTCAAATTGGGTTGCCATATATGCAGCGTTAAATTCCACGCCGCAGGGGCGTTGCCTAGTTTTCTTCCAAGTTCGGGATTTGATCTATAAGTCCCTTTGGTCGGTGAATCTAAAGATTCAACTAATAATGTATTTCCACACCATCCGTATATCGAGTGCATTTTTACCGCTTGCAACTTCTCTGACACGATTTTTTGTTCAGCGGTGCCATAACGAGTTGCCGAATCGCGTAACATATCCAAATAAGCAGCAATTTTATCGGGTTGACCAAGAGTTCGTACGATGGAGTTCATTTTCCTAATTCTTTCATTATCAGGAGGTAGTTGGCGCACTTCCTCAAGTATGTCTCTCATTGCCATAAATGGCTCTACGCTATTTGGTGAGCTCAACCAACTTTCAATCACTGAATTAACCATTTTCTCTATTGCGGGATCGATTTTCTCATTTGTTAAAGCTTCTTTATTGGAAACAAGAGATGTGTATTCCAACATACCCCGAGACCCTTCTGGAGCATGCGGTCCACCTTGAAAATGTTTGTATAGATTATTTTCGTAGTTATTGTTTAGCTTGAGTGATTCCATATTTTCTATAACAGGACCTTCCACTCCCTTAACGATGGACGATTTTTGTCAATTCCCACTATAACACTTATTACCACGAAAGACAACACCCTTTCCTTTGAGAAAATTAATCCGGCGCGCGCAAATCAAAAATGCAAGAAGTGTTTTTCTTTCGGGGTTGCTGGCGTACTCGCCAGTGCGTGGGGCTTGGGTTCATTCGTTCAGCTTCCGCTCGAAAAAAGTTCGCGCAAAGTGTATGATTACAGCACTACAAATATGAAAGATTTAGGGAAAAAGTAGAGAATTAGAGTGTAACCCATGTCTTGCAGTTCTACAATTGATTGAATACTTAAATCTAAATTGTTATAATAAAAATATCTTTGCGGGATGGTCTAATAGTAGGACGGAGAACTTTGGATTCTCAAATCTAGGTTCATTTCCTGGTCCCGCATCCAAGACATAAGAAGTAATCGCATAGTCTGCATAGCTTGTAGCTTTGTCAAAAATATGCATGTGCGTAGTGTTCATTTAGTAAAAATGCCTTGAGCTTTATTGTTCCTGATGTATTATGGTATAATTGTTCCAATAAGGATTATGTTCTCGTCGCCGTTTTTACAAGATAAAAAAGATTACAGAAAACTCGGTGGCGCTTACTAAAACAATAAAACTTGGTTTGAAAGCTGACTATGGAAAAATATAGCAATTTGCCTAAAGATAATCCCGAAGAAGCAATGAATTTATCTACTGAACAAAAAAGGAATAAGAAATTAGCAGAAAAATTGTTTCCGGGTGAATTACCGAGCATACAATCTTTGTTTGAAAAATATCCAAAAAGAGAATTGCCAGAAGATGCCATGGTTACCAGAATAGCCCCAAGCCCTACGGGATTTATGCACATTGGCGGCATATATATGGCTCTTATATCTAAACACTTTGCAGATCAAACTAAAGGAGTTTATTATCTACGCATTGAGGATACAGATAAAAAAAGAGAGGTCGAGGGGGCTCGTAAAGTTATCGTTGAGTCACTACATAGGTTTGGCTTAGATCCAGAAGAAGGAGAAGGTACCGATGGTATTGAAAGGGGCAAGTATGGTCCGTACAGGCAGTCAGAAAGAAAAGATATATACAAATCATTCATAAAATATCTCGTAGAAATAGATAGAGCATATCCTTGTTTTTGTAGCGAAGAGGAACTTGAAAAGACGCACAAAATGCAGGAAGAACTTAAAGTAAGACCGGGATATTATGGTACTTGGGCTAAATGTAGAGACATTGACAAAAATTTCGCTGGAGAAATGCTAGAACAGAATAAACCTTTCGTTATTAGGCTCAGATCAACAGGTAATAATGCCAATACGTTTATTCATAACGATCTCATTAAAGGTTCAGTTGAATTACCAGAGAATGATCTTGATGCGGTTATCATGAAATCGGATGAACTACCAACATATCATCTTGCTCATGCAGTTGACGATCATCTTATGGGCACCACTCACGTTCTTCGTGGCGATGAATGGTTATCGTCTATTCCATTGCATTATGAACTATTTCAAGCCCTTAATTTCAAACATCCTGAGTATGCTCACATTGCCCCAATTAATAAAATTGATGAATCTGGAGGGAAAAGAAAATTATCTAAAAGAAAAGATCCCGAAGCGAATGTTGTTTTTTATGAAGAACATGGATATCCGGAGATTGCCGTTACGGAATATCTTTTGAATATTGCAAATCCAGATTTTGAAGCTTGGAGAAAAAATAATCCAGACAAATCGCCTCTTGGATTTAAATTATTTTTTAATAAATTATCTACTGGGGCTGGGCCAATTTTTGACAAAATTAAATTGCAGAATATTGCAAAAGAAGTAATTGGAAAAATGAAATCAGAAGAACTCTATCAAAGCGTGTTAAGCTGGGCATTAAAGCACGACTCGGAATTTGGAAAAATTATTAGCAGTGATCCAGAATATTGGCTTCGTGTCTTTTCAATTGAACGGGGTGGGAATAAACCAAGAAAAGATATTTCTATGTGGAGTGAAGTAAAAGAAGTTTCTTCTTTTTTTAATAAAGAGCAATTTACCAAGCCAGATTGGTCTAATTTTACCAGCGTACTTAGTTCGAGTGAAATAAAAGATATTATTAGTCAATGTAGTGAAATTATTTCTTCTGTTGATTCTCCAGAAGAATGGATGGAAAAAATTAGACAAATAGCAGCAAACTTTGGATTTGCTCCAAATACGAAAACATTTAAAGAAAATAGAAATAAATATAGAGGTCATATTGGAGAGATAGCGCAAGTAATAAGATTTTCAATAACTGGACTCACTAAAAGTCCAGATCTTTATCAAACAATGCAGGCTTTAGGAGAACAGGAATGTAAAAAAAGACTTGCATTATAGCTCCACAGCAAGAATGAATACTTCCACCAATAATATTTTAAAATCCTTAACAAAAGCAGAATGTTATTATCTTGATCACAGGCTTGTCTCAAAATCTTATATTAATAGACTTCCAAGCTTAATTAAGCTAGAAAACGAAATTAGAAAAAATACCCTTGTTCTAAATACATGTTTACGATATGAGGTTTATAATTTTTTCGGAGATAGGTTTAATTTTAAAGATAAGGAAAAATTTGCATATACATCTGGTTCTTTATGTCTAAGAAGATTTATATCCCTTTTATGTGGACTTCAATCTGAAATAATCGGAGAAAGGGAAATCTTTCTGCAGGCACGAAAAGCTGTTTATAATGCCGTGCAAAATAGATCGTTATCAAAAGAATGTTTCTGGAAAATTAACTCACTGTTTGACATAGCAGAGCAAATTAGAAATAAGCATAGCCTTACTCAGCTGGAAAATTATTCAACAATAGGCGCAGATCTACTTAATAGAAAAATTAAAAGCCCGGCAGTTATAGCAATTATTGGGGGAGGATATATGGCGGAAATTTTTTTCAAAAAAGTAAATATGTCTAAAATTAAAAAAATTATATGGATTAATAGAAGTCTTGATAAGGTAAAAAAAATTGTCAATGACCAGAATAATATTTTAAAAGATTTTTTTGAGTTCTACAATTTTGAAAACGTAGAGGAAAAATTACGTAGTGCTGACTTTATTTTCTCCGCGGCTCATAATTGTGGCGGATTATTTTCATCGTTGCGTTTGGAAAAGACGAAATGTGTAATTGATATTTCTTATCCGGCATTATTTTCCGATAAAGTTTCATGCGAATTTTATTCGATTAACAATACATATTTTGAAAATTTATTGAAGAATCCTGTACCAAAAATGTCTGTACTTGCAGCAGAAAAGGAAATAGATGCCTTGTTTAAATTTTTATGAAAACAAATTGGATTGAAAAAGAATTGGAGAAATTTGTAGAGCGAGGGAGCATATTGTTTGTTACGGCCCAAGGTGCAGATAAAAGTTCCGATATCGATATATATTGTGTTATTAAAAATGGATTAAAATCCCAAATTCATATTTATAAAAAGAATAATTGTTGGATTGAAGTTTTTATTGATACGTGGGATGACATGGCTAGTAAGATAAAAAACTTTGATGAGATTGCAGTTGGTTTTATTTCAAAAATGGATCCATTAGCTCGCTTGAGCAACGTTTACTACCATCGTAAAGCTTTAAAACTTATTGGGGCAAAATATAAACTTCCCAATGAACGAAAAAGGCTATTACAATATCGCATCAAAGTGTTAGCATCAAAATATTATTCATCAGTTAATGAAAAGAATGAGCATTTTTTTGTTGGACAGTTAATGCCATTTCTAATAATGGCTGTTTTTAGTAAATATGGAGTTTGGCCTAAGTCGCCAAAAAAATGGATTTGGCAATTGGAACAGATTAAAAAACCAGAATCAAAACAATTACTCAAAATTCTAGACGGCAAAGCAAAAGTTGATAATTTAATTGAGGAATTGACGTTAGATTTTGAAGGAATTTCTCTAGAAAAAAACAAGGAAAATAATAAAATTACTTATTTAGGATAAGCATATATTAAATGAATAAGACACTAACGACAGATATCTCTAATTTACTGAAACTTCCTTTATTCTCCGTTAGGGATAAAAAAATTAAAAATGAATATGAAAGACGGTTTTTTAATGGTCGTTTTGGACAGATCCGAGAGGGCTTGATCATGCCAGAGCGGCCATTTGAATTTGGAAAAATTTTTGCGTTTTTTCTGAGCTGACAGTTTTTGGAGCGAGTTGGAAGGCCGAGCAATATAAAATAGTAGGAGGGAGCGGAAGCGACCGACTACAATGATAACATGAAAGAAGTCCGAACTTTTTCGTAAAGGAGCTCACATTGGGACTTTTCAAAAGCCTGCGTTTGGGGACTTTGGACGAGAGATTGCGTTTGGAGGTCTGCAAAGCCCAAATTGTAGGATGGGAAAAGTTGCCGGTTAAAAGAGAAGAAAAAAACGCAAAAATTAATAAGAAATAAACTGCCATGAAATATATAGGATATTGCAGGAAATCAACGGATGAAAAAGATAGACAGATTTTATCTATAGAAGCTCAAATAGCAGAGCTGACCGAATTTGCTAGACGCGAAGGTCTGGAAATTTCAGAATTTATTACAGAGGCAAAGACAGCAAAAATTCCAGGCCGTGAACAATTTGACAAACTCTTAATGCTGCTTGAAAAAGGAAAAGCTCAAGGAATTATCTCATGGCATCCCGACCGCTTAGCTCGTAATTCCATTGATGGCGGAAAGATTATTTACTTACTCGATACAGGAAAACTTCTTGACCTAAAATTCCCATCACATTGGTTTGAGAATACACCGCAAGGGAAATTTATGCTTAGTATCGCTTTTAGTCAGTCGAAATATTATATTGACAATCTTTCCGAGAATGTTAAAAGAGGTTTAAGACAAAAATTAAGAAACGGTGTTTATCCCGGAAAAGCATTTTGGGGATATGCGAACAATAAAGAGTTGGGAATTATTGAGGTTGATGTGACAGAGTCCAAGATTATCAAAAAGGCTTTCCAGTTATTTGCTAGTGGCGGAAAAACTTTTATGGATATTTCCCGCTTCTTACATAAGCATGGACTTACCCAAAAAAACGGCAAAGATCTAAAAATAGACAGGATAAAAGAAATTCTTTCAAATAAATTTTACATTGGCATCATCTTTTACGCAGGAGAATACTACGAAGGAAAACATAAGTTGTTTATTTCGAAAACATTATTTGACCGAGCGCAAAAACAGTTCAAATTCACTGAAAGATCAAAGCCCAATAACAAACACAATTTATCTTTCTTAGGACTGTTGAAATGCGGTGAATGTAAAGCAAGTATTACCGGAGAAATGAAAATAAAATATTACAAAGAAACCCAAAGAAAAGCTGAATATATTTATTACAGTTGTACTAAAAAACTGGGAAACTGTTTGCAGAAACCAATTCCAGAGCCGGAACTGGAATTACAAATAAGAAAAGCGGTTAGCGATGTGGCCTTGCCCGAAAGTTGGGCTAGCGATTGGTATAAATGGCTTGAAAGAGATGAGATAACAGAAAAACAATTGAAAGAAGAAAATTTACAGAAATTAAATGAAGAAATAAAAGCTCTGGATCAAAAATTAAATTTTCTTTTAGATAGTTACTTGGACAGCGTTATTGATGCCGATATCTACAAGAAAAAGAAAAATGAATTATTCGAGGAGAAACTAAGAAAACAAGAAGAAATTACCAAGTTGCAGACCAATGGTTCAAGTTGGCTCGAACCTTTCAAGGAATTCGTAGATAGCGCATTACAATGCGGAAAAATTGCGCGCGAAAAAAAAACAAAAGAAGAATTGGCATTCTTCGCAAAAACTGTCGGCTCGAACTTCTTTTTAACTGATCGGCAACTTTTCCCATCCTACAATTTGGGCTTTGCAGACCTCCAAACGCAATCTCTCGTCCAAAGTCCCCAAACGCAGGCTTTTGAAAAGTCCCAATGTGAGCGGGATACGGGAGTCGAACCCGTCTTTTCAGATTGGAAATCTGACGTTGAACCGCTCAACTAATCCCGCGCATATTGATTTTATCAAATGCGATCAGTATTGTGCAAATGGAAAATTTAAGCTAAAATAACTGTGAACGTCGGGGTGGCGGAATTGGAGCGGAGTCCCGACGAGTCGGGACGAGCTCGCTTGCGAGCGTAGCGCGAGACAAGCGTGGAAGACGCCGCGGTGGTGGAATGGTAGACACGAAGGCCTTAAGAGCCTTTGTTCCAAAAGAACGTGAGAGTTCGACTCTCTCCCGCGGCACTCGGGGAGTAGCTCAGTTGGCTAGAGCGCACGGTTTGGGACCGTGAGGTCGGAGGTTCAAGTCCTCTCTCCCCGACCCCATACTCATTTCTAATCAATCTCTAATAGAGAATATTGTGCCAGTTTTTGGCAATGTCAATCTTGGAAGCGAAAAAGGTTCGGGGTTTGAATCTTCTTCTTTAATTTTTGCATTAGGACAGTTTTTTAAATGACAATCAACTTCTTGGCAAAGTCCGCAGAGGTATTTTTTTTCGTGCTTTTTTTCTATCGCAACATATGTAATTTTATACATATTATTTGGAAACGTGTCTATAATGGTACGGGTTTGGGATTCTTCCTTACGTAAAGTTGGAGTGTTGATAACTAAACTATCATGTATTCCTTTTCGCGCATTCGCCTCAACTTGCGCTCTCATAAGAATTAACGCAAGCTGATCTCCTGAAACTTCACGCAAAAATGCAATAATCTCTGCAGCTATGCTTCGCACATCTGTGGAATATTTTGATATAACGCTTGCCGCCAAACTTCCCGCAGTTTCCCAGTCGTGTCCACCATGATAACAATGCATCATGTCAACTTTATATTTGTCGCTTCCAAAGCCTCGGGCACGACCTTCATGCGTATCAACTCCTCCTCCAGCAGCAATCACTTTCATCCTCTCAAGAGAAACCAAACCGCTAATCGTAGTTCTTCCCAAAGAATCGCCTGTTGGTATAACAGAAATGCTTTCAATGGGTACCCCATACGCCAGAGCTACAAGTGCGTGATTTAATTCATGCGAAGCAACACTTATCGACTCTCGTGAAACCAAACCCGAACGATTTTCCGGAACAAAAGAAAGAGGCATCGCCTTTTGGAGAGGCGTTTCAACTAATTGCTGTGTAGGGCGACTTAACTCTGCTGCCGCCATAGTAAGCAGATTTTATCACTTATGGCGGATATATAAAAGATATGGCAAAATGCCTACAAAATTAACAACCGATGCTAATATAAACAAAAAATTAAATCCATAAGCGCTTGCTATAAAACCACCAAGCGCTGCAGTTGATGCCATTCCTATAAAGGTAACAGCATCATAGATGCCCCATTCTGTTGTTTCTTTGTTTTTATCTAGATGAGTTGCAAATAAAGAGTTTTTTACAGGAGATGCTATTCCTAGTCCCATTCCAACGATACCAAAAAATACAAAAAGCGACATTACGCCATTGGAAAAAGCAAAACCTAAATACCCCAAACTAATAAACAACATGCCAGCCATTGTAGTAATAAATTTATTAAACTCGTTACTCCTTCCAAAATATTTACATGTAATCAGTTCGAATACCACTCTAACTATCAAGAAAAAACTGTAGGCACTGGCTGCGATTTGCACGTTTCCGCCTCTTATGTTATTAAGAACAAAGACGGCAAAAAGTGGAATAACAAAATTATATGCAGACCACAAAAATGCCTCCGAAACTATAAATGCCTTGACGATAGGATTTACCTGAAAATGCGTTGGATTTCTGCCAAGAAATTGTTCTTTCAACATTTATTGCCTATAAATAATTTTGCAACAGATTTTCTAAAAAAGCAAGACCTCTTCTAGCCACTCTTAAAATAATTTACTGCTCCAAAAACATTATCGGTAACAATATCTATGATTCCAGATTGCTTAAAATACTTAAATCCCGATTCTCTATTTATAACCCCTGCCATAACTTTAAAACCATTTTCTTCGTAAAATTCTCTTAACTTAGTTAAACGGCTAACAGATATTAATCTTCTAAATAACCGTTCGCTCCCATGCCAATTATCAATCCACCCCAGCATTACTCCATAACTTTTGCGAGGCTTTCTAACATAAGAATAAAGAGGAATATTTATGATCTGCAATACCCTAAGTTTAGGATATTTGGATTGCATACGCAATGCGGTACCAATAAAAAAAGAAAATCCAATAATGTTTACCTGTAACCACAAAGACTTCTCTTCGATTTTTTTTACAATTTTTTCAACTAGAATTTTAGATGAACTTTTGATTTCTAAAAAAAACTGTATGTGTTTATTATTTGTGATATAAACAAACAACTCATCAAGAAGTAATGGTTCATACAATTGTTTCTTATAAAAAGAAGCAAGATCTGTGAATAAAATATTTGAGATTGCAACTTTTTTGTTAGCAATCATTATTCTTTTGTCGTGATGGAGTACAATTTTATTATCCAAGGTTAATTGTAGATCGCACTCAACGCCTTTCGCACCCATTTCCAAAGCTTGCTCAAAGGCTACAATTGTATTCTCTTTATTATTAGTATTTCTGCCTCTATGAGTAATAATCATGTCCTTATTCCAAACCGTTTCTTTTGTTGGGTTTATATTTCTTATAGATATAATATATCGAGGCAATTGTCAACAAAGCAATAACTGCAACAAATACGCTCTTGCCAAATATTTTTTTATAAACTTCTTCTCCAATATAAAATATAAAAATATCTGGAACAGACGCAAATAGTGTAGCAAGCATAAATTTTTTATAACTTATTTTTGTTAGCCCAGCGATATAAGAAGAAAAATCCATAACTGGGACTGTAAATAGCCTAAGCGCCACTATTGCAAGAAATTGTTTCTTTTTGGATATTTCGCCTTCGAGTTTGTGAATCTTTTGAAGGGGCATAAATCTTTGGACAAGTTTCTCCCTAAAAGTTCTAGCAAGAAAAAATGCAACTGAAGTTCCAACAAGAATTCCCGAAAGAGTATAAATATACGTGTGAAGCCATCCAAATATTGGCACCACTGCAAAAGAAATTACACCAGCGGGCAAAGCTGGAAATACTATTCCTAAAATCCGCCAAACAATAAGAAGCAGAGGTCCAATCACTGTGTGTCTTCCTACAAAATCAATCCCAGCATCAATATTTGAAGGTCTTGAAAGTATAACTACAACTACTAGAGAAAACAACAATAAAACAACCGCTAAACTAATAAATATATGCTTTTTACGCATTAATAAATTCCTCTATAGATTATATAGCATATAGATATGTATTGCACACCTCCGATGTATGCGGCTACACGGCGCAAAAGCAAATCTATTACATCTCCTTCGCAATTATGATATATTAAAAACAGAGTTCAAAATGAAAACACTAAATCTTCTTCTTACATTGTCTTCCCTAAACGTCATTTTAGTTACAATAGAAAGATTTTCTTTCACAACAAAAATTATCTTACAACCATATAGTTTTCTAAGACTTCATGAAGTATTCCAAATAACAGTGCTAATACTTATAACTATTGTTATCCCCTTTTTTCTATTAAAAGAAATTACTCATAATTTTGATTCGCTAAAAACTGCAAAAGGCACAATCTTAGGACTTTTTTTCGTAGTTGGCGTTTATTTATATGGCACTGGAAACGGGGTACACGAACTCGCAAGCTACTTATTTAATACATTTTGTCCTATAAAAAATTTTTCATCCTTACAATGCCAAAGCATGTATTTTAATGATTACTATTTTGGAAACATATTGTATTTTGTAGGAGCGTTCTTAATAAATATATCTTTGATAATTTTTGAGCGAATAAAACCTAACATTAATTTCTCTAAGAAAGATTTAGCCGTAACTTCTATAAATAGTCTTATTCTTGCATTTGCAATTTTTGCTTATTCAGCTTTTGATCGGGTGTTAGTTGGTCTTGTCTATTCTATGTTTACTATGATTGTAGCCTATTTCTTTTTATTTACCGCGCACCACAATGCCCCGCTCGTCAGGACAATGCCCCGCCCGTTAGGTCGTGGTGCGGGGTTTACTTGGAAGAAAAAGTATATTTATATTCCATTTACTTTGTATATAACAATCGCCTATACAATTGGAACCCTAGCCTCAATAGCGATTCGATTTATTCGATAATAGTATCTTGGCTCCCTCCCAACGCATGAACCCAATCTAATAATGGAGCCCTACGGCTAAAGCCGTGGTGCATATTTAATGCCCTCCTTCGTCCCGCTCAGCGGGACTACGGAGGGTTATCCGCCACTAGCCGAGGCGACATCCGCCGTAGCTTACCCCACATTCATCCACGACTAAAGTCGTGGTTTTCTGCGAAGGCGGATTAATTAAGGAAATAAAACTGCTTAAATGAGATGATGTTATGAGTAGGGGAAAAGATACGAATCTAAAAAAATGTGTAATGCTTATTATCTTTACCTGATCTAATCAGAAACTTTTCAAAATTAAGCAGATTTATTACTTTAATCTGCTAGACTAGGAATGAGTATATCAGAAAATGCATGGAATGTCAATAATCACTATAGGATAGTAATTAAAGAGGTGTTGAGTCAAGCCACCATTCGGCAATACCCATGGTTTAAGCATGGAGGGCGGAATAGATTTGCAAAAGAGGAAAGATTTCCCTCAGGGTAAATAATTGATTTCCACTGTTGCAGTGAAGCATAAATTTGGTTCCAATTCTGAAACATTTGGGCTACAGCACGTAATAGTTCACTCTTCTGACATGAATTTTATTCTTCGATCCGTCAGCTGACGGAGAGAAGTTTTCAATGATTCTAGTTCTCTCGGCCTTTGGCGGATCGAACAATAATTTTTATGTCAGAAGTCTGAGTAGTTACTACATCACCTGTAGTTGATTTTGACTAACTCCTCATATATAATCCAAATTATGACAATCAAGCGAATTAGCTATCCAAATGGAAAAGCCCTTCCTCTTGATGTCCCTGCAGCAGTAAGCTTAGGTCAATTCGTACTGAAAGATCGTAATCTAGCAAGAGATGTACCAGAAGGAGAGTGTGATATAACACCAGCAGGATTAACAAAAGATGTCTATGGTTATTCTTTGAAAGTCAATGAGGACGGTTCTGGAGTTTTAGAAATGACAGTAAAAGATACAGACGATGCAAGAGAAGCAAGAAAAGTTCGCCCAACTGAGGATCGAACTATTAGAATTCCACAAGACAAACCATCATTTGCCTTAGTAGGACCAAAAAAAGATAATCCTTAAATTCATGTATTTGAAGTACTTTACCATGAACCAGGAAGAAGTCCACGAAGATATAGAGAGCGATAATATTCGTTACCTAGAAGACTTTAACAAAGCCAATCAATACCGAGTGTTAATAATTTATTCATCCACGCAACTAATTACAGCAGATTCTCGAACTCGTTTTTTAAGATGTCCAGGCTTTTTTGATCGTAAATCGAAGAACTGATGACTTTCTTTCCTTTTTTCTTCAGAATCTTTATGTTGTTTTTGATTGTCTTTTCATCTGCAAGATCGGATTTTGTAAGTAGTATTATTTCAGGTTTGTCTAGCAATGAGATATTATATTGCGCAAATTCATGGCGGACAGTTTCGTATGCTTTTTCCGCATTTTCATCTGTAGCGTCTATGCAATGAACTAAAACTTTCGTTTTTTCAATATGCTTTAAAAATGCAATTCCCAAGCCACGCCCCTTTGATGCTCCTTCAATAAGTCCTGGAATATCTGCAATTGGATAATTTCCCAACATTCCAATATTCGGCTCAAGCGTGGTAAAAGGATAATCACCAATTTTTGGCCTCGCATTTGTCAAAACAGAAAGAAGACTGCTTTTTCCGGAATTTGGCAACCCAATCAGTCCGACGTCTGCGATTAGCCGAAGTTCGAGAAGTAATTTTTTTTCTTCACCCAATGTGCCCTTCTCAGCATAGCGCGGAGTCTGATTGGTAGCAGACTTAAATTCGGTATTGCCCCGCCCGCCTTTTCCGCCCATTGCCAAAAGAATGCGAGTAGTAGTGTCTGTTATTTCAATCACACTTCCTAGAGCAGTATCAGTGATTCGTGTACCAAGAGGTAAATAAATGGTTAAATGAGGTGCGTTTTTCCCAAACAATTTTTTGTGTTTGCCGGAGGTGCCATCTTCTGCAATAATTTTTTTCTGAAAGCGGAATTGCCGAAGATCATTGATATTAGTTGATCCCTGAAAATATATATTTCCTCCGTTTCCGCCATTGCCCCCATCTGGTCCGCCTTTGGCTGTAAGAGCGTTTCGCAAAAAAGTTGCTGCACCATCGCCACCCTTGCCCGCTTTAATATGTAAGGTAATATTGTCTACTAACATGTTGTAGGCATTGTACCATTTTTCGGTGGTACGACTTTTTGTTGCAATGACTTAGATTTTTTGGTAGCATTTAAAACACCTATGAAGACAATCGTAAGAAATATTGGCATTTATTCTTTTTCTCTTTTTATCTTAACGCAAGTATTAAGTGGCATAAAAGTATCAGGAGGAGTAACGACCTATATCATCGCAGGAGTAGTGCTGTCAATTATGTTTTTAATAATAAAACCAATTCTTAGCATTATTACTTTACCTCTAAATATTATTACTCTAGGTTTATTTTCTTTTTTGATAAATGCAATTATTCTTTATCTTCTTACAGTCTTAGTTAAAGGCATTTCCGTGAGCCACTTTGTATTTAAGGGTTTTTCTTTTGCGGGGTTTGTAGTTCCAAGTGTAACTCTTAATACTTTCTTTGCCTTTATTATTGCATCGCTATTTCTTTCTATTTTTGTTGGATTTTTAACATGGTTGATAAAAAAATAGTCTGTCTTGGAGGAGGCATTGGGACGGTAAATTTAATAATAGGATTGAAAAAATATTTTAGCGATATTACCGTTATTGTTTCTATGGCAGATGACGGTGGGTCTTCGGGGCGGCTCAGGAGACTTTATAATATCGCGCCTCCCGGTGATTTAGTTTCCTGTATGGCAACGCTTGCTAAGACCGATGATTCATATTTAACAAAGATACTCACTTATAGATTTGCTGGAGAAAGATATGGTAGGGACGAAGAAATAGGAGGACAAAAACTAGGTAATCTTATAATGGTTGCTATGCGAGATATCACTGGAAGTTTTGATAAAGCTATAGCGTTATTTCAGAAGACTTTTAACGTTAAAGGAGACTTTTTTCCAGCCACAACTGGGAATGTTACAATTTCTGCAAAAACAATAGAGGGGAAAAGAATATTTGGAGAAGAAAAAATTGATATGGGTAGATATGCAGGCAAAAGAATTTTAGAAAAAGTTTTCTTAGAACCTGCTAATGCAAAAACTAGTTCAAAAGTCTTAAAAAGCATTAAAGAAGCAGACGCTATTATTGCAGGTCCTGGAGACTTATATACAACAATTTTGCCTGTTCTGATAGTAAAAGATATAAAAGAAGAGTTAAAAAAGAGTAAGGCTTTAAAAATCTTTCTAGTGAATGTTGCTAACAAGCCGTTTGAGACCAAAGGATACAGTGTTAATGATTATATTACAGCTCTTAAAAGACACTTAGGGTCTTTTCCTTTTGATAAGATAATCGCAAACAGTAATTTTAGCGTCGGAATTCCCAAAAAATATAAATATCAGTATGTGGCTCTTACAGCACCTAAAAAACTAAATGGCGTTAAACTTATAACAAGCGACATAGTGAATGAGAATTTTCCTCTATATCATAATTCTTCTAAACTTGCAAAAACGATAATAGAAAATATATAATATGCTTACATGCTTCTTAATATACTAGAAATTATTGTTGCTGTATTTCTTATTATTGTGATTCTTTTGCAGGTACAAGGAGGTGGATTGTCTGGAGCATTTGGCGCAGGTAAGGGAGAATTTTATCGAAGTAAAAGAAGTTTTGAAAAACTACTAGTTTGGATAACTATTATCCTCTCGGCTTTATTTGGTGTTTTGTCGATTGTCCTTCTAATTCCTCGTTAGAGAATATATGATTACCATAAGACGTCGCCTAATCATTTGGCTTATAAGAGCATATATTAGGAAAATGGGCAAAACGATCCTTATTTATTTTGCAGTTGGACTGTTGGTATTTTTTGTACTTCGCTTGTCTTTTAAACACATTCTTCCTAAATATCACTCTTATCAGAAAGAAACTATAGGTGTAGTTGGAGCTTACACAACCGATGATTTGCCTCCAAGTATTTTATATAAAATTTCCAGAGGACTAACAACTATTGCCCAAGATGGGACTGTAAAACCAGACGTTGCTAGATATTGGAAACTAGAAAATGATGGTAAAACTTATATTTTTTACCTAAAAACCAATATTTATTTTAGCGATGGTAAAGAACTAACTTCTGACCTTATCCATTACGATTTCTCCGACGTAATTACAGATCGGCCAGACAAATATACAATTATATTTAAATTAAAAGGAACATATTCTCCTTTTTTAGTCACAGTTGCAAGGCCTATTTTTAAAAAAGGCTTTATTGGATTAGGAGGTTATAAAATTAAAAATATAGAATTAAATGGAAATTTTGTCAAATCAATGGAATTAGTTTCTACCAATAACAAAAAGAGTTTGATTTATGAGTTTTATCCAACTGTTGCTTCGTCAAAAACTGCTTTTGTTCTTTCGGACGTATCAAAGATTATTGACATGCCAGATGTAAACTTTAAAAAAACTTCTTTTTACAACTTTAAAAATGCTAACGTTAGTAAAAACATAAATTATAAACAGTTGGTTACACTATTTTACAATACAGAAGACAAAAACCTTTCTTCCAAAACCTTAAGAGAAGCTCTGTACTATACGATTCCTAATCATTTTGATGAGGGCTTGAGGCATTTTGGTCCTTTCTCTCCTTTTTCTTTTGCGGTACAGGAGGGGTTGTACACATATCAACAAGACATATCACATGCACAGCTACTTCTTGATAAATTTAAAAATGCAAGCCTTGGTGCAAAGCTTTCTTTAACAATAGATACTCTACCTCAATATAATGGTGTTGCCGAAACAATTTCAAAAATCTGGAACAGTCTTGAAATAGAAACTAGGATACAAATTACGGATAAGGTGCCTTCAAATTTCCAAGTTTTTCTTGGAGAATTTAGCCTGCCGCCAGATCCAGACCAATATGTTTTGTGGCATTCAGATCAAATAAACAATATTACACATTATAGTAATCTTCGCATAGATAAGTTATTGGAAGATGGAAGACAAACAAATGATATCGAAAAACGTAAAAAAATTTATGCTGATTTTCAAAAATACATTTTGTCCGATCCGCCAGCATCGTTCTTGTTTTTCCCATACACCTATGACGTTGCCAGAAAATAGACATTATTTGTATAGAATATTTGATCTCAACTTGCGGTGATAGAAAATTGCAAATCTGTGAGCTTCGTCGCGGATTCGCTGTGTAAGATGGAGGACTGGCGAGTCCTTTGGAAGGAAAATTTCGACAAAGCTTGCTCTGTCGTCATTCTGAGGAGCGTTAACGACTCCAGAATCTCTCCTTTCAGTGTAATTAAAGGAGACTCTGGACGCGCTCGTTCCTCGCTTGCCAGAATGACGGTTTAAGCTTAGGGGAATAATAATTGTCTCCTCCCTTTTTGCAAGTCCTATAACTGGAATTTGCATACCCTTTTCTTTTAAAGCCATAAGAGCAGAGGATACTTGACCTTTTCCCCCATCAACTATTATTAAATCGGGCATTGGCCATTCTTTGTGATTGAGCCTTCGTCCTATAACTTCTTTAATCATTGCAAAATCGTTTGGAACAGGATAAAAATTTTTAATTTTAAACCTTCTATATAAAGATGAATCTTTGTCTCCATTAATAAAAACTACCATAGATCCAGTAGCAGATTTTCCTTGGATATTAGATATATCGTAGCATTCTATTCTTTCTAATTTTTCAGCATGTATTCCATTTTGGGAGAGTAAGCATCGTAGACTAGACAACTGATTATCTAGTGTGTCTTGAGTTAAGTTTGGGTTAACTTTATGATCAAATTGATTGTAGGCTGGATTTGTAATTAGTTTTATGGCATCTAGTTTTTTTTGAATTAGAGCTGCTTTTTCAAATTCTTCAAGTTTACTTAAATTATCTCTTTCTTTTTTAAGATCTTTAACAACTTTTTTTGTTTTGCCATTTAAGAAAGTAATAAGATGATTAATGTTTGATCTATATTCCTTATTGCCAACAACCTCTGGACATGGGCAAAGTCCTAAATGGTAGTATAGGCAAAGCTTTTTTTGGTGATTTATGGTGGATTGAAACGGAAAAATTTTTCGTACAGTTTTTAAGACTAAGCGTAATGCCTGAGCGTTTGGAAATGGGCCAAAATATATAGATTTTTTGTCCTGAGCTTTCCTTGCAATTAAAACTTTAGGATATTTATCTACAGTAATTCGTATAAGGGGATATGCTTTTCCATCAGTAAGCCGTACATTATATTTTGGCTTATATTTTTTAATGTAATTTGCTTCTAACAATAGTGCTTCTATTTCTGAGGCAACTGAAATTGTTTTTATTTTTTTGATCTTTGAAATCAAAATTTTTGTCTTTGGGCTAAGCAAGTTTAGATTAGTAAAATAAGAACTAACCCGCTTTTTAAGACTTTTTGCTTTTCCAACGTACAAGACTTCATTGTTTTGGTTTAAAAATAGATATACCCCAGGCCCTTGGGATAATGATCGATAAAAGTATGCTGATAGTAACAATTAATATCCCTCCTATAATTCGTAAATCTAAAAATAAAGGGTAAACTTTTATATTTTTAGAAATAGATTGATTATCAAGATGTATTGTAAGCACATCTGTTTTGTTTGTCAAAATTGGAGTTTTGTTAAAGGCAATAGGTATTGTTAAAGATCCAAAAGGTGGTATTTTGTCAAGATTAATTTTTTGATAGGAAGGAGAAAGATGTTTTGTAGTAATAATTGCGGTTTGGGGATTTGCTACTCGTTTTCCAATATTTTTAATAACTATATTACCTTTTATTGGAAGATTAGAAAAATAGCCTTTATAAAAAGTATCCGAAATTGAAAGCATTGAACCTGCTTCTTCAAAATTACTAGAAAATTTTACATCAACATCTTTGGTTGTTGTGTCTTCTGGCAACTTATATCCTCCTGCAGAAACTGGATATTGGCTGTCTATGCCTTTTATTACAAAAGCGAAATGGTCAAAGTCAAGAGTTTGGAAATAATCTACTCCTCCTGTTGTGTTTCCCCAAGTAGGATCAATCATTACCCATGTTTTGAGAGTGTAATCGTAATACTCTGGCCATGCGTGTAAGACGTCTTTTACAAGCGATAGCGGTCTTTCTTTAGAATTTTGAGTATAGGCAAAACCATTTACTTCTCTTGCTGGAACTCCTAAAGATCGGGCAAGTGCAATAAATAAGTCTGTAAACTCAAGACAAACCGCGGAAGATGGATTTTTTAGTGTGTCGAGTGCTCCTAGTCTTTTTTTGCCATCTGTTACTCTTGTAAGATCATATTTTAGGTTCTTAACTAAATATTCATAAATAGCATGAGGTGTTTTTAATGTGTTTGCTAAGTTTTTAATATCTTCATTTGATGTTTGCCAATAAGGCTGCTCTTTAAGGTAAACTTTTAGTAGATCTTTGGAAGTAACTTCTTCCTTTGGAGTAAGAGATATTTTTGCTTTCCCAATTACTTTTATATTAACTTTTTGAGAAGGAGAAAGTACATATTGCGCAAGCCAATTGCCATCTTTATCTGCTACAACTTCTATAGGTTTGGGGGTTATGTCCAGAATTTGTATTTCTTGGTAGTTGGTGGTGGGAGGGATGGCTATTTCGGTTTTTATTGGAAATAGATTTCTATTCGCAAGGTGATATAAAAGACTAAATTCGTAGATTTGCTCTTTGCCATATGCAATTGATATTCCAGATTTTCCAAGTTGGTCTTTAGAAAAGACTAAGTTGTCTGTCTCCAAACCTTTTATACTCGGCTTTATATAAACTGGATTTTTTAGAAAACTTGGAACCTTAACGCTGACATTAAAGGAATTAAAATCGTTTTGACTGGCCAAGCCAGGAATATCGATTTGCCAAATTTTTCCATTTTTTTGAGCTACGTCTATGGTATCAAAAGACAATCTAAAATTGAGTTTATTATCAATTCCAACCACCTTTTTATTAAAAGTTAAGGCAATACTTCTGCCGTCATCATTTTCGTTAATAGTAGGCGTTATTGGTCCATCGGGATCGTTGGCAGTAAGGTTGTCTATATTTTCAAAACCAATTTGGATATTATAGGATGAAGCATAATATTGGCTGGTTTTGTTAGTTAAGGTAATATCAAAAACTACATGCGTTTTGGCATCGTCTCCTACTGTATAAATAACATTGTAGTCAGTTGCAAAATTAGAAGAAGCAAAAGCAGGAGGTGTAACAAAAAGGATAAGAAGGAAAATTAGACAGAATATTATTTTTTTCATTCCATGTCTATCTTATCACAAAAGCCCTCGTTTGCCTGACCGTACATGAGTCATACTCACTACATTTTTGCTATAATACTTTTCTCAAAAACTGGCCTGTATAAGAGCCTTTGTTTTGAGCAATTTCCCAAGGTGTTCCAATAGCAACTACTTTCCCACCTTTTTCTCCCCCATCAGGTCCTAAGTCTATTATAAAATCTCCGTTTTTAATTACATCTAAATTATGTTCTATTACAATAACTGTGTTGCCAGAATCAACTAAGCGCCTAAGCACCATTAGCAGTTTTTCAAGATCGGCGAAATGTAAGCCTGTGGTTGGTTCATCAAGCAAATACAATGAACCTTGTCCTCTTTTGGATAATTCATGTGAAAGTTTTACTCTTTGAGCCTCTCCTCCAGATAAAGTTGGTGCTGGTTGGCCTAATTTTATGTAAGAGAGCCCTACATCATTGAGCGTTTGTAATTTGTGAGAAAGAGCAGCGTAAAATGAGAAAAATTGCAAAGCCTCTTGTACGCTCATACCAAGAATTTCTGCTATGTTTTTCCCCTTAAATAAAACCTCCAACGCTTCCCTATTGTATTGTAGTCCGTTGCATTCCTCACAAGTTATATAAACATCTGGTAAAAATTGCATCTCGATTTTTATTTGCCCTTCTCCTTCACACGTCTCACATCTCCCACCTTTTACATTAAAAGAAAACCTTCCTGGTTTATAACCCTTTGCTCTTGCTTCTTTTGTTTGAGCAAAGAGATCGCGAATATAAGTAAATGCGCCAGTATAGGTTGCTGGGTTACTTCTTGGTGTTCTACCAATAGGAGATTGATCGATTAAATAAACCCTTCTTATATTTTCGTATCCAACAAGCGCTTCATGAATTCCAGGTGTCTGCCTATGATATGGATTTTGTAATTGCATTAGGGCATGATATAAGATATCATTTATTAAAGTTGATTTTCCCGATCCTGAAACTCCAGTTACTACTACAAATTTATTTAGAGGGAAGCTTACGTCTATATTTTTTAAGTTGTGCTCCTTTGCTCCTTTTACAAGGATACTCTTTGTGTAAAGAGTATCCTTGTTGTTATCTTTAATTATTTTTATTTCTCTTTTTCCAGACAAATACTGTCCAGTGAGTGAATTTGGGTCTTTTTTTATATCCTCAATAGTTCCCTTGGCAACAATTTTCCCACCATTAAAACCCGCGCCCGGTCCAAAATCTATTAAAAAGTCTGCCTGTTCCATTGTTTCCTTATCGTGTTCGACAACCAAGACTGTATTCCCAAGGTCCCTTAACTTCTTGAGAGTCTCAATTAGCTTTTTATTATCTTTTTGGTGGAGCCCAATTGATGGCTCGTCCAAAACATAAAGTACTCCAGTTAAGCCACTTCCTATTTGGCTGGCTAGGCGAATTCTTTGTGCTTCTCCTCCTGCAAGAGTTTGTGCGCCTCGTCCCAAAGTAAGATAATCAAGGCCAACATCTATTAAAAACGAAAGTCTAAGTTTTATTTCTTTAACAATAACTTTACTTATTTCACTTTCCCGAAAACTTAAAATATTTTGAATATTATTTATAAACTTTAGGCAATCAATAATAGACATATTAGATACGTCAGCTATCGATTTGTTATTTATGGTAACTGCCAGTGCTTCTTTTTTGAGTCGATTACCACTACAAGAGTCGCATATTTCGTAGCGCATAAATCTCTCTATTCTTGTTTTTAAAAACATTGATTCTGTTGTACTATGCCTTTGCTTTAGCTCCCAAAGTATTCCGCGAAACTGTTCGTAAATTTCTGTTTGTCTTCCCCACCTGTTGTTTCCAATCACACGATATTTTTTGTCTCCAGTTCCTTCTAGCAATAAATCTTTTTTTGAGTTACTGATTTCAGATAGTCTAATGTTAATCGGGATATCATTCTCTTTGCAGAAAGCAATAAAAGTTCTTGAGAACCAAGTATCGTTTTCAAAAAGATTGGAAAAAGGCAGAATTCCTCCTTCGGAAATTGTGAGGTTGTTGTTAAAGACTAAATCTTTATCAACTGTTAATATAGTTCCTAGTCCATTACATCTTGGACACGCGCCGTGGGGCGTATTGAAAGAAAATAGACGAGGTTCAATTTCTGCAATAGATATGCCGCAAACCGGACAAGCAAACTTTTCCGAAAAAAACTCGTCTTGCATTTTTTTGGGTTTTTGAGGCATAGAAAATCCTAGATCTTTAATAATCGATACTAGCAACTCCCCATTACCAAACCTAAGTCCAGTTTCTACATCTTGGGAAATTCTTGATTTGTCGGTTTCGTTAGATAAAACGATCTCGTCTATCACAAGTTCGATTGTGTGTTTGTTTGTTTTTATAAGAACAAAATCTTCGTTTAAAGAAAAAATTTCTTTATCTATTCTTACTTTTTTGTATCCACGTTTTTTTAGATCAAAAAAAAGTTCCAAATATTCACCTTTTCTGTCTTTCACAATAGGAGCTAATATTAAAATTTTTATTTTTTGTACAGAAGAAGTTTTTAAAAGACCAAAAATAGAACTTGTTATTTGTTCTTTGGATTGATGAGATATTTCCCTATTACAATTTGGGCAATGGGGATGACCTACTCTTGCAAACAAGAGCCTAAAATAATCATAAATTTCTGTAACAGTACCAACAGTGCTTCTTGGATTATGAGAAGTTGACTTTTGATCAATTGATATTGCTGGAGAAAGGCCTTCGATTAAATCAACATCGGGTTTTTTCATTACCCCTAAGAATTGTCTTGCATACGAAGACAAGCTTTCGACGTAGCGCCTCTGTCCTTCGGCATAAATTGTGTCAAAGGCAAGAGAAGACTTGCCGCTCCCAGATAAACCAGTAAAAACTACAAGTTTATTTTTGGGAATTTCAAGATTGATGTTTTTTAAATTATGCTCTCGTGCGCCTCTAATGACGATACTATCCATATTTAATGACCTTCTATTATATGTAATTTTTTGCTACTTGACAAATATAGTTTTTAGTGGCTATCATAGATTTATGATAATAAAATCATTTTCATTAGTGTTAGGTGTAGCATCGTTTCTTGTCTTTACTGTTAGCGCTTTAGCTGGGACTGCGTCGATAACTGGAACTACAGATTCTGCTGTTACTATAAGAAAGCCGATACAAGCGATTCAAGAGCAACGAGAGATGATGCTTAAAAATAGGCAAGAAACTAAAGCTATGTTGAAAGACACGAAAGAGGATCTTAAAGAAAAGCTTAATGTAATTCGAGACGAGAAGAAAAAAGTTTTAGTTGAAAAGATTGATGATAAGATTACCACAATGAATAAAACTCATACCGCAAAATTTTCTGCTGTGTTAGAAAAGCTCATGATGATTCTAAATAAAATTACCGACAGAGCCCAAAATGCAAAATTAAAAGGAGTTGATACCTCTACGGTTGATTCCGCTATTGAGGCTGCTAAAAAGGCAATAGATGTTGCAAAAGCCGCAGTTACTACGCAATCTGCAAAAACTTATAGCATAGAGGTGACTAGTGAAACCACATTAAAAACAAAGGTTGGAAGGGTAGTTAGTATGTTTAGAAAAGACCTAAGAGATGTGCATAAAATTGTAGTTGATGCAAAACAAGCTGTACAAAAAGCAGAAAGAGAATTAGCTAAAGCTCACGGAGAACAAATAGAAAAAAAGGCTCTGGATAATCGGATTAAAGAAATACCCAGTGTAAATGAATAATAATATGGAGCAAAATACAAATCAAGTTACAACACAAGCAAATACCATAACCACAACTGATACTAAAAAAAGCAGGAGTAATGTTTTAATGTTACTGATATTGGTAGTATTATTTGCAATATATGGCATACTAATTTATGGAATAAAAATGAGTAATGAAGTAGATTATATAACTACAATGAAACTAGAAAATGTTTCAAATTTAGATAGACCAGTTGTAAACCGGTTACCTACGCCTTCGCCTCAAGAACAAATTGAAGGAATAGATAGCATAGATGTTGGAGATGTAGATACAGAGCTTCAGGATTTGAATGCTGACGTGCAGGGTTTGTGATGAAGAAGACCTCGTGGGGAGATTTTGCGGGCTGGTATAACGATCTAATCGAAAAAGAAAAGAACACTTATCAGAAAGAACTTATACTTCCTAATCTTTTAAGACTTTTAGCTATAAAGAAAAATGATGTAATTTTAGATATAGCTTGCGGGCAAGGATTTTTTCCCCGTGAGTTTGCAAAGTTAGGTGCAAAAATTATAGGGGTTGATATATCTCAAGAATTGATTGACATTGCAAAAAAGAAATCTTCTTCTATAACGTATTACGTTAGTTTGGCAGAAAACATGCCCTTTTTAACAGGCTCAAGTATAGATAAAATTACAATAATTTTATCTATCCAAAATATAGAGAATGCTAATGATGTTTTTAAAGAATGTAATAGAGTGTTAAATTCTCAAGGACAAATGTATCTTATCTTAAATCACCCTGCCTTTAGGATTCCTAAGGAAACTTCGTGGGGGTGGGATGGGAAAAGAAAAATTCAGTATAGACGTATCGATAGTTACCTTAGTGAATCAAAAGCGAAGATTCAAATGCATCCAGGTAGCAGTCCCAATGAGTTTAGTTGGTCCTTCCACCGTCCAATGCAATTTTATTCTAAAGCTCTATTAAAGAATAACTTTTGTATTTCAAGAATTGAGGAATGGAATTCTCATAAAAAAAGCGAGCCAGGCCCTAGGGCTATTGCCGAAGATCGTGCTCGCAGGGAAATTCCCCTTTTTCTTTTTATAGAAGCAAAACGTAGTAACTGTTAAGTTTGTTTTTCGGCCCGGCTAGTGTAGCTTCCATCCCTAGTATCTAGTATTATTTGGTCTCCTATGTTTATAAATAGTGGAACTTTTGTTTTGAGGCCGTTTTCAAGTAGGGCTTCTTTATAAACATTTGTTGCTGAATTTCCGCGAACCCCAGGATCTGTGTCTGTAACTTTAAGTTTAATTTTTGGCGCTAGGATCATGCTTAGCGCTTCGTCTTTGTAAAACCCTATGGTAACTGTTTGTCCCTCTTTTAAAAACAAATGTCCTTCTAAGTTTTTAAGAGGAATACTTACCTGATCAAAGGTTTGGGGGTCCATAAAATAGCAACCTTCATTGTCTTTATAAAGGTATTGAAGATTTTTTTTCTCAACCCTTACTTGGTTTACTTGGCCATTGCTTGCAAAACTTTTTTCAATTGTCATGCCTTTTCGCAAACTTCTTACCTTGAGTTTAACAACGGAGCTTGTTTTTCTCAAATGTACATTATTGTAGGTGATGACCTCAAAAATATCTCCATTGTCTTCAAAAGTAGTGCCTGGCCGCAATGTTGTAACTGGAATCATAGATGATATTTTACCATTTTTCCTTTCTATTTTGAAAATAGTCATAAACTGCTTTTGACACTTCTGCTATCCGTTCTTTGGCTTGAGGAGGCGAATCACTTTCTGACAAAACTATAATAAGATAATCCCCTTTAGGGGAATAAACTATACCTGCGTCATGAGTAAAAAAATCTATCTCACCAGTCTTATGAGCAATAATAGTGTCTTGTGGTAGATATTTAGGTAACTTGTCATTGAGTTTTTGCTCTTTTAGTAGACCCAACATTTTATTGCTATACTCTAGATTGGTAAGTTCCTCCTTGTATAACTTTTCAAAGAAAAGGGCTATATCATAAGGAGTGGTCTTAGGAGGTTCTCCTAGTGATGATTCACGAAAACCATTTTGAGTTAAAAAAGATCTGACAGAAGAATGCTTAACCCTTGCCGTAAGAAGAAATGATGCATAGTTGTGAGAAATTGTAAGCATTTGTCTCAAAGCGTGACTAACAACAAGAGTTATTGTTCCTTCTGTCATTTCTGCTTCCTCGGAAGCAATGTTGAACTTATCGTTTAGTACTGTTACATCTTCGCTTAATACCTCATCTTCTTTTAATTTTCCGTTCTTAATTTGATCAAAAGCTGTTGCCATAATCCAAATTTTATAAAGACTTCCAGGTTGATAAACTCTGTGTTCATTTGTAAAATATGCTTCACCTGTTTTTAGATTTTTAATAACAATTCCATATATTCCTTTAGTTCCTTTTAGCGTATTTTGGACAACATATTCTAACGATCTGTCCACGCGTTGGTTATTATTATTTTTTGTAAATCTATTAAACAGAATAAGCACGATAAGTCCTACTACTAAAATAAATCCTAAAGATTTGATATTTTTCTTTGCTGAATTTCGCTGATTTCTCATTATTCGTACCGTAATACTTCAATAAGAAGAAAGCTTACAAATAAACTGAATGTAAATCTTATTAGTTTTGTGTGAGGTAAGACTTAGTACCGCCAAGGGGATTCGAACCCCTGATTCTTGGGCTGAAAACCCAATGTCCTGGGCCACTAGACGATGGCGGCATAAAAAACTATTAACTTACACACAATTATATCTAAAATTGATCCGTTAGACAAATTGGAATCCTTCGATTTCTCTCAGGATAAAATAAAAATTAAGTCTTTAATTTTTATTTTAGCTTTTTTTTAAGCTCCGCCAAAATCTCACTGGCGCTGTCTTTTCCGCCCAATCCAAACGCTATTCCCCCAGCAATTGCAACCATTGCGACAAATCCAGTAAATAGGATCCTAATTAAATCTGACGCAACACCAAGCTGAGTCAGAATTGCCAGTATTACAAATACGTTGATAGCCCAACGAGTTACCGATGCAATCGCATTGGCAGCATCTAGAGATATACCTTTTGCCGATGCCAAAATAACATCGTGGGAAAGTCTGGCAAATACAAATCCAACTATTGCAATTATTGCTGCAACAAAGACATTTGGCAAATAGAGCAAAAATTCATTTAATATCGTAACCACTCTTGGCAAACCCCAAACATCTGCTGTTGGGATTAAGAAAACTATTATTACAAACCATCTTGCTATTTCGGCTATTATGTTTGTCCAAGTAAATTCTTCTTTGGCCTCTGGAACCCCGTATTTTCTAAGCACACTTTCTATCTTTAGTGCTCTAAAGATTCCGACCACTACCTGTCTAAGTAGAGAGGCTATAATTATTCCTAAAAGAAGAATTATTCCTCCAACAATAAATTTTGGGACAAAACCAACAACAGCCGTAATGCCATTATTAATAGAGATAATTAGAGTTTGACCAATATCTGTTGTCATTTCTTTTTTCACCCCCTTTCTTTTAATCTTTTAAAGGGTCCAAGATTAGTCTATATTGCATCTAGTTACCTTGTCAAGAGTTGATCTTGTTGTTATAATTACACTGGGTCATTTTGGTCCGGTAGCTCAGTGGTAGAGCAGGAGCCTTTTAAGCTCTTGGTCCAGGGTTCGAATCCCTGCCGGATCACCATAAGAGATTTTTGAGTGGTATTAGTCCATTTTGGCTCGATACAGTAAGCTAATTTAGTGGTTTCAAATTTTACACCGTCAAAAGGTAGCCCTTGAGGAAACAGGAACTTTTGGAACCGTTTCTTAATCTCTAAATCCACTCGCATCCATACTACGCTTATATCCTCAAGAATAGATATGCTATGCCTTACTACCTTCATTACATCCTCTTGGTTTTCTTGGTAGCCATTTAACTTCTAAGAAATGCTGCTATTTTATCTAATATTAATGCACCTTCAACTGGATGATCAATAATCCAAGGCACAACCCCATGATCACTCCCTGGAATAATAATCATTTCGCGCCTTTCAGGTGAAACTGCATGATAGATCATCTCCATTACCTCTTTTGGTATTGGGCTATAGTAGCCCTTGTTATCTATCTCTACTTTTCCTGCAGACGTGCCTTGTGGTTTGCCATAGGCTACAGGATCTAAAGCATCATACTCTCCCTTTATTAGCAGTAGCTTACCATGGAAAGCTTCAAGATTTGCAATGACATCGTTTTCATGATAACTAAAAGGTTCCGAAATTATCCTTCTAAATTCCTTCCCGAAGGGCTTATCGTAAGCTTGCGCTGAATAAAAAGCTGGGCCAAATAAGACAATTTTATCAACTTGGTCTAAATGCATGCCAAGAATCTTAAGGGCTGGTGTAGCTCCAAGGCTATATGCAAGAATTTTTTTCTTTCGTTGCGGATCTAGGTATGAATAAAATGCCTCAGTTTCTTTCACATTATTGCCAAGCGTGGTTTGTTCCAAGGAAATTTTACTGGCAGGATTATGTCCCGACATATTGAAACCTAAAATCGAATATCCTCGCTCTTGCAGTCCAACTGTTACAGCGTCAGACTTGGTATAGTCAGACCTTGCCCCATGTACAGATACTAGCCACGGTTCCTCATGTCTATTGTTATATAATATACGTCCCCCTAGAGAATACTTGCCAAAGTTATGTTCAAAGTAAAAACTATTTTCTAATCGCGATTTTTTCCTTATTTTCATAATTCATACTCATAATGAAAGTTTTACTCCTAATCCAGTTATATACAGCTTTTGCGTTTACTCCTGTCTCTTGGGATACTGGAATACCATCATTTTTGTCCTGTCTAATATTGTTAAACAAGAATAGAAATGTCCGCTTTTTTGTCATTCCGAGTGCAGTGAAACGGAGTCGAGGAATCTGATCCCTCCACTCCGCTATCGCTACGGTCGGGATGACAAACCATGTAACTTATTGTGTCTCTTAAATAGGACATTTCTATTCTTGTCTGACATGTCCTGTCTAATATTTGTTTCTTTATTTCTTTTGGTATAAATGTAACAGTACCCATTATATTTTATCACATCCTCACTCCTGACTTTAGAAGCCCATGATCAAGTTTCTGAACCACATGAAGATGAAGTCTTGTAATAAAATTCTCAACTGCATCTACAAACTTCTGAGAATCGCCATTAAAAGTCTCAACTTTAATGATAGCTGAAAAGTGCTTAATTAAAGGTATAGATTGTCTTCTCATAGTTTCCATGAATAAGTGATTTTGTTTTTGGCGTTACTTCACAAACAAATAATGTACTTGTGTTACCAATAGATTCTGCGCCTTTATACCTATTGAATTTATCAAATACCCACCTTATCATTAAACCCAAGTCAAGAAATGCACGGTAGATAGGAAGAAATCTCTCTTTGGCTTTATCGCTAGTCCCATAACATACATAGACCCTTGCCGACTGGTTTGTTTTATCAAGCGAATCAATGGCTCTTGAAACAAAAAGTGTTATTCCGTTTGGTGTATAGGGAGGATCCGTAAATACCACATCAAACTTTCCCGAAAGCTTCTTAGGAAATTGCTTCCGAGCATCATAAGCGACAGTTGTTATATTGAAGCTTTGTTGTTTTGATGCCTTTCCTATGTTGTTTAAGATTCTAGTATCTATATCAAGAACTGCTATCTCTGCTGCTCTTCTATATCTAGAAATAGCCACAGAGGTAAAATCGTTATCTCCCAAAAACAATATTCTTTTCCCCGCAATGTCTTCAAAAAACTGAAGTAGTACGGCTCTTTTAGCTGTTGTTTCTATAGTTGCGGTAAATTGATCATATTCTCGTTTTGCTGCGGGGCGAAGGTCGGAACATTTCTCTAGAAGATTAATGATTTTTTCAAAACTCTCGCCACCCAAAGCAGAATATAACTCGTCTTCTATTTTGTAATCAGTAGCAAATAGAGTCTGCATATCTTGACGCACATTTTTTTTCAATTGAGTATTCCTAGACACATCATTTAACAAAGATCTCAAAGCTTTCTTTATTTGATTTATAGCATTTTTTGAAATGCCAACTTTCATAAGCAGTTCGTGATTATCGACAGGTTTCCCCGTATGCAAAAAATAAAAAATATCCATTACCTTTTTTGTTGGAATACCAGTCTCTTTAGATACCTGCAAAATTTTCAAATATATTTGATTTCTACCCATTGTTTATTAATTATAGCTACTTTCGAACTTTTTTTCACTATGGCATTTATGCAGATCAAAACAAAACAGTGTAGCCGTTCAGGGTTTGACAAAACATCTGTCATCTCGAGCCTAAGCGAGAGATCTCCTTGAGATTTCTCACCTACTTCGTAGCTTCGAAATGACAATTCTTTGACAACTCCTGAACGGCTACAAAACAGTTTATTGATTTGCTTTTATGATCTATACTAGTATAACTTCGTCAGGAAGATCGCAGTTATTTTGATGATTTAAAACACTTGATAGTATTTAATTAAATAAATAATATTCTTAAAGATTACAATGTACAAGATAATAAGATAAAACACGAATTAATAATCTAATAATCCATTTTTGTTCTAAAAAGAATTTATACGGTCGGAAAAATTACAGTAGATATTTTGTGGCGGCGTCCGCCGCCCCCGCCCAATCATGGAGTCATAGCATTAAAGGAGGGCTACCGTCAGAGAAACTTTAACCTAAGATATATTTTGGGGAGGTAGCCCGACCAACGCGAGAGCCGAACTCGGCTCGATCCGATGTGTCTGGGTTTTCCCACCTTTCACGTAGCGATCTTTTACACTGTTATTGCTTCTCCAGTTTGTATGCCATAGAATTTTATTCCAAATTGTTTAAAATACTTAGTTAGTCTTTCATAAAAAGTTTCTCTTACTTTATCTCTCCAGTGCCAGTCATGGATTGGAATTATTACTTTTGGCTTTAGATAAACTGCAATTTCTACTGTTTCAACAAGACTTCCCCATGGCGCTTGTACTGGAAGAGCAAGAACTGCTTTGGTTGCACCAAAATGGAATGAATCTCCATTTTCCTCATTTACCCCGTACCCAGAATGCCCTGACCGTAAGGTCAGGGATGAATGGGTTATTTCCGCGAAGCGAACCCCTAATGCCCCGAGCGTAAGCTCGGGGTGCGGGGTTTACTAAAAGACACGAATGTATGTGTTTAGATATTTTCATTGCTCGATATTTGGTTGGAAAATTCCAGGCGGTTGCTTGCATCCCGTTCTCTCATTTAGTATCCCAATAATTAGCCCAAGTGGCGCTCTGCACACTCCCATTGTTGTATCTATTCCTGACGACAGAGTTTCTTTTCCAAAGGGTCGATTATTTACATTCTTGGGATCAAACAACTTACAATTGCCGCAAACCTTTTCCAAACCTTCCTGACCTTGCGATGTTTCAGGTGACCCCATAATTTTAATAATATCAAACTGCCACATCTTAGGCAATATAATATCCTTTGGAAAATAACAGGAAGAGAATAAATAGTAAGATAATACCAACTATTGAGTAGACAGTTTTTATTGTTTTACTTTTTACTAGAGCCAAAGCGATAAAAATTGGAAATAAAACTAAGGAGTATCTTGGCAGCCCTGTAAAAGTGCCGCTTGATATTGGAATGAAGAAACATATAATTGCAAAAATAATATAAGAGAGGCGAAGCCTCTTCTTCCACGCTACAAAAAGCATAAAAGCTACAAACATAAATGTCGAGATTTCAAGCAGCGCTATCCACCATTCATAATGAGATAATGAAACACTTGTTAGAATTTTTATATATCGATATATTGTTTGGGGAATAAGTATAAGGGTAGCCACAGATCTATTGTTTAAGAAGCTTCCCTGAGCTTGAATAAAATAGAAAATATCTCCCCATTTTAAAAAATTAAACAACATGTATCCTAAGATTCCTAAAGGCGTAAAAAGTAAAAATAAACTTTTAGCTTTAAACAATGTTCTTCTTGCCCCCAGGAGCTTTAGCGAAGAATGGTCTTGTTTTATAAATTCATATATAAGAGCTGGAATTATTGCAATCCCAACTAGTCTTGTTGCTGTTAGCAATCCTCCGCATAAAGAGGCTAAAATCCATCTTTTTTTTCTTGCAAAATAAAATGCTAAGACCGATAAAAGCAAAAAAAGGCTTTCAGAATAAATGGAAGCGAAGAAAAATGATGTTGGAAAAAGAAGCATAAAAACAATCGTCGATAAAGCTACACTATCTTTATAGTCAATTCTCAAAAGCTTGTATATTATGATAAGAGCTATTAAAAAGTATAAGCCAACAAGTAAAAGTGCAGTAAAATATTGTATTGGGTGGAAGGGTAATTCCGCCGAGGCGGGAGCAAAAATAGAAGTTGTTAAATGTAAAAATAAAGGAAACAATGGAAAGAAACCAGCATTTACAGTATAACCGTTGGCTGCAATTAGAAGGTAGTAAACTCCATCGAAATTTGCCCAAGGCGACAGAAAAAAATTAGAGATTAGACTATGCTTATCGCTTAAAAAATATAAAGGCGACGTATATGCATAACCTTGGCGAAATTCAACGAATGCTTGAGCAATAAAAAGAGGAATAAATAAAAAAAATCTCCAAAATAAGAAAAACAAAACAATTTTTTTAAACATAGCGTAATCAATAGTATTTTACTATTTGAATAACTTCTACACAAATTTACGCATAGAGTATTATCTTATGCTATTGCGTAGTATATATTGTCTTTCGTATAATTATTTCATGTTGTACTTGTATAATTCATTAATGCGGACAAAAGAAAAATTTATTCCGAATGACAACAAAAAAGTTAAAATGTATGTCTGTGGCATTACGCCTTACGATACAACTCATTTAGGCCATGCGTTTACTTATGTCTCTTTCGATGTGTTAGTAAGATATCTTCAATATAAAGGCTACGAAGTTATTTATACCCAAAATGTTACCGACATAGACGATGATATTTTACTAAAAGCCAAACAAGAAGATAGAGATTGGAGGGAATTGGGAGATTTTTGGACAAAAAAATTTCTTGATGACATGAAATCTCTTAACGTTTTACCTCCCACTCATTTCGTAAAAGCAACTAACTCCATCGCTCTAATGATACGTATCATTAGAATGTTGATTGATAAAGGAATCGCTTACGAAAAAGATGGGAACGTATATTTTGAGACTAAGAAGTTTAAAAATTATGGAAATTTATCCAAGTTTAATGATAGACAAATGAAGATTTTACTTAAGGAACGGGGTGGCAACCCTGACGATCCATTGAAAAAAGACCCATTAGATTTTCTACTTTGGCAAAAAACAAAGCCAGATGAGCCTTTTTGGGAAAGTCCATGGGAGAAAGGAAGACCGGGATGGCACATTGAATGTTCTTCGATGATAAAAAACTATCTTGGAGACCAAATAGATATTCATGGTGGAGGCAGAGATCTTATTTTCCCTCATCACGAAAGCGAAATCGCGCAGAGTGAAAGTTTCACAAATAAAAAACCATTTGCAAAATTTTGGGTTCATACGGCTATGGTTTTGTATCAAGGTGAAAAAATGGCAAAATCGCTTGGAAATTTAGTAATGGTTTCTAATCTATTAAAGTATAATAATGCTAACGAAATTAAATGGCTCTTGCTTTCTCATCACTATAGAAAACCATGGGAGTTTGAAAAAGAAGAATTGGAGTTAATAAAGAAAAAACTTTTAATGATTAAAAAAGTCATAAAAACTAATAAAAATCAGAAAATAAATACTTTGTACGTCAGGAAATTTATAACGATTATGGATAATGACTTAAATACTCCACAAGCTCTAAATTTTATATTAGATATTGTAAAAAAACCAAACCTATCTCCTACCATTCTAAAATGTTTGTCGATATTAGGTATTGAACTCTAAGAGTCTGTTTGAAAAGTGTTACACAATCTGTCATTGCGATCAGTCAGGCTTAGCCTGACTGAGAAGCAATCTCTCATCAATGGGATTGCCACGTCGCTCGTTCCTCGCTCCTCGCAATGACACAACTGATCTGAAGCAAAATGGTATACTGTATTGATGAAATCAATTTTCAAAATATTAATTTTATTTCTTGTGTATTTATTTCTGTTTCAACTTGTACCTAGTGTATATTCGGTAGATCCACTGTCTTTCCCAAATAACAAATTTGGCGTCCATATCCTATTTTCTTCAGAAATCGGTGACGCCGCCAAATTAGTAAACTCAAGTGGCGGCGATTGGGGATACGTTACTATTCCGATTCAAGCTGGAGATAAAAACCTTGTAAAATGGCAAAAATTTATGGATAAAGCCCGCGAATTGCATGTGATTCCTATTATCCGCATTGCAACAGAGGGCGATTTTTTTAATAAAAAAGTTTGGAGAAAACCGATAGATGAAGACATTATAGATTTTGCCAATTTTCTTAATTCTTTAGACTGGCCTACAAAAAACCGCTATGTTGTAATTTTAAATGAGGTCAATAGGTCGGATGAATGGGGGCAAGACCCAAATCCGAAAGCCTACGCTGAAATCTTGCAATATGCGCTAGCGGTTTTTAAGTCAAAACACAGCGATTTCTTTATAATTTCGGCAGGCTTGGACAATGCTGCGGCTAATATTTCAAAAGAATCTATGGATGAGTACAAGTTTATGACGGAAATGAATAATGCAGTGCCTGGCATATTCAATCAAATTGACGGATTAGGAAGTCATTCTTACCCTAATCCAGCATTTCTACAGCCTCCATCGGTAGATACTCCCAAAAGTATTAGTAGCTTTAAATACGAAAAAGATTTAGCAGAGAAATTATCTAACAAAAGCCTGCCAGTCTTTATAACAGAAACTGGTTGGTCATTAGATATGGTAAATGAATCTAAAATGGCATCGTATTACGAAGAAGCATTTAAAACTGTTTGGAATGACGAAAACATCGTGGCTGTAACACCCTTTTTGCTTAAGGCTGGAACAGGACCTTTTTCTCAATTTTCGTTAATAAATATCCATGGTGCCCCAACTTTAGGCTATAAGGCTTTAGAAAAAATTCAAAAAGTGAAAGGCAATCCTAAACTTCCTGATGATTATATAAAAATTGGCATAGATAACCCTCAAAGCAATTTGATTCCAAAAAAAGATTTTCTAGATGATCCAACAAGCAAAAAAGATAGTTTCATACAGCTTGATACTGTAAAAACCATCCTAAAATGGCTCATAAAATCTTAAAATATGATATAATACACGCAGTTTTTACTCCTCAAACTTATGGATAGAGAAGATTATGCTTGGAACGATAAGCTCGAAAGTATTACTCATGGTAGCGTAAAGATCTACGAGGCAATAAAGATTATAAAAATGTTTTTGGACGAAGATCCTTCTGCTGACTATAGTTTGGTTATTGGTACAGATTCTCATGAGAAAAATACCGCCAAAAATAAAACTAAAGTTATTAGTCTTGTAACTGCTATTCTAGTACACAGACGTGGATTTGGGGGAAAATATTTTTGGAAAAGAAAAGAAGTTGAAAATATCCATACACTTCGCGAAAAAATCTATGTTGAAACAATGAGTTCTATAAACTTTGCGTCTAAATTTGTGCCTTTACTTAAAAAAACTTTAAACGGAAGGACTCCTAAATACAACTTAGAGATTCATATTGATGTTGGCGAACACGGCGACACACGTGATATGATAAAAGAAGTGGTTGGAATGGTAACTGGAAATGGCTATGTTGCTAAAACAAAACCAGAGGCATACGGAGCAACGTATATTGCCGACAAGCACACGTAAAAAACCAAGATGCCAAAACTCAAAAGTCATGACCCTGAGCGAAGTCGAACGGGTCAAAAGTTAGAATGGCAGGAAGCAAAAGAGGTAAAAAAAAATATAGAAAATATTCTTAAGGTTTTAAATTTGCCTCACATCGATTCTTCTAGAATTTTTTGTTTTAGAACCAAAGGATCAAAATCAAGATCATATGCACGCATTTGGTCTATGCCAAAAATCTTTCAGACAGTTCTTAATGTAAAACCAGCTTATGTAATAGAAGTGATAGCCCGGCATTTTGATAGATTAGATACAGACGGAAAGAAAAAAGTATTAATTCACGAACTTTTGCATATTCCTAAAAATTTTTCTGGAGCGCTCTTACCTCACCGTAGTCGCAATCGGCATCTTGGAGCATTGGTGAATAGATTGTTTAAAGAATATAAGAAAATTTCTAATTCCTAATTAACCTAATTTCTAAATAAATCCCAAAAACTAAGTTCCAATTGGGTTATTTAGACATTTAGGAATTGATTAGGTCAATTAGAAATTAGTAATTAGAAATTTATATGATTACTATCCTGAGTTTCCCATTTTCGAGTAGCAAAATTAAAAAGCTTGATTTGACAATCTTTTTTTGAAAAAATTTAGTGCGAAACCGCACTACCGAAAGATTTCAAAGACAAAAGCTAATAGAAGAAATGCTATGGTTTCTAGCAGACTTTCGAGCCTAGAAATGGTTTTTTGCTAAAATTAAACCGCACTAATTGGGAAACTCAGGATAAGAAAATTTCTAATTCCTAATTAACCTAATTTCTAAATAAATCCCAAAAACTAAGTTCCAATTGGGTTATTTAGACATTTAGGAATTGATTAGGTCAATTAGAAATTAGTAATTAGAAATTTATATGATTACTATTATTCATGGAGAAGACATTGTAAATTCAAGAAAATTTTTTATTGACGAGCGGAAAAGATCATCGTATCCAATAACGTTTTTGAGCGATAATCTTAATCTAACAGATCTTACTCAAACACTTGAGGGCGGCAGTTTGTTTGACATTAAAGATAAAGAAATATTTATCGAAGATTTTTTTTCAAAAAAACGAAGTCAAGAATTTGATAGCATTATTTCTTATTTGCAAAAACATGGTAAAAATGTAAATATAAAAATTTGGGAATCAAGAGAGGTGTCTAAAAAACAATTAAATAATCTTAAAAATACTACAATCAAGCTGTTTAGTCTCCCTAAACCCCTTTTTTTATTTTTGAATAAACTCGCGCCTCATAACAGTAAAAGACTGATCTATCTCTTCCATAAAACACTAGAAAGCATAGAGGCTGAATTAGTATTTTATATGATGATTCGCCAATTTAGATTATTATTGGCTATTTTTGGGGAATCCCAGAATAATCAAATAGACGAAATAAAAAATATACAGCCATGGCAAAAAGCAAGGCTTAAGAAACAAGTAAGTTTTTTTTCGGAAACTCATCTTAAAAATATATACAATAAAATTTGTACTATAGAAATTTCGCAAAAGACTGGTAGTAGTATTTTGTCTCTCCCTCAAGCCATTGACTTTTTATTGCTCTCTATCTAAGATAATATAAATCCAGCATCTTAGAAAAGGTGCTGGATAAAATATGCCACTTTTAAAAAAGACCATGTTTCGCGAGTACGACATTCGAGGCATAGAAACTCGCGATGAGCTTAACGACTCAAGCATGTATTTTATTGGACGCGGTTTTGGCACATATCTGAGACATCTTAATATTACAAAGGCTGTTGTTGGTTGCGACGCAAGGGCTACGTCTGAAAGCTTTAAAAACAGTGCGATTAAAGGCATAAGAGAATCTGGGATAAATGTTATAGACATTGGAACTGTTACAACCCCAATGAGTTATTGGGCTCAGTACTTTCTTAAAGTTAAAGGGCTTGTTTGTGTTACTGCTAGTCACAATCCATCTGGATGGAATGGAGTAAAACTTGGTACAAATTTTTCATCAACCCTTCTTACACAAGAATTGCAAGATCTATATAGTATAATAGCAAAAGAAGAATTTTTAAGTGGTCAAGGTAACATACAAAAAAAAGATATTGCGGATGTATACATAAAAGACTTAATTTCAAAAGCAACAATTACTAAAAAATTTAAGATTTTAGTTAATACTGGCAATGGGACAGCGGGTTTGTATATTCCCAAACTATTAAAGTTGGCAGGTTGCGAAGTAGTAGAACATTTTACAAATATAGACCCAACTTACCCTAACTATACTCCAAACCCCGATGGTATAGCTATGATGGAAGATACAGGATTGCAAACTGTTAAAAACAATTGCGATTTGGGTTTTGCATATGATGGAGATGGAGACAGGCTTGGTTTGGTAGATGAAAATGGAAATATTATTTGGCCAGATCGGTACATTATTTTACTTTCAAGACTTGTGCTTTCAAAACATAAGGGTGCTAAAATTGTTTTTGATGTAAAAGTGTCCGAAGCAGTTCCCGAAGACATAAAAGCTCATGGAGGAATCCCAATCATGTGGAAAACAGGCCATTCATACATTAAATCAAAATTAGCCAAAGAAAAGGCTGCCATGGCAGGAGAGATGAGCGGACATATTTTTTTTGTGGATGATTTTTATGGTTTTGACGATGCTTTTTTTGCTGGCCTAAAGCTTTTGGAATATCTTTCTACCCAAAATAAACCATTGTCCCAAATAATAGCAACAACTCCTTACTATGTTTCAACACCAACCATTCAGGTTAAAACAACTGATGAGGAAAAATATAAAGTCGTTGAGTCTTTAACAGACGAATTCAAAAAAGAAGGTTATAAAATTATCGATATTAATGGAGCAAGGGTTTATATGGAGGGTGGATGGGGTTTGGTTAGAGCATCCTCTAATACCCCAACGCTTGTTCTACGGTTTGAAGCAAAAACTCAAAATGATTTAGATAAAATTAAATCTGTCTTTAGGGAAAAATTAGAAAAATTTGACGTTGTTAATAAAGATTGGGATATGAGCGGTAGATAAAAATATGTTTGACTTAAATCGATTCGATAAATCTAAATTCACCAATAAGCCACACGAGAAAAAAATTGAAAAGCCTTGGGGATACGAAATTCTTCTTACTCCTCCAAATTTACCATACACTGCTAAGATAGTACATGTAAATTTAGGTCATAGACTTAGTCTTCAGGTGCATGACGCAAAACAAGAAACTATGACTTTGGTCTCTGGAGGGGCAAACCTTCTTATTGATGGCAAGGATGGAGAAATTAAAAAAATCCAAATGCAGCTTCGTAAAGGCTATACAGTTCGAGTTGGACAAAGACATAGGGTTCAAGCAGTAACCGATTGTGAAATCCTCGAGGCATCAACGCCAGAAATTGGTACAACTTATCGGTTAGAAGATGATTATTCTAGGGGAGATGAAACAGAAGAGATAAGAAAAGAAGAAAGAAGCAAAATGTAAAATGAGAATCGCAAGTTATATTACTTGGTTTTCCGAAGTAGACAAAGAAGATGTTGCTCTTGTTGGAGGCAAAGGAGCAGCTCTTGGCGAGGCAACAAGAGCGGGTTTTTCTGTTCCTAACGGCTTTATTGTTACGTCATATGCATATTATGATTTTATTTTAGAAAATAACCTTGCTGCCAAAATTAAGCATTTGTTAAAGACTGTTGACTTTTTTAATCCAGACTCTTTAGAACACGTATCTTTGGATATTAGAAAAGAGATAATTAAATCAAAAATATCGCAAGAACTTGCTTACCAAGTGAATAGGGCGTATAGAAGATTAAGCGGTACATTGTCTGATGCTCTTGTTGCAGTAAGGTCATCCTCAACTATCAAAGATCAGGCTTATGCTCCATTTGCTGGACAACTTGGTACTTTTCTAAATGTCAAAGGAGATGCAAGCGTTATTTTAAAAATAAAAGAAGTCTGGGCTTCTCTTTTTAGTGGTCGTGCAATTTTTTATAGACACGAAAACAAATTAGATCACTTAAGAATAGGTGTTGCTGTACCAGTTCAAAAAATGATTGAGTCGGAAAAATCTGGAGTTATGTTTACAATAGATCCTGTTACAGGAGATAAAACAACAATTGTTATTGAAGCTATATATGGGTTAGGTGAGTTAATCGCACAAGGAGAGGTTACGCGAGACCATTACAAAGTTAACAAAATTAAAGATTTAATAATAGAGAAAAATATAGTAAGCCAAAAATTTTATCTAAAAAAAGTAGGGATCAAGAATAAAATAATTAAGGTAGCAAGTGTAAAGGCAGAAAAACAAAAAATTTCAAACGATAAGATTTTGGAACTTGCAAGAATTGGTAAAAAGTTAGAAAAACACTACTATTTTCCACAAGATGTAGAATGGGCAATAGAAAAAGGAAAGATCTATATTATTAAGATACGGCCGGTGACAACAGTTAAAAGTGCAAGGTTCAACCCAACGACAAAGCTTGGGGCAAGAGTTCAGGGTGTCAGTAAGCACGAAGTATTGGTCGGTGGATACGCGGCATCTCCCGGAATTGCCTCGGGTTATACAAAAGTTATTAAAAATCTGAAAGAAATAAATAGAGTAAGTATTGGCGATGTACTAGTTGTAGATCAAACAAACACAGATTATGTTGCTGCAATGAAGAAAGCGATTGCTATTGTTACAGAAAGAGGAGGAAGAGTCTCGCATGCCGCAATAGCTGCTCGCGAACTTGGAATCCCAGCAATAGTTGGGGCAGAATTTGCAACAAAAATACTAAAAACTGGAATTGTAATAACAGTAAATGGAACAAAAGGGCAAGTTTATAAAGGCGGTTACTTACAAAATATCACAGTTTAATTTTATGGCAAAAATAAAACAAGTAAAAGCTCGCGAAATATTAAACTCAAAGGGAGTCCCAACTGTTGAAACAAGTGTAATTTTAAGCGATGGGAGCGTTGGAACGTCTTCTTATCCAATAGGAACATCCGTTGGCTCCTATGAGGCTTGGCAACTTAAAGACAGCGAGCAGAAACGTTATCAAGGCCAAGGAGTACAAAAGGCTATTCAAAACATAGAATCTCAAATCGCACCAAACATTGTCGGACTAGAGGCCGATAGACAACAAGAGATCGACAAAATAATGATCGACCTTGACGGTACCCAAAATAAAGGTCGTTTTGGAGTAAATGCGATTTTGTCTGTTTCTATGAGTGTAGCGAAAGCCGCATCCACAAGTTCTGTTTTGCCTCTTTTTCTTTATCTTAGAGAATTTATAAAAAAAGAAAATTTGTTACTCAAAATCCCAACTCCAGCTTTTAATCTACTAAATGGGGGTAAACACGCTAGGGGAACTTTGAATTTTCAGGAATTTCTTGTAATTCCAGCTTCTTCAAAGACGTACAGCGAATCTTTAGAGATTGGCGTGTCTATTTATAGAGCCTTAGGAAAAACATTAGAGTTTAAAAGTCTCTCTACTCTTACTGGAGATGAAGGAGGGTATTCTCCCAGTGTTGCTAACAATATAGATGCTTTTTCTCTTTTAAGAGAAAGTATAGAAAGAACTTCAATTCAACTAGAATTTGATGTTTTTTTTGGACTAGATAGCTCCGCTTCAAATTTTTTTAGCGATAAAAAATATTATATTAAAGATAAACCAGCAGGTCTATCGTCAAATGAGCTTATGTCTTACTACGAAGAGTTAAACAGAAACCATCACCTTTTATATATAGAAGATCCTCTAGCAGAAGATGATTGGGGTGCATGGTCAGATCTTTGTTCTCGGATGTCGCAAACAACAATCATTGCCGGGGGTGATTTGGTTGCAACAAATCCTTATAGACTTCAAATTGCTCTAAACAAAAAAGCAATAACTGCAATTGTTATTAAGCCTAGCCAAATAGGCACTGTTATAGAGGCTTTGGCTGTTGTTGAAATAGCAAGGCAATCAGGCCTTAAGATAATTGTTTCCAATAGAGGGGGTGAAACAAACGACAATTTTATCGCAGACTTTGCAGTTGCTGTGTCGGCTGATTATGTTAAGTTTGGAGCACCAGCCCGTGGAGAAAGAGTCGAAAAATACAATAGGCTTTTACAAATAGAAGATGAGATAAATGCTTTATAAAAATAATGGCAAATTTAATTTTAGTTAGACACACAGAATCTGTGTGGAATAAAAAAGGGATTTGGACAGGATTAACAGACATACCTCTAAGTAAAAAAGGTAGAAAAGAAGCAAAAGACGTTGCAAATTTACTTAAGAACATGAAGCTAGATATTGCTTATACTTCGGTTTTAAGTCGCGCAACAGAGACTCTTGGTATTATAAAAAATGTTTTGCATCTCGATTCTATCCTAATCGTAGGAAATAAAGCTTTAAATGAACGGGATTACGGAGAACTTACTGGTAAAAATAAATGGGAAATCAAAAAATTATACGGAGAACAAAAATTTCTTAACATAAGAAGAGGTTGGGATTATCCAATTCCAAATGGCGAGACGTTAAAAGATGTTTATGAGCGAGTAATTCCCTATTATAAACGTGAAATTTTGCCAAAATTAAAGATGGGCAAAAACGTTATTATTGTTGCACACGGAAATTCTTTAAGAGCTCTTGTTAAATATCTCGAAAATATTTCAGACGAAGATATTTCTAAAATAGAGATTGCAACTGGAGAAATTTATATATATAAGCTCGATAAAAAGGCCAACATTACCTCAAAGCAAATAAAAATTTATAAGCCTAACTTTCCAAATGAAACAAAACTACAAATTCACCTTTAGGCAAAACTTTACTAAAATGTTCAATGGATTCAGAAATTTTCTCTCGCCTTATTTCCTCATGGATTTTGGTAAGTTCGCGAGCTAAAACAATGTCAATGTTTCCAAAGGCTTCTTGTAACTCCTGTAAGGTCTTAAGCAGTTTGTGTGGAGCTTCAAATAGAATATAGGTTACTTTAATACTGCGCTGTATTATAGTAAGTGACCGAAAAAGTTTTTTACGGCGACCTTCTTTGTTTAGCGGATATCCTAAGAATAAAAACTTGTCTGTTGGCAAACCAGAAACTACAAGTGCTGATATCAAAGAAGAAGGTCCTGGTATTGATTCTACTCTTATTCCATTCTTAATACACTCTCTAACTAGCTTAAATCCAGGATCAGAAATTGTTGGTGTACCAGCATCAGAAACTAGAGCCACATCGAGTCCATTGCTTAGGGCATTTAGAACCTGAGGAATTCTTTTAAATTCATTCTGTTCGTAATATGAAAGAAGTGTTGGCTCAACTACATTTTGGGTACTTAGCTTATTTTCTCTAATGTATTTAAGAAGAAGTCCAGTATGCCTAGTGTCTTCGCACGCAATAATTTTTACTCTAGTTAATATATCTATTGCTCGTAAACTTAGATCTTGCAAGTTGCCAATTGGTGTTGCTACAATGTACAAAGTACCCATGTAATTATTTTTTAAAAAGCTTTAGGGATAAAGATAAAAGTTGTTTTCTGTTATTCTTTTCTTTTAACAGATGAATAGCTTGCGGCAGGAGTGACATAACAATAATTAATACAATTATTGGCAAAAGGTAACGATCTATATCTGGAATAATACTGCCTAAAAAATATCCTATAATAGGCAGTAAAACCGCCCACAAAAATCCTCCAATAACATTATACGTTAGAAATGTTTTGTAGTGCATATTGCCGATTCCAGCGACAATTGGCGCGAACGTTCGCACAATTGGCAGAAAACGAGCTAAAACAATAGTTTTTTTTCCATGCTTCTCGTAAAATCTTTGGGCTTTTATGAGATGGTCTGGATGAAACAAGAAAGACTCCTTCTTTCTAAATAATCTTCTTCCTAGTTTTCTCCCAATAGCATATCCAGCACTATCTCCTAAGACCGCAGCAAAAAAACAAACAAGAACTAATGATTTAATTTCGAATGCTCCTTGTGAAGCAAGAACCCCGGCGGTAAAAAGAAGACTGTCTCCTGGAAGAAAAAAACCAAATAAAAGTCCAGACTCGGCAAAAATTATGGCAAATATTCCTAAAAGTCCAAGTGTAGGAAGGATGGTTTCTAAATGCATAGAATTATATTATACATATTTTACAAATAGTTTTCATTGGAGCTTTAGCAAGACGAAGAATGTTATGGTAGAGGTTAAAAACGTCGTACCAACCCTACAGCTTTTCCCTGCACTATCAAGGAGTTTGGATAAATAGGTTCCATTTCTGCATTGGCTGGTTTAAGAACGACTTTGCCGTTTTCTTTAAAAAAACGTTTAAGTGTAGCTAGGTTATTATCTACAAGAGCAACAACAATGTCTCCATTTACTGCTTCTTCTGTTCTTTCAATAATCATATAATCGCCATCCAAAATTCCATCTTCAATCATAGAATGTCCTTTTACCTGCAATACATAAGCAGTCTTTTTGCCAGAAAGCATACTAGCAGAAACTAAAAATGTTGCATTTGGATCACTGTGTGGTTCTAATGGTTTTCCAGCGGCAATGTAGCCCATTAAAGGAAGAGTTATAGACGGTTGACTGCCCATTAATGCGTATGTAACTTTCTCGTCTATAATCTTTAATACTCTTTTATTGCCTTCTACTTTTTGAATATATCCTTTATCCACCAAACCGCCAATTAACGAATGGACTGTAGAATTGCTTTTGTGCCCGGTAGCAACTGCTATCTCTGTAAGAGTTGGAGAATATCCGTACTGTCTTTGGAATTGAGCTAAGTAGTCTAATACTTCTCTTTCTTTTTTGTATAAAACTCCCGCCATATACAATATTTTATACGAAATATTCGAGAATTTTGTCAATAGGACAATCACGTACAAACTAGGTCAATTTTTGTAATCCTCATGTGTTAAAATAGTTTCTATGAATTTTAAGCTTGTATCAAGTTTTAAACCAACCGGCGATCAGCCCCAAGCTATAGAAAAGTTGGTTAAAAATCTTAATAAAAATATAAGATACCAAGTGCTTTTAGGTGTTACAGGGAGCGGAAAGACTTTTACTATGGCAAACGTTATAAACATCGTCCAAAGACCAACGCTTGTAATTTCGCACAATAAAACTTTGGCTGCCCAGCTATATCAAGAATTTAGGGACTTTTTTCCGCATAATGCAGTTTGCTACTTTGTTTCATACTACGATTATTATCAACCAGAAGCCTACATTCCCCAAAGCGATACTTATATAGAAAAGGAAGCAGAAATAAACGAAGAAATAGATAAATTGAGACTTTCGGCAACGGCAAACCTTTTAACTAGAAATGATGTTATAGTTGTTGCGTCAGTCTCGTGCATTTATAATTTGGGCTCCCCTATTGAATATGGAAAATTCATTTTGGAATTAAGAACTGGGGTTTCCATCAATCAAAAGTCAGTTTTGCTTCGATTAACAGATTTGCAATACGAAAGAAACGAGTATAATTTTAAGAGAGGAACTTTTAGAGTACGTGGCGAATCAATTGATTTATTTCCCAGCTATTCAGATAACGGAATTAGAATAGAAATATTTAACGGAAAAGTCAAACAACTTTTAGAGTTTAGTCCATTAACTGGAGAAACAATATCCTCATTAAATGCCGTAGTAATATACCCTGCAAAACACTACATGACTGATCCAAAATCGTACAACAGCGTTTTTGAGCAGATTCGAAACGACCTGAAACTACAAGTTGAAAAATTTAAAAAACGAGGAAAATTTTTAGAAGCGCAAAGAATAGAAGACAGAACAAATTTCGATCTTGAGATGATTAGGGAAACAGGTTATGTAAATGGAATCGAAAATTATTCTCGTTATTTTGACGGCAGAAATATAGGTGAGGCACCATATACACTTTTAGATTATTTCCGAGAATGCTCAAAAGATTTTTTGTGTATGATCGATGAATCGCACATGACAGTACCCCAACTAAGAGGCATGTACAATGGCGATCGCGCGCGAAAAGAAACATTAATTGAGTATGGCTTTAGACTTCCATCTAGCTTAGACAACCGACCTCTTCGTTATATTGAGCTACTTGGAAGACTTAATCAAATAGTATTTGTTAGTGCAACACCTAGTGACTACGAAATTTCTTTATCTTTAGAAAAAAATGCGGTTGTTGAACAATTGGTTCGTCCAACCGGTCTTGTTGATCCAGAAGTTGTTGTGCGGCCAACTCAAGGCCAAATTCTAGACTTAATTTCCGAAATAGAAAAAAGAGTATCAAAAAAACAAAGAGTCTTAGTAACAACTCTTACAAAGCGTATGGCAGAAGAATTATCATCGTATTTAGAAGAAAAAGGAATTAAAGTATCGTATCTTCATTCTGATATTCAAACTCTTAATCGTCAAGATGTGCTAGATAAACTAAGAAGTGGAGATTATGATGTTATTGTTGGAATTAACCTACTTCGCGAGGGTTTAGATTTACCCGAAGTTTCTCTTGTTGCAATTTTAGATGCCGACAAAGAAGGATTCTTGCGTAGCAAGACTTCTTTAGTACAAACAATGGGGAGAGCTGCTAGGCACATAGACTCAATGGTAATCATGTATGCAGATATTGTTACAAAATCAATGGAGTTTGCAATAAAAGAAGTAGAACGTCGCAGAAAAATTCAGATCAAATACAATAAAGAACACAACATAACGCCCCTTGGGATTAAAAAATCAATCCGCGCAAAATTGATTGAGCAGGATAATACAGAACGCGCAGATTTCCTGCAAGTTTTAGAAAGAAAAGAGATTTTATTGCCAGATGAAAAAGAAGTTCTTATTAAAAAATTGAGAAAAGAAATGATTTATGCAGCAAGGGATCTCGACTTTGAGAAAGCTGCAATTTTAAGGGATAGAATAAGGCTTCTTAAAAACCGCTGATGTTTTTTATAAGTTCTATGTTCCCGACTTTGTTATTAATTCCCAAAGTGACGGCGACTGCATCAACTCTCATGCTATCTGGAAGATTTGGGTGAATCAATTTGTAAAATTGCGCTGCTTTTATAAGTGATTTTAGCTTCCATGGAGTGATTGCTTCAAGCGGACTGCCAAAGCTGTTAGATTTTCTTGTTTTCACTTCTATAAAAGCTAACACCTTTTCATGTTGGTTAGAAGAAGAGTCAATACCAATAATATCTATTTCTCCATAACCTTTTCTAAAATTTCGCTCGATTATTTTGAAGCCATTTTTTTTAAGGAAGTTACACGCCTTATCTTCTCCCGCTTTCGCAGTTGGGTTTACTATTTTCATTTAGTATTAAATAGATAGTAAAGCTTTGCTCTTTTTACTTTTTTCTTTGGATGTTCTTTAACTACGACTTTTTCAATATTCGGAGAAATAAATGGCCAAATTCTTTCAACCAAGACGTCTCTAACCAATTTTCTAACCCTAAAGCTCTTATTTTTCCCCCTACCCCTTATTCCCAAAACCGTTCCCTCAAAAACTTGAGTACGAGTCTTTTCTCCATCTTTGATCTTTTCAAAAACCTTTACTATGTCTCCTGGGGCAAAATCAATCTGAGCTATCATAAACAGTATTGTGGCTGGGTCATAAATACCCATTTGTCATTCCGAGCGAGTGTAGCGAGTCGAGGAATCTCGTTGAAGGAGATTTCTCGGCAAGCTCGAAATGACAATTGTGACCCAGTCATAAACAGTATTATAGCAAATATTTACACCCATATCATGCTGAACTTGTTTCGGCATGAAGAGCAGGTTAGATCCTGAAATGAATTCAGGATGACACATTTTTGCACGCTTCAATAAAACCCAAAAATATTGGATGGGGAAGAAGAGGCTTGCTTTTGTACTCTGGATGGCCTTGTGTGCCTAAATAAAATGGATGCGTGCTATTTGGTAGTTCGATTATTTCTACAAGATTTTCTATGACAGATCTAGCGGATATTACAAGACCAGCTTTTTCTAAATCTTTTGTATACCTTTCGTTAAATTCGTATCTGTGTCTGTGTCGCTCGTTTGTTAAGCCTTGAGAAATATTTATAAAACCACCGTATATTTCGTAAAGGCTAAATGTTCTTGTTTTAGGTTTAACAATTGCTTCCCATCCGCCCAGTCGCATAGTTCCACCGTATGCTCTCCTTTTCATGATATTTTCTTGTTTTGGCATAAGATGTATAACTGGATGGGATGTTTTGGGATTATTCTCTGTGGTATCAGCGTCTTTCCAACCCAATACGTCGCGAGCGAAAGCAACAACTGCAAGCTGCATTCCATAGCAAAGCCCAAGATAAGGAATTTTATTAATCCTAGCGTAGGATGCAGCTTTAATCATTCCTTCAGCGCCTCGTTCTCCCCAACCTATAGGAACGATAATACCATCTGGACGTCCAAGTATACTTTCCAATTCTTCTTTATGAGATTCAACCTTTTCTGCGTCTATCCAACGTGTTCTGACACTAACGTTCAACTGCCAGCTTGCGTGATCAATAGCGTCAAATAAAGCAGCATAAGAATCTCGAAGCTGATAATCTCCAGTGCCAAAATATTTACCTAGAATTGCAATCTCTATGTGTTTCTTGTTGGTTTTCTTAATGCTAGATAATAAATTCTCCCAATCTTTAAGATGAGGTGCTTTTACTTTTAAATGAAGTTTTTGCAATATTTTTTTGTCTAAATTTTGTTTATGCAGAATAAGTGGAATTTCATAAATAGAAGAAAGGTCTGGATTAGAAATTATGTCTTCTTTATGCATATTGCAAAAAAGAGCAAATCTATCTCTTCTTCTTTGATCTAAATATTTTTCCGATCGTGCAATAATAAAATCTGGCTGAATTCCCATGGAATTTAAAGTTCTAACAGAAAGCTGAGTTGGTTTTGTTTTTGGTTCTCCAATGTGGGGCGGAGTTGGAACATAGCTTACGTGAATATGTAAAACATCCCCTGGATTTTTAAGCGTTAATATTCTCGATGCTTCGTAGTAAAAAATATTTTGATATTCTCCTGCTGTTCCGCCTAGCTCTATAATTACAAAGTCAGCGTTTTTTTTATGACCCAAAGTCACAATACGACGAATAATCTCATCAGTTATATGAGGTATAGCCTCAACATCTTCTCCGTTGTATTCAAAGCGCCTTTCACGATCAATAACGGTTTTGTAAATCTGCCCCATGGTAACAAAATTATCCCTCCCCATGGGCTCGCCCAAAAACTTTTCGTAACTTCCTATATCCATATCAGACTCTGTTCCGTCTTCGCATAGGAAAGGATCACCATGCTCAATGGGATTAATAGTTCCAGCGTCCATATTAAGATAGTTTTCAAATTTAATTGGAGCGACTTTAAACCCTCTAGATTTAAGAAGAAGGGCAATTGAGGCAACTGTAGTACCTTTTCCTATTCCCGAAATAACACCACCTGAGACAAAGATATATTTAGTGCGCACGATTTATATTAGCAAAACAAATAGTTGCCGTCAACTACTAAAACTTGTAGAATTACCTAAATGCACAAGGCCATTCTACTACTTAGAAAAATTCCAAAAGGGAAAGTGTCAACGTATAAAGAGATGGCGAGAGTTTGCAAAACATCGCCCCGAGCTATTGGACAAATAATGTCAAAAAATCCCTATCCTATTAATTATCCATGCTACAAAGTAGTTGCAGCAAATGGAGAACTTCGCGGTTATAGTGGACGTGGCGGATTGGAGGCAAAGAAAAAACTTTTGGAAAAAGATGGAATAGAAGTTATAAACGGCAAAGTAGACAAAAAATATTTTTATAAATTTTGAACAAAACTAAGATTTGGGGACGGTCATGAGAAAGATTGTTGTAGCACGCTGAAAATAAAACACTTTGATTTATCGCCCCTCCAGAGGCGGGCAGGCATCAACAGGATTATTTTTTGAGCCGTCAGTCGGACTTGAACCGACAACCTGTGGTTTACGATACCACTGCTCTACCATTGAGCTAAGACGGCATAATGTGTGGGATTATTCTATGAAATTCAGGAAGAAAGCGCAAGGGATGCCCATGATGAAGGGTCTTTAAACCATAAATCAACACTTTTCTTTTGTTTATCGTTTAATACTTTATTTTTGTAGGATTGCTCTACAATTGTTTTTCCATCAGTTAAAGCAAAAAGAGTTATTTTATTGTTTTTTAAAAGATCATCTGACTCTTTTGTATCATAGGTTGTTGTTGCAACTGCATAAGAAACTTTTCCTCCTAATTCTCTAACAGTTTCTGCATTATTAACAATACTTGTTGCAGTTGAGACATGGTCTTCAATAATAACAAGTTTTGCACTTTTTTTTAAGTATCCTTCCAACTTGTTTCCTTTTCCGTATGATTTTGTTGAGGGTCTGATATATACCATTGGCAAATCTAAAATTCCTGCAACCCATGAAGCTTGGGGGATTGCTGCGCTTGCGGTTCCTGAGATGTAGTCAATATTTGAAAGTCCGATTTTTTCCTTAATTATTTGAACATAGAACTCGACAATCTTACGGCGTACTGCTGGGTATGACATAACAATACGATTGTCCAAATATATTGGGCTTTTCATGCCTGTTGTGTAGGTAAAAGGAGGGTTAAATCGAAAAGAAACTGCATCTATTTTTAACAAAAGCTGTGCAGTCTTTTTGGCAATGTTTTTATTTACAATCATGATTTGATCAAGTTCGAAATTTATTAATAAGAACTTTTAATTTTACAGCTTCCTCTCGTGCTTTTTGAGCAAAATCTTCTTTTTTTGATGCATATATTATCTCACGACTCGTGTGAATTATCAGTCCAGACCTTTCTTTTGTCAGACCATTTTTTAGTGTTTTTTCAACATCCCCTCCTTGTGCGCCAATACCAGGAACTAAGAAGAAAATGTCAGGCGCGATATCTCGAATTTTTTTCAATTCTTCTTGCCATGTTGCGCCAACAACCAGAAGACAGTTTTGGTATTTTTTATTCCATTCAACAATTTTTTTTGCAACTTTTATATAAAGCGGTTCTAAAAAAAAATCCCTAGGTGTTCTATCTGATTCACCACCGAGGTGAGATCCTATTTGTATCTCGGTATCTTGTAGGTCTTTTGCACCAGAATTAGATGTTCTACAAAGAATGATAATTCCTTTATTTTTCCATTTAAGGAACGGTTCAACCGAGTCATATCCCATGTATGGATTAACTGTTACTGCATCTGCATCCCAGTACTCAAACACAGCTTTTGCGTACATTTTGGAAGTGTTCGCAATATCAGCGCGTTTGGCATCTAAAATAACTGGAATTTCTGGGTGCTCTATTTTTAAATACGCAATTGTTTTTTTAAGAGATAGAAGTGTTTTTTCGCCATATGCTTCATAGAAAGCGGAGTTAAGTTTATAAGAGCAGATGAGATCGAATGTGTTGTCGATAATCAGCTTGTTGAAAGTAAATACAGGATCATTTTCTTTTAGTAAGTGCTTGGGAATTTTCTCTAAATCTGTATCAAGACCAATGCAAAGAAGAGAATTATTTTTTTTTACAATTTTTTCTAGCTTTTGTTTAAAATTCATATTTAGTTTTCTCTTTTCCAAATTTCATATGCAAGATAGGGATTCCACATTGCGCCAGTTGCAGATTGAACAATATCTGCCCCCGACTTTTTATACTCAAAATAATCATCTGGGGTTAATACTCCGCCAATTCCTATTATTTGGAATTTATAATTTTTATTTTGTCTAATTTTATTTAACATTTTGACCATTTTAAGCCCAGCCCATCGTATTGCGTATCCACATACACCGCTTTTCAGTCTGTTTGCACCCGGGAGCGCCTGATTTCCATTTTTACCTACTATTTCTGCCTGAATTGTGTTTATTGCCGCAATTGCATTAGCATATTCATTGGCAATTTCTGCAAGTTTTTCAAGGTCTTTGTAGGTCTTATAATATCCAATTTTAAGAATAAGAGGAGTATTGCCAATTGCTTTTCTTACCATTTGACATACTTTTTTGGTTACGTCTTGGTTATAGCAGACTAACCCTTCATTTCCAATATTAGGACAAGATAGGTTTGCTTCTAATACTTTTGCTTGAGTCTGTTTGGCAAGCTTGCCTGCTTTTGCAAAATCATCAATAAATTCTTGTTGAGTTTGGTTCTTTTTAACAGTGCCCATAAAGCTTAGTATCATAAGACTTCCCTTTTTTTGACAAGCTAAGGCTCTTTTTACGTCTTTTTGCCAGAATCTCGAATCTTTCGATGGAACTCCAAATGAATTAGTTATCGTTAAATTTTTTGAAACTTTTGCACCACTTCTAACTTTTAGACGAGATATTTTTGAAGGGTCAAATTTGTTAGGAGAATCCAAAAATACAATATTGGGATATGGATGACAGGGAAAAGAGTCTGTCCTAACAGTTTTATATGTGGATACTGCGAATCCAAAATCAAATGCTTCTTTTATAAATTTAGAATTCAATAAGGGGCCTGCCGGAATACCAAATGGGATATTTATTGGAAATCCTAAAAACTTATAGGAATGATTACTTTTTTTAAAAATGGGTTTTTTAAGATTCCTACTCCCAAGTGGGCCTTTTTTAAAATTCTCATCGTATGATTCATAAATGTTGTAGAGCAATGCATTCATAGAGGATTTATTATAAAGTAATTCTCTTTCTATGTTTGTTGGCAATCTTAAGCTCGAGTATTGCTTTTCTAAGTTCTCCCTCTGCTATTCTAAAATCGCGGTCTGTTGTTTTTTCTTGCATAAGATGTTCTGCTCTTTTTTTTGCCTCTTCGGCTTTTGCAACATTAATATTTTCTGCGTTTATAGCATAATTTGCAAGTATACTTATACGGTTATCACTTACCTCTAAAAATCCTTCTGTTACTGCAATAGATTGATTTTTATTATTTTTTTTAATTATTAGCTCACCGGGAACAACTTGGGTTATAAGACCAATATGGTGTGGCAAAATAGTAATTTCTCCATTCACTGTTGGAGCTATTGCTTCATCTATTTCATCTCTAAAAACTATTTTTTCTGGCGTAATTATTTCAAGAAGAAGACTCATTAGCTTTTTTTAAAACCTCCTCAATAGTTCCGACCATGTAAAATGCTCTTTCGGGAAGATTATCATGTTTTCCTTCTAAAATTTCCCCAAAGCCTTTAACTGTATCTTTAATTTTAACATATCGTCCGGGTTGTCCAGTAAACACTTCTGCCACAAACATTGGTTGGCTTAAAAAACGCTGAATTTTGCGAGCGCGCGAAACAATTAACTTGTCTTCATCAGACAACTCATCAATTCCTAAAATTGCAATTATGTCTTGTAAATCCTTATATCTTTGTAAGACTTTTTTTACATTTTGAGCAACATTATAGTGATCTTGCCCCACAATATTTGCGTCCAAAATTCTCGAGGTTGACAAAAGAGGATCAACTGCTGGATATATACCTTGTTCGGCAATTGAACGCTCCAAATTTATGGTTGCATCCAAATGAGAAAAAATAGTGACTGGTGCTGGATCTGTGTAATCATCTGCTGGAACGTAAACAGCCTGAACAGACGTAATTGACCCGTGTTTTGTAGAGGTTATTCTTTCTTGTAGAGCTCCCATTTCTGAGGCAAGCGTTGGTTGGTATCCAACAGCAGATGGCATTCTTCCAAGAAGTGCCGAAACTTCCGAACCCGCTTGAGCAAAACGGAAAACATTATCAATAAATAGCAAGACGTCTTCGTGTTTTTTATCTCGGAAATACTCTGCCATAGTTAAAGCAGTTAATGCAGCCCTCATTCTGTTAGCGGGTGGTTCGTTCATTTGTCCAAAAACCATTACTGTTTTATCTAAAACTCCTGCTTCTTTCATTTCTACCCACAAATCGTTTCCCTCACGCGTTCTTTCTCCAACCCCGGCAAATACAGAGTGTCCTTTATGTTCCATAGCGATATTTCGTATAAGTTCTTTAACTATTACTGTTTTTCCAACACCTGCTCCTCCAAAAATTGCTGTTTTTCCACCTTTTGTAAATGGAGCAATAATATCTATAACTTTAATTCCAGTTTCTAGCATTTGGGTTGTTGTTTCTTGTTCGGCAAGAAGAGGCGCTTCACGGTGAATAGGTTCAAAAGTTATATTTTTGTCGTTTGGATTAAAAGTTCTGCCATCAATAGGAAGGCCAAGTACATTAAAAATTCTACCAAGCGTTGGTAGTCCAACTGGTACTTTTATTGGGCTATAAGTTCTTTTTACTCTCATGCCGCGGGCAATTCCATCGGTTGGGCCTAATGCTATTGTTTTTACTTCTTTGTCTCCTATGCTAAAAGCTACTTCCAAAACCAAGTCTTCTTTGTTTTTAGTATCAACTAGTAAAGCTTCGTAGATAAATGGTGGTTCTTTAGAAAATCGAACATCGACCACTGGTCCTGATACTTTTATAATTATCCCATTAGCATTATTATTCATAAGAATATGTAAACTACAATTAGTTTACATAATTGTAGTAAAAGTTGCGCTGCTAATATCTAATATTTCGTTTGTTATTCTCTCTTGCCTGGCTTTATTATACTCAAGCCTAATTTCATTTGTAATTTCAATTGCATTATTCGTTGCATTTTGCATTGACAACATTCGAGCTGCCTGTTCGGATGCATAACTTTCCAAAGAAATGTGAAATATTACAGTTTCTAAATAGTGTTGCAAAAGAGGAGACAGCAGTATTTGGGGCGATGGTTCAAAAATAGTAGTCTGACTCATAGGTTTTGCTGTTTCTTTAGAAGGAAATTCAATTGGCAATAAATCAGCAATTTCTTGTTGTTGGGAAAACACATTCAAGAATTTAGAATATAAAATTTTGACACTTTTAACTTTTTTTCCTTGGAAAAAACTATTAATAATTGTTATAAGAGGGTAAACTTTGTCGAATTGGGGTCGAGTAGTACCGAAGTTAAACGAGGCAACAATCTCTTTGTTAAGACTCGAAACATATTTTTCGATTTTTTTACCAACTGTTATATAAATTGTATTTGGGTTTTTGGAATCAAAATTAAAAATTTCATCAATTATATTTCCTATTAATCCTCCACAAAGCCCTTTATCTGGAGCAAAAATAATTAGGAGATTGCTCTTTACCTGTTTTGGAGTTTTCATATAGTCATGATAAAATTTTTCTTCTAATTTGCTTACAATATTTTGTAGTAGTTGCACCAATTTGTCAGCGTAGGGCCTGGATTTTAGCGCTAAATCTTGGCCGCGTTTTAACTTTGAGGCGGCAATCATTTGCATTGCTTTTGTTGTTTTCGAAACATTTTGAGCTGCTGTTATCCTTCTTTTTAAAGATAAAATGTTTGCCATATTTATTTTTTTAAAAGGTTTTCCTAAATTCTTGGGTTGCTTTTTGGACTTGTTTTAAGGTTGCCTCAGATGGTCTTTCGCCACTAGTTAAATTCTCAATGATTTTTGGATGATGTCTTTTTATAAAAGCATGATATTTATTTTCGAATTCTTGAATTTTATCAACTGGAATATCATCCAAAAATCCACTTACCGCAGAGTTTATGCTCAAAAATTGTAATGGTTCTGCTAATGGCGCAAATCGCGGCTGCTTTAAAATTTCTGTTATTCTTTTTCCTCTTTCTATTTGGGCTGTGGTTGCTGGATCAAGCTCTCCTCCAAATTGAGCAAAAATAGCAAGTTCTCGATATTGTGCAAGCTCAAGTCTTAGTTTTCCAGATACAGATTTTATCGTGGCAGTTTGAGCGGCTCCTCCAACTCTTGAAACTGAATTTCCAACATTGACCGCTGGTCTTATCCCTGCATTAAAAAGATCTAATTGTAGATAAATTTGTCCGTCAGTGATTGAGATAACATTTGTTGGAATATAGGTAGAAATATCATTCGCTTGTGTTTCTATAATAGGTAGGGCAGTAATTGATCCGCCACCGTTTTGACTATTTAATTTAACTGCTCGTTCAAGAAGTCTGCTATGCAAATAAAAAATGTCTCCTGGATAAGCTTCGCGACCTGCGGGACGTCGTAATACCAAGGATATTTGCCTATATGCCCATGCATGCTTGGAAAGATCGTCATAAATTATTAAAACATCTCTTCCTTTTTCCAAAAAATATTCTGCAACAGCGCATCCTGCATAAGGGGCAAGATACTGTAGGGAAACAGGACTAGATGCGCCCGCGTTTACAACCATAGAGTAGTCAAGAGAGTTTGTTTGAGACAGTTTATCTATAACCTGAGCAACAGTACTTTGTTTTTGACCTATTGCTACATAAATGCAAATAACCGGTTTCTTATCTTTGGTCGTTGATTTTTGGTTGATGATTGTATCGATTGCTATAGAAGTTTTTCCTGTTTGGCGGTCCCCAATTATAAGTTCGCGTTGGCCCCGTCCTATTGGAATCATTGTGTCGATAGCTTTTATTCCAGTTTTAAGAGGCGTGTTAACCGATTCTCGTTCAACAACACCTGGTGCTATCCGTTCAAGAGGCATACTTTTACCGTTCTTGATTTTTGGTTTTCCATCCAATGGTTCTCCAAGCGGATTTATTACCCTTCCCAAAAGTGCGTCTGATGCATCAATACTTAGTATTGTTCCACTCGTTTTAACTTCGTTTCCTTCTTTTATGGTTTCTCCTTTTCCAAGAAGTATTATGGAGACATAGTCTTCCTCTAGATTTAATACAACTCCAGTCGTACCTTCTTCAAAGTGTACTATTTCTCCGATTCTAGCCTGTGATAACCCAGAAGCAACTATTACACCGTCTGTATTTTTAATCACCCTACCAATATTTTTAACCCTTAGGTCCTCCCCAAATGTCATTAATCTTTCTTCCAATTTCTTTATAATATTCTCGTTATCAATCATAACGTTTTGTAATATATGAGATTATGACTGGGACATAAATACTCATTTGTCATTCCGAGCGAGTGTAGCGAGTCGAGGAATCTCTTTGAAGGAGATTTCTCGGCAAGCTCGAAATGACAATTATGACCCAGTCACATATGAGATTATATCATCTAGCCTACTTTTTAGATTGAATTCGTAAACATTGTCGTTATCTACGATTTTTACCCCTAACATTAAAGATGGATCAATTTTGTAAACTATTTTTTTATTAGGAAATAATTTTTCAAATCCTATGTTACTGTATGCCTTAAAAGGTGTAGTAACTATAATGTTTTTTTTATCTTCGTAATTTTTAAGCGCATCAATATACTGTTTAAGTTCGAATCTTGTAAAACAGTTTACAATGGCATATACTTTGTTGCTGTCTAAAATATCATTTTTATAACTTTCTGCCACCAAATTTTTTAGTTTGTTTCTGGTCATAAAGTTTTAAACTAATATTTTTATCTTTTTTAAGGCCTTTTCCACAACTTCTTTTTGATCTCTTTCCGAAAATAACTGTTCAACAGATTTTTGTAAAAATTTTATTGCCAAACTACTAACATTTTCCATTAATCTTTTTTCGGTCTCACTTCTCTCTTTTTCTATTTGTAGTCTTACTTCTTTTAGAATCTTTTCGGATTGCTTTTTAGCGTTTTCCTGTATTTCTTTTGAGGCTTCTATAGATTGAAGAGTTGCATCCTCGACAATTTTTTTTGCCTGAATTTGGGCATTTCGTAGAATATTTTTTTCTTCTTGCAATACTTTCTCCATCCGCTTTTGAGCTTCTTCCGCGGTTTTTAACCCCTCTATTATAGTATCTTTTCTCTTTTGCAAAAGTTGAGTAATGGGTTTGTACAATAACTTACGAAGAATAAATAAAACTATTAAAAAATTAACAACCTGAGCACCTAATAGTATAGGGTTAATTCCAAAATTTTTGATAAGTTCCATAATACTTATTTGGTAAATGCTAAAATTAAGGAATAAATTGCGATAGCCTCAGCAAATGCCATTGCAAGAAGCATGGCTGGCAGGATTCTTCCCGAAGCTTCTGGATTTCTCCCAAGTGCTTCCATTGCCTTGCTTCCAATAAGGCCAATTGCTAAAGCTGGTAATGCTCCGCCCAAGGCAATAATCAGTCCTCCTGAAATGCTAAAACTCATGTTGTCGTCACCTCCTTTGGCTTGTGGTGTGTAGTTAATATAGCCATAAAAGCCATTGTTAGCATTGCAAAAACAAGTGCTTGTACCATACCTATTATAATCTCAAGCAATAAGAAAGGGGTAGGAAAAATAAAAGCAAAAATCGAAGATACAGTTAGAAGAACTACTTCGCCAGCAAAAATATTGCCAAAGAGACGGAAAGACAAAGAAATTACTTTGGTTATCTCCGAAATTACTTCTAATATTCCTATAAAAAGATTTATTGGGTTTAGAGACAAGTATCGACTTAAATAGTCCCCAAAGCCAACTACTCTAATACTTAATATGTGAGTAGCAACTGACGATACAATTGCGAGTGCAAGAGTTAGATTTAAATCGCTTGTTGCGCTTCTTAAAAGCGGAATAAGCTTTTCGTCTCTAAATAACCCTATTGTGCCAACCCCAGGAATTAACCCGCTCCAATTCGCAACGAGAATAAAAAGAAAAAAAGTCATAACATAAGGAAAAATTAGTGATGCTCGATTTTGAGCAACAGATTCTATTAAACTATAGAATATTTCTATTATATATTCACTCACGTTTTGGAAAAAGTTGGGAATAGCGGACAATTTTTTTGTTATAAATACAGAACTTCCTATTAGAATTATATCGACCAATAATGTACCTAATAAAGTGTTTGTGATGCTAATTGATCCTAAGCTAAAAATTGATTCAGGTGTAAACGAAACCATAGAATTACCTTTTATTCTTAATCTAAGTGTAGACTTAATTATATATTAAGTCAAGACGAAAAATGATTTTTTGTAGATATTTTTTCTGCAATAACGGTTGGCTTGTCATTCTTTGTATCAAGCTTTCCTTCTATAATTACAACAGAATCTTTTATTAATAAATTTTTGTGTCGTTCATAAATTCTTGGAAAAATAACACATTCTACAGATAGTCCTTTTTCGTCGCCAACTGTTGAAAATGCCATTTCGTTCCCGCTTTTAGTAAATATTCTTTTAGTTGTTTCTATAATTCCGCCTATTTTAACTCTTGTGCCTTCTTTTTCTTCTGTCAAAAGATCAATCTCATGGGAAATTACTGATTTTAAAGATAATAAGTTATCAAGTTGTGGATGGGATGTTAAATAAAGTCCTAAAAATTCTTTCTCAAAAGCTAGTTTTTCATTGGACGAAAAATCATCTACATTTGAAACAGTTCTTTTAAGATTATCCATGCCTAAACTATCGCCAAAAAGGCTAGATTGTCCAACCTGAGCCTGTTTTCGTTTTCTATGAGCATTCTCGGCAATCTCTGGATACGAGATTAAAAGATTTGCTCTGTTTCCAAAAGAATCCATAGCACCTGCTTTTATAAGACTCTCAACTGTTTTTTTATTCACTGGACCAGGGTCAACTCGATCATAAAAATCTACAAGACTTTTAAACAAACCAGTTCTTCGTGCGGTAAGAATGCTATTTATGGCTGCTTCTCCAACATTTTTTATAGCAGAAAGCCCAAACCGAATGTTTTTTTTATCCTCAATAGTAAAATCGCTAGCAGATTTATTAACGTCTGGAGACAAAACTGTAAGTTTTAATCTTTTACACTCTGCAACAGCTTGAGCGATTTTTTCGTTTTTTGTTGGACCAGTAGTGCCCCGAGACTCTGCGGTTAATAAGGCAGTCATAAATTCTACTGGAAAATGCGCCTTAAGATACGCAGTTCTAAAAGCAATGGTTGCGTAACCCGCAGCATGTGCCTTATTAAAACCGTATCCCGCAAACGGCTCAAATAAATTCCATAAATTTTGAGCATTATCCTTTTTCATTCCGCCTGCTACGCATCCTTGTACAAACTTGTCATGTTGTTTTTTCATCTCTGATGGGATTTTTTTACCAATCGCTTTTCTTAGTTTGTCTGTCTCAAGCCAAGAGTATCCTGCTACTTTTATTGCAGTCAACAAAACATCATCTTGGAAAGTAATAACGCCATATGATTCTTTTAATATCTCTTTAAGTCGAGGATCAGGATATTTGATGTGAGATGCACTATGCTTACGTTTAACAAACTCTGGAATATTTGCCATAGGTCCTGGTCTATACAAAGCAACCATGGCCTGAAGATCAAATATAGAGGTTGGCTTTAATTCTTTTATATATCTTCTCATTCCAGAAGATTCCAACTGGAATATTCCAGTAGTTTCTCCCGAAGAAAGCAACTCAAATGTCTTTTTGTCATCAAAAGATGCCTGAGACAAATCAATATTTATTACTTGGTTTTCTTTAATGAATCGTAAAGCTTCTTCTATGATTGCTAAATTTCTAAGCCCCAAGAGATCAATCTTTAAAAGTCCCACGCCATCTTCTCCAACAGTGTACATGTCGTACTGAGTAACTATTTTCTCTCCGTTAGTTTCTCGTTGTAGAGGAGTGTATTCAGTAAGAGGCCTATCTGCAATTACAACTCCAGCAGCATGCATAGATGCATGTCTGACAACACCTTCCAATCTTGTCGCAAGATCCAATAGTTTTTTGGCGTCTGGTTCTGTAGCATAGACAGTTTTGAGATCAGTACTCTGTTCAAGAGCTTTTTCTATGGTCATTGCATGGCCTTGCCAACCAGGAGGAATCATCTTTGCTATTCTATCGCAAACTGCATATGGCATGCCAAGCGCCCGGCCAGTATCTCTTACAGAACCCCTTGCTTCCATTGTTCCAAATGTAATAATCTGAGCAACTTTATCCCGACCGTATTTTTGAGTTACATATTCTATAACTTCATCTCGTCTGTTATCGGCAAAATCAAGATCAATATCTGGAGGAGAAGGCCGCATTGGATTAAGAAACCTTTCAAATGGAAGCTTAAAAAACAAAGGATCTATATCCGAAATGCCTAAGGCATAAGACACTATAGAGCCAGCATTAGATCCTCGGCCTGGACCAACCGTAATCCCATGGTTTTTTGCCCAATTGACAAAATCTGCAACAATAAGAATATACGTTTCGTAGCCTTTCTTTAAAATGATAGACAGCTCATATTCAGCTCGCTCTCTTATTTCACGAGTTATTTCTTTGTATCTATTCTTTAGCCCTTCTTCTACTTTATTTTTCATGAATTCTTGTGGCGTTTTATTGTTTGGTACATCAAAAATAGGCATAATCCACTTGCCAAGAGATATTTCTACGTTACACATATCTGCAATTCTAGAAGTGTTTTCTAGGGCTGTTTGTGTTTGAATAAAGAGACCCTTCATTTCTTCTTGAGACTTCATATAGAAATCAGGAGAAGAGATCATAGAAAGCTTACGGTTTGGCGTATTTAAGGCTGTTTGTGTTTGAATACAAAGCAAGATTTCTTGTGCTTCTGCATCTGTATTATAAATATAATGATTATCGTTAGTTGCAACCAAAGGTAAACCCATTTTTTTGGAAAGAGCAATTAATTTTTCGTTTAGAATATCTTGATCCTCAACGTTTATGTGTTTTTGGAGTTCTAAATAAAAGTTGCCTTCTCCAAATATTTTATATAAAACCTCTGCTCTTTTTACCGCTGTTTCTTCTTGGTTTTGTATCAGTGGATCAGAGATATACCCATTGACGCATGCGCTTAAACATATTAAGCCGTTGCTAAATTGCCGAAGAAGTTCAATATCGGTTCTTGGTCTGTAATAATATCCCTCTAAGTTTGCAATAGAAATTATTTTAATAAGATTTTTGTATCCTGTATTATTTTTTGCCAAAAGTATTAGATGGTTTGAGTCGTTGTCAACTCCCGCCTCTTTATCGTGTCTTGATCTTTTGGATATGTAGATTTCGCATCCAATAATTGGTTTAATACCTAAAGCTTGGCATGTTTTATAAAAGGTAATCGTTCCGTACATATTTCCATGATCTGTAATCGCTAACGCTTTCATATTAAGTTCTTTGGCACGCTTGACCATTTCTGGGATTTTTGAAAGCCCATCTAAAAGAGAATATTCACTATGATTATGAAGGTGAACAAAATTTGCCATAGCTCAATATGTCATTGCGAGCGAACTTTAGTTCGCGCGGCAATCTCTTTTGATGGGGATTGCTTCGTCTCAGGCTTCGCCTGATCCTCGCAATGACACTATAATAATTGCTTTTTAATCTCTCTTTTTACTATATTAGGATCTATACTTTTTAAAATTTTTCTTAATACCATTCCTACCAAAAACATAATCACATTTGCTTTACCTTTTTTATAATCGCTTATTGCTCTTGGATTGTCAAGAATTACTTGTTTTACTGTTTTTTCAAGGTACTTCTGATCAACAGTCGTTTTTTGCGTTGACGTAATAATACTTCGAACTAACTGCGCTGGCATTGTTTTTTCTAAATCTACTTTTTTATTGATAATCCAGTTAGCAATAACCTTTGTATTTATAGATTCCTGATTCTTAATTCTTAATTCACGATTCACTTTTACCGCTTCTTCGAAATATTCTGCAATCCCTCTATCTTTTGTTAATATTTCACTGTCGTAATCTGACAAACCATAAATTTTTGTGAATCGTTGAAACTTTTGATCGGGTAGTTCTGTCATTTGAAATTTGAAATTTGAAATTTGTAATTCCACCCACCGAATGGGTGGTATATCTGGCTCTGGGAAGTATCTATAATCCATTGTTTCTTCTTTTACTCTTTGAGACACTGTAATTTGTTTTTTGCTATCCCAACCCCTTGTTTCTTGGATTGGAGTTTTTCCTGATTCTAAAATCTTTTTCTGCCTTTCTATCTCGTAATTTATTGCCTTTTCGACAAAACGGAAAGAATTAATATTTTTTACTTCGACTTTATAGGTAGGCAACCTCTCACTGTCATTGCGAGCGAAGCGAAGCAATCCCTCTACTTTTGAGATTGCTTCGTCGCCGCGTCTGACGCGGCTTCCTCGCAATGACATTTCAGATAGTGAAATGTTAGGCTCCAACCGCATCTGCCCTCTCTCCATGTCTGCGTCTGACACGTCTAAGTATCTAACGATTTGCTGGAGTTTTTTTAGATATTCAACGACCTCTGTTGCAGATTCAAAATCAGGTTCAGTAACTATTTCAACAAGCGGAACTCCTGATCGATTAAAATCTATCAGCGTTACTTTTTCCCCTTTTACAATAGAATGAATTAGCTTACCAGTATCTTCCTCCATGTGAACCCGACGTATCCGAATTATTTTTTTACCCTCACCTCGAAGGTGTTTATCCGTTTCACCTTCCAGGTGTACATATCCACCGACTGCAAATGGTTGATCGTATTGTGAAATCTGGTATCCCTTAGGAAGGTCTGGGTAAAAATAATTTTTCCGATCAAACTTTGAAAATAGAGGAATCTTGCAATTTAATGCAAGCCCAATCATCACACACCACTCAATTGCTTTTTTGTTTGGAACTGGTAGGGCTCCAGGGAGCCCTAAGCAGACTGGACAAACGTGAGTATTTGGGTCTTTACCAAAATAATCCACAGAACAGCCACAAAACATTTTAGATTTTGTTTTTAACTCAACATGAACCTCAAGACCTATGACTGGTTTGTACCCCATTACTTCTCCTTTCCTTAACAAAATTTTGAACTTCTTGATAACTTTTCTGCCATGGCCAATAAAGCGAACCTGATAGACCATATACAGGAATACAAAAGTTAGGTCGATCTCTATTTATTGATGTCATTTCCGAAACAACAATATCTACCGTTTCTTGTACAGTCGTACTTTTAAGATCAACACATTCTGAGAAACGGATAGAACTTAGTATTTGATCAAGTACAACAATGCCTTTAAATAATTGTGGACCTACTCTATTTTTTGCTAATTCTTCTACGGGGTTTCTTTTAGCATAAGGCTTATTTTCAACAAGAATAACACACAGATTCTCTCGGGGGATCACGATCCTATTGAAGTTATACTTAAGATCATGCGTCGCGCTCAAAATAGCAGTTTCAAAAGATTTCTCCAACGTTACATCTGTATTAGAAAGGGATATACTAGTCTTATTTACGGGATCTACCCAGTTTCTGCTAAAAAGTATCCCTTTTTTTCTTGCAAAACTCTCAGCCACTAATCCATGGAGAAGAATTCCCCGTAGTCTATCTACTGGTAAATTTGTGAGGCCATTATTGTTATGAATATCCCCTAAGCGGATAAAGCCATGCTTAAATAACAACGGCTCAGTGTGGATGTCTACAACTTTATTTATTGCTGCTTCTTGTGCCATTTCAATAAAGCTGGATGAATGTTCAGGACTTACTTCGACATTCATAGTATAGGTTTTTGTTTGTGCCACTCTGTTTCTTGTTCGTATTTATAAGCAACGTTTAGTATTAACGCTTCCGAAAACTGGGGGCCGATGATTTGCATGCCAATGGGTAGACCTTGTTTTGAAAATCCGCAGGGAACACTGATGCCAGGAAGCCCTGCGATAGAGGACGGTTCTACCAATACATCTGCCATTTCGCCAAACATAGGATGATTTTTGCTAGAGCCAAGAGGTAACGCTGTTGATGGACTTGTTGGCCCTATAATTACATCTACTCCGCCAGTTGACGGATTAAATGCTTTTTCAAAGTCTTGAATTATAAGTGTTCTAACTTTTTGTGCTTTATTGTAATATTGGTCATAGTACCCAGCAGACAATGTATATGTTCCAAGCATTATTCTCCGTTTTGCCTCATCGCCAAAGTAAGATCGATCATTACCATACCTAATCCCATCGTATCGCGCAAGATTTGAAGAGACTTCCGAACGCTGAAGAATCGTATATACTGCGATTGCATATTTTGGTGGAAAAAGTTTAATAGTTTTTATTATTGCACCCTTTTTTTCTAAAACTTTTAAAGCATTATGTACTCCATTTTGAACTTCTTGATCAACACCCTCGAAATAATCATTAGAAACTCCTATCTTGACTTTCTCAATCGATCGATTGAGATTTTTGGTATAGTATGGTACTTTTTTGGGAGAAGTAGTGGCATCAAAAGAATCTTTTCCTGCTAATACTTGTAAAATTAATGCACTATCTTCTACAGTTTTTGTAATTGGGCCAGGAGAATCAAGAGAAGACGCCATTGCGATAAGGCCATATCTACTTACCCTTCCATAAGTTGGCTTAAGACCTACAACTCCACACCAAGATGCTGGTTGTCGAATAGAACCAGCAGTTTCTGATCCAATTCCAGCAATTGCTTGATTAGCTGCAACGCTTGCCGCAGCGCCGCCTGATGATCCACCAGGTAAAAAATTCGTATTCCAAGGATTTTTTGTAGTTCCATAATCAGAAGTTTCGGTTGATGATCCATGCGCCCACGCATCCATGTTGGTTTTTCCAAGCATTATCATCCCAGCATCTTTGAGTCGGTTTACAACTGTAGCATCATATGGTGGAATAAAATCATCAAGTACCTTACTTGACGCAGTTGTTCGAATACCTTTTGTACAAAAATTATCTTTTATGCTAATAGGGATGCCAAGAAGGGGAAGAGTATTTAATTGCTCAATTGTTAAATTGTTAAATTGTTTGTCTGCCATTTTTGCAGCTCCGATTGCTTCTTTTTCGCAAACTGTAATAAACGCATTTATCTTTGAGTCGAGTTTTTTAATTTGGTCTAGGCAGTCTTCGGTAAGTTCGAAAGATGAAAATTTTTTATTCCTTAATCCTTCTTGTGCTTGTTTAATTGTTAGTTGATTTAGTTTCATAGTTTCTCTCAATGTCATGCTGAATTTATTTCAGCATCTATTTTCTGTCATGAGTAAGATTCTGAAACAAGTTCAGGATGACACAGAACTATCCATCTAGTATTGTTTTTACTTTAAATAAACCATTATGTACAGACTTTGCATTTTTTAAAACTTCTTCTTGAGAAAGCGAGGGTTTTGCTTCATCTTCTCTTGTAACATTTTCCAGGCCTGTTACTTGACTTGTAGGTTCAATATTTTCTGTAGCAACTTCTTTTAGTTTGTTTATATACTGTAAGATTGAAAAGAGTTGTTTTTGAAATTTTTCCTTTTTATCTTCTTTTATCTGTAGATTCGCAAGTTTTGCAATATGGGAAACATCTATTTTCATAAATTTGCCTTTCCCCCGAGTTTTGTTAATTAATGATGCAAAGGATCTCTTTTCTAGGAGATCCCTCTGCCTGCTGACCTCGGGATGAGTCTGAAATAACATTCCAGACTCAGTTATTATACCGAAATACCCAAGCGTTTCGCAATTGTCTCGTGGGCTTGCCATTCAAGGGAGTCGTTAAGAGAGGAGAGGTTGATAGATTTTTTGTACTTTCTCTTAAGAGCAAGTTTTATTAGGTAATCTGCAAAATGGGGATTTTTTGGGAGGATTGGGCCGTGTAAATAGCTTCCAAAACTGTTTTTATAAACTACTCCTTCTGTTTTATCTTCTCCATTATTCCCAAAACCCTTAAGAACTTTACCCAAAGGTTTTATCTCTTTGCCAAGATAAGTTCTACCCCCATGATTCTCGAACCCAACCAGATAATCCTTTTTGTCATTGCGAGGAGTTCTGAGCTTGTCGAAGGACGACGAAGCAATCCCATTGATTTGAGATTGCTTCACTTCGTTCGTAATGACATCTGTTTTGATGACAACATTTCCAATAAGTCTCGGTACTTTTTCTCCCCGGTTTTCTGTACATAAATCTAGGATACATAGTCCATCGATAATATTTCCGTCTGCTTCTTTGTAGTATTTGCCTAAAAACTGATAAGCGCCGCAAATATAAAGGCCTGTAACCCCATCCTCTATAATCTCTTTTAGCGCTTTTACCTTTTCTTTGCTAAAATCATGGGAAACGATTTTTTGCTGCGTATCTTGTGCTCCGCCCATAAATAGAAAATCACAAGATCTTAAATCTTGAATCTTAAATCCTAAATCTAAATGTTTTACCTTAGTCTCAATCTTTCGCCATTCACATCGCTTTTGAAGACAAATAATATTACCTCTATCGCCATAGGTACTCATTAACTCTGGATACAACCAACCAATAACCAACTTATAATTCATACACTTATTGTCATCCCGAGCGAAGGGATGCACCAGACGGTGCGTCCCGAAGTCGAGGGATCTCCTGCAATTGCGATGAAAGAGATTTCTCTCAGGCTTCGCCTGATCGAAATGACAAATGAACTAAATAAAAATTACAATATTTTCTTTCCTGTTAATATTTTTCTAACTTCAAGCATTGCAGAATATGTCGGCAAGATATATAAGATATCACTTTTATTCATTTCTTCTAGCCCTTGCATAATAGCTCGTTTTAAATCTTTAATAATTTTAAATTTTACACTTTTATTTTTTATTTTTAATCTTTCATTTTTAATTTCAGAAGAACTCGAATATTTTAGTCTTAAACCCATATCGTAGGCACGCTCTCCGCTTATAATAATACTTTTTATTCCATCAGGTTCTTCTGTGTCTACATCCCAAATCCACGAAACATCTCGGCCATCTGGAATGCGATCATTCAAAACAAACACTACATTTCTCGCACCTAAACTTGCTACAGTCCTAAGGGATTCGTTAAAGCTTGTTGGGTTTTTGGATAGAAATATTTGTGCTTTTTTACCGTTGATATCAAATATTTCTTGCCTGCCAAATGCTGGAATAAATGTTCTTAAGGATTTGTTAATTATCTCATCAGAAACCCCAATCTTTTTAGTAACTAGAACTGTCGCAAGAATGTTATAAAGATTATATGTCCCTGTCAACCTGCTTGGTGGGGGAGTCGAAAAAATATTTTTGGGTCGTATATTTTCGCAGTTTTTACATTCCCAATTTCCAAGATGAGAGTAATAAACTGAATGATAATAAAGTTTCGAGTTACAGTTTGGACAATAAGTTGAGTCAGCTGCGTGTTGATATGCTGTTTGAGCGAGCTTTTTATCGTTAAGCCCAAAGTAGAACACCAAGGTGTAGCTACGTTTTAACACCCGATGTTCAATCCTATATCTGTTCTGTTGGAATCCTAGGTAGGCAATCTGCGGATCATCTGCGTTAAGGATAAGTTGAATTTTTGGAAGGAGATGTCGAATGGCATCTCTCCACTTACCAGCAATTGTATTAACTTCGCCATATCTGTCTAATTGATCTCTAAATAAATTAAGAAGAATTAAATAATCAGGAGTTATCTCTTTTAACGCTAATGGTAAAGTTGCTTCGTCAACTTCAAATATCGCATAATCATAATTAATTGTCGAAAGTATATTACTATGTAGTACTATACTTGACGCAATTCCGTTTAAAAGATTTGCACCGGATTCATTTTGAAAAGTTCTATAATTAGCATTTTTTAAGATAGTTTGGATGAGTTTACCAGTTGTTGTTTTTCCATTAGTTCCTGCAATTAAAATTATTTTAAGCTGCGGATTTGCTTCAATAAGTTCTCTGATAAAGTTTTTATTTGCTAAAAGCGCAATATGCCCCGGCCACGTTGATCCATTACCAATGCGAAAAGAAGTACTTATTGAAGAAAGAAGCTTTCCAATTATTATGAGAAAAAAATTAATCATTACTACATTGAGCGAAGAATTTTAATTCTCTCTTCAATCGGTGGGTGGGTGTTGAAAAGATTTGCAAACCAGCTACCTGAAATTTTATCTTTAAATGGATTCGCAATATACAAATGTGCAGTCGCATTATTTGCTACTTCCAAGGGTTCCTTATCTTTTGCAATTTTTGAGAGAGCAGAAGCCAAACCTTCAGGATATCGAGTAAGTAGGGTTCCAGATGCATCGGCAAGGAACTCTCTTTTTCTAGAGACGGCAAGTTGAATAAGCGTTGCAATAAGAGGGGATAGAATTGCAAGGACAATACCGATAAGTAAAAAAATTCCTTGGGCATCGCTTCTACCCCTCTCATTTCTTCTTGATCCTCCATACCAAAGACTTCTCATAAAAAAATCTGCCAGCAGAGCGACTAGCCCTACCAAAACAACAACAATAGCCATAAGTCTTATATCAAAATTTCTAATATGTGATAATTCGTGAGCAATAACACCTTCAAGCTCTACTTTGTTTAATTTTTGCAAAATCCCTGTTGTTGCGCAAACAACCGCATGTTTTGGGTCACGTCCTGTGGCAAATGCGTTCGGAGCAGAATCTTCTATAACATAAACTTTTGGCATTGGTATGCCTGCTCCAATGCAGAGATTTTCTACAATTCTAAAAAGCTCTGGGCTATCATTCTTCTTAATTTGCTTTGCGTTTGACATCCCAAGAATTATCTTGTCGGAGTAGTAATAGCTTGCAAAACTCATAATGCCAGATATAATAAGCGCTACTCCAACTAACGATAATCCATAGCCCGTGGCATTGCCATAGATATACAATAAGGTTGTTATAAAAATAACAAACAAGCTAATAATAACCCACGTTTTCAGTTTGTTAGAGCTAATTTGAGAATAGATGTTCATAAAGTTTCACTTCCACTATCGTTATTCTGGCAAGCGAATCCTGAGCTTGTCGAAGGAGAGTGCGTCCAGAATCTCTCATTATCTTGCACGAAAGAGATTCTGGAGTCGTTTCGTCCTGTACCGTCTGGTTCAGGGCTTCGCTTCCCAGAATGACGAAAAAAAGTTAAAATGTCACTTTCACTGGCTTTCTTTGTTCCTCTTCTGCCTCGAAGAATTCTTGTTCTTTAAATCCAAATGATCGGCCAATAGCTCCACTTGGAAAGTTTGCAAGCGTTGTATTATAATCTCTAACATTTGTATTGTAAAATTGTCTTGCGTATGCGATTTTGGCCTCAATATCGGAAAGTTCTTGCTGAAGCTCTAAAAAGTTAGCACTTGCTTTAAGATTAGGATAATTCTCCGAAACTGCAAACAAGCTTTTTAAAGCATTAGACAACATATTGTCGGATTGTGCTTTTTCCCGAGGTGTCCCTGCTTGCATAAGCGAAGTTCGTGCTCTAGTAACATTTTCAATCAATTCTTTCTCGTGTTTTGCGTAGCCTTTTACTGCTTCAACTAGATTAGGCACAAGATCGACTCTTCGTTTTAACTGGACATCAATTCCGCTAAACGCTTCTTTTATTCGCACTTTTCCAGTAGCCAAAGAGTTATATACAGACCAAATAAATCCTATTATCAGTAAGACTACTCCAATTGTTACAATAAGTGTAATCGACATTTTCTCACCCCCTTTATCCTCATTATTTTTTTAACCATTTTATGAAATCATTATACACTAATGTATTAAGTATGTCACTATTTTTTGCCCATCCTCTTCTTGCCATTGCAACACCGTATCTCATAAGATTCATTTGTTGTAGGGCGTGACTATCGGTGTTAATAACAAATTTAATTCCATTCTTGATTCCTTCTTTGATAATATTATCGGGCGGGTCGAGCCTATTTGGCCAGCCATTAATTTCCAGAGCCTTATTATTTTTTTTACAAAAATCAAAGATTAGTTCAAAGTCTACTTCGTAACCTGCTCGTTGATTTAACATTCGTCCTGTAGGATGAGCCAATATTTTTGCTTTAGGATGAGACAAGCCTTTAATAATTCGTTTTGTTATGTCTTTTTTGTCCATTCCAAATGAGCTATGTACAGAAACAATAGCGCCATCAAGTAACTCTAAAGTCTTACTATCAATTGCTACATTACCATCTACTAAAATATCTATTTCGAGTAACTTAATTATACGAACATTTTTTATATCTGATTTAATTTGCTCAATATATTCGTTTCGTCTCGCTATTATATTATAAATTTGTAAATTATTGTGTCTAGAAATACTCGGATTATGCTCGGAGAAACCTAAATATTCGTACCTTAAACTTTTTGCATTTATTAGCATATCTTTCATAGAATCTTGGCCAAAGTCATGGCTTGATTCAATTGGATAATTAGAATGAATATGGAGGTCGCCTCTAATATCTAACAGTTCTACTAATTTTGGAAGCTTATAATTTATAGCAAGTTTTATTTCGCCGTTATCTTCTCGCATTTCTGGTGGAATCCATTGCATATCTATTGCCTCATAAAATTTTTCTTCTGAGTCGTATTTTATGAGCATTTGATCTTTTCTTGTTAACTGCTTTATTCCATGCTCCGATAAAGAGAGCCCTTTTGTAAGAGCATATTCTCTAAGATGTACGTTGTGGCTTTTACTGCCTGTAAAATGCTGCAGAAGCGCACCAAAACCGTGAGGCTGTTGAGTCATAAGGTCAATTTGCTTACCACCTGATGTTAAAATAGAGGCTGTTGTTGGACCTTTCTCTATAACTCTTTCTTTATAAGGATAAGAAACAAAATGATCTATAACCAAACTTGGCTCATTCGTGGCAACAGCTATATCAATATCCCCAACTGTTGGTGCCATACGTCTTAGGCTCCCAAGGGGCAAAGCGTTAAGAACATATTTTGATTTTTTAAGATAAGTAATAATCTTTTCTGCAAGTTCAAATGCATAAGGGAGAACCATTCTTGAAGTTTTACTTTTCCCCTGCTTGTACTCTATAATTGCCTGCAAAAGGTCTTGCTGTGATTTTTCTCCAAAACCAATAAGCTCGGCAATTTTTCCTTTTTTTGCTAAATTTTCGATGTCATCTATTACGGCGTCTTCGTTTTTAAGAGAAAATTTTTTTACAAGTTTGTAAGCCGTTTTCGGGCCAAATCTTGGTATTTCAAGAAGAGGAAATACGGGTTTGGGAATAGATTTCATGATTTTTATGAAATGCTTAACTCGTCCTGTTTTAATGAGCTCTTCAAGATGAGATTTGATGGAGGCTCCAACTCCCGGAACTTTGTCTAATTTACCCTCTCTTACGAAATCTTTTATTTGTGTCGTCTGAGATTCTATGGAATCAGCAGCTTTTTGGTAAGCAGTAATTTGAAATCTATATTTTTTTTCGTCCAAAATAACGTCGCAAGCAGCGACATGCCTTAAGAGTCTTGCTATTTCTTGATTGCTCATTTAAAAATGATAACAGAGCATTGACTAGATTTCAATAATTTGTTAGGATACGGAAAATAAGGGGTGGTAGCTCAGTTTCAGCCAAAGGCTGATCGTCCTCTGGACGAGGCTAGAGCATATTAATGTACTTTGTGTACTTTGCAAAAAGCGAAAAAAATGGAAAGATTTATGTAGGATCTACGGAAAAGGATCCGAATATAAGAGTTAAGGAGCATAACCAATCAAGTAATAAATGGACAAAAGTTAATGGACAATTTAAGCTTATATATTACGAAAACTTTGATTGTAAGACTGATAGTTTAAAAAGAGAACAATTTTATAAAACAGGTATGGGGAAAAGAATAAAAATGGCAATTGTAAGAGAAATGAATTCTTAGTCTGGGGTGGTAGCTCAGTTGGCTAGAGCGCTTCCCTGTCACGGAAGAGGTCGCGGGTTCGAGTCCCGTTCACCCCGCATATAAACTAACTTCTGCCCAGAATGGAGGTTAATAATGGCAAGAAAGGCAGGTAAGGCAGGATTTACCGCAAGACAGGAAATAAGTTCTGGAATTTTATCACGATTTAGGTGGGGAGAATCTTACACAAGCCTATTTCTAGGATTAATAGTTGTTGTAATTGCAGCAGTTCTTGTTTTCTCTTTGGGAAAAAATAGACAAGTAAAACAAACTAGCTCTATTCAAGATGGTCCTGTAAATCGGGAAGAAAAGAAGAAAACACAAAAAGAAGAAATAAAAACAAATTTAATTATAGGAGATTCGTATAAAGTTGCTAAAGAAGACAGTCTTTGGGATATTGCTGTTAGAGCATACGGAGATGGTTATAAATGGGTAGAAATTGCTAAACAAAACAATTTAGAGAATCCTGATTTAATCTTTTCCGAAAATGTTTTAAAGATACCAAGATAGGCAAAATGCCTCCTTTCCAGCTTGCCAAAACGCGAGAGTAGTTCAGTGGCAGAATGCTTCCTTCCCAAGGAAGAGGTCGGGGGTTCGAATCCCCTCTCTCGCTCTGAAAGGGACTTTGTAGGGCTGAAGGTTTCCTGAGCCTGCAAGGCTTGGAACGAATAAATCTCTGCAAAGCCTAAATTGTAAACAGGAAAAAGTTGCCGATCAGTTAAAAAGAAGTTCGAGCCAACCGGAACCATTTGTCGATAATTTAGTAATTTCTTCTTGAATTTTTAATTTTTCTTCGAACAGTTCGTTCTTCTTTTTCTTGTAAGTTTCTCCGTCAATAATGCCATCCAAGTAACTATCAAGTAATAAATTTAATTTTCGATCAATTACTTTTATTTCTTCCTTTAATTTATTTGAATTTTTCTCTATTGCAAATCGACTACTAATCGACTATAATTCGACTATACTTATATATGTTTGCGCCTCGATATATTATTACCAACCATCTCTTAGCGAATATAAAAAGAATCAATTCTCTGATAAACGAACTCAATAATAGGAGATTTCCAGATGTTGTATTACTCGAACTGGAAAGAAATGCAAGAGAAGTCTCATCCTACGCCTCAACAAGCATTGAAGGCAACCCATTACCTTTAACTGAAGTCAAAAAGATCCTTAAATCAATTCCTTCTCATATACGAGACAGTGAAAAAGAGGTAATCAATTACAACCAAGCTCTGCAAGATTTAAACGATAAGCTTGATAAAGGAGAAGTCCTTGTCTCATTGAAATTTATTTTAAATATTCAAAAACAAGTTATGGAAGGTTTACTTCCAAAATTTGAAACAGGATACTTGCGAGAAAAACCAATAACTGTAAATGATCCAAGAACTGGCCAAGCTGTCTACTTGCCCCCATATGTGAATGATGTAAAACCCATGATGGAAGATTTGGCAGCATTCATTAATGGTAATAAAAATCTCATAGACCCTCTTATCTTAGCTGGTATCTTTCATAAGCAAATGG
>ERZ1292623.80-Hain-H51-01um-R1-80-length-99492-cov-6_pt2 | contig 91941 bp, 143 predicted proteins | sample MGYA00564398_ERZ1292623 | MGnify/ENA primary metagenome ERZ1292623 (study PRJEB36523, sample SAMEA6512633) | groundwater metagenome | collected 2019-01-07 | study: AquaDiva: Metagenomics assemblies of 32 groundwater samples
TAAAAATGATGGATGGGTTTCTTGGGGAGATTTTCTTGGAACTGGAGAAATTGCTTCTTATAACAAAAATTTTATCTCATATAAAGACGCAAGTGAGTTTGCAATTGGCCTTGGAATTAAAAGCCAAAGTGAATGGAATGATTACTGCAAATCAGGAAATAGACCACAAGATGTACCTTCAAATCCTTATAAGGAATATAAAAATGATGGATGGGTTTCTTGGGGAGATTTTCTTGGAACTGGAGAAATTGCTCCTTATAACAAAAAATATATTTCATATAAAGATGCAAGTGAGCTTGCAATTAGCCTTAAAATAAATAGTATAGATAAGTGGAGAAAATATTGCAAATCAGGAAATAGACCACAAGATGTACCTGCAAATCCTAATCATGTTTATAAAAATTGTGGTTGGGTTTCTTGGGGAGATTTTTTTGGAACTGGAGAAATTGCGACTGTTGATAGAGAATATCTTTCATACAAAGAAGCAAGTGAGTTTGTAATTGGTCTTGGAATTAAAACAAGCACTGAATGGAATATTTATTGCAAATCAGGAAATAAGCCAAAAAACATCCCTATGACACCTCATCATGTATATAAAAATGATGGATGGATTTCGTGGCCATATTTTCTTGGAACAAGAGAGGGCGATTTTATTTCGTGTAAAGATGCAAGTGATTTTGTAATTGGTATTGGAATTAAAACAGTTAAGGAGTGGCAGAATTTTTGTAAATCAGGAAATAGACCAAAAAACATCCCATCAAGTCCGCCAGAATATTATAAAAATAGAGGCTGGACGACTTGGAGTGATTGGTTTGGAAAAACCCCATTTGCTTGGACGGATTTTAATTGTTTAAATTTTTTAATTAAAATAGAAAATGAAATAAATTATCTTGATACTATTGAATTATTAATAATAATAGAAAAATTTGGACCTTTAAAAAAATTAAATAAGAATAAGGCATTTGAGATAATATTAAAATCTTCTCCAAATTCTATATTAAGAAAATTAAATACTCAAGTTTTATTGAAAAATTATGGAAGTCTTAGTGCAGATAAAAAAATTATTTCTATATTAGATGAGGCTAAAAAAGAACTTGGAATTGATAATGAGATTAATATTGATGTTAAAGATATAATTGTTAAACTCAATAATAATGAAGAAAAAATAAAATTACCAAAAATATCGTTTATTAATTCGCTTAAGTCTTTTGATAATGAATACATAGTTTCGTATTTGGATGGAGAAAATTTAGATTTTTTGGTTAAATATAGAGTTCAAAAAATTTGGAATGAAGTAATAAACGGAACTTTTAATATTTTAGATTTAGAAAAAGAAACTGGAGGAAAATATTTTAATCAAATAAAAGACCTATTTTTAAATGAATATCAGGATGCTCTTGATTTAGAAATTCCAGAAGGCTATTGTTTTGAGGATGAAAATGGTAATTACATTGAGCCAAATCTTATGCAAAAGTTGACAGCCTTTAAGGTATCAACAGAGAAAAGATATGGAAATTGGAGTGAGGCTGGTTCAGGAAAAACTTTGTCAGCTGTTTTATCAAGCAGATATATTGGAGCTAAAAATAATTTAATTGTCACATTTAATTCAACAACAGAATACTGGGCGCAGACAATTCTTAACGCATTTCCAGATAGCGTTGTTAATATAAAACGAAAGAATGAAATATGTTTTATTGAAGGTGAGTTCAATTATTTGATTCTAAACTATGAGTCATTCCAGCAGCCAGATTCAGAAGAGTTTGTTGATAATATTATTGATAACGTGAAATTTGATTTTATTGTTCTTGATGAAGTTCAAAACATAAAACAAAGACAAAAATTTGTGCATAGCAAGAGAAAAGGTCTTGTTCATAAATTGTTGCTCAAATCTGCAGAAAAAAATCCAGACATGTCAATGTTATTTATGAGCTGCACTCCAATCATTAATAACTTGATGGAGCCTGTTACAATTCTTGAGATGCTTAATGGAGTTTCTTACGAAGAGCTTGATACGAAACCAAATGTTAACAATGCGCTCGAAATTTATAAGCACTTTGTTCTTAATGGAATAAGATTTAAGTCAGATAGGGATGAAATTGAAATAAAAGAAACAATAATAAAAATTGATGGAAGTCATCTTGTTGAAAAATTGAGGTGGTTGTCAAATGCGGCTATATTAGATGTTGAGCAGACTTTGATGTCAGATAAACTTCTAAGAATTGCTGATTTGATTGAGCCAGGAACGTTAATATATACTTATTACGTTCAAGATATAATTGAGCCTATAAAAAGTTTTGTTGAACATAAAGGAATGTCAGTTGGATGTTATACAGGAGCAGATAAAGATGGACTTGATGGATTTTTAAAAGGAAACGTTGATGTTCTTATTGGTTCCGAGCCGATTGCAACGGGAGTAGATGGAATTCAAAAAATATGCAATAAGCTTATTATTTTGACAATGCCATGGACCAGCGCTGAATATGAAAATTTGGTAGGAAGAATAAAGAGGCAAGGAAGTAATTTTGAAAAAATAGAAATAATTATCCCTCAAGTAGAAATTAATCTTGGACAAGAAAAGTGGTCTTGGGACAATGATAGGCTTGATAGGATTAAGTTTAAGAGAGGACTTTCAGATACAGCTCTTGACGGAATTGTTCCTGACGAAAAATTACCAACAAGAAGTGAGCTTGTTAGAAATTCTTTAAATTCCATTAGAGAATGGATTGACAGGGTTGAAAATAATGAACAAAGAACAATTGAACGTAAAAAATTAGTATACCAATGAGAATAGTATTTTTCTCTGACCCACACGGTCAACATGATATTTTAAATTTGCCAGAAGCAGATATAGCTATTTGCTGTGGTGATATTTCTATGAGTGGAACGAAAACACAGGTGAAAAGTTTTTTGGATTGGTATTCATCCCAACCACATAAATATAAAATAATGATTGCTGGTAACCATGATTTTTGGTTCGAACCAAGCCATCCAAGAAATAGGACTTTGCTTCCTGGAGAAAATCCAAGAGCACTGGTTCCAGACAATATAATTTATCTTGAAGATGATACGATTGTTATCGAAGGTATAAAGATTTTTGGTTCACCCTGGACTCCATGGTTTCATAGTTGGGCTTTTAATGCTCAGCGTGGAGATGAAATTAAAAAACACTGGGACTTAATAGAATCTGATACTGATATAATTGTTGTTCACGGCCCTCCTTCAGGAACTCATCTGGAAAGATGTAGAGGAGGAGATATGGTTGGGTGTATGGAATTATCAAATAGAATAGCTGAGGTAAAACCTAAGATATGTAGTTTTGGTCATATTCACGAGGCATATGGAATTGATGATAAAGAAATTATTTTTGGTAATCCAGAAAATCCTGGAAAGATAACAAGGCTAATAAATTGCAGTGTTCTAAACCTTCAATATGAATTAGTCAATGCTCCATTTTTGGTGGATTGGGATGAAATTTGTAAATTGCATGAAAATAAAAAAGTATGAAAAGATTTTTTTTGATGCTTCTTAGAAAATATTCTAAGACAGAGAAGGGTAGGATGGAAATACTAAAGGTTTTACAAGATAAGGTGAGTGAAGATTATCCAGAGCAAACTGTTTACGGAAATTTGTACAATTTTCATATAGAGTGTATAATGTCCAATGAATTGGTGAATCAACTTGTTGGAGAAGATGATGAAGTTGAGTTAGACAGAATTGAAAAGGGGTTGACTAACTCTTATCATAGAGCTCTCACTTATATCGAAGACGAAGATGAAAATTGAGAAAATATCATTGGATAAAAATAATAGAATGTTGAGAGTTGGATTTGGAAAGCATAGCGGTAATTGGTTTTTCAGAATTGATTTATGGTTTGGTGGATTTAGAATTAAAAAATAAATAAAATGAGTAATAATTCAAATGCAAGTTCTGGAGGAATAGGTTTTGTTGGCCTATTAACAATAGTATTTATTGTCCTCAAATTAATTGATAAAATTGACTGGTCATGGTGGTGGGTTCTTAGTCCTATTTGGATTTCAGCCTCAATCGCTGTTATAATAGTTATTCTTGTTGCATGGCTTGGCGGTAATTCAGGAAGACGAAATAAAAGATATTAAGATATGGAAACAACAATAAATAAAGAGCAGTTTAAATTTTTCTGGGATGGTCCATTCAGCCAGTGGCACCCTTCTAAATTTATAATTGATGGCGTTGAATTTAATAAGTGCGAACAGTACATGATGTACAAAAAAGCTCTTATGTTTGGAGATTTTGAATCTGCAAAAAAAGTTATGGCAACATCAAATCCTAAAGAGCAAAAACAAATCGGCAGAGAAGTCAAAGGATTCAAAGATGATGTTTGGATTAAATACTGCAGAAAAATTGTGTATGATGCAAATGTTGCTAAGTTCACCCAAAATCCAGATTTGTTAAAGACATTAATGGATACTGGAGAGGCAATTTTGGTTGAGGCGAGTCCATACGATAAGCGCTGGGGCATAGGTCTTGGTGCAGAAAACCCATTTGCTCAAGATAGGTCAACCTGGCAAGGTTTAAATTGGCTTGGAGAAGCAATAACTCAAGTTAGAAAAGATATTAAATCAGGAAAAATATAATTTATGTACTTAATTTTTGATACAGAGACAAACGGTAAAGCAAAAAATTTTAAGGCTCCAGTTCAGGACTTAGATAATTGGCCAAGAATAACTCAGATTGGATGGCAGCTTTATGATAAGAATGAGAATCTTATTAGTGAGAAGGGTCACCTAATCAAGCCAGATGGTTGGACAATTCCGACAGTTGAAGAATTACAAGCACAAGGAGAAAAGAATCCAAACTTTTTCGTTGATAACAATATGTCAACCGAAAGATGCGAGGAATTCGGAATTCCACTTGCAGATGCTATAAATGAATTTTTAGTTGACCTTGAAAAATCCGAATATATGATTGCTCACAATATGCAATTTGATATAAATGTATTGGGAGCAGAATTATTAAGACTAAATAAAGTTCCAAACAAGCAAACAAAGAAAATTTGTACAATGCAGGAAAGTACAAGCTATTGTAAAATGCTTCCCTTCAGATATGGGACTTATAAATGGCCAACATTGACGGAGCTTCATGTAAAATTATTTGGAGAAGAGTTTAAGGGAGCACACGATGCTTTGGATGATGTTAAGGCATGTGCCAGGTCTTTTTTTGAACTTAAAAATAAAGGTCACATTTTGAAAAAACAAATTAATTCATAAAATTATGAAAGAAGAAAAACAAGCGACAATCAATAATGCGTTAGCTAAATTGACCGAGGAAGAAAAAGAGTTGTTAGGTTTAATAAAAAAAGAAAAAAAACCTAAAGTAAGAAAGAATTACAAGCTAAAGGTCAATTATATGATTGGAGATGCTGATGGTCATACTGATGAAGAGGCGATAATTAGTGTAAACAATCCATTTCTTAAAATTATCACTAACGCATTAGATAAATTGGAAATTTGCGAAGGTAGTTGGGGATTGCAATTGAATGATGAAGATTATTTTAAAAATTATGAATCTAAAAACATCAGTAAGTTAGAATGCGATTTATTATGTTTAGTATCTGGTTATAGTTATGATGAAGATACAGCTAATGAATTTTTTGAAGAGAATAATTTTGAAAAAACAGAAGAAAATCACGATTATATACAAGAATTTGAAGGTCTCTTTATTGATGATACTGAATATTCTTTTTTAGTATATCAAGGATACAAATTAAAATAAATAGAAAAGAATGAAAGAGCAAATTGATTTTAATGAGTTTCTTGAAATTGAAAAGAAACTTGAGATAAGATACGGAACAATTGTTGAAGTTGAAAAAATGGAGAAGAGTGATAAGATGCTTAAACTCCTTGTTGACTTCGGAACAGAAAAAAGAACTGTGATGACCAATATTGGAAACAGATTAGATAGGACCTCTTTCTTGGTAGGAATTCAATTTCCATTTATCATGAATTTAAAGCCAGCAAATATAATGGGAGTTGAGTCATCTGCTATGATTATGATTTGTGAAGATGAGGAAGGCAAGATTCAATGGCCAGCGATAGGATTTAAGAACGGCTCAAAATTATTGTAAAATGGTAGGAGCAATTTGTGGAGATATTATTGGGTCTGTTTATGAAATGATAAATGTTAAGCATACACAATTTCCTTTATTTAGTGATAAAAGTAAGTATACGGATGATACAGTGTTAACTGTTGCAGTTGCAGATGCTATAATGAATAATAGAGATTATGCAGAAGTTTTTAGAGAATATGCACGTCAACATCCTCTTGCTGGATATGGTGGTTCATTTATAGCCTGGGTTGATAATCCTAATGCAGGTCCATATAATAGTTGGGGAAATGGTTCAGCAATGAGAGTATCCCCAGTTGCCTGGTTATTTTCTGACCTTGATTCAGTTTTACTGGAGGCCAAAAAGAGTGCAGACGCTACTCATAACCATCCAGAAGGTGTTAAAGGTGCTCAAGCAATTGCGGCTGCTATTTGGATGGCAAGAAATGCATACGCTAAGTCAGAAATAAAAAATTATATAGAGACTCAATTTGAATATGACCTCAATAGAACAATTGATGAAATTCGACCAACGTATGAGTTTGATAATAGCTGTGCCAAAACAGTCCCAGAATCAATAATTGCTTTTCTTGAATCTGATGATTATGAAAGCTGCATCAGAAAAGCAATTTCTATTGGCGGAGATAGTGATACAATTGCTGCAATGGCAGGCTCAATTGCTGAAGCATATTATAATTATATTCCACAAGAAATACTTGATGGGTCTTTTAGGGTATTCAACACGATTCCAAAGTTTACAGAAATATTCAATCAATTTCAAAAACAAAAGGAGCTTAAAAATTAAAGCTCCTTTTGTTTTATAGTGATGTGAAATACCAATCAGTTTTGTTTGTATGAGGGTCTCGAATTGAAATGTATTGTAATTCTGCGTGAATTAAAATTTGTAGATACCTACCATCAATTGTTACATGCAAGAAATATGCAAACCCACTTGAGTTTATTCTTTCTTCAACATAAATTATTTCGTAAACAAAAACTTTATCTTTGTTATTTGTAAGAACAATAGCTCCTGGCTTCAGCTCAAAGCAATTGTTTTTTAGCTGAGGTTTCTTCTCTTCGTTTTCACCATCTTTTGTAATAACCTTCATGGTTGTGTTATAGCATACTCTTACGATTGATGAGTCGCTATCTTGTGCGCTGGCAGTTCCTGAGAAAAAACTCAAGGTAAAGACCAGCATAAGTGTTGATAATATCTTTTTCATACCCTTTCTCTATAATTAGGCAGAAAAAAGACTTAATTATGCTGGAACAGCGACTTTTTTAGAGTTTGAGAATAAAAATTGTCCATCTTTTACCGAAATCTCAATTTCTGAGTCTTGAGATACGTTATTTGCCAGGATGTCCTTTGACAATTTGGTCAATATCTCATCGTGAATCATCCTTTTCACTGGACGGGCACCATATTGAGGGTCATAGCTCATCTCCATCATCTTAACGAAAGCTTCTTCTGAAGCTGCGAGTTTGATTCCGTTTTGAGACAACTTCTTTTGAATGCCTTTAAATTGAAGCTCTACGATTTCTCGGATATTATTTTTATCCAAGTATTCAAATACGATGGTTTTATCAATTCGATTCAAAAACTCAGGACGAACTTTGCTCTTTAACATTGTGATGGCAATTTCTTCAGCTTTCTCCATGATTTCTTTGGCGTTTCCGAATTCACCTTTTTCCTGGCCATTGTTTTTGAGATTCTCCACTCTTTGAATTCCTGCGATGAGAGCCTCAGACCCGATATTTGAAGTCATGATGATAATGGTGTTTTTAAAATTAGCCAATCGCCCTTTGTTGTCGGTCAACCTACCATCATCGAGAACTTGCAAGAGTGTGTTAAACACATTCGGGTGAGCTTTCTCAATCTCATCAAGCAATATAACGCTGTAAGGCTTTCTTCTTACTGCTTCTGTTAGCTGACCACCTTCATCATATCCAACATATCCTGGAGGGGCTCCAACAAGTCGTGAAGATGAATGAGCTTCCTGAAACTCACTCATATCAATTCTGGTCACCATGTTTTCATCATCGAAAAGATATTCGGCAAGAGCTTTACCTAACTCGGTTTTTCCGACACCAGTAGTTCCAAGGAACAAAAAGGAACCAATTGGTTTATTTTGGTTTCCGAGTCCAGAGCGATTTATTCTTATTGCATCAGAAACTGCTGTTACTGCAGTTTTTTGACCAACGATTCTTTTGTGAAGTTCCGCTTCAAGGTGAAGTAGTTTTTCTCTTTCACCTTGTGTCATTTTGGACACAGGAATTCCAGTCATTTTTGCAACAACTTCAGCAATATCATTTGAATGTACAACTTCTTGCATCATCCTGCTTCCAGAGGATTCAAGTTCACGAAGTTTTGTGAAGGCATCTTGAACAGCTTTTTCAGCCTTTGGAAGTTCTATGTGTTGAAGGTCGAATAGATTTTTAAAATCTTTTTCTGTTTTATCAGCCTTATGCATTATATCGTTCATCTTGAACTTAATCTCATCCACCATTTTTTTAGCAGAACTTGCACCGTCAATAATGTCTTTCTCAACCTTCCACTTAGAATTAAGACCGTCAGCTATAAGTTTTACTTTTGCTATTTCCTCCTCAACAGTTTTAAGTTTGCTCTCATTTTTTTCTCTCTTCATTGCCTCTCGTTCAATTTCAAGCTGAAGAATTTTTCTGTTGATGTCATCAATTTCTTCTGGAACAGAGTTTAGCTCCATTCTAAGTTTGGAACAGGCTTCATCCATAAGGTCAATTGCTTTGTCTGGAAGATGTCTGTCGGTGATATATCGGTTTGACAATTCAACTGCAGAAATGATTGCTTCGTCTTTTATCACAACTCTGTGGTGAACTTCAAATTTTTCTTTGATTCCTCTCAAAATGGTTATTGATTCTTCGATTCCTGGTTCATCTACGAATACTCTCTGAAATCTTCTTACAAGAGCTTTATCATTTTCGAAATATTTTTGATATTCGTCAAATGTTGTAGCTCCAATAGTTCTTAGTTCTCCTCTTGCAAGGGCAGGCTTAAGAATATTGGCGGCATCCATGGCCCCTTGACCTCCGCCAGCTCCTATAAGGCTGTGAATTTCATCAATGAATAAAATAATACTTTTATCATTTGTGACTTCTTGTACAACCCCTTTAAGTCTTTCCTCAAATTGTCCTTTATAAGATGCTCCTGCAATAAGAGCGGCCAAGTCAAGCGAGTAAATCTGAAATCCTTTTAAGTTCTCTGGAATGTCGTTTCTGACTATCCTTTGAGCGATACCTTCAACGATGGCTGTTTTTCCAACCCCTGAATCACCTACGATTATAGGATTGTTTTTGGTCCTCCTGGAGATAATTTGCAGGATTCTTCGAATTTCATCATCACGACCTATAATAGGGTCTAATTCTCCTGATTTAGCTCTCTCTGTGAGGTTTATAGCAAATTTTGATAGGGCTTTCTCGCCATTTTGTGGTTGGTCTGGATTCATATTAAGTTTAGTTTAACGTGTCTTATACGCAAAAATAATGAATTTGTTTATTTGATGGAAATTTTTTATTTTTGTTTAGGAGAAAAAAGAGAGATTTTATGGATTCAGCGACAAATGAAGTAAGTAGTGTAAGTTTTAATCTTGTAGGATACAAGGTGAACCATTACGATAGAAAAGATTTGATTTCATTAAAAATGAAAACAAGTACCAAAGAATATGACTTATCTTTTTTGGTGGATGATTATAATACGATACTTTTCCCAGAATTTAAAGTTCTTGATAAGTATGGAAAAGTTTACTTTAGAATAATCCATGATTTTTTGATTAGTGTAAGAACTAAAGTGAATTATTTCATTAAACTTCGTTCATATACCATGTCAAAAAATAAAAAAGTAAATGATTGGGACCCAGAAAAAGAGTGGTGGCAAAAAGAACAGGAAGAAAAAGAAATTGACAATGACCTGAAAAGGTGGATTGACAAAAATATAGAATATTTGACAGATTATAGTTTTGATGAGTTGAAAGATGAAAATTTGTTTAAAGATTTCATTAGTTTTTTCGAAGGAAAAAATAGTGGTATTAAACCAGTGTTCGAATTTAAAGTTGATGGTGTTGTTGAAACTATGGATTTAAAAAAACAACTTGATAAAGCTATTTCTGATGAAAATTATGAACTGGCTGTAATCATAAGAGAAAAAATAAAACTAAAAAATAATAAAGATGCTTAATATTCCGATTCCTGTAGTTATGCAGTTAAAAAATGCCAACAACATTCTCATTATGGGAATGGGTGGAGGATTTGATGTTTTTTCTGGACTTCCAATTTATTTCACACTTGAAAAAATGGGAATGAATGTTCACCTGGCTAATCACACACACTCAGATTGGAATGTAATGGCAAATCATTCAGAAATAATTCCAATGGCACAAGGTTGTGTTGGTGTAAGTGGAGATTTAAAACAAGCATCCAACAACTTTCCAGAGGCTTATCTTTCGAGCTGGTTTAAAGAAGTGAAAGAGCAGGATGTAAAAGTGTGGGTATTCAGAAGAGACCAGAGTGTCAAGGAATATTCAAGCTCACTTAACATTTTAATAAAACATCTTCAAATTGATGCAATTATATTGGTTGATGGCGGAGTGGATTCTATAATGGCTGGTGATGAAGAGGGAAGTGGAACGATGATGGAAGATACATTAACGTTGGCTGCAATAAAAAATGTTGATGTTCCTTTGAAGATGTTGTCTTGTGTTGGATTTGGAACTGAGATTGAAGAAAAGCTTTCTCATTATTTGGCTCTTGAAAATATGGCAAGAATTACAAAGCAGGGAGGATTTTATGGAAGCTGCAGTCTTGTTAATTTCATGGGATGTTTTCAGGAATATAAAGATGCGTGTATTCATGTTTGGAATCAGCCTGACCACAGAAAAAGTCATATTCAGCCAAGAGTGATTTCTGCTGCTGAAGGAGAGTTTGGGGACCATCACATGTTTCCTATGGAAAAGAAAGCAGATATTTTTATTTCGCCTATGAGCAGCATCTATTGGTTTTTTAATGCTGATGCAGCAATATATAATAATGTTGTAATTCCAGCAATAGAAGATAAGGAAACGTTTTATGATGCGGTTCAGGTTGGGGTTCCGATGATAAAAAATCTTGTTAAAAGAGTTAGAAAAGAGATACCGCTTACATAATGAATATGGAAATAATAGGCTTTGTTGCCACTGGTTTGACAACAGGCTCCCTTGTGCCGCAGGTTATAAAAATTTACAGAACAAAAGACGCATCATCAATCAGTCTATCAATGTATGTGATGTATTTTGTTGGTATTTTGATGTGGATAGCATATGGATTTCACCTGGATTCAACACCTATTCATATATCCAATTTCTTTGGATTTATATTTAGTCTATCAATAATAATCATGAAAATAAGGTATAAAAATAATAAAAAATTGTAAGTGCCTGAAAAAGAGGTCATATCAAAATACGAATTTTATTAAAAAATTGAGCAAATCCTTGTATTTCTGCAGAAAACGCTATACATTTGTCAAAACTTAAAACAAAAGTCATGAGCACAAAAGAAAAAAAGAAGAAGAATCCTTCTCACGCAAGCGTTGAGAATGGCATTCAAATCATTAAGACTGCCATCAGGAAGAAAACTTCCCTTGGAATGGCTGCAAAGATGCACAAAAGAGGAAGAAACTATGTTCCTCAAATTAAACTCACAATTGATGAGAATTTTGCAAAGAAGAATATCACAAGAGACCTTTATCGTGAGTTCAACGCAACGTTGAAACAATTCAACAAAGCGTCTAAGTAATTTTTGACTTAACACCTTTCAAAAAGCCGTGCAATTATTTGTACGGCTTTTTTTTTGATATTTGAATTGGGTTTTTATATATTTAAAATAAGGTCCTGTTTGTGGGTTCCCTTGACTCCTAAGTTAGAGTATACGAATACAAGAAAGAGTTGAAAATTTATTAGATACACAAACCTAAGCTGTGAACAGCCGTCAGCATATCGGGAGGTGAGAGATATTGCGCTCCTAAGAGACCAAACTTGACGTGGGCTTAAAAAGTGGTGACCGCAGGGAAAGACCGCCCCTGAAACGGGTAATAATCAACATTTTATCTTATTTTTGCAACATAGTTCCATAACTTTCGTATAACAAGAAAAAGGGAATTATGAAAAATATTATTTTAATATTTGCTTTGATTGGGTTAGGCTTTAGCTCATTGGGACAGGTGTCTTTTGGACAGGATTCTGCCAGTGCAGTTATGGATGAAATTCACGCCATGACAAGAGGTGATAAGCCATATTCTGAAAAAATGGGTGAAATTAAAAGTAAAATTTCCTCAAAATCAGATTTCTCGACAGCATTGATTTATTTTGAAGAAGGAATTATATTGGCCAAAGCGAATGATAATAAGAAGGACGAAGCAATCCTTTATATTTTGTTTGGGCCTTTTTATAGAGAGGTGGGCATGTATGACAAAGCAATTGAATTTTATTTAAAAGCTGATAAAATTTTAAAATTAGAAAAAGATTCGGATAATGAGAAGCATAATCTATTTCTAAAAATGTCTGAAGTTTTTTTATATAAGGGAGATTTAGAAAAGGCTTTGGATTATGCAAATTATTCTTTGAAAATTGCCAATAAATTAAACGACAACAATAAAAAGCATGAGTCGCATTTCTTTACTGCAAATATTTATTTGCAATTGAAAGAACTTGATTCTGCCATTGTGAATTATGAAAAATGTATTGACATTTTAAAACACACAAAAGATAAGTCTTCTTATGCTGAAGTTTTAAATAATCTTGGACTTGTGTACCAGGAAAAGGGAAATTTTAAAGAAGCAGAAAAGAACTTTATTAAATCCTATGAGATAGCAAAGAGCATCGACTACTTTTTGCTTACAGCTTACATTGAAAATGAATTAGGCGACCTTTATAGGCTTATGGGTCAATATGAAAAGTCTAAATACTATTTTGACCTGTCAATGTCAAAAGAAAAAGAAGCTGGTTATATAATTTTAACTCAAAGCCTTTATCAAAACATGTCTTCACTTTATAAGGAGGTTGGCAAATATGATTCTTCACTGTTTTATTTTGAAAAATTTCATTTTATAACAGATAGCATTAACAAGATTAATAACGATAATAACATTCTTGAAGTAGAAACAAAATTTAGAACCCAAGAAAAAGAGTCTGAAATTGTGATGTTGAATAAGGAAAATGAAATGAAGAAAGGGCAAATTAAAAACAAAAACACTATTATTTACCTTTCCACAATTTCAATAATTTTGGCTGTAATATTTCTAATTTATATGATTAGGTCAAAATCAAAACAGGTTAAAACAAATAAAATTTTGTCTACTAAAAACATTGAGATTGAACATCAGAAAAAAGAAATCACAGACAGTATAAATTATGCCAAAATAATCCAGGATTCTATTTTTGGGAAAAAGGAGGCTGTAAAAGATTTGTATGATAATGCAGCAATACTTTTTAAACCAAAAGACATTGTAAGTGGCGACTTCTATTGGTTCAATAAAGAAAATGATATTTTGACTTTTTCTGTAGCAGATTGTACAGGTCATGGTGTGCCAGGGGCAATGATGAGCATGATTGGTAACAATGCGCTTAATGAATCAGTACGTGTTAAAGGCATGAAGAAGCCTTCGGATATTCTTAAGCACCTAAGCGATTTTGTTAAAGCTTCATTTTCGGATAACAAAACAAAAAATGGAATGGATATTGCGCTTTGCTCTCTTGATTTGAACACAAAAAAACTGGAATATTCAGGAGCTCTTAATTCATTGATTATTGTTAAGAATAACGGAGAATTATTGGAAGTTAAAGCTGATAAAAATTATATCGGACAAGAAGGTTCGGTTTATTCAAACCACTCAATTCAATTGGAAGAAGGAGACTCTATTTATATTATGAGTGACGGATATTGTGACCAGTTTGGTGGCGAAGATGGAAAAAAGTTTAAGACTTCAAGGTTTAAAGCCATGATTCAAGGAATTGCTTCCATGTCTGCAGAAGAGCAGGGTAATTTAATTGATGGGGAATTTGAGTCTTGGAAAGGAACAAATGAACAGGTGGATGATGTTTGTGTTTTTGTTGTAAAAATTTAACTAAAACTTGCGTGTTAATAAAATAGGTTTTTATTTATAAGAAAACCTATTATGTTAGTAGCAGTAAAGACAAGGACTTTAACAAAAGTCGCATTTTTAAACAGCAAGTCTGAAAAGATAATTGCAAATATCCCAGCAAGACAGTGGATAATCATTGAGCCAGTTACAGACGTTTCAAAAATAGCAAATTATGATGCTATCATAAGAGATGGAGGAGAGGTCTATTCATCTCAATGGAAAACAACGCCTCCTTTTGGAACCACAAAAATAAAAATGCTGAAGAGCAATGGAAGTGGAGGGGTTTCTGGTGTTATTGATGCTGAGTTTGCAGATGTTAAATCGGTATCTCAAGACGCTGTTTCAGAAGACAGCAATCAATCTGACCCAGTAGTAAGAAGCTCTAAGACTGATGTTTTAGAGGGGTATTTTGGAGATAAACTTGAGCTCTTGTCAAATGGAATTGCTTCTCTTAAGACAAAGCTGCAGGATGGGGAGATTACCCAAGATAGGTATAATTCGTTAGTAGTGGCTTTAAGAAATTCCTTTTTTGTTGATGTTAGAGATAAAGTTAATACTTATATATCAGATGTATTTACAATGGATATAAGAGTTCTAAAATAAAAAATAAAATTATTAAGAAAGAGCTGGCCAATAGAATGTGCCAGCTCTTTTTGTTTTGTAACATTTTTAGGCATCTTTCGTATAACAATTGTCAAATACTGTAAAATACAGATTAAGAGCGTGATAAAAAATATTATAAATATCATATCAATATTCGTTGGTATCTTTGTTTTCGGATTGGCATTTATGGTAGTTGGATTATCTGACAAAGGAGCTTATTATAAACCTTCTGCTGGAGAATTTTGGTTTTATCAAATTGTTGCGGCCTCAATAATGGCTTTAGCTCTTTTGTTTGGTTATTTGTTGAAAATAAACAAAAACAAAAAGCCTTGTGAACACAAAGATGAAAACGGAAAATCAACCATGGATTTGGTTGAATACGGTGCATTTAGACAAGGTTTAAAGTGCAGGTTATGCGGTAAAATGGATTAAAAAAAATTTTAAGAAAGATGGATTTTGAAACAATGGGTGATTGGTGCAAATGGCTTGAGAAGAATTTCTCGCCAGAAGTTATGATTCCAACACTGCCTGTTATTATTCGACTTGATGGTAACAATTTTAGTAAGTGGACAGTCGGGCTTAAAAAACCGTTTGATGAAAAATTAAATCAGTTAATGACTGAGACCACAAAGTTCTTGGTACAAGAAACAAACGCTGTTGTTGGATATACTCAGAGTGATGAGATTACTCTTATCATTTATTCTGATGACAGAAAAAGTGCCATTTATAATGATGGTAAGAAACAAAAAATCCTATCTAAACTTACGGCAAAGTGTGTGAACTTCTTCAATGAAAGAAGAAAAGAGCTATTACCAAATCACAATAAAATTGCTGTATTTGATGCGAGAATCTACCAGGTTCCATCTTTACATGATGCATGTGTTCAACTCTTGTGGCGTGAGAATGATGCTACAAAGAATAGTATCTCAATGCTTGCTCAAAGTCATTTCTCTCATGGCACTACAAACAGTCAGTTGCACGGATTGAATGGCAGTCAGATGCAAGACAAGTTAATGCTTGAGAAAGGCGTTAACTGGAACGACCTTCCAGCTAAATACAAGCGTGGAACTTATGTTAAGAGAATCGAGACCTCAAGTGCATTTTCTGCAGAAGAACTTGCAAGTTTGCCTCCAATGCACAATGCACACAAAAATCCTGACCTTGTTATTGAGAGAAGTGTAATCAAAGAAATTGAATACCCTATCTTCAACAAAATTGATAATAAAGTTGAGGTTATATTCTTTGATGAGGAGCCAAGGTTGAAAGTTGAAAATGAAGTGGTTTAAATTTTTAGTAAAGTAAAATGATAGTATTAGTAATTGTTCTTATTCTGATGTCAGCCATATTTTCTGGATTGACAATAGGAATGTTTAGTATTGGACTCAGTGAGCTGGAAAGAAAAATGAAAGAAGGTAATAAGGATGCTGAGAAGATTTATAGTATTCGTAAAAATTCAAATTTTCTTCTATGTACTTTGCTTCTCGGAAATGTTGCTGTAAATGCAGCAATTTCAACTGTTATGTCAGATTTGATGTCAGGATTAATTGCAGCTTCTATTTCTACTGGAGTAATATTTATTTTTGGAGAAGTATTTCCACAGGCATTATTCTCAAGACATGCTTTTAAAGTAGGCGCAAAAACTGCTTGGCTTGTAAAGATATTTATGTTTTTAATGTATCCAATTGCTAAGCCTCTTTCTATGTTGTTGGATTGGATTTTTGGAAAAGAATTGTCTCATCGACTTAATAAGAGGGAATTGGAATCGTTCTTGGAGGACCATGTTGAAAACTCAATCGACTCTGATGAAAAGAGGATAATGGTGGGTGCCATGAAGTTTTCTGATAAAAAGGCTATTGATGTAATAACTCCTTCTACAATTTTATTTGCAATAGAATCATCAAAACTGTTGACAGAAGAAGTTATTGATAAAATAAAAGACGAACATTATTCAAGAATTCCGATTTATAATGAAGAAAAAGAAAATATAATTGGAATCCTGTATGCAAAAGACCTTTTAGGATATAAAACAGATTCAAATAAAAAGGTTGAGGATTTGTGTAGAAAAGAAAATATTTTATTCATTGACGAGGGATATAAACTTGATTCATTATTAAATCACATGATTCAAACAAAAGTTCATATGTCCTTTGTATTTAACGAATTCGGCTCTCTCACTGGAATTGTGACACTTGAAGATATTATAGAAGAGATTCTAAAGGTAGAAATTATGGACGAGAATGATACGGTTGCCGACCTACAAAACCTTGCTAAAAACACAAATAGAAACGTAATAATAAAAGAATAATTATGAAAAATTTAAACTTACTTATCATCTCACTTTTGTTTCTGACTTCTTGCACAGACGAAGGAGTTTCTACAGTTGAAAAAACACTGGTGGTAGAACAAATTGAAGTTAATGCAGAGACCAGTTGCGAAAATTGTCTTGAGAAAGAATATAGGTATAGAGTTAAAATCAACAGCAATTCTGGTGAAGTGTATTACTACACAAATTACAGACATGAAGTTGGTGATACCCTGGTATCTTCTTTTGAGTTCGCTGATGCTTCAAAAGATGAACTTAAAGAAAAAACTTATGAAGTTGACTCTTTAAGAGAGGCAAACAGAATAATTCAAAAGAGAGTTGACCAACTTTCTCTTCACAATGAATTGCTTATCGGAATAATCCAAGAAAACACTTTAAAAAACAAATGAGAAAATCAATAGTTTTAATATCGGTTGGTGTATTGAATCTCCTTCACGGAATGGTTCACATCATTCAATTTATTCAATCATTTCTTTTAATTTCCTATTCAGTTGAATCTGGGCATGAAGAAGGCGGTTGGACTGATTTTATCATGCACAATCCTGTGTTTGCTTTTATATGGGCATTCATAGGTATTGTCACTTTAATCATTGGAATTAAAGACTATAGACATCACAAAAAATGTAATCATAAACATACACACAGTCATGAATAAAAAAATAATTGTACTTGGCGGAGGAACATTTTCTCACGTCAGAGCTCACATGGCACTTGCTGCCCCAGCATTTGGAAATACTGCCAAAAAAATTGCAGAATTATGCGAGGAAAGATTCCAGAATATGGATGTTGACCTTGCACTTACAAAAATGGCTGACCCTACTTCTGCTGTGGTTACAAATGAAGATGTTAGCAAAATTATTGACCTTATCATTGATGACAACACAATTAAGATTGTATTCTTCAACATTGCATTATGCGACTTCAATGGTCAGATAGGAGATATAGAGTCTGGCAAGTATGCAAAAAGACTTGAAACTTCTGCAGGAGATGTTGTGATGAATATGACTCCTTCTGAGAAGTTAATCAGCAAAATTCGTCAGAAGAGAAAAGATATTTTTCTTGTTGGATTTAAAACAACTGCAGGCGCAACCGAACAGGAGCAATTTAGCAAAGGACTTAATCTTATGAAGAAAAGTTCTTGCAACATCGTTCTTGCCAATGATATTGAAACTCGAAAGAATTTCATCATTACACCAGAAGAAGGCGTATATGGAAGAGAGATGACTCGTGAAGAGTGTCTCAAAGAGCTTGTTGACATCGCCTGGCATAGAACACACTTGTCATTCACTCGCTCAACAGTTGTTAATGGAACACCAATTCCATGGTCCGACCAAAGAGTATATTCTACTCTTCGTGAGGTTGTAAATTTTTGTGTATTAAAAGGTGCATACAAAGAATTCAATGGAGCAACAACAGGTCACTTCGCTGCAAAGCTGGAAAAAAATAAATTTCTCACATCAATTCGAAAAACGAACTTCAATGACATTGAAAAAAATGGAATGGTGTTGGTTGAGACGGATGGTGATGATAATGTAATTGCATACGGAGCAAAGCCATCTGTTGGTGGGCAATCACAAAGAATTGTGTTTGGTAAACATGAGGACTGTGATTGTATCGTTCATTTTCACTGTCCACTTAAAAAGGATAGCATAGCTGGAATTCCTGTTGTGAGTCAGAGGGAATATGAATGCGGTAGCCACCAATGTGGACAGAACACTGCAGATGGATTATATAAGTTTGGAAACTTGTATTGTGTAATGCTTGATAATCACGGTCCAAATATTGTGTTTAATCACAACATCAATCCACAAGAGGTCATTGATTTTATTGAAGAGAATTTTGACCTTGGGAAATCAACATCTGGTTTTGAAAAAGTGTATCTTGGACTATCGAAAGAAGTAAAAGCTTAAATGTTTTGGTATTTTCTCATAAAAAGTTTCTGGAGAAAATTTGTTGCTTATCTTGAAACAGTATTACAGAATAACACTGTAATATTGTTTTTGATATTGGTAAATGCTCTGATAATATTCGTTCAGGAATTTGGAGTAGAGTATCACCTGTTAAATGCTATTGAGGTTTTGATTACAGTGGCATTTATTTTGGAGGTTTATTTTAAGTCAAAAACAAGAACGTTCAAAGTTTATATTAGCACTGGGTGGAATAAACTTGATTTTGTATTGATTTTAATATCCATTCCATCATTGTTTTCTGTGGTTATATTTGACTTGGACATTCTTCTTGTATTTCGTGTATTTAGAATATTTAAGTTCTTTAGGATAATTCAATACTTTCCAATGGTAAATTCAGTTTTGCCAGGTGTTAGAAGAGCAATACACTCTTCTTATCTTGTATTCTTTGGATTTTTTACAATGCTTTTTATATTCTCAATTCTTTCTTGTGCTATATTTAAAAATGTTGCTCCAGAATACTTTTCAAATCCAATAGACTCACTTTTTTCTACATTTAGAGTTTTTACAGTTGAAGGGTGGAGTGCAATTCCAGACCTAATAGAATTAAGAAGTGGAGAGGCTTTTGCTATGTTTGCCAGGATTTATTTTTCTTTGCTGATGTTCTTTGGTGGTATTATCGGCCTGTCAATTGTCAATTCAATATTTGTTGATGCTATGGTAAGTGATAACCACGATGACCTTAGAAAAGAAGTAAAAGGCCTAAAAGATGAAATTTTAGAGCTAAAGCAGATTATTAAAGATAAAACCCTGAAATAAAATGAATAAAATTCTAATATTATTATTTACCCTTTTCTTGTTTGAGTATTCTGATGCTAAGGATGTGAAAACTATATGCTTGAATAAGGATGTTGATACATTTAATCGAGAGTTTGCCTGCAAGTATTTAAAATACAAGGCTCCTCGTCATGTTTCTCATTTTGTTAAAGTAACATTGAGGACAGCTTTTGATAGAAAGTCAATAAATGACTTAATTGATGGTAAGGCTGAATCTTTTGAAGAAATGGACATCAATCAATTTGTAAAATATAATCTAAGACTCAGGGTGCGGTTAAATAGCGGTGCAAGATTTTATGTGGGAACGAATACTATGGGAAATAGCTTTAACGCTTATTACGTAGGATATAGATTTTCTTTTTAGAATTATCTGGAAGAGTCTTTGCAAAAAGACAAATAGTGTTTTGTAATAAAACATAAAATATCTATATTTATTTAAGATGGGCCAATTGCCAATCAATTTAACTTTTTGACAATGAGATTGTTATTTATAATATTTATTTTAATTTCGACTTTTATGTCTTATGGACAAGGCGATTGTCCTGCCCAATATATGTGTGTCGGTGGTTCATTTACAGCTGTTACAGATGCTGTAGATGAGTTAAGTTCTTCTAATAATGGATGCTTGGCTGTAAATGAAGGAACCACGTCATACTGGGTGCAAATATGTGCTTTGACTGCAGGAACAATCCAATTTGAAATTGCTCCATCGGGAAATAATAATGATTATGACTGGGCTGTTTGGAATGGCTCAGCATGTCCGCCTACAGTTGCGCCTATAAGATGTTCATTTGCTATAAGCGTAGCTGGACCAGGTGCGGATAATACTGGAGTAAATAGCACAAATAATGCTCCTCAGACCGATAATTCAGAGGGTGCTGGAGGAAATCAGTGGACACAAGATATTAATGCTGTGGCAGGACAATGTTTTACCATTTGCATTAATAATTATGGACCAGGTTCAAATAATTTTAATCTTACATTTGGTGGAACAGCTACTTTGAATTGCAGCATTCTTCCAATAGAGCTTTTATATTTTGTTGGAGTTAAAGAGCAAGATGGAAGAAATCTGTTAAAATGGGTAACTGCTTCTGAAATGAGTAACGATTATTTTTCTATTGAGAGAAGTGATGATGGTGAAATGTTTGAAGAGATAAATAGAGTTGATGGGGCAGGGAATTCCAGCTCAGAATTGAGTTATTATGTATATGACAATAATCCAATAAAAGGTTATAATTATTACAGATTAAAACAAGTTGATTATAATGGAGATTTTGAATATTCAAAGACAATAGTTATTGATAGAAGTATCCTAAATGAAAAGCCTATAAAAATAATTAATTATCTTGGCCAGGAAGTTGACGAAAATTATGAAGGATTAAGAATTTTGTATTATGAAGATGGTACAGCCATAAAAAAAGTTGGAAAATGAGTAAATACGTTTTATATGAAGACCCAAATGGAAACATGCTATTCACAAAAGAAGAGCTTGTAAAAAATGACTCGAATCTTTTGGCTCCATTCGAAAATAAAAATCCAACGCTTGTTATTGAGGCAGATGATGACAATGATGCTGTTACAAAGCTGAATGGACATATGCTGCTTCGTGGGTCAAAACAACAACAAAAATAGATTAAGGAGCATTATCTGGAGCTGCCTTTTGGGTAGCTCTTTTTTGTTTCTTATTTTGAGATTCCTCCGATTTTTTCCTTTTAATAAACTCTGCCATTGTTATAAAGCCAGCAATGACAAGTTTTTCATTGTCTCCAGGGCTTTTAAGCCATCCAAGAACAAATGGGGCCAGTTTTATGTTTGCCATGAGCCCATCTGCATAAGCTTCCCTGGATTCTGTCATTATGTTATCTGAAACATATTTATCAACCTCCAGTGCGAGATAATGTTGATAATGTAAGACAGTGTTTCTCTTATTAGGGTCTTTTACTTCACACTTAAAACCATCTATCTCAACAAATTTTGAATCATCTTCCTTTTTCTTTGCCATTAACCTTTATTGATAATGATTTCGACAATTGGAGTTCCCAGCGGGTGAGATATGCAGTCGTATAATATTTCTTCTACGATAAGTCCAACCATTTTTCCCTTTTTATCCTGAACAATAAGTCTGGTACCTTTTCCAAGGCCAGCGAGAACTTCTTTATTTGGAAACACAAGTTCTGATTCAGTGTAATTTGATTTTATAGATATTTCAACATCATCATACAAAGATGTTTTTTGAATTATTGGTTCTGTTTTTTCTATCTGCTCATTTATTTTTTTAAGCCTCTCGTCAAGTTTCTTTTGAGCCTCATCAATTTTCTTTTCTGTTTCTGATAATTTTCCTTTTACCGCACTTAATTCTTCCTGGGTCTTTTTTCTTATCTCTTCTTCTTTGGCAATTTCCTCAATAGATTTATTAGCTTCTTGTTCTTTCTTTCTCTTGATATGCATCTCAATAGTGAAATCTTTAAGGGACCTGTTTCCTCCATCATAATCTTTTATGAGGGAGTGGATATACTCGTCAGTTGCTTTTTTTTGGTCATAGTGGGCATAGGATTCGTGATTATACTTAATCAGTATATTTTGAACTGCATCAAATTCAAGTCTGTGATATTTTTCAACAAGATTTGGCACATATTTTATAAAATCTGGGTTATAAGCTGTGTATAAATCTGTTAAAAGTTCCCTAAAATCTTCTTTTTTCATGGATTTTTGATTTAATAGTAAATGGGTTTAAAAAAAATAAACATTAAATGACCCAAAATCAATGATTACATTTTTTATCCATTATTTATGATAAATAGATAAATACGCCAAATGTCAGCTCACATTAAATTACACTCATTTACTGGAACATCGGACCATGATTTCACTGGTTTAGTCAGTGGACAGCTTCTTCAGTATAATGGAAGTGGAATAACAAGTGCTGGAGGTTCATTTCCTACATCAGGAGACCTTTGGTCCGCATCCACTGGTAATTATTCTATAATTGCCAACAATGGAAGCGGAAATATTGCTGGAGGATTTTATACAATTGTGGCAGGTCAAGGAAATACTGCTTCAGGCAATTATTCTGTAATCGGAGGTGGAGTTGCAAATAAATCTACATCAGATGGAGTATTTATTGGTGGTGGTAGAGCTAACTCTGCAACAACAGGGTATTCAACTATTGTAAATGGAAAGTATAATACATCTTCTGGGATTCATTCAATTGTTGTTGGAGGATATAATGGAAGAGCCGATGCAACATATGCATTTGTTGGAAATGGATATGCTAACTCAGCATCGACTTCATATTCTATAGTAGTTGGTGGAAATCAAAATTTAGCATTTGGTCAAGCTTCAAGTATTGTAGGTGGTGGAGATAATAGAGCTATAGGAAATTATTCATTTATTGGTAATGGTTCTTTAAATACTGGAACTACCAATGCATCATATTCATCAATTGTTGGTGGAAAAAGAAATTTAGTTTCAGGAACTCAATCTTTTATTGGAGGTGGATACCTAAATGAATCAAATTCTGCATACTCATCAATTGTTGGTGGTAGGGATAATACTGCATTAGCAGCATATACTTCAATTGTTGGAGGAAGATACAATATTGCATCAGGAAATTCTTCATTTGTTGGTGGTGGACAAAATAACTCAGTTACTACAATTTATTCATCAATTGTTGGTGGTAAGCAAAATTCTATATCTGGAAATTATTCATTTGTTGGAGGTGGTAGAAATAATACAGCCAGCGGAAGTCATTCATTTATTGGTGGTGGTTCTGCAAACACAGTATCCAACTCATTTGCGTTTATTGGTGGTGGTTCTGCAAACACAGCATCAAATAGATTTTCATTTGTTGGAGGAGGCTCAAATAACGTAGCATCTGGAGTTTATTCAGTTGTTGCTGGTGGAGGAGGATTTTATTCATATTATGGTCAAAGTTATGGAAACATAGCTTCAGGCAATTATTCCGCTATTCTTGGTGGTAATAAAAACTCAGCTACAACTCAATGGTCTATTATCATTGGAGGAACTGGCAATAGAACGGAGGGTAATCATTCGTTTATTGGAGGCGGACAAGCAAATTTTGCATCAAGCAGTAATTCAATTGTAGTTGGTGGAGCTACCAACAGAGCTTCTGGACTTTTGTCTTCTATATTAGGTGGAAAGGGTAATTCTGCAACAACTGTATATTCTGTTGTTGTTGGAGGGCAAGAAAATATTGTAACTGGAAATCGTGGGTTTGTTGGTGGTGGAAGAATTAATTCTGCAACAACGTCATATTCTACAATTGTAGGTGGGAATTCAAATCTTGTAAGTCAGGAGGGTGGATTTATTGGTGGTGGTAAAACACATGTTGCTTCTGGTAAATTTACTGTAATTGGTGGTGGATATACCAACACTGCTGTTTCAGCATATTCCACCGTATCAGGTGGTAGAGATAACCAAGCTTCTGGAGCAACATCAACAGTAGGTGGTGGACAATTAAATAAGGCAATTGGTTCATTTTCGATAGTGGGTGGAGGCGGTTCAAATTCAGCAACGACAATATTTTCTACAGTAGCTGGTGGAAGGGATAACTTGGCATCTGGCAACTATTCAACTATTGCAGGAGGGCAAACAAATATTGCTTCAGGAGTTCGTTCAACTATTGCAGGAGGACAATCAAATTCAGCAACATTCAACTATGCAACCATTGGTGGAGGTAAAACAAATTTAGCGAGTGCATATTTTACAACTGTTGGAGGAGGTAATGCAAACGCAGCTTTAGGAAGCCGTTCAACTGTTGGAGGGGGTTCGTCAAATTCTGCTACAACAACATATTCAACTGTTGCTGGTGGATTATTAAATACAGCTTCAGGAACACGTTCAACTGTTGGAGGAGGACAATTAAACTCAGCATCAGCATACGCAACTGTTGCTGGTGGATATAGAAATGCAGCATCAGGCGCAAAATCTTTTGTTGGAGGAGGTATGCAAAATTCAGCAACAACAGCATATTCAATTATTGGTGGTGGTCAAAATAATATATCATCAGGAAACTGGTCTTTTGTTGGTGGTGGATATGTAAATTCTGCTACAACAACATATTCTGCAGTTGCTGGAGGTTTACAAAATATAGTTTCTGCAACACGCTCATTCATTGGTGGTGGATGGCAAAACTCAGCAACTCAATCAACTTCTGCAGTTGTTGGAGGTTCTAAAAATATTGCATCTGGAGCTCATTCATTCGTTGGAGGAGGCTATCAAAATACGGCATCTGCTTATCTTTCTATTGTTGGTTCTGGTAAATTAAATAATGCATCTGCATCATTTTCTACGATAGTGGGTGGTTCAGGAAATACAGTTAATTCTTTGTACTCATTTATTGGTGGTGGTCAAAATAACACAGTTAGTGGCATTAGAGGATTTGTTGGAGGTGGGTCAAACAATATAGCTTCTGGAATTTATTCTTTTGTCGGTGGTGGTGGAGGATTTTATTCGCCATATAACTATGGCAATAGAGCAACTGGGTCTAAATCTTCAATTGTTGGTGGAGAAGCTAATTTAGCTTCTGGAAGTGAATCATTTGTTGGAGGCGGAGGGTATAACTCAGCTACAACTACAAATGCGACTGTCGCTGGAGGACAGAATAATTTAGTATCAGGACAATTCTCAACTATTGGTGGAGGACAAAATAATTTAGTAACAAATACTGATTCTGTTATTGCAGGAGGTTCGGCTAATAAAGTGCTGGGTGAATCTTCATTTGTTGGCGGTGGTAATACTAACTTAGCTTCAGGAAATAAATCAGTTGTTGCTGGAGGTCAATCTAATTCAGCTACAACTACATATTCAATTGTTGTTGGTGGGATTTCTAATATTGCATCTGCTCCAGGCTCTCTCGTTGCAGGAGGTAAGTCAAACATATCAAGTGGAACATATTCAAGTGTATTAGGAGGATTAACAAATGTCGCTTCTACAACAGGTGCAACAATTGTTGGCGGAACTGGTCATACAGCATCTGGTATATTATCTTTTATAGGTGGTGGTAGAAACAATATTAACTCTGGTCATAATTCTTCTATTATAGGTGGAAGACAAAATAATATTTCTCAATATGAATCATTTATTGGGGGTGGTAGATATAATCAGGTTACAAACGGACTTTCTGTTGTAGTTGGTGGTAATGGAAATTATGCAACAGCACTTGAGTGCTTTGTTGGAGGAGGAAGAAGCAATAGAGCAGCTTCTCAATTTGCTTTTGTTGGAGCTGGTCAGGGAAATTATGCAGCAGGTAGTAGAGCTGCGATTGCAGGAGGTACATTCAATAGAACATCTGCGGCTTATACATTTGTTGGAGCTGGAACATCAAATGCAGCACAAGGCTCTTTTTCGAGTGTGGTTGGAGGTTATCAAAATTCTGGAACATCATTTCACTCTTCAATTCTTGCAGGAGAAAAAAATAAATCTACAGCATTTTGGTCAGTTGTTATAGGTGGTTCTGGAAATACGGCTTCTGGAACATTTTCATCTATAATAAACGGACAAAATAATTTATCATCTGGAATAGGTGCATTTATAGCAAATGGAAGTGGAAATACAGCATCTGGAGAGAATTCTGCTATAATTGGAGGAACTGGAAATACAGTGTCAGGAAGAAATTCTGTAATAGTTGCAGGTTCAAATATAACTGGAACTGCCAATGATACACTTTACACTCAAAACTTTGATGCTGTTACAATGAGTGGAGATACAATTCATGCGAATGAATTTTTCTCAATGGCACCATACACAGATTCGAGTCCAGCATCTCCATCAGATAATGATATTTGGATGCATTCGGGCGCAACAGGCACAATAACCCTAAATTATAGAATTGGTGGAACAACTTATAATGTGGAATTAGGAATATAAAATGAAAAAAGCCAGAAAAATTACTTCTGGCTTTTTTCATAATCCTTAAATTTTTTAAGAAGTTCTTCATCTTCTTGTTTTTCCCACTCCTTTGGATATTCCTGGACAAGCCATGGAAATCCATATATAATGCCAATAAAGCACATCAAAAGAAGAAATCCGAGAACGGATAATGTGACGATTACTGTTATGCTCATTTGTTATAAATTGAGTTTTGTTTTTCTTTCCCTTGCTTTGAAGCAGGGTGTGTAAACCAGCCTATTTTTCTGTTGACCCAGGTTTCGAATTTATTGAATAATTTTTTCATTTTTTTATATTGATAAAAGCAAATGGCGTTTCAAAATATTGTCCGTATCTCTCTGTATCATCAATGCAAAAATCAATGTTATGCTTTTTGCAGTAGTCCCCTTTTGTTCGGTCCCATACTTCACCCTCAAGCCATGGATTTCCATTAGGGTCATTCCACATGTTGGTTCCGATTTCATTGTGATAGTCAGCAATTGAAAAAAAATGAGTGTATTTTATCTCCAGAGCATTTAGTTCATCAAGAGCACCATCTGATACACGCTTTCCAGTGAGCACATGCACTTCATGGCCTGCTTTAACAAATAATCTTGATAATTCTGCAAAGAATTTTGGATTGGTGTCACATACACCGTGAATATCAAGAGCTATCTTCATATATCCTTCTTTAATTTTTTCAACCAATCATTCAACTCCTTTTCAAGACGTTCCTTTGCAATTTTTGGTGTTTCACAAATATAAAGTTTATCCTTATGAAACTTTTTAGAAATAGGAATGCTTGGATTTAGAAGCCAAGAAGTGATTTTCTTGCCATCATTTTCATGTGAGGCTGAGAATACGCTTCCACATCGTCTACCGCTCTTATCAGTAAATTCAAAAGCAATTTTGCTTATTTTTTTCTGAGTTAGTTTAACCATATACAATTTTTATACGAAGATAATAAAAATTTGTTTATCTGTATTCTTTTAATCTTGTTCTGTGGGCTCTTGATTTAATCCTCCTGATGGCCTGTTCTTTGATTTGACGAACTCGCTCCCTTGTAAGGTCAAATCTTTCCCCTATTTCCTCCAGGCTAAGAGCTGTTTGTCCAAATAGTCCGAAATACAACACAAGAACCTCTTGTTCTCTTTGCTTAAGAGTTTGCATGGCCCTTGATAGCTCAGTTTGAAGGTCTTTATTGTTTAAAATGGATTTGACATTATATTCGTCATCTCCATTTAATGTTTCAAGCAATGTTCCTGAATCGGATTCATCTGTAAGAGGAGCGTCAAGAGAAGAAATGTGTCCAGAGTTAAAAAGCAATTCTTTAATTTTTGTCTCATCGTATTTTGCAACTTCTCCATCTGGATTGTCCGTTTCTTTTAAAGACAGATGCTCAGAAATTTCAGAAATTGTTGGAGTTCTTTGAAGAATTTGCTCAAGTTCTGACTTGGCTTGCTTAATTTTATTTACCATGCCAATTTTATTAAGCGGAAGCCTAATCTGCCTTCCGTGGTCTGCCAGGTATTGCATTATTGATTGGCGAATCCACCATACAGCATATGATATAAATTTGAATCCTCTGGTTTCGTCAAAACGCTCTGCAGCTTTTATGAGTCCTATATTTCCTTCATTGATTAAATCAGGAAGCGGAGATTTGCCTCCATATTGTTTTGCAACACTAATTACAAATCTAAGATTTGCGGTGATAAGTTTGTTTCGTGCATTTACATCACCTTCTTTTATTTTTCTTGTAAGCTCGATTTCTTCTTCTGAAGAAATTGTGTCTGCAATTGAGCTAACTTCGGTTAGATATTTATTTAGAGATTGTGATTCACGATTTGTGATTTGTTTGGAAATTTTTAGTTGCCTCATAAAAAAATTCTGTTTGTTTGTTTAGTCGTAGGTGTGATACGCAAGAAATAAAAAAATGTTTAACAAACTTGTGAAAAGTTTTTAACATGTTAAAAAATGAAAATTGGAAATGTGTTAAAATAAAAATCCCCAGGTACTGTACTTCGCTGGGGATTTCTGTTAGGCAAGTACTGCTACTGGAGCAGAAACTCTTGTCTCTTTCATCTCAGCGTAAGCCATTGCTGACTTAGCTAAGTTTTTGATTGTTTTGTCATTTCTGACTGCAAGTTATCTTTTTATACCTTCTTGTAGTGAAGTCTAAATCCAAGTACATCCCCATTTTTTTGTTAAGTCAAGTTCTTGGTTTCTTGACTTTTAGTGGAGATGAAGGGGGTCGAACCCTCGTGTTTCACAAAGCCTGTATAAATACAAACGATTGCTTGCTTATGTAAATATACGCAAAAAATGAATAAATGTTGCTTGAAAGGAAGAAAAAAATGAAAAATGTTAAAAACTTTTTGAGTTTTAGATAGAATTGAGGCTTTTTAGACGATTTCCAGTGATTCTTTCATAATCATCAATTGACCCCCATATTTTAGCAATTATTTTTCTTTCTAAAATTCGATTGTCAAATCTATATAAAAGAATGTATGAAATAGTGAATAATAAAGAAGCAATCATCTGCAAAGGGATTAAAATTGTAGCATCTTCAATTAGAAATGCTCCACCAATTGTTATGGTAGCAAAAATGGGAAGTATTATTCCAAATAATTTTCCCTGCCAACCTTCTTTCATCCTTTGTTTATATACCTTCAAAATCATACTTTTATTTTTTCCAGAAATTTGTTTCGGATTTCATCATACTCCTTTTTATAAGCAGGATAGCTTGTATAATGATTTAAGTGGATTTTGGAGTGATATATAAAGGATGTCCTATCCATATCAACCACCTTTGCAATTTGGTCCTGATTTGAGTCTTTAATGAATGTTTCTCCGAGAATAACCATCAGCATTTTTCGAAAATACACGAGATGCTTTTTCCTTGAATCAACTGTAACCTCTTTAATACTCTTGATGTCAATGTCAAATTTATCTTTGACATGCACTTTAAGTATCTCAAATAAGATACCTATTTCATTCTTGTGACTTTCTGTAAAATCCATTGTTATCCAAGAAGTTTTGAAAGTGGATTTGCCTTCGAGATAACAAATCTGATTTCAACGATTCCATCAATTACTTCAGATTCAAATCCACCCATTGAGAATGATTTTCTTTCCGACTTAAAAGCTTCTCTCATGCAATGTTCCGCAACTGCTTTAATTTCTTTGATTGTTGGAATTCTTTTTTCTCCAGATTCAGAGTCTACCCACTTAATATTGTTTTGAGTCAATATATTGTGTATCATTTTTATATCAAGACCTTCCAGGTTAATCTTGATTTGTTCGTCTTTTGCTGTCATATCTTTTCTATTTCAAAGTTGTCGAATAATTTTTTAATAAAAAGACTTTGTTTGAATGTCTTTGAATTGAATCTGCCGATTACTTTTGTAATGGAGGATTTCATTGTATTTTCAAGAAGTTTGTTGGAGTTGACTCCAGGCTCTTTTGGAGTAAGCTTAAAATTCTTCTTTAAATCTGATAAAAAACTTTCAGAATCAAGACCATCTTCATGGAAGTCGCCACCAGCCCTTGCGGTGTTGGTGTCAATTAATTTTTGTATCCTGAGTTTGTTTTTTATGTTACTATCATTCATAAGTTTAGAATTTTAGCGATTGTTATACGTATATTTATCTGAAAATGTTTCATTCACTCTTTTTTTTACTTTCCTCAAGCGCCTTCCTACCCTTTTCAGTGATTTTCAATTTGCAGTCTTTGTAAATCAAAATAGGCCCATCCGTTTCGGCCAATCCACTCCTTCTCAGCGACTCAAATATTATATTGACGCAAAATGTGCCGCTTATTTTGCTTATTAGGTCATTTGTAATGGCCAGCTCATTAAGTCCAAGTTCACGACAATAAAGAACCAAAGCGTGTTTGCTTATTTCATAATCTTCTTTCTCACTTCTGTCGTCTGGATTTTTATTGCATATTCGGTGAAATGCAGTCAATGTTTCATCATCCATATTTAGAAGCCATTCATCCATTGTTCCTATGTCTTTATCGACAATAGAATTGGACATCTCCTCATTCAAACTATATACTTCTTCTTCACTCATTTAAAATGTCTCTGGATAGATTAGTTGGTCAAGTGATTTATGAGGATTAAATACTTTTTTGTCTTTATACTCAAAGCTTTCCAAAAGTTCATGTTCAACAATCATTTTAACACAAACCCAGGCAGTCATTACAATGGATGTTTCAGTTGAACAATCAACAGGCGTTGTATGCCATCGGCCCCATCCTTTTCCAAATTCGCCAGAAACGATGTCTTTTCTCATAAAAGACGTTCGAATCAGATATAGACTTCCTTCTTCCTTAACTTCAAATTCCCAGCCCATGTCTATACATGAGTAAGAAGCAAAGTTGATGTTGGATAAAATTGTTTTGACATCCTCAATGGTGAGGGTCTTGGTTTTAGCTTCTGTCATAACTGTTTATACGCACAATTTATTTTTTTGTTTCATTTGAAGGAAATACCTATATTTGATTATGTCACTTAAAAAGTCTGGACGAGATTATAGGAATAGGCCATTAAATAAATCTGATAAAGAATGGATAGATGCATATAATACTCAGATTAAAAGAATAGTGAGGGACAGGAGCAATTATAGCTTAACTCCTGTTGAAAGAAGAATATTGAAGATGTTGGTTGAAAGATATATTGAGATTTCAATTAATTATATTTTTAGAAAATACTGTAAATTATGAAGAAAATATCATTTGATTTTGATGGCTGTTTAAATGACCACTTTGATGGCGAAAACAACCCTAACAAGGAAGGTATTAGGACTTTGCTAAAAGAATTATATGAATCTGAGGATTTTGAGGTTTATATAATAACCAGAAGATTTGGTCCTGAACGTCCTACAGAAGGAAAAGGAAATGAGTTTGTGGAAGTAATCGAACTATTAAAAAATTTAAACATAGTACTTCCACAAGAAAAAATAATATTTACGAATAGAGAGTATAAATACTCTACTGTTCACAAACTCGGAATTGACATTCATATTGATGACGAAGAAAGAGAGCGTGACCTGATTAATAAATTTACAAAAGGAAGCGCAGTCGATGCAACGAACCAAAACTGGAGAAAGAAATTCGATGAGCTTCTGTGATTTGGAAGCTTATGAAAGAGTTAAATACAAAGCCTGGTGTGTTTTTAACAACTTACACTCAAGGTGAGATAGATGCTGAAATCGAAGAAGGTATCTTAGATAAAGAATCCGATGGATGCAAAATATTTCTGGACAAATTAAGGTCATTTAATCCAGTGTCTGCTTTATATATCTCTGAAAGAGAGGCCATAGAATTGACTGGATTGGAGATGAAAAAAAGCAAGAAAAACCCACAAAACCTTTACACCAATTACAAAGGAGTCCCATTTAACCTTCCAATTGACGGTGTAACTCTCTATTTTACAGACCCCATTCTTAGCTTAAGGTCTGCTTTTGAGGCTGCTGCTCCAGAATTTGACTTTAGCAAAGATTTTTTTCATATTAATGTAATCAAATAAACATTTTTCTTAATTTTGCGTATAACAGATTATTAACATAAAAATTAAACGCAAAATTATGGAATCAAAAAGTTTTTGGCAAAAGAATAAAGCTGCTATTATTGGTGGCGGAATTGCATTGCTGTTTATCATCATTTATGCAGGAATGTCCATTTCGTACAACAACTATGCGAATCGCACAGAAGTAGCTGCAGAAGAAAAAGTAAAAGCATGCAAAGTAGATTACGATGCGATGTGGAAAGTAATTCAGCAACAAGCTGGAGTTGTCGACAAGTATCAGGAATCATTCAAGGAAATTTACTCAGACCTTATTGATGGTCGTTATTCTGATAAAGATGGCCAAGGTCAATTCATGATGTGGATTCAGGAGCATAATCCAACTTTTGACCCAAGCATGTTCAATCGTCTTATGAATACAATTGAAAGTATGAGGACTGATTTTGCAACACGCCAGAAAGAACTTATTGCTATTGAGCAGGACTACAATCAAGCTCTTGTAACGTTTCCTGGAAGTTGGTTCTTAAGTGGACGAAAGAAAATGGAAGTTACTATTATAACCAGTGAAAAAACCGAGAAGGTTTATGAAACTGGTCAGGAAAATGATGTCGAATTATTCAACTAAAAATAAGGCCCAAGCATTGTCTTGGGCTTTTTAAATTCTAAATTTATGATTATTTGGTTTTTAATGGTGATACCTGTTATTGCCACTCTTCTCATGTTATTTGTTTTCGACAGAAAAAAAACTGCATGGTGGGAATATGCTTTATTGTACGGAGCTTCTATTTTGACAATAATAATTGCAAAATGCGTTGTTGATTTGGCTATGACTTCCGATACAGAATATTGGAGTGAAGCTGCAGTAGAAGTTGAATATGAAGGAGCATATGATGAGTATATTCATAAAACGTGTTCAAGAGAATATGCTTGCGGAACCGATTCTGATGGCAAGACAAAGTATTGTACTGAATATTATGATTGCTCTTACGTAGAGCAGTATAGCCCGAAGTACAGAATCAAGAGTGAGAACAATGTTGAATACATCAGCGCCTCTGAGTACAACCGAATCAAAAAGAAATGGGGAAATGAAAAAAGAACAGGCTCCCATTCAGAAGCATATACTTATGATGATGGTATATTTGGTTCTTTTTGGCTGAATAGACGAGAGCTTATTGAATGTATTGTCACCAGTCATTCATATGAAAATAGGGTCCAGGCTGCTCATACAGTTTTCGATTTTCAAGAAGTAACAGAAGAAGATAAAAAGAAGTATGCTTTGTATGAATATCCTAAGATTTATGATGGATATAAGCAAAGACACATCCTTGGAGTTGGAGATAAAACTCATGAGAAAGCAGAAAAAAATATGCAAATTTTGAACGCTGAGCTTGGGCCAAAAAAACAAGTCAAGGCTTTCATTCTTTTATTCAGAGGTCAGCCAAAAGAAGCTGGAATAATGCAAGAGGCCTACTGGAAAGGCGGGAATAAAAATGAATTTGTTTTAACAATTGGAATTGATAAGTACAATAAGATTTGGTGGGTTCATCCTTTTACTTGGGCGGAACATTCTATTGTAAAAGTAGAGACAAGAGAATTTGTATTGAATCAACGTCAACTAAATCTTGAAGAATTATCAAATTTCTTGTATGATGAGTTAGATAAGAACTTTGTAAGAAAACAATTTTCTGAATTTAGCTACCTTACAGTGGAACCTTCTGGGTCAAGTATTATATGGTCTGCCATCATTCTAATCATAATCACATCAGGGTTGGTGTATTGGTTTGTCACAAATGAACATGATGATGAACTAATGAGCGGAGGTAGTAATCAGGGAAATAGACATCATAATAACAGTTCAGGCTGGAGACATAGAAATTTTATCAAAAAATTTTCCAGAATTTAGTTGTTTGAATCGAAAAAAGTGATACATTCGCTTAAAATTAAACAACAAAACTATGGGATGGTGGTCAGAAAATGTATATGGCGGTGATGCGCCTTTAAAGTGGCAGGAAGAAATTTATGCTCTTTGCAAGACGGAAGTTTATGGTGAAGACAATAAAGTTCAACCGATACCTGTCAAGGTTATAAAAAAATCCTTCAAAAAAATTACAAAACTTGTGGAAGAAAATTCCACAGACGCAAATCACAAGAATCTTGGCTACCAAGTATTAGGGGCCATTCTTATGCATGCTGGTTTTGATATGGATGAAGTAGAAGTTCGTGAGAGAATAATTGAATCTATTGAAGGCGATGATTATTCAAAAGAAAATTACATTAGAAAAAATGTAATGAAGAACTTCAAAAAACTCATTAAAGAATATGCACCAGAAAATCCAGTGAATATAATCTCTGTGAATGTTTTTGAAGAGAGCGAGGATGCTGAAGAGGAAATTGCAAAAGAATTTAAGCAAATCTTTGGATTGATGAAGGCCAGAATCAAAAAGCTTGAAGCTGGAATTGAAGAAAAATCTGGAGTCAAAGATTATGATGAAGGATACGAAGCGGCCTCAAGAGAGGAAGTTGATTTCTTAAATGATTTTATGGAGCTAATGTCCAAAATGGAAATGATGGGTGTTTTGTTTGAAAAAATAGAACAGGGCCTTGTAGGTAATTCAACTCCTTCACCAACACCAATGGGTGAGGCGAAATCATCAAGCAGAAAATCTGCTTCTGGTTCTGGAAAAGACATCATGCCAGGCTAAAAAAAGAGGTGTCTTTGCGTTTTGGAGAAACGTTAAGAGAGAGAAAGAGAGCCACCTTAAAAAGGTGGCTTTTTTGTGAAACATTTTAAATGAGCTTACGTATAATTAAAGATTTAACTTAAATTTAAAAACTAAAAACATGGTTGTATCAGGATTACCTATTTGGATTGTGGCTCTTATAGCTACAATCATCACTGCAGTTTATTTCTTGCGTTACAGAAAAACTTGGATGAGTCATTGGCTTGTTGTTTTGCTTGTATTCGCCATCAATTTCTTTTTCTTCGCTTGGGGAGTTATTGTTTTCCTTATTGGAGAAATCATCAGGGGGAAATTTAAAAAAGCAGCCCCATCCGATAACAAGGAATAAAAACCTTTCCAAAGTTATGGCGATAAATACTTGTCAAAATTCCAAGTGTGCAAAAGATTTTAAAAGTAGGCAGCTTGTAAAAAAGTTTTGCTGTCATGGCTGTTATATCCAACACAAACTGGATAATCCAAGTCTTTATTCTGAAGGAAAATTCAAAGAAGGTCAAGCAAGTTGGAATAAAGGGAAAAAATTCACCAAGATTGGTGATTTCATGATACGTAAAGAGACTCTAAAGTCTGGAAATGTAAAAAGCCTTAGGTTTATAAATGTAGGAGATGGTAATGGCGGAATAAAATACATCAGAAATGATAGATATGTTTGGGAGCAAGTAAATGGACCAATCCCTGCAAATTATGTCATTTATCATAAAGACGGAAGAAGTCTTAACGATGACTTTGACAATCTGGAGTGTATTACTTTTAGTGAAGCTTTAAGTAGGTATAGAGCGCTGAGAGAAGAAGTTTATGACCTTTCTGATAAAAAAGATGCTGCAAAAATTGTCAAAGGTTGCCTTGTAAATGATAAGCGTATGCAAAAACTTCTTTTTGAGATGACCTACAATAATTGTATGATTGTCGCAATGAGATATACAAAAGACAGAGATTCTGCTCAAGATATATTGAGTGATGCCTTCATCAAAATATTTAATAACCTTCATACTTTTAATATGACAGGAAGTCTTGAGGGTTGGATGAAAAGAATTGTTTTTACAACAGCGATAGACTCAATCAGAAAGAATAAAAAAACACTGGTCATGGATTCTGATGATATGACCAATTTTGATGAATTGAGAGAAGAAGACGAAGCGTTTGAATTTGAAGAGGCAGAAGATATAAGAGACCTTCCAACCAACGAGGTTCTTGAAGAAATTCAAAATCTATCTCCAGGATACAGAGCGGTATTTAATATGTTTGTATTTGAGAACATGACTCATAAAGAAATTGCCGAACAACTTGGAATAGCAGAAGGCACATCTAAATCAAATTTGGCCAAGGCAAGAATGATTTTAAGAGAAAGAATCATGGAAAGAGTTCTGAAAAATAAAAATCTACAAAACAAGAGGCAAGAAGCGTATAGACTTGCTGATGTAAGCGTCTCTTAAATACAATGGCAAGGAATAAGAAAAACAAAAATAAGATAGACAAAACGACTCTCGACCTTCATGGATTAAAGCATGCAGATGTTGATAGAATCGTTGAAAATCATATTTTCTTGACACCTTATCCTCATGATATAATTACTGGAAATTCTGCAGAGATGCATCAATTGGCCAAGGCGGTTCTTGACAGACATAAATTTCGATATGAAATAGGGGACTTCAATAATCATGGTTATCTAAGAGTTTTGGGATATTAAAATTTGTAACTAAAAAATAAAAATATGTGTATCGTATCAAAAGAAGCTAAATTATCAAAAACCAGAATTTTGTCAATGGCTCTTGACAATGGAAATCACTTGCTTGCTTATAGCAATAAAGTTGAGAACACCTCTGGGAAACAGAATTCAATGATTCTCGCAGTTCCAGGAGAATTGAGACAAGAGTGGTTCATGGATACTTCTGATTACAATAAATTTTTAAAGGAAATTGAAGACCAGGCGCATCTTGATTTTTCAAGAAGTCTTGGAATGAGGTCAAAAGGCTTTGAGCGTTTCAAAGTTGGAATGTACAACGTTTTAATCACAAATGACATTGAGGAATTGTTCATTGAGCGTTACGATTCATCTGTTGATTTGGAATTAATTTCAGAAGAGCTTAAAAACTTTTTTAAGACTCAATATAAGGGCTGGAGTTTTGTGATTTGTGTATTTGATGGCAATGAGGTTATGGAATCTCAGCCGATTGCATTTCAATTCAAACCATTCAATTATAAGTGGCTTTATTTCCCTACAATGGATTCACATTCTGGCAGAGCTCCAGACCTCAATGAAATGGTTCATATGGACCATACATTGATTTATGAATATCCAGGGCTTATGGAGCGAGTTGTGATGAATAATGGTGTTAAATTTAGTCAGGAAGTCCCAGAAATTCTTAAAAGGAGAAACTATGTAGCCACAAAATGGAAGGGTTCTCATAAAAATGGGGATATGTATCTTGATTTTGAACAGTTACAAAAAATAACCAAAGACCAGACCATTTGTTATAATGGATTTAAGCGCCTATCCTCTCATCCTGAGACAAAATCTTTAGTGGCTTAACAGTTTCTTAATATTAGAAAATTGCCTAAATTTTAAAAAAAATGATGGTTTTTCTTTAAAATTAGAATTTGATTTATTAAATTCGTGTATATTTATAATAAACTGTTAACGTTTTATTAACATTAAACAAAAGCAACATGAAAAGATTTTTGCTCACATTATTGGTCGTTTTTATTGCCAATATCTCATTGGCCAAAGAAGTGGTCACACAGACTGAAAAGTATGAAAATGGAAACATTAAGTATGAAATAATTTCTGTTAACGATGGTGATTATTATAAGTATAAACTTTACTACGAAAACGGACAAATTCAAACATCTGGGTATTATAACTGGCTTGGGGTTAAAACTTGGGATTGGGTAGTTTATTATGAAAATGGAGTTGTAGCTTTTACTCAGAAATTTGCTGATGGAGAAAAAAATGGAGATTGTTACTATTATAATGAAAATGGAACTCTGTATATTAAAACATCATGGAAAAATGATAAAAAACACGGAACATGGCTTCAATATGATGAAACTGGCAGACTGGTGTGTACAAAAACATACAAGAGAGATAAATTCATTGAGGGTTGCTCCTGGAGCGAAGACAAGGGGTTGCTTGTCACATATCCATAAGAAATTTTAAAACAGGCTCAGTAGCCTGTTTTTTTTTGAAACAAATTCTCTATCTTTGCGTATATAAAGATAGTTATGAAAGTATTATTCCCTTGCCATGAGCTTGAAGGTACAAAGGTTGATGATTGTTTTGTGGAAGAACATCATGCTACCAAATTGCATATGCATGATTGTTATTTTTTCAGCCATGATGAATTTGTAAGAGGCAAGTTTAAATCAAATATACCTCAGTCTACTGAAAATGGAACTCCAATTATTTTAAGAAGTTGGATGTTGTCTGTAACTCAATACGAAGAGTTATTTAACAAACTAAAAGAAAAAGGGTATGTGCTTATAAACACTCCAGAGCAGTACAAAAATTGTCATTATTTTCCATCATCATACGATTATGTAAAAGACTTGACATCAAAAGCTATCTTTGTAAAAGAGTGGGATGAGAGTGTGCTGCAGAATGTGTCTGATTTTTTTGGAGGAAAAGATTTTCTGATGAAAGACTTTGTTAAGTCGGCAAAGGATGTTCCTGGACTTTTTAGAATGAGTGGCGGAATTTCTGGAACTGAACTTTTAAAGAAAGTTGAAGAATTTGTTGAGCATCGTGGAAAACTGTTTAGCGAAGGTCTTGTTTTTAAAGAATTTGTTGAGCTTAAAAAATATTCCGATTCTACAAATGAATGGAGGATTTTTTATTATGAAAATAGATTAATTTCTTGCTCTCAAAATTCAAACTTAAAACCTGAGTCTTGCAAAAATCCAGACCCATCGTTTTTGAAGGAAATTGCATTTCAAATTGACAGCAATTTTTTTACCATTGATGTCGCAGAAAAAGAAGATGGTGGTTGGATGATTATTGAAACAGGGGACGGTCAGGTATCTGGATTATCACCAGGTCAGAATTGTCTTGAATTTTATGCCATGATGCAAGAAGCACTTAAATACTAAAAAAATGAAAGAATCAATATACGATAAAAATGGTCTTATCTTCTGGACGGAAGAGGAGATTCAGGCAAGGGAGATGATGATGAACTATTTTGTCTCTCAGATTAAAATGTCACTCAAATCTCAGAATTCAGCGTTTGAATTTGTAAGAGTTGAGGCTCCTATTTTGACTCCAAATGAGCTTATAAACAAAAATTATACGGACGAAGATGTCTTTCGTGTAGGCGATGTTACATTGCGTCCAGAAACAACAATGGGTAGTTTTGCTTATGTGCCAGTGCTTTTGAATAATCACAATATTCCTAAGTACCGCCTTCCACTTGTTGTATGGCAACTTGGTAAGTCGTTCAGAAATGAGCAAGACCAGCCAACCAGATTCATGCGATTAAAAGAATTTTATCAATTGGAATTTCAGATTGTTTTTGCTGCAACAACAGCAAATGATTATTCCAAAAAACTATATCCTGACGTGCAAAAAGCAATTGAGGATATGATTGGTTCATGTCACATGGACCCAAGCGATAGACTTCCTGATTATTCGGAAGAAACCATTGATGTTATTTGTCGTAAAAATGGCATGGAGGTCTGTTCTATGAGCAAACGCAAAGACCTCGAAGGTTACAAGGTAATCGAGGTGGCAATTGGTATGGACCGAATTGTGTATAATTTTTTAAACAAAAACAATGAGTAATTTATCAGAACAAGAAATAGTAAGGCGTGATTCTCTCAATAAAATGAGAGAAATGGGCATCAATCCATATCCTGCCGAAGTGTTTGAAGTTAAAATGACAAATGCGCATGGTGACAGACTCAAAGAAAAAGTTGATTCATTTACTGTATCAAAATATTTCGAAGCATGTGAAAAAGTTATTGGAGAAAAAGAAATGGCTCCAATTCATGTCTCAATTGCTGGTCGTATGATGAGCAGAAGCATCATGGGCAAAGCGTCTTTTTGCAAAATTCAAGACCATGAAGGACAACTTCAGATTTATGTTGTTCGTGATGAACTGTGTCCTGGAGAAAATAAAGAACTTTACAATACGGTATTTAAAAAATTACTTGACCTTGGCGACCACATAGGATTTAAAGGAACAATGTTCAGAACTCAGGCTGGAGAAATTACTCTCAAAGCTACCGAGATGGTTGTTCTTTCTAAATCTATAAAACCACTTCCAACTGTAAAAAGAGACGAAGAAGGAAATGAACACAGCTCATTCTCAAGTCAGGAATTGAGATACCGTCAAAGATATGTCGACCTGGCTGTAAATCCAGATGTGAAAGAAGTCTTTATTAAGAGGTCTGAAATAATTCAAGGAATTCGAGCAAGTCTTCTTGCTACTGATTTTCTTGAGGTTGAAACCCCGATTCTTCAGCCCATTCATGGAGGGGCTGCTGCACGCCCATTTGTTACTCATCATAACAAATTGGATATGGACCTTTATTTGAGAATTGCTAACGAGCTTTACTTGAAAAGATTGATTGTTGGAGGATTTCCAAGAGTATTTGAATTTGCAAAAGATTTCAGAAATGAAGGAATGAGCAGATTTCATAATCCTGAATTTACACAAGTCGAGCTTTATGCTGCATATAAAGATTATATGTGGATGATGGATATTTGTGAAACATTAATACAGCGAGCAGCCGAATTGGTTGGTAGAGGAAAAACTTTTACTGAAAAAGAAATCAATTTCAACTTCAAATTCGAAAGAATCAAATTCTATGATGCTATTGAAAAATATGCAAAAAGAAATGTGAAGCATCTGACTGATGATGGATTGGCATTATTTTGCGAGGATTCTGGAATCAGCATTACCAGGTCAATGGGTCGTGCAAAATTGCTTGATGCTATTTTTGGACATTTTGTTGAACCGAATTTAATTCAACCAACCTTTGTATATGACTATCCAATCGAGATGTCTCCACTTGCAAAAAAACACAGAACCGATGAAGGTCTTGTTGAGAGATTTGAGCTTATTGTAAATGGCAAAGAAATTGCCAATGCATATTCGGAGCTTAATGACCCAATTGACCAGCGTGAGCGCTTTGAAGAGCAGTTGCGTCTTGCTGGTGCAGGTGATGATGAAGCAATGGCGCTTGATGAGGATTTCTTGAGAGCACTGGAATATGGAATGCCGCCAACGGCAGGTCTTGGAATTGGAATTGACCGATTGGTGATGATTTTGACAGAACAGGACTCAATTCAAGATGTACTTTTGTTTCCTCAGATGAGAGCAGAAAATGTTAAACTAAATACTGAACAAAATGCCTGAGATTGTAGATTACACAGAAGGAATGGGGTATGTACATAAAGTATGTGAACCACCAGAATTTTGGTGGACATTTGATGGAGTTAAGAAAAAAGTTTCTGAGATTGACCATCAACATTTGTCGAACATCATTTATTTCATGAGATTTGTCAACCCAAATTATCCTAAAAATATAAAAGAGGGATTTGAGACCGAATTGAGAAGAAGGTTTAATGGAGTAAGTCTGCCATGGAAACCTTTAAAGAGATTTAAAGGAGAATATGAGTTCCTTGAACAAAATGGATGGCTTCATAACAACGGAATTAAAACTGAAATAATCATTGATGGTATTTTGGTTGGAGAAGTTGAAGAAGCCGCATAAAAGAAACATTATTGCAATTTTTGCGTATAATATAAAAAATAACGAAGCAGGAAGCTGTGGAAAGAAAAAGAATTTAATGAAAGAAAAGAATCAAGCCGAAGGCATAATTGAAATAGCCAGGAACGGACACGCATACCTCATCGTTGAAAGCAAGGGGTTTAAGGACGATTTATTCGTTCACAAAGACAACCTTGGACATGCATTGGATGGTGATAGAGTTAATGTTAGCATCATTCCAGATGAAAGTGGAAAAGGTAGTGGAATCCAGGGCGTAGTAAGTGGAATTATAAAAAGAAAGAAGACTGATTTTTCTGGAGTGATTGAAATCAACCAGGAGAAGCGTCATGCTTTTGTAAGAACTTCTGGTCAAAAAATGCCAGTTGACATTTACGTTCCTCTTGAAAACATCAATGGCGCAAAAGATGGGGAAGTGGTTGTGGCCAGACTTCATCGTTGGCATAAAAAAGACAAGAGTCCGACTGGTATCGTTGTTAAAGTTCTTGGTAAAGCCGAAACTCACGAAACTGAGATGGGCAATATCATGTTCAAACATAATATTGACTATAATTTCTCTTCAAAAGTTGAGGAAGAAGCGAATTCAATTCCTGTTGAAATTCCAGAAGATGAAATTTTAAAAAGAAGGGATATGCGTGATGTTCTTACAATCACTATTGACCCTGAAACTGCAAAAGATTTCGATGATGCCATCTCTTTTCAAAAATTAGAAAATGGTAATTACGAAATTGGCGTTCATATTGCTGATGTCACTCACTACGTTCGAAAAGGTAGTGAACTTGATAAAGAAGCATATGAAAGAGCAACCTCTGTTTACTTAGTTGACCGATGCATTCCGATGCTTCCTGAGAGACTTTCGAATGGAATATGTTCGTTAAGACCTCATGAAGATAAGCTTACATTCTCAGTTATTTTTGAAATAACTTCAGAAGGAGAAGTTGTTAAGCACAACTTTAAGAAGACTGTGATTAATTCAGATGGAAGGTTTACTTATGAGCAAGCTCAAGAAATAATCGAAGCATCAAATGGCGGAGTAAGTATAACCGCAATTCAAGGAGTTAACGCTTCTATTGATGCGTTTGCATGCATTCCTGTGTTAAATGGAATCGCCAGGAAGCTACGTGAGAAGAGATTTAAGAGCGGAGCCGTATCTTTTCATAGAAGAGAGCCTCAGTTTATTCTTGATAAAAATGGAGTTCCTACAGATGTGTTTTTTCACGAATCTGCAGAAGCTCATGAATTAATTGAAGAATACATGCTTCTTGCAAATCGTTATGTTGCCACTTATGCATATGGTTTGAACAGACCGTTTGTATACAGAACTCATGACCTTCCAGACAGAGAAAAGCTTGAAGAACTTGCTGCATTTGTTTCTCAATTCGGTTATTCTCTTAGAATATCTGACAGTGTTGCTGAAACAAAAGAATCACTCAACAAGTTGTTGAAGGATGCTCAGGACACTGGCGAGTCAAATATGATTGAGACATTGGCTATACGCTCTATGTCGAAAGCAATTTACTCAACCCAGGTGATTGGTCACTATGGGCTTGGATTTAAGCATTACAGTCATTTTACAAGTCCAATTAGAAGGTATCCAGACGTTATGGCACACAGGCTTCTTTGGGAGTACTTGCAAAACAGGACTGGTGATGTTTCTAAAATTGGAGACCAGTGTGAGCATTGTAGTGATATGGAAAATCGTGCTGCAAAGGCTCAACGTGAATCTATTAAATACAAGCAGTGTGAGTATTTAAAAAGCAGAATCGGAAAGCAATTCAAGGGAATCATTTCTGGAGTTACTGAGTTTGGAGCATTCGTAGAAATTATTGAAAACGGATGTGAAGGACTTATTTCAAAAGAAACACTTGAAAGGGCCAGCGTTTTTGTTGACGAAAAAAACTTTTGTATCAACAATTTCAATAACGGAGAAAGTTATAGACTTGGTGATGAAATTATGGTAGAGGTTTCGAAAGTCAACATGACAAGAAAATTAATTGATTTCAAAATAATAATTAACCAATAAAAAACAGAAGCATATGCAAATTTTACTTTTATCAATCGGAATTTTAGGAGCTATTATTCTGACGGCTGTTTTCAAAATGAGAACAATGCCACAATACAAAATCTCGAAAGAGAAAGACATCAATGGAGAAACTGAAAAGTGGTTCGTTAAGGTCAGAAAAGGTTGGAATTATTTTTATCTTCACCAAACAGAAGATTTTCCAGGATATGAAGAAGATGTATTTAAAACTTCCTCACATCAAACTGGTGGTCAGGAAACTGAAATACTGGCTGAGAAAATAATCATCAATCACCGAATGACTACTGTCAACGGAATCGAAAGAGAGGGCGTATGAAATACGTAATAAGATTTATCATTTATTTAATTGCAGTTTCTGTAATTATTGGCGTTGTTGATTTAGCATTTGGAAACACATTTTTGCAAGGATTTTTTCCACTTGGTGGTTCTGCTGCTATGGTGAGATGGTTCATAAGGATTGCTGTTGTGTCTTATTTCACCTATACCAAACCTCTTCCTTTTGAAAAAAAGGAATAACAGGCTTGTGCAGCATTAAATAAAATCATATCTTTGCCGTCTAACTTAAATTTAGGCGGCAATGAAGTTTGTTACATTAGACATAGAAACGACAGGTGTTCCTGGCAAAGATGGGAATATCGAAGACCTCCAGATACTCGAATTTGGAGCGATAATCGAAGACACCAATAATCTGCTGGCTTATAATGATATTCCTAAGTATAACAGGATAATCAGACATGAGCAATATACAGGTGGAGCTTTTGCAATTAACTTAAATGCAAGGATATTCAAGATTCTTGCAGACCGTGAAACTTATAAAAGAGGGCAAGAGCGTGATGATTATGATAAGCATCATGGAATCATAGGTATTTCTGACCTTGCAAATGATTTTTTTCAGTTTCTGTATCCGCATTTCTGTAAACCAGAAAATGATGAATTTACAAAAGGCTTGATTGACTTTAAACAGGCTCCTTTTGTGATTACTCCTGCTGGAAAAAACTTCGATGCTTTTGACAGAAATTTTATCAAGCTTATTCCAAAGTGGGACCAATATGTTAATCTTCGTCATAGAACGATTGACCCAACCAGTATGTATATTGATTGGCAAAATGATGATGCGCCTCCAGGTCTCGGAGAATGCCTTAATAGAGCTGGAATTATTAAAGCAGTGAGTCATTGTGCAGTCGAAGATTGTTGGGACACTCTTCAGGTAATAAGAGGTGAATATAGTGTTAAAAAACATTGGATGAAATAATTTAGAATATGAAAAAACTGGATAATGCAACAATTAATATTATTCTTAAGAAAATTAAGATTAAAGCAATTATGAACGATGCTGATTTATCATCAACATCGGATGAAGAATTAATTAAAATGATAAAAGAAGAATTCGAAAATATGAAATTGGAAAATTCTATTAACAGTCAGATTAAAGACATAGGTGATATGCAGGATTTAATTATTAAAAAGCATTGTGATGGTTAAAAAAATATCAGCAAAGATAGTTGAGACCAAAAGCGGAAAGAAAGGATATGTTTACAATGATGACCCGATTCTTGGAAAAAAGGTGAAGGTTAGAGTAGTAGACGAAAAATATATTGAAACTGGAGAAAAAATTCTTTGTTCTCCAGAGAATTTAAAATTAATTGGATTTAAAGATTAAAAAAATGAAAAGACTTATTGCAGCAGCTTCAATCGGCCAGTTTAGAGAAGTAGTCGGTGAAATTAATAGAACAGCAAATTTTGTTGGACTTGACGAAAATGGAAAGGCTATGTATGACCCTTCTATTAAAAAACCTGTATTAACATTTATTGGAACTGTAAAATTACATGGAACCTTTGCTGCTGCATGCTATAATGAGGCTGGCGGTCTGTGGGCACAATCAAAAAATGACATAATTACTCCTGCCAATGATAACGCAGGATGGGCCTTTTTTGTTGAAGCAAAAAAAGAGGTTTTCATCAGAATAATTAAATCATTGGCTCAAATGCATAATATTGATTTGACTCAAAATAATATTATGCTTTGCGCTGAGTGGGCTGGATTAGGAATTCAAAAGACTGTGGCCATATCTAAATTAGAGAAGACTGCTTTTATTTTTAAGCAAGCAAAAGTATCTCCGTTTGACAAAGAGAAAACTTCATATTGGATTGATACCAATGGTATAGATTCTATTGAAGATAAGATTTATAACATTGCGAATTTTAAAACATTTTCAATCGAAGTAGACTTTAATGTTCCTCAGCTTTCTCAAAATAAAATAATTGAGATGACTGTTGAGGTGGAAAACGAATGTCCAGTTGCGAAGGAGCTTGGTGAAGTTGGAATTGGAGAAGGAATTGTTTTTACACACTTAAGACCAGACGGTTCAAGACTTATTTTTAAGTCAAAAGGGGAAAAACATTCTGCAAAATCTAAAGTAAAAACCTTGAAGCCTGTTGATGATGAAAAAATCAATAAGATGATTGAAGTTGCAGAAAAAGTAACTCCGAGTTGGAGGCTTGAACAAATGATGACAGAAACATTTGATTTGATTAATGGCGGAAACGTTGATAGAGCTAAGCTTGGTGATTATATCAGAGCTGTTATTAATGATGTCGTAAAAGAAGATTTGGACGTAATTTTTGAAGCTGGGTTTGAACTTAAGGATATTGCAAAGTATGTGTCAAGCATTAGTAGGGATTATTTCTTTGAATACGAAAAAGAAAATTTAGTATAATATGAAAGACGAAAAACTTGAAGGGCTTGAATATGACGTATTGGTTCTGGACCATAATGTTCATAAATTGACTGGAACTGTAACTAAACTTCAGAATGGAAATACTGGAGAAGTCCAAATAGACGAAGGAGCTATTTGGCTTGTAACTGGCTTAGGTCTTCTCAAGGAAGGAACTCCAGATGAACTTTTACAGAGTTCTCTCGATGATACAATCATTGTTAGCAAATCAAAATTAATTGAATTCATTTCGAAAAACAAATGATACGAGTAAGCTCAAAACCACCGAAGTTTATTTCTGACCTATTTTCTGTATTCAGAAAATGGAAATTAGGTAGATATAAACAGAAAAAAGTTAGGAAAGAAAAAACCTTCAGGGACAGATTATACTTTGTGAAATTCTCAATAAAAATTGAGGATGAGATAAATCCAAAAGAATTAAAAGAAAAATATCAGATGATAATTCCTGCTAAAGCTGCATTTTTTGCTAAAAGAAGAGCCAGGAAAGCTATGATTAAAAAAATGGAATTTTCTTTCTTTGATTGCGAAGAAATGACAGATGATGAATTAGAATCTTTCGAAAAAAGCAAGGATAAATATATTGCAAAAAAGACAAAAGTCTAACAATATTTTTCTTTAATTTTCTTTTTTAAGAATTTAATAGAATTCTCAAGAGCACCTATTTCGTAGCCAATTATCCCTTGAGACCCCTCAAAATAAATGAATTTACCATGTATAGAAAATCCACCAATTTTAATTTCTTTAACAATTCTTTGTTCGTCAGGAACTGATATTGGGTATTGACTTGTTATCATCATAGATTTTGATTTTATGGTGCAATAAATGAGTTTATGATGTCTGTTTTAATCAACAATTCTTTTAAGGATGTCTGTCTTACTCTTGGGTCGATGTTGTCAATAGCTTTGCTGAAAGCTTTTCTTTGTCCTACAAATACAGCAAGTTTTTTTGCTCTTGTGAGTCCTGTATAAAGCAAGTTTCTATAAAGCATCCTGCTGTACTGTGTCATTATAGGAAGAATCACGCAATCAAATTCAGAGCCTTGTGATTTATGGATAGTAATTGCGTAGGCAAGTTCTAATTCAAGCATGTCAACTTTTTTATAGTTAACAACTCTATCATCTCCAAATTTTATTTGAGCGGTTCCAGAAATCACATCAATACTTTCAATCCAGCCAATATCTCCGTTGAAAACCTCGATGTCGTAATTGTTTATTGTATGAATCACTTTATCACCCTCTCTAAATACTCTATCTTTAAGTGAGATTTGGTTTTTATCTCTGTGTGGTGGATTTACAGATTGTTGAATAAGTTCATTTATTTTGACGGTTCCAATTTCACTTATTTTCATAGGAATCAAAATCTGAATATCACTGCTGTTGTGATATTTTTTTATAGTATCTATGTAAAGGTTTTTTACCATATCAACAACATCCATTCCATATCTAAGTGAAGACCATTGAGGATATTCGCTTTTTGGTTTTTGTGAATCTCCAAGACCAGAGTCAATAAACATGCAATCAGTTCCATCTTTCCAAATGCCTGGGTCTGTTAATGGAGAATTTATATTTGGATGCTCACCGCTATTTATTTTATGAGCATATGAAATTATTTCAGATTCTTTTCCTTGTCTGAATATCTGAGTAAGCTTAAACGTTGGAACCACACCGCTCTCAATAAGGTCTTTAAAAAAGTTTCCAGGGCCTACTGGAGGCAATTGGTCAACATCACCAATGAATAAAACTTGACAATCATCTGGCACAGCTTTTAATATTGAACTGGCAAGATTGATGTCAAGCATTGAGCTTTCATCAATTATAAGAAAGTTGCACCATAGTGGATTTTTTTCATTGTGCATGAATCCGAAATTTTCAGGGTCCCATCCAAGTAGCTTATGAACAGTGCTCGCCTGTCTTCCAATAACCTCTGTCATTCGTTGAGAAGCTCTTCCTGTGGGAGCAGCGAGAGCTATAGTTTTTCCAAGATTTAAAAGCGCTGCAACAACGGCTTTTGTCATTGTAGATTTACCAGTTCCTGGTCCGCCAGTCAATATGGAAACTCCTTTATTTATGATGCCGTAAACTCCATCTTTTTGTTCTTGACTAAGTTCAACACCTCTGTATCCTTTTAAAATTTCTTCACCAGATACAGCATCAATATCTCCAAGCAAAAGTCTGCCTACAGTGTTCGCACAATGAATTTCATTGTAGTATAATTTTTTTGAATAATATCTATTTGGTCCCTCATCTACTGTATAAAGCATTATCTCATGGTCTTGAATCATATACTTCAATATAAACGAAACTCTATCTCTTATGTCAACCGATAATAGTTCTGTTGATGCAGTTGTTATTTGCTCTTCTAAAAGATAACAATGACCATCCATGCTACCACTTTCAAGAATGTGCATGATGCAAGCTCGTATTCTTGCTTCGCTGTCTGGAGCTATTCCAACTTCAAGAGCAATTTTATCCGCATATTTAAAACCGATTCCTTTTATATCTCTGGCGAGTGTATATGGATTTTCTTTTATTTTTTGAACACACCCCTTTCCGTAGTGTTTATATATTTTTGCAGCATATACAGTAGATATTCCATATTGCTGCAGAAACATCATTACATTATTTATCTCATCATTATCTTCCCATGACCTTTTGATAGCCTCAAGTTTTCTTGGAGATATTCCAGGAACCAATAAAAGCTTATCAATATCTTCATTAAAAATACGTATTACATCATCTTTGAAATATGAAATAATACGCCCAGCAATTACAGGCCCAATCCCAGGGAAAAAGCTTGATGAAAGATATGCCTTGAGACCCTCTTTTGTATTAGGTGGAACTTCAAATATGGACTTGGCTTTCATCTGCTTTCCATGCACTGGATGAACGCCCCATTCCCCCTCAAATTCATACGTAAGTCCTTCGTGGATTGTTGGATGATAAGCATGGATTACAACATTATCTTTTTTGTTTGGAAGCTCAATGCTAAGTATATGATAACCATTATCTCTGTTGTGAAATATGATTTTTTCAACTATTCCTGTAATTTTTTGATTCTCAATATTGTCGTTCATTTTGTCTCTTTTCTTTAGTAAGGGAAGGATGTGCAAATATAGTTTAAAAAAGTTTAGACAACAATTTTTTTAATCAGAAAAAATGATTTACATTTGCTGAAGAGAACGACAAACTACACGATTTATGTATAACATCAAGACCGAATGGGATTTGAAGAGATATTTCTTTGAATCTATAAATGACAAGCGCATTAAAGAAGGCATTGACCTTGACCTTGAAAACCTTAAAATTTACATTGAAAAATATAAAGGCAGAATAGCTTCATTAAATAATGAAGAATTTCTGCAGTTTATGGAAGATGGCTCAATACAATTTAAAAACATGACTTTAATCCATCACTATTATTCATATCTAAATACTCTTGACACACAAGACCAAAGTTTAATAAAGAAGATGGGTGAATTAAGCAACTTGTGGGCAGATGCTTATCAGGATTTGCTTTTTATTGATGAAGAATATAAGCAGATGGGCTATTCTAAATTTATAGAAATGAGTAAGCTTGAAATGTTTGAGCCTTATAAAAATGCTATGATAAATACAGCAAATAGCATTAAATACATATTAACAGAAGGACAAGAAAAGAATTTGATTGAAGTCGGAAAGGTTATCTCTATTTTTGATGATATGTATTCGGAGCTTACAAATTCTTTTGAATATGATTTCAGAGGAGAAAAAAAGACTGAATCCGAAATACTTTCTCTTAGGATGTCTGATGATGAATCAATAAGAAAAGATGCCGTTGAATCAATAATGAATCAATATGGAGAAAATAAAATTGTTGTAGGAAATATCTACAGAGCTGTATGTAAAGATAATATATCTGATATAAAAATACGGGGATATGAAAGTGTAATGCATACCAGAAATCTTTCGGAAGAGATGGAAGATGATGTTGTTAATAAATTGCTCGATACAGTGAAGTCAAATTATCATATGTATCACAGACATTTAAAAAATAAGGCAAAATTTCTTGGTAAGGATAAACTTGAGTTTCACGATGTACTGGCACCAATTCCAGCAAAGAGAAAAAATGAATTTTCATTTGATGAGGGTTTTGATTTTTATATGAAGAACATAAAAGAATTTGACCAGGAGTTTTATGATTATTCTTTAAAAATATTTGAAGATGGCAGAGTTTCAGTTTTTCCGAAGCAGGGGAAAATGAGTGGAGCCTATGCTTCATACAATAAAGATGTGGAATCTTTTGTAATGCTAAATCATACATCAGAATTTGACTCTATAATGACATTGGCCCATGAGCTTGGTCATGCCATTCACGGATGGTATTCACAGATTCAAAAGGAATGTGTATATGGTTCTCCGCTTTCTCTTGCAGAAACAGCGAGTATATTTAATGAGACTTTTGTTTTTGAAGAAATACTTAAGACAGTTTCGAAGGAAGAGAGAGACTATTACATAATGAAGAACCTGGATGATATTTTTTCCACAACATTCAGACAAGTGATGTATGTTGACTTTGAGAGAGAATGTCATAATAGATTTCTTGACGGAGAAGAACTTTCATATGAGGACTTCAATGAAATCTGGCTTAAGAAAAATAAAGAGTTTTATGGAGACAGTGTTAATGTTCCAGAAATGGCTAAGCACGGATGGAGTGTAATTCCGCATATATTTCATACACCTTTTTATTGCTATTCTTATAGCTTTGGAAATATCCTGAGCTTCAATCTTTATAAAATGTATAAGGATGCTGAAGATAAGAAAAAGTTCATAGAGATGTATAAAAACATTTTGAGAGCTGGCGGTTCAAAACGTCCAAAAGACCTATTGATGGAAAATGGAATTGATATTACTTCTGAGGAGTTTTATAATAAGGCTCTTGAGGTGATTACTGGTCTAATGGACTCTATAGAAAATAAAGAATTAATAGCGCAATAGGCTATGGGTTTTTAAATAGAGGAAAATGAATAAGAAAAGAATTGTAATACTAAGTGGGGCAGGTTTAGATAAAGAATCTGGCATAGAAACTTTTAGAGATTCTAAGGACTCATTATGGAATAATCACAAGATTGAAGATGTTGCATCACCAGCAGGTTTTGCAAGAAATCCTCAACTTGTACTGGATTTTTATAATGAGAGAAGAAGGAAGCTTGCAGAGGTTCAGCCAAATCAAGCTCACTATGACTTGGTTCACCTTGAAGATTATTATGATGTTTTTCATATCACTCAAAATGTTTCTGATTTATTGGAGAGAGCGGGGTCAAGTAATATTCTTCACTTGCACGGAGAATTAACTAAAGCAAGAAGTATTATGTATTCGCATAAAACTTCTCCTTTTGACGAATCAATTGAAATAGGATACAATGACATCAATTTTGGAGATACAAATGAACACGGAGTTCAACTTAGGCCAGACATCGTTTGGTTTGGAGAGCCTGTCACAAAAATACCAGAGGCAGAGAGATTTGCAAGGTCTGCTGATATTTTTATGGTTATCGGAACTTCAATGGTTGTTTATCCTGCTGGAGCTCTTGTTTTGTATGTTCCAAAAACATCGCCAATTTATTTTATTGACCCTGTTATGCCGAGTCAAATGATTTATGAGGATAGGGTTACATTTATTCAGGAACCAGCAACTACAGGAGTTGCAAAGGCAGTTGGAGAACTTATTAAAAAAGCAATTGAAAATTAAATAATTTATGGCACTTACGGACAAAGAAAAAATAGAACTTGAAGCAAAGCTTGAGGTATATCAAAGATTACATGTTAAGGCTGGTGATATAAAAAGCGGGAAAATAACATCTACTTATTTTGCTGAAGAAATTTTGAGAGAAATAAATCTCATAAAAGAAGAGCTTAGGGAGCCAGCTACAAAGCCTGAAAAGATAGATGTAATAAAACCTAAATACGGTCCTGCAGATACAGTTAGGCATACCATCACCGACACTCCAATGCTTTTTACAGTAATGGAAGTTAATCACGGTAGACGTGAATATAAATTAACTTCACAAAATCAAATTAAGCCAGTTACAATTATTATTGGATGGGGTGAATTAGATGAAAAATAAATGAATGAATTAAAAGACATAGCAGTTGACATTAAAAATGTGATTCATCAAAGACAAAAGGAGATGGAGCTTTCTTTTGTTGAAGATACTCATACTTATTATATACGTGGTCTTGATGGGGAAATAACCTCAAGTCTGCCATCTGTATCAAAAGTATTGAAGGCATTTTATCATCCATTTGTTCCTGAAAATACAAAGGCCTTCAAAGATTGTCTTGGAGACCCTGTTAGAGAAAAAGCTCTTTTAAAAGAGTGGTCTGATAAAGGAGATTATTCAACAAATATGGGAAGTCGTGTTCACTATATTTTGGAGCAGGAACTCGTTGAACGGTATGGAAATTACAAAAGTGTAAGAAAGCCTATTTTTGAGTGTGACCAGGTTCAAATAGAAACAGGTGATGCAATGATTAAGGCTGGTAAAGAGTTTATTGACCTAATGCACAAAAGAGGTGCTGTGTTAATAGATACAGAAACAGTTCTTGGAAGCGCTGAGCTCGGTTTTACAGGACAGCCAGATAAACTTTGGCTAATGATGGGTAAAGACAAGCTGCCTGGACTTGTAGTAACTGATTGGAAATCTAATCAGCCAAAGAATTTTGAAGTTCATTCTTTTACTAAATTAATGAAACCACCTTTTGAAAAATATTGGGATACAGCTTTGTCACATTATTATATTCAATTACCTTTGTATGCAAAACTTGTTTTAAAAATGCTTGAAGGAACGAAGTATGGAAATATTAAATTTCTTGGAGGTGTTGTTGTTCTTTTGAGAAAAGAAGAATTTTTTGAAGAGCATAAAATTCCTCAGGATGTTGTGAATACAGTTTTGAAAATGAATGTGAAAAAATACTTGAAGTGACATGAAAGTAAGAAGGGGCACAACAAGAACTGTTATACTTACAAAAAAGTATGCAATTAAAATTGCTCGTTTTTGGCATTCAATGAAAGGTCATAGATGGAAAATGTTTTTACGTGGAATTTTGGCAAATATTGATGAAAAATTTTGGTGGAAATGTGAATATAAAAGAGAGAAACTTTGTCCAGTTGTGTGGAAATCTCCATTGGGAGTAATACTTGTTATGAAAAAGGCTACACCTCTCAAAGAATCAGAATATGATAAAGACGCTTTTGCTTGTACTTTTGAAAATTTGTCATTAGATAATAAGATTGAAAATTTTGGTAAAATAGAAAATAAAGTAGTGCTTGTAGATTATGCAGATAGCAGATATATGTGTAGTGACTGCTCAAATTGTTTTAAAAATAGATAAACTTATGAATAATAAATTACTTGATTACATAAAAGACCTTTCTTTGAAAGATAAGAAGACTCTTTCCCAGAAAGCACTTAAGGTTTCTGAAGAAACTGGAGAACTTGCAAAAGTCACCCTTCCATATGATAATGCACATGGAACAACACATCGTTTTATTGAAAAAGAAAGAATTCTTGAAGAGTCTGTTGATGTAATATTGACAGCAATATCCATGGCTTATGAACTCGGATTTAGTCATGACGATATTGAGGAAATGATGTGGAAAAAAGCTGGTAAGTGGCAGGGAATACAGGCCAAAGAAGAAAAGGTCGATTATCCGATTATTTATGAAATTCATGTGACTGTTGATGCTTCTGCAGAAGATTTTGACATAGACCATTTTAAAAAAGTTTGCGCTTTTATTAAAGTGAAGCCAATTGTTTTGGACCTGGAGAATGATGGAAAAACGGTGATGAATGATGTGATGACATCTTCTCATATTGTTGGAAATAATACAGGTTCTTATCTGGAGTGTAGTAGGATTGGATTTATGTTGGAAGATTACGGATTCAAAGTCGTAAGAAGAAAGATTGAAACTGTTCCATGGCATCCTGCAGCACCATCAAAAGATGGAGATAAGATGCCTGAAGATTGTTATTTCGAGGCGCATATAAATTGTATTATCACAGAAGATGAAAAAGATAGATTAAGAGCAATTGCTGTTTGTCATAATGCCCACCTGTCAAAGAACTTTTTCAAAAAACTTGAGGATGGCAAATTTGTGAATATGATTACATACAGGTCTTACGATAGTACTTATGATGTTTTTATGAGCAATATTGAACTTCTGAAAGCAGATTTAGCAAAGAATAAAATTCAGTTTGAAAAAGTGATAACTGAATTCTCGATATATGACACAAAAGTGAGTCATGATTTTAAATGGTTAAACAAAGAAAAACAAGTAATATGAAAACGGTAGAAATTGAAAACAGAACAAAAGTTCTTGAAAATGACCATACAAAAAGAGGAGATTTCTTCATGGTTGACCTCATCATTGACGGTGAAAAAATAGAAACTGGAAACGAGCCAATATCAAGCCATGAATTTTGGAAAGATATGGGAGAACAATCGCAAAGAGCTTTACACAGGATTGAGAAAAACAATCCAAAAATGAGCTTTGACTTCAACCTATCAACCTTAGGTATGAGTGAAGAAGAAAAAAATCAGAGATTCGTTTCATTCATCAAAAATAAATATCCAGATGTCGATGTTGATAAAATCATCAGTATAATAGATAAAGAAGTTTCTTCTATTGAACTGACTGGTCCAGATGATAATCATCCGAATCCTTTTATGAAATTTCCAATAGGAAGTCAAATGATGAAGAATTTCATAATCGTTGTTATTGATAAATTTGTTAAGGAGAAACAAAGTGAGCAAGTGGGATAAAAGATTTATGGGCCTGGCGAAGCATATCTCTGCCTGGAGTAAAGATAAAGGCACGGGGGTTGGAGCCGTAATTGTTAATGATGACAAAAAGGTTCTTTCTCTTGGCTTTAACGGATTTCCAAGAGGAGTTAAAGACGATGTAGTTTGCAGACATGAAAGTCCAATAAAATTTCATTATACTGCTCACGCAGAATCAAATGCCATAAATGAAGCTGAAATATCTCTTCGTGGAGGAACTCTTTATTGTACTTTTTTTCCTTGTTCTGATTGTGCCAGAAGCATCATTCAGAAGTTCATCAAGAGGGTTGTGGCACCTAAGCCAGATTTCAGCGACCAGCGTTGGGGCCAAAGTCACAGCATAAGTCTTGAGATGTTTAAGGAAGTAGGAATTGAGGTTACTTTCTATGAATCGGAAGAAGATAAGCTGATTGCATTTTGGGAAATAGGATGTGGTGGCGGAAAGGTTCATAATATTGTAACTGAGGAGAAATTCTTGCCCTACATTGAATATTATAAGAGGCAGCTTGAGAGAAAAGGGCACACAATTTCAGCATATTCACTAAATGAAGAATTAGAAGTTGTAGAATTTATTTTGGAGAATGAAAAAAAGCATTATCTTTACCACGGGAAGTACGAATTAAACGATTTCGTGTTTAAAAAGCAAGTATGAAGCTGTTGTTAGAAAAAATTATAAAAGACTGTCTTGAAGCTGGAATTAAGGTTCAGACAGAGCTTATGCCAGATGGTGAGCTTGGTTATAAGGTTGATGGTTTTTCTAAATCTGGAGAAGCCTTTTTATATGTTGAGGGCGAAGCTGTTGTTTGTAAAACAAGGTATGATAGGATTGACCATGTTCTGACATTTAGAGACCTGGCTTATATTGCTCTTGAGTGGTATGAGAATTATAAGAATAGGGAGCCTTTTGAGAATCCAGACCCTCGTTGGGAGTCTGTTTTCATTAAACTTGGTATGATGTCATCTAATGGCGAAGAAAAGGTAGAAGACGATGACCTGCCTTTCTGAAACATTTTTGAGTTGATTGCGTATAAGCAGGGATGGCAAAAACTAACGGCATATTAGAGATAAAAAACAGGAAAGCATCTCATGAGTTTGAGTTTCTTGAGGAGGAAATTGCAGGAATTTCCCTTATTGGTTCTGAAGTTAAATCAATCAGAGCAGGCAAAGCGAGCATCGCTGAGGCCTATTGTTACATCCAGGATGGCGAAGTGATAATTACTGGCATGCACATCGCTGAATATAAAGAGGCTGGAAGACAAGGACACGACCCATATAGAAAGAGAAAGCTTTTGATGACCAAAAAGCAGATTCAAAAGTGGGACAAGAAATTAGAGACAAAAGGGCTTACAATTGTGCCAGTTAAATTGTTCATAAACCAGAAGGGTTTTGTAAAAATAAAAATTGCTTTGGCAAAAGGAAAAAAACAATTCGATAAACGTGAGAGCATAAAGAAAAAAGATATGCAACGTGATGTCGATAGAGCGCTTAAAGGATAATTATGGAAGAGCAAAAAGAAGTCAGAGATAACGAAGATAACAAGGTGCTTGTTTTTGGATTCATGAAAAACAGGTTTGAGATTTTCTTGAATGGAGTCATTTTTTTGGCGCTTCAGATTGCTCACGAAACTATGGTAATTGTTCAACAGCTTCCTGATAAATGGAGTGAAAAAGATTTAATGGAAGTGGAGAGACCATTTTGGATTACAATCATTTTCTTTGCGACATCTTATTTGCTTATAAATTATTCCATTTTTGGTGGAGAAGGCAGAATGGAAAAAATGCAAAAAAAATATGGAACTTTTGGAATTCTTGCAAGAAAATTTTTTATGATGACTTCAATTATTTTTGTAAGTTCGCTGTTACCAATTTTCATAATTCAAACATTTTTCTAAAAAAACATGGAGAGTAATCAAAAAATTTTAGATAAGATTGACGAAATGTACAATCTTAAGGACGCTGAAGGAAAACAAAAAAACAAAGCCTTTTTTTCACATCTAATAAGAGCTTATGTTCCTCTTCACAGTGTGTCGGTTGCTCTTGCAAATCCAGAAGATAATAAAATAAAGGTGAGATGTGTGTTCACCAAAAAAGAACTTGTAACAGTTGAGCAAGCTCATAAAAATGCAACTGTTGATTCTCTTAGAAACAGCATTGATGAGTTTGTGGCTTCTTATGACAAAGAGAGGTGTTATTTCACAAGCACAACGAACATGAATCAGCTTCTTGGCGGAAAGGTCCTCGGCCTTCAAGGAAAAGATACAAAAACATATATGTCTCAGGAATCTTATGGCACATTCATAAACTGGGTGATGTTAAAATATATTGAGGGAGATGGACATATAAAGTGGCTTGTCAACCAGATGTCAAAAGGAGGCTTTCATCCTGGCATTACAGTAACTCCAGTGAAACCGCAATCAAACAATAATCACAAACCACGCCATCAAGGACAAAATCAAGGACAAAAAGTCTTTGATAATGGCAAAAATAAATCAAGCACAAACAAAGGGTCCAAACACAGTTCTGGAAAACCAAAAGTTTATACAACGCCAGGCGCAAAGAAAATTACGCTTGGTGATTTGTCTGCCCTGCAGGAGTTAAAAAACAAATTTAAAGACAGCGAATGATAACGATAACGAAAGACAAAATCTATCGTTCTACATTCAGCCTAAAAGAGACAAAACCAAATTCAGAGACAGTTGAGGAAATTGGAGTCGAAGACATTATCTTTTCATTAGGCGAGGAGGTTGAACTTGGAGAAGACGTGACATTTCAGCGTCTGTTTGATATTATTTTATTCCACAAAGAATTTTTCAACATTTTGTATCACACCGAAATGAATGGTGTCATGGTTGATGATTTCATCATGGATTATGAGAAGAAGTTTGACCTGGAGGTATCTCCTTATCAGGAATACAGGCTTATGATTTCTTGGTCTACTTCTGTTTATGAAATTAATCACGAAATTGAGTATTATGATTTTCCTTTATTTGAGGCGTTTGGAAAATTAGATAACAGAATTGACGGAGAAGAATATCCTATAAGCGTTTCTTTTTCTTCACTTAGCGAATTCAAAAATAAACTCGTTATTCTAAATAATGTTTTTGAAATTCAGAATCAAGATAGTCATGAGAATGAAATAGAAGCTTCTTTTAAAGCTAATTACAGACCTTTCTTGCTCAATGATGTGTTTTCATCTATTTTGACAGAAGTTGCTCAATATGGAGCTCCATCTGAAAGAGATTTAGCACGAAAAGAAATGGAGATTAGAGGACATGAAATTACTCAAATGATAGAAGATGGAAGCATCATGGAACACATTGTAAGCGATGAAGATTTGAGAAAAGAACTTCGTGAGATGGTTGATGAAGAACATGACGATAAAGATAACATTACATTCTGGGATGTGCTTTATCCAAAAGAAAAACCAATTGGAAAAAGTAGCAAAGAAATGGTTGATGATGCAATCATTGCCTTATCAGAAGGAGTTGACCTATCTCTTGAAGAACAGATGCGAGAGGCTCATGAGGCAGAAGAATATGAAAAGGCCGCAAAGATTAAGAAGTTAATCGAGAAGCGTGACCAAAATAAAAACGGAAAAATTTGATGATTTAATATGGCAGTACAATCTATTATAAGAAAAAGTGGAGAGATTTGGTTCAGTAAGGACAAAATCGAAGTTCTCAAAAAAATTGAGCCAGGAAATTATTTGTTGAAATTTGATGCACAAACACAACAATATTTTTTAGAAGATAGCAGAAACTTTACTCTGCCAGAAAAAATATATGGAAATCCTGAAAAGATAGTCGATAGATACCTTAATAGTTTTGTCCATAAAGAAGGCAATATGGGAGTATTATTGTCAGGAATTAAAGGTACTGGTAAATCTTTATTAGCAAAAATGCTTTGCATTAAATCAAATCTCCCAGTTATAATTGTTGCAGAAAAATTCATGAATAATGAATTAAAAAGCTTTTTGAATAATATTAAACAAGAGGTTATCATATTCATTGATGAGTATGAAAAAATATACAATACATATGAAGAGCAGCACATATTCTTAAGTCTTTTGGATGGTGTTTTTGAGGGTAAGAAAATATATTTATTCACCTCAAATGAGAAGGGTAGAATCAATCAGTATCTATTTAACAGACCTGGAAGAATTTTGTATTTAAAAGAATATGAAAGTTTGGACGAATCTACCATGGAAGATGTGATTTCAGACCTTCTTGAAAACAAAGAAAACAAAAAAGAACTAAAGAATATGCTAAATATTCTTGGCAGAATAACAATGGATATTTTGGTGTCATTAATCAGGGAAATGAATTTATATAACGAAACTCCTGCACAATCTTTGGAGTTTTTGAATATCAGACCAGACGATACGAGTTATAAGGTTGATGTTTTCCTTGAAGGCAGCAGTGTTGGAACTCAGGCTGCAGAAGAAGAGTTTATGGGCAGAGGAATAATAGACAAACACCCTCTTTCAGACTCGCAATTGCATTTCTATTTTTTAAATAAAAAGACAGAGATAGTTGAAAATATCCAAATAGATTTAGAAAACGCTCAAGTCGAAATGGAGAATAAAACCATTAAAATTAGATGTAATTACAAAAATAAAAAAGCGACTCTTATATGCAAGGTTAGAGACAGATTTTTATTCCAATTTGATAATTATTACAATGATTAAAGTTAATTGGCTTCGGTGGGTTTCTGGAAGACAGGGAGGAGATTATCAAAAGAAACTTCTGGCGATACTAAAAATTCCTTTTGTTTTTGGATTTGACATGTATCTTCTTAAATTTGCACCTGGATTTGTGTTGCCAGAGCATGTTGACCAAGTTAAGAGAGGTCGGCATTTTAGGATGAACATAATTCTTAAGGGAAATGGAGAATTTAAGTGTGAACGAGCGATTATAAGAACTAAGAGAGTTATTTTGTTTAGACCTGATAAGTATAAACACTCCATGCACAATGGAAATGCGGAAAGAAAAGTTTTATCAATTGGAATTAATATATGACAGAAGAAGCTTTAGCATTGATTGAAAAAATGAAATCAAAAGGCATAGAATCGGTGTCACTAAATATATGGGATGATTTCTATGATGATGATTATGTCCCAGAAGGAAAGATACAAAAAACTCACGCTTATATAGAAAGCGGGGATTTTTCTGAAGATGAAAAGGAGTTACTAATGCTTTGTTTCTATGGTTATCTAATTGAAAAATTTAAGGATGAGCTACAAGATGTAAAAATAATGGATTATGGTGATGAAATTCATTTTGAGCATTTGACACATAAAAAGCTTGACGCTATTATGATGGAGCTCGAAAAAATTGAACTTACTTTTGGAGGAATTAAATACAATATTTATTCAGAATCATGACACAGGACTTAGAAGGAATTGATATTTATCACTGTCCATTTTTTGAAGTGGATTCAAGTGGAAGGCTTAAATTTATTATGGGAGCTTATTATGATAGAACTCCAGAAAGCTTTAAGACCATAACGGAAATCTATAATATAATGAGATATTGTATGTGGATTATCAAAAAGAAAGATGCTCGTGACATCAGCAAATATGCTGCGATAGTTTATATGAACAGAGTGAATGAAACCCTTGTGAAGATTCAAAAAGAATACAAGAAGGTTATCAGAAAAAAACAAATTCAAGAGGAAGAAAGTCTAAAAAAATCAATTAGCAAACCAGGCAGAACTTACCTATGAAAGATTCTATTAAAGAAATAATTGATACTTTTCTTGAGGACTTCAAGTATAATTTGCATTTTGAAAATGAGCATTTTATTTATTGGATTAAAGGCGATTTTTTTTATGACAATTTTTCTGTTGATAGAGAAGAGTTTGAACTTATAAAGAGGTATGCTGCCTATAATGGAACATTACCTTGTGTAACAAGAAGAGAGAAGAAACGTGATGGAGAAAAAACAGATGATAATGGAGATTGGAGATACCAATCTTATAGCGATGCGAGGCTTAAAACTGGCACATATTCTCGTGAATATATTTTAAGATATTCCAAAACATATGGAGCGCTTGAGTATTATACCTCATACAAAGAAGTAAGAGCAGGAGCAAAAAACAAGCATAATAGAGTTCTTGTGATGAACAAAGTAGAAAAGAAGTTTGTCGTTACAAATAAAGGATTTGTTCGCATAGATAAGAGGTGGCTTTCTTTGAAAAATTGGTATGGAATACAAAGTAGGTGTTCTCATTTTATTAATGAAAAGCTTATGATGCTTTTCATGACATCTATGCTTGGAAAAAAAGAGTGGATTCAAGAATTAAAAAGCGTAGATGGAAGCATTTTAATTTCAAATAAAAATGCAAGAAAATCGACATCCTTGGAAGATGCGGTAAATTTAGAATGTGGTGCAAGACCAGCAAAAATTTTTAGTAAAATTATGTCAGATGATTTTTCATTTGTTTATTATAATCATGTGATAAGTCTATACAAACTAATTGAGCCAAATAAAATTCATCACATAACAAATTTCATTAAAAGAAATCAGGATAGAATTGAAGATTTGCTCTATGAAACTAATAAAGATAAAGGAGAGTTTATATTGTTCCTTTATTTTTTGTCAAGAGATAATAGATGTGAAACTAATGAAATGTTTGATTACTTCAAAATGTTAAGAGAAAATAATATGAAGATAAATCTTGATATTAGTTCTTACGTAACACTCAAAGCAAGGCATGATGAACTAAGTAGAAAAATTCTTGTTAGAAAAAAAGTAAAAGGGGGGAGAGGGAGATTAAAGGTTGGAAAAGTATATCCAGATATTAAATCAATGCCAGAGCTTGGAGTTGAAAAAATAAAAAGCGTTCAAAGGTTAAACAGGGAAAGCGAAATGCTTCACCATTGTGTTCACTCTTATAAGGAAAGAATAAATTCAGGAGAATGTGCTATTTATAGTCTTTTGTTTGATGAAGAAATATATACGCTGCAGGTGGTTGCTGAAAAAATAAATTCACCAATAATTGAGTTTAATGATTGTGTTAATGTCGTTAAAACAGAGGATAGAGAAGAAAAATACAATCTAAGAATGGTTCAACTAAGAGGTAAGCATAATTGTAATCCTCCAGAAGAAATGAGAGATGTCTTAGATAAGATGTGTGTCAAAAATAATATATTGCCAGTATCCGATAGTAGAATTTATTTTGAAAAGGTACAAAGGGAAAAGAAAAAAGAAATTGTACAAATTGGTGAACAAATTTTATTGAGAACAGATGCTTATGGGAATGTTCAAAGAATTTTTAAAGATAATGTGCCAACAAAAATTGTGGCAGTTGAAGTCCGTGGATATGAACATGAAGAAATGCCATTTTAATTATGTTTAAAGTTTTAATAACTGGTTCGATTGGGTCTGGGAAATCAACAGCCTGCAAACTTTTCGGAGAAATGTTTGGAATTCCTGTTTTTTGCTCTGACCTTCAATCAAGAAAAATTGTCAACTCTAACAAAGATGTAATAAAGAAAATCAAGGAAGAATTTGGAGAACATATTTACGTTGATAGCGAACTTGATAGGAAAGCACTTGCAGATATTGTATTCAATGACAAGAATAAGCTTTCAATATTAAACTCAATTGTGCATCCTGCGGTATCAGAAGCTTTTGAATTATGGGTTGAAGCTAATGAGGTATTCGAAGACTCTGAATATGTCATAGAAGAGGCCGCTATTGCCATTGAACTTGGCATCCAGGATAAGTTTGACTTTGTGGTAGTTGTTACTGCAGACGAAGGTGTGAGGATTCGAAGGACCATGGAGAGGGATAAATGCAGTGAGGAGAAGGTGAGAGAAAGAATAAACAATCAACTCTCTGACCAGGAGAAGATAAAATATGCTGATGCTGTGATAATTAACAACGATTTTCCAAATTTGGAGTGCCAGGTTAGGGCTGTTCATAAAAAGATTTTGGATAGAATCAAAAAATGAGTTAATTTCGTATCAACTAACAATTAAAAACAAAATATTATGGGATTATTTTCGAGAATTTTTGGAGGATTCAGTAAAAAGGACATGACAGAAATGTTCAAAGAAGCTGCAAAAGAATATGCTTCTGCTCAAGCAGAAGAACAAAAAAAATATCGTCTTGAGGAAGACAAAAGATGGAGAGCTATGGACTCGGATGCTGAGTTGAATGAAAAGTATTTATTTGACTTTAAACCACAATGGGAAGGGACTTTTGGTAATGCACAGCAAGTTGAGCCTGCACCAGAGGGTATGGCATTTAATGGGACATCTGAATCAAAAGATAAAGTTCAAAAAATTACTAAAAAACCAATTGAAGTTGTTGATGAACTTGGAAAACATCCAAATATATTCACACTAACCAATCTTGAAGATAAGATTGAAATGATGAAAGATAAAATTGGAATCATTGAGCAAAAATATGCGAAATTGGAAATGAAAGGTCTTCTTGAGAGACTTGAAAACAGAAAGAAATATCATGAGTTTAAAGATTTCTATGATAAGTTTCCAAATACAAATATGGAGTCAATCGACAATTTGCTTGGAAAATATAATTTGGTTATGAAACCAAGTGACCTTTTCATTCCTGAATTTCCACAAGAGGCTGTAAATGTAATTAAGTCATACAACGAGACAACAAAAAAACTTTGTGGAAAAGAGCCAAAATATTATGTAATTGCCGAAGAAGCCAAGTTTCAAAAAGCATACGAAAAGCGTGACCCGATTCTTCTTGTGCAAAGTCCATTTGGATTTTATTATCAGATATTAGGGGCATGGGATTCGGAGATGCTCATTGTATCTCAATTATGATGAAAAAAGCAATTGCCATATTTATAATTGCATTATTCTTGATTGCAAACTGGTGGGTTGGGTACAGTATTGTACCCAGCTTCTGGTTTGGAGTGTTATGGATACTTGCAGCAGCCGTTTTTGGCAGCATTGGTGGGCTGATTGGCATTTTCATAATGAGCGCTTTCGAGAAGAAGCACATGACTGAAACAAAAACTTACAAAATTCGTATAAAAGAGTATGTCGGAAAATAAAGAGGTAAAGGGAGCAATAAGAGAGTCTCTGGAGAAGCATTTTATTGACAATAAACCGTCTGTTGAAAAGGAGATGAAATTGCTTAATGTACTCCTTTCTACTTTTGACCAAAACTGTGAATATACTTATGATGAGTATTGCAGACAGAGAATGGTTTTTGAGCTTGAAGCTTGTGATAAATCACTTGATGTTGATGTAGACTTTATGATGAAGCTATCACATGGTGAAAAATCAATGATTCAATTCAGAGCGCATCAAAGGATGAGTCAAACTGATGGAGATTTTGAGAATGCACTTAAAGAAGAATATATTTTGGCTTTGACCCAGAAGTGTTGTGAAGTGGATGAGAAAATGTTTTATCAAATATCAAAGTATTCAAGCATGAAATTGATTGAAAGCAAAATCTCTCAGGAAACATGGAATAGCAGGGAGAGATATTTTGAGGGTATTTGTGATTTTAAAGCAAAGAAGTGCGCAATTGCCATCGCAGAAACAAATAGAAAACGACACGAAGAAGATATTAGAACTTCGATAGCTTTGGAAGATTTTTAACGTTGGCCCGTTAGCTCAGTTGGATAGAGCAACAGTTTTCTAAACTGTCGGTCTCAGGTTCGAATCCTGAACGGGTCACAAGAAATCCAACCGTATTGGCCGAGGAATCTTCGGATTCTTTGCCTTGGAATAGGCAGCCTGACGCTCTTATACAGCCCAGGATAAAGCGGTGCATTTATTAAGCGGCAATGGTCAGGCGGAGCCCCGCTGAGGGGTTCAGCCCCGCCTGTTTTTTTAAATAAAAAACAATGATGAGTGAATTAATCTGGATTTCTATTGGAGCATTGGCTGTCATCATTTTAATGGTGGTTTTTGTCGTTATTAAGCGCTCTAATAATAGAAAGAGAGACGACAGACCGATTCCTCAACACAAGTTCTCATTTAAGCCTCCAACCTGGAGATTCCAAAAGTTTCATCCAAGCAGTTGTCCGCATCATAATGGCATATACAGAAAAGTAAATATAAAAGTTTTGGACAGTACAATTAAAAAGACTATCTTTGTCTGCTCTGACTGCATAGATGCAATTGAAATTGATGAAGTGGAAGGCAGAGATAAATTCAAATAAAGATGGAAGAGTTTTTTACACTTAAAAATATTATTGTGCAAGGTTTAAAGGCTGGTTACATGAAAAACTCAGTCGGAAAAGACCTTAATGTAAACATGCACGGTGGTAGGTGGAAAACTCCAAGTGGATTTGACCTTGGTTCTACCTGGGATATAATTTTAAGCAAAAATTTTGCTGTTTGTGTTTGGGGAGACAAAGCTGAAGAAAATCTTCAGAAAATGGTTATCATGAATTCATCAGATAGAATAGATTTTCTCAAAGAATTTGTAAAAGAAGAAAAAGTTGAACAGATGCAAGAGGAAGTACAAGAAGCTCCTGCTGATGCGCTGACAACTACAATAAGAGAATCTCTCGCAAGGATTAAGGAATATTCGATTGGTTTGTATCATGATTCTTGTAAGGATACACACGATAAATTAAAAGATGTTGTTGCAAAAAAATCTGTTACTGAGCTGAGTGAAAAAGACTTTATTGTACTCAATGCTATGGATAGAGTAATGATTGGTAATCTATCAAAATACTTAAATGAAAATGGAAAGGCATCTTTTACACTGTGTCCAGAATGTGGAATTGATGATTTTACACACACATCCATGTGTTCAATAAACATAAAGACTGATGATTGGTTAATTGACAGAAACGAGGGTTGCTAATTATGGAAAGTTTATTTTATTTGTTTGGAGTTATTTTTCTTTTTCATGAATTATCAATTTTCATGGACACAAAGAGTTATTATGAAAAAATTCAGAAAATTAAAAGCATAAAAGATATTAAAAAGTCTGAAGATAAAGTTGCCGTGGATAAATTTATAATGGATAATAGTCTGCTTAGTTTTATTGCGATTCACTTATTTTATCTTTTGTGGACCGTTGTTGGAAGCATATTTGCTGGTCAATGGATGTTGTTTGTTGGGCTTTTTGTATTTGGAATTTTTTCATCATTTTATAGAAAAAGATTTTATGAAAACAATGCCAGAAAAAATATTAACTTTCTAAGGTTTGACTCTATCGTATCATCACTTATAGTTGGATTTTTAATTTTAAATCATTTTCATCACATAGCATAATGAAGTATCTACTTATCACATTATTTTCTCTGGCACTGATTTTTGCCAATGCCCAGACAGATACCAAAAAATGGTATTATCAGTATCCAAAAGGCCCAAAGGTTGATACACTTTTGAAGCCTTATGTAGACGAGTTTTTATTAGAGTGCAAAGAGGCTGGAGTAAGCACAAAAAGATTTTATAACCTTGAAACGATTACGTTTTCTGTACTTCCTGGAAGCATAACTGGGGTCTGCATTCCAAGCAATCATATTGTGTATATTGACGCTGCTGCAGCAAAGCTATTTCCAAATAGTTTGAGGGTTTTGATATTTCATGAGCTTGGACATTGCGTTCTTGGTCTTGCCCATGTTCCAATGGAATATGGAGTTGCTATAATGAATCCAATTCTTGACTTAGAAAATCTTGACCAATATTATGATAGTTGGGAAATTATGCTAATGATTTTATTCAGCGACATTCATCCAAAAATAAAAGAAGGAGATAATTGCTGTCCAGATATTATTAATGACCCTTGTAAAAGAAAATAAAAACCAAAACGATGGAAGACTACATAACAGAAGCGCACGTTGCTGCGATAAAAAAAGAAGTTGAGGAAGGTAGAATGCCTCTTACCAAAACTATTGGAATTGAAATGCTGAATATGGAAAGCTTTAAGATTAAACTTAAAGATAAAAAAGGAATTGCCAGCATTGGAGAAATGGTTGAAATAAGAAATTTTATTGATGGTGCGATTAAAAGCATTTCTCACATCACCCATACAATTCTGCATTCTGACAAGAAGTCTCCTCTCTATTGGGGAAAGGTTGATGAAAGAGATGATGATGGGCGCAAGTATTATCAAGTTTCAATTAACCTTGAAACTTTTATGGAAGAATCATCAGAGGCCAAGGAAGTAGCTCCTGGGTATGTAATTCCAGACAATTACGCATTGGCTGAAAAAGTTTTAAATGCTTTTGAGAAATCGGGAAATGATGTAAAAGGAATTGAGGACGTTTCTTTCAGAGAATGTGCAACTTGGGAAATAAAATCAAAGAAGCAGGCAAAGAAGCTTGTTAAGTTTATTGATGAAACTTATGTCATTCCAAAACTTAAAGAGTTGATGGAAGTCGGCAACATCAAAAAAGTGATTTACACTGAAAAACAATTTGAATTTGTGTTTAACAAAAAAAGAAAAGAAAAATGAATTTAGCAGAAAGATTATCGAATTCCGTAGGATGGATTTATCTATTGATTTTCATCGCACTTGGCGTTATCGTATTTTATACAGCAAAATCAATAATTGCATGGTATAATGAGGGTGATAAAAATGAAAAGAAAAGACAAAAAACAAGGTCCACTATTTTTGGCCTTGGACTAATTGTTTATGTATTTTTCTTTTTCCTTAATTTTGGAAATAAAGAACAACCATCACAAATTCAGAGTGCAGAAGAAACTCAGGAGTACAAAAGACTCCAAGAGAAAGATGCTGAGATGACTCAAGAACAAATTGACAAAGATGCTATCGAGCAAACAACGAAAGAATTGAGAATCCAAAGTGATGATTCCTTGAGAAAAAAATACCTGGAAGATAGCGAAAAAAAGTCTGACGAGGTTATTGAGAAATATTTGAATGACTAAAAATAAACAAAAACAAACAAAAATGAAACGAATAAAAGAAGTGGTTAATAGATTTAAGATGATTGGAATTTTCATCTTTATCGCAGTATCAATGTCGTCTTGTAACGAATCAATTCCTGCAGGATATGTCGGAATGGTAAAAACTCCAGATGGAATCCAAGAAGAAGTATTAATGCCTGGACATCACTCTTGCTATGGAAGAGATGAAATGTTGTTGGTGGAAACGCTTGAGTCAACTGAGACAATTAAGCTAAGCATCTTGTGTAAAGATGAGCTTGACTTTAAATTTGATGTTAAAGTGAGGTCGAGACTTGTTTACAGTGATGCAAAAGGTTTGAAAGACATTCTAAATAGTCAAGGGTCCAAAATGACTGATGGGAAACTTACTTACAAAACTTTATATAGCATTTACGTAGAACCAGTTGTTGATGCGGTATCTATGTCCGTTGTATCGAAGTATACAACAATGCAGATTAGCGAGAACCGTGATAAAATAAGTAAGGCTATATTTGAGCAGGTATGTGAAAAATTAAAAGGCACACCAATGCTCGTAACCGACATCAACCTTTCAAACTTTGACTATCCAGATGTAGTTACAAAAGCGATGGAAGCCAAAAAGAAAAGGGAGATTGATATTGAAACTGAAAAGGCAAATCAGGCTCTTAAAATTCTTGAGATTCAGAACAGGGAGATTATTGCTGATAAAGAGATAGTCGTTAGAAAGAAAGAAGCACAAGCGGAAGCAGTATACATTAGCATCATCGAGAGTGCTCTTAATAATGAATATTTGTTGTTAAAGAATATCGAGGCTAAGAAAGTTCTTTACGAACGAGTTGCTGCAGGAGATAAAGTTATCGTTGACACTGATGCGACTCCATTGTTGCAGACAGGTAAATAATACAAACAACAAACAATGAAAAAGGGATTCCAAATTTGGAATCCCTTTTCTTTTTTAATATGACTCATCATGCTCCGTGTAGTAATCAGCTACATCATCACGGAATTTCTCGATAGCATCCTCAAGGGTATGCACAAAGAAAATTACTGATGGCACAAAAGGTGTTTTTATTTTTCTTTTGGTATGATTTTTCTCAAAAGGGATATTTGCTTCTCTATTTAACTCTTCACACTTGGAGCGAATCTCAACCTCATCAAATGAAATATAGTTTTGAAAGAAGTCGTATTGACCTTCATACAATTTTACTATAACGAATGTTTCTTTTAATGTTTTCATTTAGAAATATATTTTTGCCAATTTATCAATCACAACAATAGTTTGTGTTACAACTGCAATTCCATCATTTTGGTTGGCATTGTAAATTTTGTTGTATTCTTTAACAAGTTCTTTTTTGAACTCCTTGTAGTTAGCGTGGTTTTTGAATGCCTGGGTGTAAGCCTCAATTGTGTCTTGAACCATTGAGGCAATGGTCGCACCTTTTTTCATAACCTCCCACTCAGCTTCTGTGTAATAAGCAATCACTCTTTCATCAGAAGTGAACTCATAATAAATCTTGTCAAGTTCACCCATTCTGTTTTTGAAGGTCTCCATGGTGCGCTCACCAGTCTTTGGGTTAAACTCAAGGTGAATTTGCGCATCACAGTCAAATAATAAACCAGAAGGGCCAGAAAATCCACCATCTTTATTTAATTGGCAAATCAAAATCACAACTCCTTGGGTTGCATCTTTCCAATCATAAAGAGTTTTGCGAACATGGTAATATGCATCTTTTTCTCCCATACCTTTGCTCATAAGTTGTTTTACGGCATGTTGAATGGAATCAACCATCACAAACAAAGGCTTGTCTTCGTAAAGAAATTTCACGAAATCATCGAAATCAGCATAATCATCAGCGTCAGTAATGTAGGCGTTTCCGTGCTTTATCTCAATTCGTTTGGTTTGTCTCTTAACAGAAGAAGCAAGGCTCTCAAGAGCGTGAAAATTGGTTGGCTCATTAATATCTCTTTGGAGAGTCTTGCAAAGAGTTGTTTTACCAGCTCCAGAGGTTCCAGAAAGCATAATAAGGTTTCCAAGCTGAAAACCACCGTCACTTGAAAGGAACCTGTCCAAAACAGGATTTCCCGTCTTAATTGAGGGTTTGTTAATCATCTCAACTTCGTCATAACTTCTCTTCTTCATAATGCTCTTTTTAAGTTGGTTCTTCCTTGTTATACGTGACAAAATTATTTTTGTTACATCTATAACGACTCAATTCTTAAAAATCGCAGGTGAAACATTTTGGCGCTTATTGCGTATAACTTAGGTGATTATGACACCAGAGCAATTAGCAGACATAAAGAAAAGATACCCAAGCATTACCAGAGAAGAGCTTATGCTTCTTTCTGTTGAGGAATGGAATAAGATGAGCATTACTTTTTTGGAGAGAATTATCAAAGATTACAAAGATATGCTCCAGGATGTGTTTAAGACAGGAAAGGACTGGCAATGTTCTGCTGAAGACTTGGAGTGGTACAAAGGCCTCTTGCGTGATGAAAAAAACAATTTGGAGTCAATGCATAAAGAGAGGGTTGAGGAACAGAAATATTTGCGAGATGGTTTGAATCCTCCAGGATGTTATCAACGATTAAAAAACAAGATATGAAGAAATTATTTTTTATCATGCTCACCATGATAACCATTCAGGTAAGCTCTCAAAGTTCAATTTTCATATTTGATTGGGATGAAAATGATTGTCCTCAAGAAGTTGTAAGTGTTGATAGCACCGATTCAACAGCTCTGTTGAGATATGAAATTGCTGAATTAAAACAAAGAGCTTGGATTATCCTGTCTATGGGGCTTTTTTCTCATAGTATGAGTTCGATGGCTTTTTTTGATGCTGATTCTCCAGATGGATTCGACCATGGTATTTTTATTGTTCATACAGTTACTGCAGTGTCTTTGGATATTGTGGCAATTATAAATTTTTGTCAAGCAAGAAAAAAGGTGAAGCAACTTAAAAAAATATTGGGAGAAAACTAAAGTGGACGCAGAAAAAATTGAATCAGAGAAGATAAAGACTCCAGAGCAAGTTCAAAAGTCAAGACCAATTCCTCCAGAAGGATATTGGTGGAAATCTTTTTTGTCATCTGTATTATGGGCTGCTTCAGTAATGGCTCCATTTTGTCTGCTCATTTTGATTATTATAGTTCTATTTTTTGGCTTCAACCCAGTTCCTACATTTTTGATTTGCATGATGTTTATTAATCTTGTGTTTGCATTCATTATCTGTGATAATGTTGGACCAGTGTTTACAGATGGATTATTTTCTGGATTGCATTATTATAAAAAGAGAAAATTGATTTGGAACCGATGGTGGTATGAAACCTGGAGATATAAAAAGTATCTCGAAAACAAGGATTTGTACGAGGATGACGAGGATTGAAACAAAAATGTTATTATTGCGTATCATATATGATGGATTTTGAGGTTACAACACGCTATGCTGGCAAAAAGGAACATGCAACCCATGTTTACGGAGGATTTCATCCGTCAAAGTTGGGAGTTGAAATGCATGGATATAAGTCAGATAACATTGTTAGAGTTGAGCTCGAAGTTGTAGAACACGCAAAGAACTTTGACGAAAAAGAAAAGAGTGAACCAGGAATTTACACTGGCGTTTATTTTTTCTCAGAAAAAGAAACAAAATTTGTTTATTCACATATACTTGCGACAAAAGTTTGCAGTCCAGATTTTTTTAAACATCATATAAATGATGGAGAAGCTGTTTTTGTTAAAGTTAAAGTAAAAGAAATTGAGGATGGAAAAGACCGAGCTTAAAAAAGAGCCAGATGGCAAGCTAACATTGTTTACCATGGGCTTGCGCCTGGAGGTTCAGCCTTATTGGCTTTTGAAACAAATGATAAATAAGAATTCTCAAGAGATTCTTGACAAAATAATTGAAGCTGAGTTCAGAAAGGTTCTTAAAAATTTCTCCAAGTGGTATCATAAAATGATTGAGTCACAGACTGAAGATGATAATTCAGATGAGATTTTTAGAAGATATAAATATACGGAGCATGTCAAAGAAATTCAGGATGTAGCCGATTTCTCCAGAAATTTATTATCTTTGCATTCCGACTGGGAATATGTTATCAACAAAGATGAAAATGAAGATGAGAAAGAAGCGGTTGAGCAGGCATATGAATTTTGGCATTACAATAGTTTTTATGGATTTGAACCTTTAAGTAAATAATTTTTTATGACAATAAAATCAATATTAGAAGAGATTGCCAACGAGCCTGGCACAAATGCAAAGATGGAGATTCTTCGCAAGTACAAAGATAATGAGCTTTTGAAAAAAGTTCTTTATCTGGCAGAGTCAAAGCGTGTGAAATTTTACATCAAGCAGATTCCCGAATATACAACTCAAAAAATTACAGGAGACCTTGAATCTGCTCTTGATGGCGGTCTTTCTCGCCTTAGCAATCGTGACCTAACTGGTCATGCTGCTTCTGAGCATCTAAAATCAATTCTTGAAACGTCTACACCAGATGATGCGTATGTTATTGAACGTGTCATTTCCAAAGATTTAAAAATTGGAATGGGAGGAAACATCAATAAAGTAATTCCTGGGCTCATAGAAGAAACTCCTTATATGGGAGCAAAATCATACGACAAAGCTCTTGTTGAAAAACTAATTGCCAAAGGACCTGCATTCAGTCAAATAAAAATGGATGGTAGATATTGCAACGGAGTTGTTGTTGATGGCAAGGCTGAAATGGAAAGTCGTGCAGGAGAAAAAACAGTATTGACAGGAGCAAAGGTTTTGGAAGAGCTTTCTGAGCTTGCTGATGAAATGGTATTCAATGGAGAACTTACAGTTATTGGAGTTCCTGTTCGAAGAACAGCAAATGGAATCGTTGCATCTCTTATTGACATCCAATCGAAAGCTGAAGAACGTGGGCCAAAAGAAACACAAAAGAAAATTGATGCTTTTTTAAAGAAACATTCTTCTGACTTTGGAAGAGAAATCACATTCCAAGAAGCACTTGATAGTGTTGTGTTTACTTGCTGGGATGTCATTACCTTGGAAGAATACAATCAAGCCAAATCAAATACTCCGTATAACAAAAGACTTGAGAACTTAAAGAAATTTATTGAAGATAAAAAACCGACTCGAATCAACATCGTTGAAACAGTTGAGGTTAAAACTGTCGAGGAAGCAATGAAACACTTCCAGGGCGCACTTCACAAAGAGCTTGAGGGAACAATCTTAAAAGAAGGAAAAGGAACTTGGAAAGATGGTAAACCAAACTGGCAAGTGAAAATGAAGTTGGAGATGGATATTGACCTCAAGATTATTGGTTTTGAAATGGGTACTCCAGGAACCAAAAATGAGAAGTGGGTATCTACTCTAAACTTAGAATCATCTTGTGGCCTTCTTAAGACCAATCCATCTGGAATGGATGAGAAGATGATGAAATTTGTTACCGAAAATCAAGACAAACTCATGGGGAAAATTGTAGAGATTCGTTGTTGTGGATTGTCGCAAGACAAAGATGGCAACTGGTCAACAATGCATCCATCTGTAACAGAAATTCGTGAAGATAAAAATACATGCGACTCTCTTGAATCTGCACGAGCAATTGAAGATGGTGCAAAAGGAATTGTTAAAGCATAATGAAAGTAAAAGCCGTATATCTGCCAGTTGAGGTCAAGCCTGAAGAGTTGGAGAAACACATGCTTGTGTTTCATCAGTCTTATGGTCTTGGACAATTCATGGGAATGAATCCACATAACAAAAGGGTGTTATGGGATGCAGCGTGGACAATTGGTATTGGCAAAAGTGATGAAAGGCCAAAAAGGAGTCACATACAATTTGACGAAACACTTGAGGAGTGTGGATTTAAAAAAGCTCAGTTATTTGCTGTCTTAGAATTTGATTGTTTCTCTGAAGGAGATGAAGTAATAAAAGAGAATGGTGAAAAAGCAATTGTTGAAAAAGTTGTTGCAGGAATTCCCAAGCTTGTTGGAAGTGACGATTTCCACAAAGTGTACAAGTTGATTGGAAAAATAAGCAAAAGAGCTAACTGGATTAAGCCTGGAGAATATATCGAAATTCAATCTTATACACAAAAAGATGTCGATAATTTATCTGGATTTTTTAAGCACAAAGTTGGTGACCCAGTTCTTTATGGTGGCAATGATGATTTTGATGTTAAAGTAAAATGTCCTTGTTGTAAGGATTATAAATAAGCGAATATGGAAGACACAAATAACACGGTTAAAAAAGATAGAACCAAACTTTTGGTTTGGTTATCATCAATTACCATTTTGGTAATTTTCGGAATGCTATTCTGGTCCGATTACCAGGAAGATAAAGCCATGCAGGAAAAGCATGAGAAGACTGAAGCTGCCCTGCAAAAAGAGCTCCTTCTTAACTCGTCATGCAATCATCATGTAGATTCATTGGTTTACATCAATGGAGAGCTATCCAAATATAAATCACTGACGTTGGCAATGGTTCATCGTGATAATGCAACTGCAGAGCTTAAATATGGCGTTGGTGACATTGTTTATCTTAAGCAAGACTCTTCCAGAGTTGTTGTGGAGGATATTTTAATTGGTGGAGGAAAGTATAACTACTTCATCAAATACCGAGTTCTGTTTAAAGATGATTCAAGAAAAGAAGTTACACCTGAAATGATTTATTGATATGGAAACAATTACAAAATCAAAAGAGTTTGAAGAAAGAATAAAATCTCTTGTAACAGAATTTTCTGAAAGCTTAAAATCTGGAAACTTGCTTGGATATTCTTTTTTTGATACCGATATTCAAAAAAAATCAAATGAACTTATCATGAAATCTCAATTAGGATTGAAGGTCATGATTAATGGTGAAAAAATTATGCTTGGTGCTGATATTAAATTTGAACGTGGGGGGCATCATAGTCAACCAAGCACCTATGCTAAAATTTACATAGACTATACAATGAGCTGTGGTCGAGATTATTCTATAAATTATCATGATGAGTGCAGCAATCACACAGGTAATACTGGTAGCATAAATGATGTTGAGATTACAAACAGAATATATGACATCGTTTATAAGATGATGAATCCAATTTTTGAAAATTCACCAATGCCGATGATGTCTTAAAAATGTTTATTCCTATTTTCATACCAAGACATGATTGTGACTGTGATGACAGACATGGCCGAGGATGTCAATGCCCAGATTGTCTTCGAGAACAAGAGTGGAGAAACAAGCCGAGAGAATATTACGAAAAAAGGTATGCTATTCCCAAAAAACAATATAGAATAAATTTGCTTTTTAAGCTTTTGAGTTTTCTGCCTTTTGTCGCATGGGGCACTCTCATTTTAATATGTATGTTTAATTTCAAAGGATTCAGAGGAATTTCATATATGATTCCTGTAATTACAATTGGCGGAGGTGTCTTGGCCGCTGTTATTTGGGGATTTTTAAGCAAGTTTGTCAAATATGAATTTGACATTAAAGGAGCAATAAGACTTGAAAAAAAGAGGTGGACCAATGATACTTGGGAAGGTATTTTTAAAAAAGCAGGGGTATCAAAAGATAAATATCATATAACCGAGCCAAAAACTGATTGGAGATATGAATAACGAAAGCAAAAATATGGAAAATACAGAACCAATGTGGGATGTCATCGAACATCTATCAATTGCTCCAGATAGTCAGCTGGACAAATCAATGTGTGACAAATTAAAAGAGCTTTTAAAACTTAAAGATAAGCCAGATTCCAACAAAGAATTGGCTGATGGACTTCTTTATGTTCTTGACATGAGTGTTCATGGAAGTCTTGCATCTGGCATGGTAATCACCATATTGGATATGGAGTGGAAAAGACTTGGTGGAACAGTCGAAGAAGGCAATGCAAATTGTCCTTGGAGAAACGATTTTTAATTGTTATATTTGCCGTGAGAAAAAGAAAATCATGGCAACAGCAACTTTAACATTTGACCTGGATAATCCAGAAGACAGAATGGCGCACCTGAGGTGTGTTAAATCTACAGACATGGCAATAGCATTGTTTGAAATCACAAGCAACCTTCAAAAGAAGTGTGAACACATTTGTGATGGACTTGAGGCTGACAGCGACAAGTATGATGGGGTGTATGTTGTATTTCAGCAAATACAAGAAATACTTAAAGAACAAGATATTAATATTGATGAATTAATTAACTAATCATGGCAAGGTTTTGGACAAGCGACAGTCATTATGATGACAATAGGTTTAACCTATTCTACAGGCCATTTAAAACAGTTCAAGAGCAAGAAGATTATCTTGTTGAGAAGTGGAACTCAGTTGTTGGGCCAGATGATGAAGTTTATCATATTGGCGATTTTGCAACAACTGACGAAGGTCTCGAAGTTGTAAAAAGACTCAACGGAAAAATTCATCTTATCATGGGAAACTACGATGACCCAAGACCAAGAGAGAAACTTGAATCGTTGTTTGCATCTGTTAAAGAATTTGACACACTGACATTAAGCAATGGTGTTCGTGTTTACATGAACCACTATCCAACCAAGGCAGTAGATTATTTATTCAACATCGTTGGTCACATCCACTCTTTATGGAAAGTGCAAAGGAATATGATTAATGTTAGTTGTGATGCGTGGGATTATACTCCAGTATCAGAGGAACAAATTATATTTGCAATGAATGCAATTGACAAGTTCTATGACATCAATGTTTTTGCAGGAGAACTTGACACAAACGCTTCAAGAAATGGTCTTGAGGTTTATGCTACAGAAGATATTCCGCTTGTCGGGAAAAAAGTTTTTCTTGCAGGACCTACTCCACGCTCAAAGGATGTTCCATCATGGAGACCAGAGATGATTAAAAAATTAAGAGACATGAGATTTAAAGGTCATATTCTAATTCCAGAAAAAAGAAACATTGAAGAAGGTTATGATTATGATTCTCAAATTCAGTGGGAAGATAAGGGTTTAAATGCAGCAGATGTTATTTTATTTTGGGTTCCGAGAGACATGGAAACAATGCCAGGGATGACGACAAATATAGAGTTCGGGGATTGGATGAAGTCTGGAAAAGTTATTCTCGGTTTTCCACATGGAGCGGAGAAAATGAGATACATGGTTGAGAAGGCTAAGAAGTACAACATTCCAGTCGTTAACATAATGGGTGCAGCTGTAGATGAAGTAATTCATAGGACAAGATGAATTTAAAAGAATATAAAGAGCAAGAATTAGAAATTGAAAAAGATTATGAACTAAGACTTCATAAGCTTAGAAAAAAATATGTTGAGGATAAAGCTGAGTTTAAAAAGGGGAATTTCATTTTTAATGTAACTGGAATAATAAAGATTGAAAGGGTTGGATATAAAATGTTCTTTGACACGCCAGAAATTGTGTATTATGGTTACCGATACAGAAAAATAGGTTCGAGTTTATTAAGAACCAAAAACAAAAAAATCTCTTCATTGCAACATTCATTGAAATTAGTAAAAATATGATTATAATTCATTGGGACTTTAAAGATGGCACAGAAGTGCCATATATGCAAGGTAAATTGTTAGGTGACAATTTTACGACTTGTTGTTTAGATTTCTTTAATATGGATGAACAAGTTGATGATGTCGTTGTTTTGCGAAGTGATGGTGCTAAAATTAGTCGTAAAAATATCCAAGACCATTCATTTAAAAAAATACGAAAAGCACATAATATACATAAGATGCTCGTAGCTGGCTCTTTTACTTGGCATTAATGGTCTACATAACAAAAAAATTATGATTGTTGTAGCTCCAAGATTTTTGAATTTCATTCGATGGATGTTCGGAATTAAAATGCAAATTGGTGGGCTGGCCATTCTTCCTTTTATATTTGTTCCAGATAAGGATTGCAAAAAGAACAAGCAATTAATCAATCACGAAAGAATCCATCTTCGGCAGCAGGTTGAGCTTTTATTTTTCGTATTTATAATTTGGTATTTTATTGCCTTATATAGAAAAACCTACATGGGCATATCATTTGAGCGTGAGGCATATCAGAATCAAAATAACCTCAATTATCTAAAAACCAGACCTTGGTTTGCATTTTTGAAGTATCGGAAGTAACATTTTTATTTTTGTTACGTATAAAAAAAAGAATTAATAATTTTTAAAATTTAGTATATGTCATATTGTCTTGCAATGTTTTTAACCTTCGGTGCATTATTATTGGTGCTTGCCGTATCAGCCTTATTATTTTTTCATCGTGAAGCTATTGGAGAAGCCACGAATAAAGCCTTCTCATGGGTTGTCAATGTTTTCAGAAACATTAAGGACACACCACTGCCACGCATACCTGATTTGGCACCAAGATTTGTCATAGTATCAACCATTGTTATCGTTTTTGGGATATTCATGTTTAATACCACTTATCATCCTTGTGATAAAAAAAATCAAAACCAAACTGCCGCAGAATATATAGGTCGTAGTTTACTTGAAACTACTGGAATAGATTGCGGTTGCGACAGTTAAAAAACCAATCAAACACCTAAATTATGAATGTAGACCTATCCAAAGACGACCTAAAAAGACTTTTACAGTCAACATGGCCAGACATGCAATTCTGTTCTGACCAGACAAAATTGGGTCACATGAAATTTACGGGTAATCAACATAACGAAAAGTGGGCATGGGAAGACTCTTATCTTGATAGTCTTTCGGAGCAAGAAATATGGAATCTTTATCAGACGCATAAATAATAAATCATGAAAACAATAATTATCCTATTAGCATTCGCTTTCGCCATTTCAGGGTGTCAGCCATGTGAGCAACAATGCAAATTCAAAGAAGGTGATGAAGTTACTATTCGTTCCAAAATGATTCTTAACAATGGTGGAGTCATCCATTCTGTTGAAAGGCATGGCGATTGCAGTTGTTACTACACTGTTCAACATTCAGGAATGTTGAATTTCACAACCAATCGTGATTACGAAGAATACGAGTTGAAGTGAAAGGACCAAAGAAACTTAAGAAAAGCAGTCTTAAAAGTGTTGGAACTTTAAGGCTTGGATATTATGAAAACGTGAGGTCTTCAAATGGAAGCATTGTATCTGGATTTGCCGACCAGTTCGGAAGATTGATGAAAATAATCATCAATGAAAAAGAAGTGGTTGATTATGTTCCTGCTGGAATGACAATTAAAGCCGTGCATTGATATGCTCAAGAAAATTAAACTTAAAGATGATTATGTCTGTTTTTTTAAAGGACAGACTTTTGAATTTAAGCCCATCACGCTTTTGGTTGGAGACCAAGGTTGTGGGAAATCTACAATGCTTGGTCTGATAAAAGAATTGGCAGAAGAAGGGTTTCAGAATAAGAAATGGATTGACGTGGAGATTGACGAGGCAAGGAAAGAAGGATTTTTGCACTTTGACCTTGAAATGCATAACCCACGAGTTACTCAGGCAAATCCTGATTCTTCTGAATCAATGCTATTTCACCTATCATCAAATTTTAAATCGCATGGAGAAACGCTCCTTCCGATTATGAAAGCTCTCAATGAAATTGACAACAAAATAATCTTGCTTGATGAGCCAGAAACTTCTCTGAGTCTCAGAAGTCAATATCTCATGATTGAGATTTTCAAGAAATGCATTGAGAGAAATAATCAACTTGTATTGGCGACTCATAATATGGTTTTCATCGAAGCATTTCCAGAAAGCATTCTAAATTTGGAACAGGGCAAATATGTTTCGCCAAGACAATTTGTGAATGCTCAGAAAAAACCAAGTGATTTTAAGAACAAAAGAAACGATAAAATCATAAAAAAAGCAAATTGCAGAATGGGAATCAATTGTACATGCACAAAAGAAAGTGGCGGTTGGTATGACCAAAAATGTTTTCATTATGTTGACCGACAAGGAAAATCAGGATACCAGAGAGAACGCCCTGCTCATGGAATTGAAATGGAAAGAAAAATGAAAAAAGGAGATTTTAAAAATGGATGAAATAAAAGTTAAAGTTGATGTAATCATAGGCGATAAAATGATGAATAATTTTATGCATGCTTGTGATATGTTTGAGGATTCAAAGCAACTCGGCAAGTACGAGCAAATGGTTGTTTCTGGGAAGCCAGAAATGGACCTAAAAAATCTCTCCAGGAATTTAAAAGATGCTCTTGAGAAGTCAGGAATGAACGTTGTCTTTGTATCAGTTCGTCAGATTGGACCAACTCTGACCAATGATTATGACAGATACATCATGCCAGGAGTTTCGGCAATCACCGATGGACATAAGTGGGGGATGTTTCATAAATTACTTGAAGGTCTTGGTTATGAAGTAGAAACTGATAATCAAATGAAAGTTACATCAGCAAAACTTGCATGGTGAAACATTTTTGTTATCTTTGCGTATAAAATAAACTTTTAAAAACATTAAATATGACATTTTTGCTTGCATTTCCTTTTTTGATAACCTTGCTTTGTATCTTGGTTATTCTTATTGCAATCGCTGTTGAATCTGAAAAAACAGGAACAGCCGCCACCGTTTTTTCGTTGGCCATTGCGCTTATTCTTTGGCACTACTGGACAGATATATGGTCTTGGGTTTCCTTAAATCCGCTTGACACATTACTATTTATTGGTGGATATATCGTATCTGGAATCATCTGGAGCGTCATCAAGTGGAAGAGTTACATATCCAAGTCTGCAAGACACTTTGAGCAGTTGAAAGTAACTTTTAAAGCCAAGGTAGGTGACATAGGTGGTAACTGGAACAGATGGATTGAGTATTTGAATCAAAACCAATTTGGTTTAAGAAATGTTTATAGTTTTAGCCAGTCTGATGAACCAGTGGACATCATAAGAAAAATTACCATCAACGCCAATTCTAAAAAGTCGCTTATTGTGAGTTGGATTGCATATTGGCCGATGAGCCTTGGCGCAACAGTACTTAACGACCCACTCAGAAGGCTTGGAAATTATATTTATGACCGAATCTCTGGTAAATTCCAAAGGATGAGCGAAAACTCGGCAAAGAATGCTGCCAAGGGGATGGAAAAATTTGGGCCAGAACATCAAGAAAAAAAATGAAAGAAGTAATATCAGGTTTAATAGAGGAAAGATTAAAATTCATTAAAACTCGTGAAGACAGTTGGAGTGAAGAAGAAGTGCGTTATACAATTCCAGAACCTAAAGAGGTTAAAGAATTGGGTGATAAAATAAGAGCTCTTTTATCTGAACACAAAGACACACTTCCAGTAGACTTTATATTGGAGTCACTTACACATCTTGGAGATGCTCCACAAGTTGTATATGATGACAATGGACATTTTGCCGTTTCTGGTAGTGGATTTTCACCCGTTCCAATGACGGATAGTGGAAAATTTGAAACAGAAGAATCTTTTACAACTGTTGTAAGTCCAGAACAATGGTATGATACAATTAGAGAAGCATTAATTCATTACTTAAAATGAACAGAGAAGAATTTGAATCATATCTTGAGACTATTGGTGGTCTTGTCAACGGATATTATCCAGACAGAGAACCAATAAAAAGCGCTGGGTCATTTTCTGTCAATGAAGGCTGGTATGGTCTTTTAAAAAATTTGATTGATGAGCTCATTGCTGCAGGATGGAACAAACAAATCTGTCAGGTTAAGGAAAAGTTTGGTGGGCTCCGATTTTATACAAATGGAATGACTGAAGAATGCTTCAAGATTGTTGCTAAGTATGAAAGACTTTCTTACGATACTTGTGAAGTTTGTGGAGGAAAAGGAGAGCTTAGACAAGGCGGTTGGATTACAACTCTTTGTGATGAACATTCAGATGGAAGGAAACCATTTCCAGATAAAGATGAAGAAGAATAAAAACATACTACCAAAAGGTTTTTTTGAGTTTTGGGACAACTTCGACAAGAAATTGTATGAAGAGTATCTTAGAAGAAAAGAAGCCTGGAGAGCGAAGCAAAATTGAAACTTTAAAATTTATAAATATGTTTGACAACGTAAGAGAGGCAGTTTTAACTGTTTTTGACAATCTTGAAAGTGATGAACAATCATCTGAAATCATTGACCTTCTTGACGGAGGAGAAACAGATGAAGAAATCAAAAAAGGAATTCAGCTTGGAGTTGCGAGGCTTAAAGAGCTTGGCAAAACAGATGTTGCTGCTGAAGTAGAAGAAAAAACCAAAGGCTTTGCCTTTTAATAATAACCACAATGGAAGACTGGAAAAACGACAGAGCAGAAGGTGAAATGCGGCAGCATGAAGCCAAAATGATGGAAGAGTCAAGGAAGAAATTTGCCTCAGAAAAGAAGGTTGTTGGTAATTGGAAAATTACTGTAAAAGGAAATAGCAATAGCACCAAAGAAGATTTGGAAAAAGTTGTTGACGAACTGATTGAGTTTACAAAAAAACTCAATGTTGTTTCTCCGAATATAGAAGCATCAATTGACCCAGTTATTGAAGAAGAAAAATGATATTTAACAACAGACAAAATAAGTGTCACATCGTTGATGGCAAAGAAGTTTGGCAGTCAAGGTCAATTGCTGTTGTCGGACTTGTCTTGATGCTTCACGAAGGAGAGAAGTATGTTCTTCTTGGCAAGCGTGGACCAGGCCTTCCAAATGAGGTGGGCAAGTGGTGCATGCCGTGTGGCTATCTTGATTGGGATGAAACCTGTGAAGAAGCTGTTGTTAGAGAAATTTGGGAAGAAACTGGATTCAATCTTTATAAGGCCATGAATGAATACAATGTCATTTATGACCACATGCATTTCCCTTGGAGGATTCACTCAGAACCCGATTCAAAAGTTCAAAATGTATCCTTGCACTACGCTGTGTATTTTGATACAAATGCAAATGTATACAGAGATATTGCGAACCTGCCAGAACTGAGTGCAGAAAACAATGTTGATAAATTGGAAGTAAGTGAAGTGAAGTGGGTCAATGTTAAGGAACTTGGCGAGTATGAATGTGTATTTAACCATGACTCTACCATAAAAGTATTTGTTAATAGTTTGCCAATTGAAGAATGAAAGAAGATTTAGATGAACATATTGACCATCTTATTGAGCTCATGGATTCTGTACCTGTGGGTGGAAAAATAACTTTGCTTACAGGTTCAAATGGCTCTGGAAAATCTTTGATAAGAAAACAAATTGCTTTTAAAATTGGAGAAAAAATCGGAGTTGAGGCAAGAAAGGCCGTGGCCTCCACCTCAATGGAAAAAAGGACATCAAGCAATCCAGAATGGGGCGGCTTGTCTGGAGCAATGATGGACACCGCATGGATGCCAACATCAAATCAAACACTTGGTCAAATTGAGGGTCTTCTAAAAATAGATGATAAGTATTTGGTAATTGATGAGCCAGAAATTGGAATGGGCGAAGAAACTGTGATGGCTCTTGTTGACTTTCTTAATGATAAATTCAAGGCTCTTGGTGATAAAGTTCCTGGAGTTATGATAATTTCTCATAACCGATATATTGTCGAACATCTTAACTATGATTGTTTTTTAAACACTGATGGAATCAAGACCAAAGAAGAATGGCTCGGAAGAAAGTTGGTGCCAACTGATTTGAAGATGCTTGATGAGAATCCTCTCTTTTTTGTAATAAGAGACAGAGAGAAAAAAGCAAAAGAAGAAAAATAATGGCATGGGTGGTTTATATGAACTCTGATGAAAACTTGCAATTACTTGTAGGGATTTTGGTCATTGGATTTTTTGCAATTGGTGGATTCATTTTAGGAATTGATTGGATTTTAAAAAAAATAAATGGGAAAAAGAAAAAGGGATTATAGTGGATGCCTTGATGTAGTTTTCGGTATCCTTGAATTAACATTTGAAATATTATGCTCTGTACTTGAGAGCGGTGGTGGTTAATTATGATGAACAAAGCGAAATTAAAAACTCATAAGTATAAAATTCTTAAAACTTATACTCCAAAAGAAATTAAATCTTATGGCAATGCTGAGTTTTTTTATGACAAAGAAGTAACTGACAAAAAGATTAAACTTCACAGGGCTCACGTTTTAAATAAAGTGGGTTACCAGTGCGTGGAGCCTGGATGCAATATCACTGGATTTCATTTTGGACTTGGAGTTGATAAAGGTGGCGGAATTCACCTTGACCTCTATGGATATGATAAAGACGGTGATTTGATAATGATGACAATTGACCACATAAAGCCAAAAGCAAAAGGTGGTCACAACCATATTTCAAACTACGCAACACTTTGCAAAATTCACAATGAAATCAAGGCTCATAATTATAACATGAACAGACAATTCAAAGACCTTTGTCTCATTTATCCAAATGAGAAAATCGAAAGTCAGAACTACTCTATTTATAAAAAAGAGCTTGCTCAAGAAGAAATTGATTCTTTAAAAAATGAGCCAAGAGCAATAGGTCATAGATTTATTGAACACTTTGTTCCAGGAAAACAGCATGTAATACTCTTTAAAAAAGACGAAGGAGTCATGATGTCAACTCATCCTTCAGAAACAATAACAAATCAGGATTTTATCAATCAAGCATTTGGTGATGTCCTAATCTTCGGCCTTGGACTTGGAATGATTGTGTTTCCTCTGTTAATGGATGATGATATAAAAAGCATCACCATTGTAGAATATGATGCTGGAGTTATTGATATGGTTGGAAAGATTTTATTGGAGCATGACTATAACAAAAAGGTAAAAATCATCCAAGGTGATGCATTTTCTTTTCACGAATCTTTGACTGATGAAAGATTTGATACCATTTACTTTGACATCTGGAGGCAAATAACTGCAGACTCAATTAATGAGATGGAGTTGCTTCACAGTCTTTATGAAAAGTTTAAAAAATCTCAAAATGCCAGTTACATAAATTCCTGGTGTTACGAGTTTAAGAACGACTACATTGAAACAAAAAATGATTAACAACGTATAAGGAGTTGTTATGAAGCAAACAATAACTATAGACGATTTGAATCTGGTGGCTGGAAAGTTCATCATTCAACTGGATACTGAAAAGCCAGTAAAGTTAACTGACCGTCAAATTAACCTTGATTTTTACTTGGTTAAAAGAGTTCGCTTTGTTATGTATGGCGGAAAAGGGGTGATGGAATCTGACTTGTTTGGAAACACTCTTTCATGGACAAAAGAAGATTTTGTTGATATGTTCAACAACTACCTCGGAGAATCAAAAGGAACGAGATACCACCGATTGTTGTACTCTGCAGAGCTGGATGTTTTGTTTGACTGGATGAAAAAAAGAAATTACTGAAATGGCTACCAAACAATTAAAAGACAGGCTGGCTCTCCTATGTGATGATTGTGGGGATGAAATATTCGCAAACGAAAATATGGTCATGCTTGGTGATAAATTGTGGAAAGAAATATCAGACAAACACGAAGACGCTTATTGTGATTGTTGCATTGAAAAAAGGATGGGCCGACCAATTGAAATTAAGGACTTCAAGCTAAATTCTGGAATTGATTTTACTGGAAAGGGCATTATTCCATGCAATGCATTTTGGTTGTGGGAAAAAAGAAGAGATGAGTATTTTAAAATCTTCCCAGAGCATAAAAGTTTTGATAAAAGATGAGCGAGCAGGTTTACGAATATAAAGGAAAGAAGTATAGGATATTTGCTGAAACCAAAATCAAGATTAATGGAGTTTGGGTTGAAGGTATTATTTACCAAACACTCTATCACAATCCAGATGGATGGATTTGGGTAAGAACAAAAGAGGAGTTTTTCGAACTTTTTAAATCAGTTGAATAAAGATGTACTACATCGCTGCAGCAACAATTGAAGGTCAGCATATCCTTCTCATCAACAAAGACCAATCTCTGTCTGGCGCTCAAACCATTGAAGAAGCCAAGAAAAGTCTTCCAAATTACAAAGGAAGACATGGAATGGGTCGTGAATGGAGTGCCTCAGCCATGATTCATTGGATGCAATTTAATCCACGATTGTTCAGATTCGAAAGTCTTGACGCAATCCAAGAGGTTATTCATGAAGAGCGGTCAATTAAAAAATACAGATGTGATGCTGGAAGTGTAACAGGAGTCCTTTTAAAAGAAGGATATGAGCCTGAAGTGGTTGCGGAAGCTGAGTTAATATAATTTGAAACATTTTTATAGTTAGTTACGTAAAAGCAATTATGTCAAGAGAAATTACAAAACTTTTTCGCCCTTACAACGGAGAACAGTTGGCCATGGCTCAAGTGTATGATAATTCATATACTTCGAACATGAAGAAAATGAATGAGCTGGCCGATATTTTGAAGAAAGACTTTGGAGTTCTGGACCATCAAATTGATGTTCATAAGTTTGGTGGACAGCGTGTGAAGGACATTCCGTTTGTTGAAGTTCAGCTTGGAAAGATGATTGAAGTTCCAGAAGGATACACAAAGGTTGAAGATATTGAATACGTTTTATAAAAACTAAAGATAAGAGCTTGAGGCACCTACTTATACTAAGAAGCTCAATTTGCCCGATTGACTGATGAGGCCTGACCACGATGAGTGGTCCACTATAAACGCTCAACAGCCCACAAGATTGGTCATAAGCTCTTATCTTTTTTTAAAAATTAGAAAATGGACACGACAATTAAAAAAGAGACACAAATCATGGTTCCAGAAATCGACTGGACCCAGATAAAAACAGTTCAACTCGGACTCGTTAAATTTGAAGTTGATTTTGAAAATCACACATGGGTTACAGCTCGTGGAATTGAAATCTCTGTTAAAGAAATGTCAACCAACCACATCAATAATTGCATCAATTGCTTTAACGGCAATGGAAACATGCACATTCCAAGCGATTATCTTGGTGGAAGAGAAAAGTGGCTTGGCATATTCTCAAGAGAATTAACTCGAAGAAACTAAAAATCAATATGGAAACAGCACTAAAGCCTAAAAAAGAATTTCCTGTAATTGAAATTCCTGCATCTGGAAAACCTGATTGGTATGGAGGAGCCTGGTGCCTTGTGTGGGTCTATAGCACGGAAGGAAACTTCTTGCTCAAAGGATTTCGCCAGGAGTGCGCTGATTATATCAAAGAAAAGGGTTGGAAGTGTTGGGCCATATTTAACTTGTATCATTCTAAAAAAGATGGTCTTTGGAGTACTGGCAAAAAGTATAGGACAATCATTGAAACCTTTAAGTGCGGATTTGATGTTTACTCGCCATCTCCAATTCGTGTATCATCCAGAAGGAGAAATAGCAGAAAAAGAAGAGTGAAACCAGCGGATTTTAAATACGCAATTCGTATTAATGGTGAAAAAGAAAATCATTTCATAAAAAGGCTTCCTCAAGTTTTTGTTGATTTTAAATTTTAAATGTAACAAAATTATTTTTGTTGCGTATAATAACTTATGAATAATGACAATATCCTCGTAATACACCCAAAAGATGTCACCACAGATGTTCTATCTGTGATTTACAATGATATTAACGCAACTGTTCTTCGTCAACCAACCTCAAAAAAAAGACTCAAAGAATTAATCAAGGCCGCTGACCGTGTTATCATGCTTGGTCACGGAACTGAGTATGGCCTTGGTTATCTGAGAAACTATGAGTTGTATAACCTGATTGACTCGTCTTTGGTCTATCTTCTAAGAGAAAAGAAAGATAACATTTACATATGGTGCCATGCAGATGTTTTTGTGAAGAAATATGGCCTGGCAGGATTTTCCACTGGCATGTTTATTTCTGAAATTGCAGAAGCCGAGTATTTTAATGTTAAAGCTACTGGAGAGGAAATTTCGAAATCAAATAATGATTTTTCCAGAATAGTTAGCGAGAACGTTCATAAAAAAGGAAGCGATATTTTGAAGGCTCTTAAAGAGGGTTATCATTCTGCCGATTCAAAGGTTGTTATTTACAACAGAGAAAGACTTTATAATTTTACAAAACCATAAATTATGCTTTACATTGCAACAGTCACATATAACGTCACCGAATACATGGGTGAAACCGAGTACGGAAAGACCAAGAATCACACAGTTGAAGCTGGAAGTGAGGAAGAAGCTAAGGAGAAAATTAAGAACTATTATGAGAAAGAAAAGACTCATGAATATTCTATTTATTACTCAGTAATGGATATTGAAATTTTTGAACATATTGCTTAATGGAAGAAAAAGAATCTACTGCAGAATCCCTTGGATTTTATATGGGTGAATACATTGTTCACACCAAGTTAACAGGGCTTGGTTGTGACCATGATTGTGCAGTGCAAGTCCAGGTGACATGGGGTGAAGCTCAGGAGCTTAAAAGGTTGTCTGACACTTGGTCTGAAAAATATCATGAAGATAAAGAAGGTGCAAGTCAGGAGTGGAATGATTACATAAGGTACAGGTACATGCTTAAGGAGAAATACTTGCCTCATGTTTTAACATGTCGTCTGCCGAAAGTTGAGCTTGATGATGTTGAAGGCATCAAGAAGGGCCTTATTAATTCTCTGTGGCATTCAGATGTGTGCAACTACTCGCTTAATAGTGAAGATATAAATATTTATAATGAGCCATACGATGGATGGTCCCGCACCGTGGTTGAGCTTAAGTTATCTTTGGATATAGAGAGTCATCTCAAATAAAAAAATAATTTTGCATGTTTAATTTTTTGTCTATATTTGCACTACAAAATTTGTTTTGCATTGATATTGCTATGATTATTTATTAAATTTTCAAAAATTAGAAGACTTTAAGAATGGCAGAATCAAAAGCAAAGATTGAAACTCCGAGTGGAGAAGGAGTTTTGGAGAAAATATGGGTTTCAGAACTTGGATATTTAATGGTCAAGGTTTATTACGAGGATAGAAAAATATGGATAAACCATAACCTTGGAATTCACGACTCAAAAGACAATATCTTCACCAGCGCATTGAAAGAAAAGACAGAAAAAAGAGCAACCGATGAACGTCCTAAATGATAATGGCCAGTATAGATTCTTCAACTCACTCTCAATTGAAAAGGAGCTGAAGCCAAAGAATTACGTCTTCAATTTTAATGTACAAACTGGAGCTTGTTGGTTGGAAGATGCTGAAGATTTTAAAGTGCCGTCAAAAGTATATGATGTAAGTTCTAATATGCGAACCAGCGTCATCAAGTCATTTAAGACAAATAATAAAAATCTCGGAGTTCTACTTACAGGAAATAAAGGTCAAGGAAAATCTCTCGATGCCAAGCTTCTTTGTAGAGATGTCAATATACCAGTTATCATCATAAATAAGACAATACCAAAGAAAATAGATTTTGTTGGATTCTTCAACGATATTAAACAGGATTATTGTCTATTTGTCGATGAGTTTGAAAAACTTTTTTTAGAAAAAGGAAGGTCAAACGATAATGAAGATTATCATGAGCAGGAGATATTCTTATCATTTATGGATGGAGTTCTCACAAATGACCATAAAGTTATGTTCTTGATGACCACAAATGATAATGTAAGTGAGTTTTTTGTGAACAGACCATCCAGGATTAAGTTTTTAAAAGAATATGATGAGCTTCCAGAAGAACTATTCAACATGATTGTTGAAGACAGACTCCAGAACAAGGGATTCAAAGAGGACCTGGAGGAAAACATTTCTCTAATTAATATGAATATTGACTTGCTCATCTCAATCATTGATGACATCAATATGTTCAATAAGCCATTTTCAGAGTTTAAGAGCTTCTATAATTATAAAATGGAGCAGTACCGATATGAAATGGCAATCATGCAGGATGGCAAAGAAAAATCATGGAGACACTTCAGTCTTCGAAGAAAAATTAAGCACACTGATAACTATATCAATGGTTATGATGTAAATAAGATGATTAAATTCAGCAAGTCAGAAATAGTATTCACTTCAATGGAGTGGGATGAGGACAAGGAAGGAAAAGACATTCAAAAGGAAGTAACCATCAAGGTTGCTTTGCAGAATCAGAATACCAAGTATTCAGAAGTTCTCTGATAATAAACAAATTGTATAAATTCAGGCCTCGATGAAAAATCGGGGCTTTTTTGTTTTGTGCATCGAAATATTTTCATTAGATTTGCCTTCAAATTCATTATCATGGAACGGACCAAAGAAACGCACGAGGCAAAGCTCAGGAATCAGATGAGCCCTATGTATGGACTTTATGAAATGGTGATATTCTTTTCGGAAGAAAAAGACCAAAAGAAAAAAGATGCTATCATGAAGATAATGATTTCTTCTGCAAAGCAGGCAAAAAAATGTGCGCCAAAGGTTAAAGAACTTCTATTGACCATTGAGAAGAACAATGAAAAGAGTGTAATTAAGGGTCAGATTGAAATTCTGCAGCAGCACATTGAACATCCAACGAAGCCAGGATATAGAAGGCATGATGTTTTGGATAAAATCAAGGAGTTAAAATCAAAACTTAAGTAATATGAATTTTGAAAAAATAAATGTATCTCAAATTTCTTCTATGAGAAGTTACTTAAAAAGTAAGAGCTCACATTATCAATATAGGAAAAGAAGAAAGTTTTTGTTCTGGGTTTGGGAAGAAGGTTTTTATTACACTCTTACTATGGGAAGGCCTTATTTAGTTTCAAAAGAATTTATTGAGATTGAAAGTGGTGGAAAATTATATTGTGAGGGTGAAGATGTTTATTATAAGCCTCACATAGAAATTAGAATGAGAAATAGTCAATATCATGAAGTATATTTTGAATCTGAAGCTAAACTTAATGAGTTTATAAATAGTCCTGAGATGAAACAAGTAAACTGGGTTGATAAGTCATTATGAAAAAAGTTTTTCAAAGCGTAGTTTGTCAAGGAACTGGAGATTGTGCCAGAGCCGCAATTGCAAGTTTGTTTGATAAAGAATTGCATGAGGTTCCTAAATTTTTTCCAGACCATACCCAGGCATTTGAAATAGTTAAATATTTCGAGAGCCAAGGTCACAAGCCTTGTTTCTTCAATAGGAGAGAAGATGGGCATTTGTTACAAAGTGGTAAAATATGTCCGACAATTGAAGAAGTGGCAAAGTATGATGGTGGAGTTGGCGGGTATTTTTATGCTTCTGTTCCTTCTCAAACATTTGATGGTTGCAGTCATGCTGTTATTGTTGATATTGACTTGAACATTGTGCATGACCCGAATCCAAATCAGATGGCTTTAAATTTAAAACCAAAGGACGTGGTAGATATAATTACAGTTGGTGATTGGCACATCAATTTGGAAGGAGAATTTGTACGTGAATAGATATGACATTGATAAAAAACAATATTGTTGTGAAGTTGGAACCAACAAAAGGAAGCGATGTAGGAAGCAAAATAAACCTGCAGGTGGAAGAAGATATGATTCGACTATTCATGCATGATTGTGATTCTCATATATGTTGGAGATTTAAGTCAGGAGTTGACAGTTATAAGAAGCTTGAGAGAATAAGAACAATGCTCGATATTCTCGAAGGTGAGATGAACGAATACCAAAGAAACAAAAAGTTATGATGATTCAAGTTTTAAAATCAAAAATACACCGTGCAAGAGTGACGGAAGCCAATATAAACTATGTTGGCAGCATCACCATTGATGAGGACCTTATGGAGGCATCAAACTTAATCGAAGGAGAGAAAGTTCAGGTTGTGGATATAAACAATGGAGAGAGGCTTGAGACCTATGTTGTAAAAGGTGAAAGAAATTCTGGCATTGTTTGTCTCAATGGTGCTGCAGCAAGAAAAGTTGCTGTTGGTGACTTGGTGATAATTATGGGATACGGAATGATGGACTTTGAGGTTGCCAAAACATTCAAACCATGCATTTGTTTTCCTGATGAATCGACAAATATGCTAAGTCAACCTTCA
>ERZ1292623.105-Hain-H51-01um-R1-105-length-91728-cov-18_pt1 | contig 91728 bp, 91 predicted proteins | sample MGYA00564398_ERZ1292623 | MGnify/ENA primary metagenome ERZ1292623 (study PRJEB36523, sample SAMEA6512633) | groundwater metagenome | collected 2019-01-07 | study: AquaDiva: Metagenomics assemblies of 32 groundwater samples
TTATACAAAAGAAACCAACGGACCGTGTCCACTTTATGGGGTCCATTTCATGGTGGAGATGCTGGGAATCGAACCCAGGTGCAAAAGATATGTATCAAACGATTCTACGGCGATAGATTACCTTGAATTTAAAGACTCCGTTGAAAAAGTAAACGAAACGCGGAGTCCCGATCTTATGAGTTCGGAACAATAAGGTGAGAAGCCCTATTGCCCTACATCCAGGTTATTACGCCAACACTACAGTTAGGATCCCTGTAATGAGACGGCTCTTATACAAGAGCGAATGCAAAGTCCCTTTGTCCGAAATACGGAGAAACGGTTGATTTAGCATTTAAGATTCCCATCAGATTTACGAGTTAATGGTGCTCGCGCCGCACGGACGAACATGATCAATTGTCAATACCGATCATCCCCGATTTTTCAACGATCTCTAAACTCTCTTCTTGTCGTGCGATCTGTTTCGCGTCTTTTAATTGTCTCGCGTTTATCAAATTTCTTTTTACCACGCGCAATCGCGACGCTGACTTTGATGAGATTACCCTTAGTATACACTGAAATTGGCACTACTGTCAAGCCTTTCCCTGATTCCAAATCAGAAATTTTTCTAATTTCATCTTTAGTCAGAATAAGACGACGGTTTCGGCGAGGTTCATAATCCTTTGAAGTATTTTTTTCTTGGTACGGATTTACCAGCATATTCACGACATACGCTTCCCCGCCACGAACAATCACGTGTGAACCATCCAATGATCCTTGATTTTTCTTGAGCGACTTCACTTCAAAACCAAGTAATTCAATACCCGCCTCAAATTTCTCCAGAATTTCATAGTTGAAGTGAACCTTTTTATAATCTATTAAAGTTGGCATAGGAATATCGTAGCACAATAACAATTGAAAATTGAGTGTCAGTTTCATTGTTGCGATAGCACGCTTGGCAATGTAGACTTCTCTTTATGATAAAACAAACCTCTTGGACACTCTATACTTCAAATGAAGACGCTTGGATGGCAATGCTATCCGATTGCGCCAAAGCTGAAAAAAGCATAGAACTAGAACAATTCATTTTTGCCGCCGATGATTTTGGAAATAAATTGATCAATGTTTGCGCCGAACGAGCCAGCAAGGGCGTGAAAGTCAGATTCCTTTGGGATGCCGGAGGCAGTTTCACATTCTGGGGCTCAAACATAGTTGAAGATTTAAAGAAAAAAGGTATTGAATTGGTATTTTGGAAAACCTTGATTCCTCCATATTATAAAGTTCCAAATTTCCGATCTTGGTTCTTGCGAAATCATCACCGAACATTGGCGATTGACGGCAAAGTCGCCTACACGGGCAGTATTTGCATGCGTGAGAGAATGATAAATTGGCGCGACACTAATGTTAGATTTGAGGGACCCGTCGTGTCGGAAATGGAAAACGTTTTTGACAGGATGTGGGCGCGCTCCTTAAAAATCAAACCTCTGCCAAAAAGAAGGTTCGCGTTTGATCCAGACTTTCGTTATATCACCAACTATCCCGCGCCAGGACAAAGACACATAAATAACGAGCTGATGAAATCTATTAAAAGCGCGGAGAAATATATAGACATCACTACTCCATATTTCATTCCGACACACCGCATACTCCACGCCATAAAATTAGCGGCAAAGCGCAAAATCCGTGTTCGGATAATTCTGCCGGAAAAAACAGACGACTATGTGGTTGATCTGGGAATGCGTTCATACTTCAAAGGACTTCTGGAATCGGGCGTGAAAATATATTTATACAAAAAAAATATTATCCATAGTAAATCCGTCGTGATAGATGGAAATTGGTCTACGGTCGGCACGCTCAATCTTGATAATGTCAGCTTGCTCTACAATTTTGAAGCAAACATTATCAGTAACAACAAAGATTTCGCGGAAGAATTGGAGGCGCATTTCATTCATGACCTAAAAAAATCAGAGGAAGTCAATCTGATTGAATGGCAAAAGCGTTTTTTCTTGGAAAAATTAGCGGAATTTTCTGTCAGATTGATAAGGAAATTCCTATAGATCCCCCTTGCATAAATAGCAACTTATATGCTATAAATACACCTTGTAATCAATGAAAGTACGAATAAACCACCAAATCAAAGCGCCTGAATTGCGCGTCATAACAGCTGAAGGGAAAAATCTCGGCGTCATAAAGCTTTCCGAGGCTATCGCAGAGGCTCAAAAAAGAGGATTTGATTTGATAGAAATCTCGCCCACGGCTACTCCGCCGGTAGCCAAGATAATGGATTACGGCAAGTATTTGTACGATGAAAAGAAAAAAGACAAGGCCGCCAAAGCTAAGGTTCAAACAAGCGAACTCAAAATAGTACAGGTCAAAATCGGCACGGGAGAACATGACCTGGAGCTCAAAGCTAAAAATGTCTCCAAATGGCTAAGCGAAGGAAATAGAGTCAAGATTGACTTATTTCTAATCGGTCGTTCTAAATATATGGACATGAAATTTCTTAAAGAAAGACTGGGGAGAATTATGAAACTTGTGACTGTTGAATATAAAATCGCTCAAGATGTAACCAAGGGACCAAAGGGGCTCACGATTACAATTGAGAAAAAATAAAATGAGCATTAAAACAAACAAATCATACACAAAGCGTTTCAAAATCACCAAAAGTGGCAAGATTTTGTCGCGCAAAGCCGGGCAAAACCATTTTAATGCCAAAGAACGCAGTCGTACCAGTATGAATAAAAAGAGGATGGTCGGCGTATTTATGGACAACAAATCCAGAAGTCGATTTTTAGCAAATAGTTAAATTCAATTAATAAGAATTTGCCTGGCAGTTTCATTTACAAATTACCAAAAATTAACTACTAATAACTAAATCATGACCCGAGTCAAAAAAGCAGTTCACGCCCTCAAGTATCGTCGCACTACCCTCAAAGCCGCCAAGGGCTTTCGTTTTGGCCGTTCAAAGAAAGAGCGTATGGCAGTTGACGCTCTCCAACATGCTGGCGCTTATGCTTTCGCTCATCGCCGCGATAAAAAGGGAGACATGCGCCGTCTCTGGAATGTCAAGATCAACGCCGGTCTCCGTCAGCTTGGCTTCACTTATAGTAAATTTATCGGCGCGGCCAAAAAGAAAAAAATTGAACTTGATCGCAAAACTCTAGCTCATCTGGCCGAATTCAAACCTGACTCTTTTAAAAGAGTCGTGGATAGTGTAAAGTAAAAAATCCCGTTCTTTCCTCCTTGTTATAACGGGTTACAGTTATGGATGAGTAGTCCAGTGATTGGAGTCCCAGAAGTTGGAGCAGTCGAATCCCCCTCTTCTGGGACTTTTTTATTGATATTTAAAGGCGAAATATCCCCGCACAACATAATACTTCTTTGAAGCATTGCCGGAGGCCTAAACAGATATTCATCATTCTTTAGCCATTGATTTTAGACAACAGACGTCGCTTCAAAGAAGTATTATGTTGTGCGGGGATATTTCTATAAAAAACAAAGTCAATTCACAATCCGTATTTCACCTCCCTTTCCGGCACCAGAGCTTTCTTTCCTAATTCGTCGTTAATTCTCTGCGCCAAATGCATAGATGCGCCTGGTTCACCCATCACGACAAATATTTGTTTCAATCTATTGGTCGCGGTAGAGACAAATTCAACCAAGTGGTCACTATCCTTATGAGCGGAATAACCATAAAGAGTCTCAATTCTAGCCTTTATGTTGATTTTATTTCCATGAATGTTAACTTTTCTGGCTCCATCGGCCAATTGGCGACCGAGAGAGCCGAGAGTTTGGTAACCAACCAAAAGAATTGTGTTTTTCGCGTCTGGTAAATAATATTCCTCATGACTGATCACACGACCGCCGACTGACATACCCGAACCAGCTAGAATTATCTTGGATCCCATGAGTCGTCCAATATCATGAGATTCATTTTGAGATACCGTATATTCAAGATGCGGAAAATCAAAAATATTATCGCCTTTTTGAATCTGTCCGCGGACATAATCGTTGAATAGCGCCGTGCCCGACTGATAAATTTGCGTGGCTTTGATCGCCATCGGTGAATCAACGAAAACCGGCACGGACGGAATGAGTTTCTGTTCAACTAATCCATTAAGTTCATAAAGAAGAGTCTGCGTCCTATCTATTGAAAAAGCCGGAATAATTAAGGTGCCGCCACGCGCTATAGAATCTTTGATGATTTTCTCAAATTGTCGTAGGCGCTCATCGCGAGTCTCATGATTTCTATCGCCATAAACACTTTCCATAATTATATAATCCACTTCTCCGACAGGCTCCGTGTCTCGAAGTAATGGTGACGGTGAATTTCCAAGGTCGCCAGTAAAGAGAATCTTCAGTTCTCTGTTATTCTCGCCCTTGATCGGGGTTGAGAATAAACTCCGGCGAGAATCTGGCGTATTGCCACCAGCGTTCAATTTCATAATCTCACCCTGGATTGCCGTTTTCGTGGGAATGACGGAAACCTCCACCATCGCTGACCCCAAAATATGTCCGGCATCTTTTAAGAAAATTGAAATATCATCAGTCACTTTGAAATCCTCATGATAATTTATGGTTTTCCATAAAGGAAAAACTCGCGCCACATCATCTGCTCCATAAATAGGATCAACGCCTTCTTGTCGCGCGTTTATGTGCAGAATGCCAACTGCATCATCCAAAATAATTTCCGCTAAAGCTTTCGTTTCGGAAGTTGAATATATTGGACCGGAGTAACCTTCTTTTACCAGTTTTGGAATCCTGCCGACATGATCAAGATGGGCGTGGGTAATAATAAGCGCGTCAATTGAATTGACATTATAAGGAAATGGCCTACTATTTTCCTCCATGGCGAATTTTTCGCCCTGAATCATACCGCAATCAATTAAAACTTTGCTTTTTCCAGTCTCCAAAAGAAAATTCGCGCCCGTGACAGTTCCTACTCCCGAACAAAATGTTATTTGAGGATAGCTAGACATAATAAAATAATTCGCGTCTAAGTTTAATCAATTGGAATCACACTGCCGCCGCTTTTGTATCTATTTTCCTTGTCATGCGCACAATCATAATCGCGCCAACCGTATCCACGACAAGATCTTTGGCCGTATCAACATAATATAATTTTGTACCAACGGGATAACCAGCTATGTCAAAATAATATTCAAACAACTCCCAAATAATCCCAACAACGATAACGCCAAAAATAATCACTCGGCCACGATTTTTTGAACTAAATTTTAATGAATTGAAAAGAGCCAAAACAAACAAGCCGATTCCGACACCGCCAAGAAAATGCATGATTATATCGTAACCATTAAAAGTAAAATATGGACCAGTCAAGCCAAAAATATGCATGGCAAGAACAATTGCCAAGACAATCCAAGCGTAAATATAATAAATCATTGAGTAATTGTATGCTATTGATAGCAAAAAACCAAATCAGTCACACAAATATGAGAGTAATTAAAACAAAAAACACCCACTGGTATTCCAAGGATGTTCTTTGTAGGTCACGGAGTATTTTAACCTAGAAAAATCTAGGTGGGTGCCCTCAAGATCAATACCAAGGTACGATCTAATATGAACCGAAGTTCGTTGGGCTCCCAAATAATGAATTATAGGGTTTAATACTACCGCAACCTACATTCATTTTATTACTATCCACGCAAAGCGCAAGTACCAAAATAGTTAGAACATTGTTTTTAATTTCAGACAATGTTGACAGAAAAACACGAATAAAACAGGGCTAGGTCTTGGATAATTTGGGGCTAAGATCAGACTTTGTTTTATTCAAGAATATTTTCCAAATCTAAATCATATAACATCTGCTCCATTAACAATTTATAGTCAAAAACTTCGCCTTTTTTGAACCAATGAGTTATCTCGTCATTCGCTTCTTTGACAGAACCAGAAGCGTGAATCAAATTTCTAACTGCTCTGCCATCATTGTCACTCATCCTGTATGAATCCAGAGCAAAATCGCCGCGAATCGTGCCGACATCAGCAGAAGCAAGCGGTTCGGTGCCTCCAACAAGTTTGCGTACAATCTCAACCGCGTGAGCACCCTGCCAAACCATAGCGACAATCGGCCCTTTGGTCATATAATTGACTAAATTTTTGAGAATAATTTCAGTAATTTTGAGCGGATCAGTATGTGGTGGTTTCAAGCCCTTGTCAGTGTAGCCCTTAATCGTCTTCAGACCTGTCTTGGTACGCCATTCTGAATCAAGAGTGTAATGCTTTTCAATCAGTTCAGCGGTTGGAATCATCATCTTGATACCAGCTAACTTCAAACCAATCTGTTCGTGGCGTTTGATAATCTCTCCAATCAATCCACGCTGAATGCCATCTGGTTTAATAATAACTAAAGTGCGTTCGTGTTTTGGGTGATTTTTCATGAACACATTGTAAAGCTAGTTGTATGTAGAAGCAAGACCAAGTGAATATTATTCCGTCAAAATTTCCGCTCCTCTTTCTGTAATAACTATCGTATGCTCAAAATGAGCGCTGGGTCTACCGTCAACCGTCCGGTAAGTATATCCATCCGCGTCAAGTTTTATTTTTTTTGTGCCAAGATTGAACATTGGCTCAATCGCGATAACCATCCCGGGTTTGAGAATTTCACCTCGTCCGGGATGACCATAATTAGGGACATATGGATCTTCATGAACATGGTAACCAACGCCATGACCAGCCAATTCTTCAACTATTCCATAGCCATTAGTTTCGCCTATCTTCTGTATTGCATTACTTATATCTCCAACCCTATTACCTGCCTTGGCGACCTTAATTCCAGCCATTAGTGCTTCTTTTGTAACCTGAAGCAGTCTTTCTAACTCCGGAGAGATTCTACCTACTGGGACAGTAATCGCGGCGTCGGTGATTAGTTTTTTATGCATCAAACCAAGATCAAGACTAACAATATCGCCTTTCTTCAGAACCGTATCACCCTCAATTGGAATTCCATGGACAATTTCGTCGTTAACCGAAACACACAATGATGCTGGGTAAACTCTTTTCGCGCCATATGGCTGATAATTCAAAAAAGCCGCGATATCACCATTTTCATCAATAAGCTCCACGGCTTTTTTGTCTAGTTCAACGACATGCAAACCTGGTTTAACCATTTTTGCTAATTCTTTCAATATTTTGGCGTGGCGCTTGCCTCCCTCACGAAGGGTTACAATATCTTCCTTTGTCTTTAATCTAATCATTACTCTAAAACTACACCAAGCCTACCCTTTTCACAATATCAGTATGGACTTCTTCCACAGATCGTTCGCCATTTATATCTAAAAAATTGTAATCGGGGTTATCTTTGTAATATTCAATTGTCGGCACCACTTGAGTCTCATACCAACCCAAACGCTTCTCAATCTCTTCTTTTTTGTCATCAAAACGACCTCGCGCCAACATTCTTTTTATAGCTTCTTCTTTACTTATATCAATATAAAACACCCATGGCTTCGGTAAATTATAATATGGAAAAATGGAATTAAGCGCGCCAGCTTCGTGAATTTTGCGTGGCATGCCGTCAAAAACCAAATGTTCATTCCCTGTAAATTTATCAATCAAAATCTGCGCCCATAAATAAACCACGACAAATTCCGGCAATAATTTACCGTCATCAATCATTTGTCTACAAATCTTTTGAGTGACGGACGGACCTTTCATAAAATCACGCAATTCTTGACCACTTTGAATATACAAAATTTCACGAGCAGGATCTTTTTCTTTCAAGAGTTTCATCAACAATTCTACTTGTGTGCCTTTCCCACAACCAGACCGTCCGATAAAAATAAAAGATTGGGAAGTTTTGAACATGAGTATAGTTTACCTTAAAAATGAAAGGTGAACAAAACACACAATCAAAACAAAAATATAAATGTTCTTTTTTGGTTCTTTACCTTGAAAAAACAGGGTAACAAAATTCCCCCAGATCAAACCTGGGGGAATTAAATTCTTAATAACTACCTACTACTAGGATTTAATTTTAAATATTCATTGACTGCATCCCAGATAGTACCAGAGAGACTAGTCGGTGTTTGGGCTGCTGATCTGACAATGACCGTCGCCGACTTTGAGATTATCTGACCGTTCACTCCTATACAAGTCAAAGTAAAGGTTGTCGTAGCGGTAAGAGGTTGAGTTTCATAGTATTTGGTGGAAATCTTAACAGATTTGGTTGGTCCATCACCAGAAAGAATACAGGAGGAGACTGTCGCTGGCAGTGTTGTCCAAGCAAGCTCAACTGGTTGACCTGAATTAACGGTGGTTGGATAAGCACTGAAAGAGTAGATTTGGGGTGGGATTATTGTTGTAGGTTGGGAGACATTACTTAGAACCTTCACTTTTACTATGTTGCTCGTAACCTTATCTCCACCCACCCCAACCGTATTTATATAGAGATCATATGTACTGCCGACTTGAAGATCAGAGGGTGCGGTGCAGTAGATTAACGTACTACCCAACTGAGTTATAGTGCATACCTTGCCACCTATGTAGACATTCGTGCTGTCTTTGTAACCAGCGAGATTGGTCCCTTGAATGCCGACTGTTCCACCGGCATCAATCTCACCATTCCCAGCAGCTTTTCCTGCAACCGAAGTTATATAAGGTTGGGTATTTGTCGTAGAAGCAATGGAAAAACTTCCGGAATAACCAATTTCACTCGTACCACGCTTACTTACTGCTAATTGAGCTTTTGAAGAGACGAGAGTAGGAATCCAATCAGTGCTACAAGTATATTTATTTTCTCCTGGCACGATGTAGACAATCTGGACACAATTTGCGGTTTTTGGCGTTAAGCCTTCAGCAATATTATCCTTGCCTGAATCCAAAAATTCAGTAATGTCAAAAAGTGTGCTGTCTGTTATAGAATTTGTCGTCCAAACTATTTTATACTGAAATCCTGTTTGCAAAACTTCACCTGCGGTTGGGTTCAAGACCGCGATAGAAGATTGATTTGTCCTACTCTTTACAGTAATGAGAGCCGGATCTGCCAATCTCTCTGGCACAGTCAATAATCTGCCTTGAAGTTTATATTGACCAGCAGGAATCTTATAATTTGATGGATCGTGCCTCATCTCCCAATAATATGGGGATTGCGGTTTGATCGTGACAGATGAAAGTGTCTGCGAACATTTCAGGTTCACCATGGAATCAAAATTTGCCACACTGTATGCAGACTGACACAAAGTATTAAAGTTAAGAGTGATTGGTGCATTTGAAGAATTAAATGCTTTAACAGTTATTTTGATTACTTCATCATCATAATAATCAGGTTTATCTGTAGCTGTTGAGATCACAAGCCTACCTGTATTTTGTACACACTCCGCATTCACTACTGCCCTTGTCAGTGGACCAAAATAACCAGTAGATGGGAGACCTTTACTTGTTTGATATTTCTTTAGAGCCTCATATGTTGATCTGCCAAAATAACCTTTTTGATTAGCACCTGTAAGATTTAGATCTGAAATATTAAAGCCTTTACCAATTAAGAAAGTTTGCAAGGCGACAACATCTGGACCACGAGAGCCGAGTTGGAGATTGGTACTGAAGGCGTAGCAGGGGGTGGAAGGTTGTGAAATAGAAAAATAAGAATCACTAGTATCTTCACCGAGACTATTGCCAGCATATATCTGGATTTTGTAATTACCTGGAATGATTTTCCCAAACTCATATGCATTCAGACAACCTTGGCTCAAGTCAACATCCGTTGAACTAAGACCTTCTGTCAAATTAATGTACTTCAGTAAACAGGCTGTTCCATTGAAAGATTGTGGAATCAGGTGTATTTTTGCTTGAATGCCTCCAAAATTTGACTGATCAAATTTAACTTGATATTTATTTCCAAGTATCCATTTTTCTTCCCCATTTGGAGAAGTAATGGTAATTTGAGACGACGATGACGCAATAGAAAAAGAAGCGTCACTATCATCAACTGTACAATTATTGTCAGCACAATTAACAAAAATAACATATTGACCTGAAGGATCATGATACTGACCAATCTTGTCTTGAAGATCGGACGAACTTAGTGTTGTAACTGTCCAATCGACACTGCCAGTATTAGCAATACTAGAAAATATTTTCTTCCCAAGTCTGGTTGGATTATCCAATAACCACACATCTATTTTATCTTTACCGCCGAACCATTTTATTGTCCATGTTTTTCCAAGGCTCAAAGTCTCTCCACCATTTGGAGACAAAACTTTCATGGTAAGTTCTGGACTTGTAGGTAAACATGTACCATCGGGTCCAGGAATATATCCTGGGATACAGGTAGATGTTGTGGGTGTACAAGTATATCCATCAGGACATCCTACTGGCTGAATAGTAGTTGGAGTACAAGTATATCCTGGGGGACAAGTTGGTAAAATGGTGCAAGTATAACCCACTGGGCATACAGGAGTTACTGGTGTTTGCGCTTTAACATTTATTGGTCCAACCAAAACAACCGCAAGTGTTAAAACTACTAGCGGAAGAATGAACGAGAATAATGATTTTTTCATATTTTTAAATTACCTATTAATTAAGCTGATCTTTTAACAACAAACCAAAAACTAACTATTATTATAGCCCCCCCCCCGCAACTTGCAACAACGAACGGAGTGAACAATAAATAACTAGAGATTACTGATAACTAGAAAAGACACGCCTCATGTGAGGTCATGCCTTTGGGTAGTGAGAACATTATATCTCATTCGAATTTATCCGCAATCAAAGTTATCAACAGATCTGATCATACGAAATCACTAACCATACAACTGACTATGAGTACCAATGTCCCAAAAAATAGCTATATACCCTTCAAGTTTAAATATTGCACGAATATCGCCAGTTATATTCATACTCCAACTATTTTTCCATTTTCCATGAAGTGGATGAATGTCAAGAATTGGATGATTCGAATCAATCAAAAGCAAATTTCTTCTCTCCCGAAATGCTTTTTTGATATCACCATCTAATCTAACAAATGATTTATCAAAATTCTTATGGAAAATGAAGCTGATAATTTTCCTCATAAATTAGCAAGATATTTATCCATCTTGCTCGTGTTAGTAAACAATGGCGATAAATTTCTGCCCGACTCTATATCTTTCTCAACTTGTTTCCAAATCTTAGTAAGCCTCTTGTTTGGTATTAGTGGTGCAGTAAAAGTAACGCTCTGGTCAGCGATAAACTTCTTCAAAAAAGCATTTATAATGGTACTCAAAGGAAGACTCATGCTCTGGGCAACTTCGAAAGCACGGGTCTTTATTTCCTTGTCTACTTTTATATTTATGACTGTTTTCATAACCGAAGTATATACAACGGTTATTTTAGTGTCAAGCGCTTTACTTCCTCTTCTCTACAATCTCCTTCTCCACATTTCCCGGCACGACTTCATAGTGATCAAACTCCATCATGGCACTGCCCTGTCCAGAAGTCATAGAACGAAGTGAGGTTGTGTAACCGAACATTTCTGACAATGGGACTTTGGCGTGAATAGCAACGGCTTGACCACGGGGCTCGGAGCCTTCAACCTGACCGCGCTTGGAAGCAATAGAGCCGTTGATATCACCCATGTACTTTTCTGGAGCAACAATCTCCAATTTCATGATCGGCTCAAGAATAACGGGCTTGGCACGCTTGGCGGCATCTTGAAAGGCCTGTGAAGCGGCAATCTTATAGGCGATTTCGGATGAGTCAACATCATGATATGAACCAAAGGTAAGTTCACAAGAAATATTAACCATTTTAAAACCAGCCACAATACCCCTGTCCATAGCTTCATGGACACCTTTTTCAACCGCAGGAATAAATTCATTTGGAATCACACCGCCTTTGATGGAATTGACGAATTCAAAATCATCATAACGACTGATATTTTTCTTGACCTTCGCGCCCGGAACCAACGGCTCCATCGGCTTCAGGTTGAGACGGACATGTCCGTATTGACCTTTACCGCCGGTCTGTTTGATATATTTATGCTCTGCCTCCGCGGCACCAAGGATAGTTTCGCGATATGCCACCTGTGGTTCGCCGACATTTGCTTGAACGGCGAATTCACGCTTCATGCGATCAACCATAATTTCTAGATGCAATTCGCCCATTCCTGAAATAATCGTCTCTCCGGTTTCTTGATTTGAAGAAACTCTAAATGTCGGGTCTTCATTACCGAGTTTACGAAGAGCCATGCCCATTTTTTCTTGATCAGCCTTGGTCTTTGGCTCAATACGCAATGACACAACTGGCTCCATAAACTTGATAACTTCAAGAACAATTGGTTTAGCTTCATCACAAAAAGTATTTGAGGTTAAAGCATCCTTGAGACCTACCGCGGCGGCAATTTCGCCGGCAAAAACCTTCTTTACTTCTTCGCGTTTGTCGGCTTGAAGACGAACGATACGACCAAGGCGCTCTTTCTTGCCTGTCGTAGCATTATAAATGTAAGTTCCAGCTTCAATGGTTCCAGAATAAACACGGAAAAATGTCAGCTGGCCGACGAACGGATCATTTTGGAGTTTGAAAGCTAGCGCGGCAAATGGTTCGCTGTCCGAAGCATGACGAATGATTTCTTGACCTGTGTTTGGATCAATTCCTTTGACCGGTGGCATATCCAAAGGTGACGGTAAATAATCAACAACAGCGTCCAAAATCAATTGCACGCCGATATTTTTCAGAGCTGAACCGGTAAAAACAGGAAAAATTTTGTTGGCAATAACCGCTTTCCGAGCGACGACTTTAAATTCATCAATGGAAATTTCTCTGCCTTCAAGATAGTTATGCATTGTGGTATCATCGTGTTCAACGACTTTTTCAATCATTTCCGCGCGATATTTCGCCGCGTCCGCGAGAAGTTCCGCGGGAATTTCTTTTTCAACAATTGTGTTTCCCATCTCTCCTTCAAAATAAAAAGCTTTCATTTTCAGCAAATCAATAACACCGACATGATCACCTTCCAGACCAATTGGAATCTGAAAACGAATGGCATTTTTATTCAAACGCTCAAGAATAGATTTGTATGATTTTTCAAAAGAGGCGCCTGTGCGGTCCAACTTGTTAATAAAACAGAGACGAGGAACTTTTCCTTCGTCGGCATAACGCCAATTTGTCTCGGATTGTGGCTCAACACCAGCAACTCCGTCAAAAACCACAACCGCTCCATCAAGCACGCGTAAAGAACGCTTTACCTCAACCGTAAAATCAATATGCCCAGGTGTATCAATAATATTGAAACGAACTTTTTTGGAAACATCCTTGCCCATATAAGTTGGATTCCAAAAACAAGTAATGGCGGCCGCGGTAATCGTAATGCCACGCTCACGCTCCTGCTCCATCCAATCAGTCACGGTGTCACCATCATGAACCTCGCCAATCTTGTGGGTCATGCCGGTATAGTACAAAATACGCTCGGAAGTCGTCGTCTTGCCCGCGTCAATATGAGCAATGATTCCAAAGTTTCGTACTTTTTCCAGTGGGTAATCGCGGTTCATGATATATAGTATGTCATTCCCGCGAAAGCGGGAATCTAGATTAATTTTTTCTGGATTTAATAAATTGATAAATAGTAATAATAATTCCAATAATTATAAGGGGATAGCCAAAAAACATCACTCCATACCCACCACCAAGACCATCATTTGTCATTGACATATATAAATTGCTCCCGAAAAATATACTCACTAATATACCAATGACTAATACAAATAAGCCTGTTTTCATTTGATTATAATAAGGGTAAATAAAAAAGCGCGTAAGCTCTTTAATACTCAATAAGATACAGGAAAACTTAAAAATAATCAAATTACACCTCAAATCCTATGGCATCCTTGATTTTCATCTTTTCTGTGATTAATTTACTAACTGCTTGAGAAATTGCCGTAATATCTTTACCCTGCTCTCTCTGTCCCTTTTCTAATTGCTCAATTTTACGCGCTAAATCTTTATGGGTGGTTAATAATTCACGTAATTTCACAAACGCACGCAAAATATAAACATTCATCTGAATTGCTTTTTCACTGTTCAATACAGAAGAAAGCATTGCTACACCAAGCTCGGTAAAAACATACGGCGCATAGCGACGACCGCCACGCCCATCGTTTGAGATCACAAATTGTGATCTCAAACGGGTGGCTTCGTTGAGCGTTAGTTGGAACATAAAGTCATTTGGAAAACGTTGAAGATTTCGTTTTATCGCTTGAATTAGTATACGAGTCTCTACCTGATAAAGTTCAGCCAAATCACTGTCTAACATTACTTTTTGCCCACGGGTAATATGGATCCTTCGTTCAACGAATTCCGGAGTAATGGGCATAATTAAACTGGTTTCAGATATTTTTTCTTTTACCACGTCTCAATCATATCATCCATAAACAGATTTGAGGTCACAAATTGTAACCCTAAATGTGTAAAAACTGTGGAAAGCAAAAACGCATCAGTTCTAATGTGTTCTAACTTTGCACTAATAATTTTAAACTATAAACTTGAAACTTACCAAGCAAAGTGCGCGAAAGCTTTGTTTGCCTCCGCCATCTTGTGCATGTTTTCACGCTTCTTAATCGCTTCACCTTCATTTTTTGAAGCGGCAATAATTTCGTCAGCTAATTTTTCATGAATCGGCTTGCCTTTTTTGTTACGCGCGGCCTCAATAATCCATTTCATAGAGAGAGCTGACCTGCGTTCAGGACGAACTTCGCGTGGAACTTGATAGTTGGCTCCACCAACACGGCGTGAACGAACTTCCATGGCAGGCATAGTGTTTTTCAAGGCAGCTTCAAAAATCTCCATTGGATTCTCAACCTTAGCTTTCTCTTTAATGAGATTCATGCAATCAACGACAATGGAACGAGCAATATTTTTCTTGCCGGATTCCATGATGTAATTGGTAAATTTTCCAAGTTTCAAAGACTGATATGTTACATCGGGCTTTAATTCTCTTTTTATGTTTAATTTTCTTCGCATGTTTTTATTTTACTGCTTTCGGCCTCTTGTTGCCGTACTGACTGCGACCTTTTCTGCGCTTCTCCACTCCAGCCGCGTCTAGGACACCGCGGACTACTGTATATCGCAGACCTACATCTTTTACGCGACCACCACGGAGTAGAACCACGGAGTGTTCTTGTAGGTTGTGACCTTCACCTGGTACATAAGCGGTAACCTCCAATCCATTGGAAAGACGAACACGAGCAATCTTACGAATCGCCGAGTTTGGCTTTTTCGGAGTCTTGGTGGTAACTTTCACGCAAACTCCACGCTTGAATGGCGCAGGAAAAAAACTTGGCCTATTTTGGATTGTGTTGAAAGTGCGAGTCAAAGCGATGGATTTTGATTTCCTCTTGAAACGCTTTCTATTTGAACTGGTTAATTGATTGATTGTAGGCATAATTTGGTAACTGGTGAACTAGTATACTAGTAATCAGTTACTAGAAGTGGCAATCCTAAATTCTTCACCGCTTTTGGTTTGAGTTAGCGACAAATAATTTTGTGGCTGGCCGAGGCGATTACTCATTCTTGCCAGAAACGAACACTTGCCGAATAAGCAATGAGAAAAGACTAACATGAAAGAGATTTTTATGCAAGAAAAACATTGGCAAATTAAGCGAAACGAGATCTCGCTAACCTAAAAATCAACCCCCGTAAATGCCCTGAAAATCGGCCAAATAACCGGCGAAATCACTTGCCAAAGAAAAAATACCACAAAAATAATCAAAAATGGTCCGTATGTTTCAAGTAAAACTCTGGCGCGACTATATTGATTTGGTAAAAAAGCCAACAAAAGTTTTGAACCATCAAGCGGCGGAACTGGAATCAGATTGAAAACAGCTAGAATAATATTGATCAATATAATATATGACAAAATCTCCATAAATGGTGTCATCGCGCCGGCATAAAAAAATCTGATTATTAACCCGAAAATTAGAGCCAGCGCGAGATTGGAGAGTGGCCCAACAATTGCAATCAGGAATTCACCTTGGCGCCGACTTTTCAAATTATAAGGATTGTACGGTACTGGTCTTGCCCAACCAAAAGTAAATCCGGCCAAGGAAGTTATCAAAGGGACAATAATTGAGCCGACTGGGTCAATATGTTTCAGTGGATTCAAAGTTAGTCTTCCTTGTAATCGTGCGGTCGGATCGCCCAAGTGATCAGCCATGTAGCCGTGAGAGACTTCATGGATAATTACCGATAATATAAGTATGACAATTGAAATAATCGTAAGCATGATGATAATTAAGAAATCCTAAATTCTAGACAAATCTGAAGCATTAAATACGAAATCCAAAAAATAAAGTCTCTTATTGGGAACTTTAAATTTTGAATTTGTCTAGGATTTAGAGCTTAGGATTTCTATAAATTTGCAAAATATATAAAACATGATACCATACTTCAGCTATGGCAAAAGTCTGCGCAATAACTAAAGTGGGTTCAGTCGTCGGCGGACGATATTCAAACCGCACTCGCGCAACGCAATACAATCCTTGCGGTAATGTTCGTCGTTACCCAAATCTCCAAAAAAAGCGTATTTATGTTCCTGAAATCAAGAAAACTATCTCTATAAGTGTTTCAGCTCGCGGTCTTCGCACCATTCAGAAAAACGGCGCATACGTCACCCTCAAGAAGGCTGGTCTGATCAAATAAAATTCCGAACTAATCGGGATTTTTTAATTTGATTGCGGAAATATTCATAGAAAAATTAATAATCATTTGCTGTAATAGTCACCCCTTTTCCATCTGAAGTAATTTTAACCGTCCCAACCTCTTTCAAATTAAAACGATTCCCATCTAAAATCGTCGCAAATGGATCAGCGACCGATTTTTTCCTTACTGTTAACTTTTTAGCCGCGGATTTTTTAGGATCTTCAGAATTATCAAGTGCTGATTTCGCGACGACTTTAGAATAGATGAGCAACTTCGGTTGGATAAGACTCATAAGTTCCGGTGACATATTTGCCGACAAAGCACTATGGGAAACAATCAAAACATCAGTGCGGTTAGTTGAAGAGGCGATAAATTTCTGCACCTTCTTGCTCGCGTCACCAAGAAATAATATCGTGCTGTCGCCGTACGATATATTCATTAATATTTCCGGCGCGCTGGCTCTTGAATAATCAAATGAATCTGGTTGAACTGGAAAAATAATTTTAGCTAAGACCCTTAAATCACCAACAGAATCCAACGCGGTCGGAAAAGAAGTGCTAATTGGTTTATTTGAATTAGAACCATTATTTGTATTTAATAAATTACCACCCAAAACCAACTCATCACCAGCAGAAATTTCTTTCGTGTAAATATTTTTACTCTTTATTGTCTCTATAAATGTCTCATAAATTTTATCCGTCAAACTCGCCAGACCCAATCCTTCCAAGATAAATTTGGGAATATATACCCTATCAACCATATATCTATCCACAATATCTATAAGTCCAGACACATTCTTGCCATTCGTGTTTGTAATGATAATTGAATCAATGCGGCGTGAATAAAACGGAATGAGACTGGTCAAATGTCTGATTATTTCTGAATTGCCGCCACCATCAACAAGAATTCGATAATCGTCGGGTGTGCGAATGAACATTGAGCGCCCGCTTTTCAAGGCAAACACATAAATTTCTAGCACTTTTGGTCGTTGTTGTTCATACCAAACATAACCACCGAAAGCAGAAGCGACCGTGGCCGCGGTCGCGACCATAATTAATGGTTTGGACATGGTATTCAGATTCATGACTAAAGTGTAGAGAACTGAAATCAAGAAATGATAAAGATTTGATCAAGATTTGATCAAGATTTGTTTTTAAGGTGTAGTTTTGAAGTTTTTACTTAACAATCAACTTCCGAAGCCAGAAATCTGCTATAATGCTTATGCTATAAATCTAAATTAACGTCCAATCAATATCGTATGAAACAATTCACCCCAAAAACTTTTAATATCCCAGCTCTAACTGGCATATCAACAAAAACAATTGAAGAACATCTGAAGCTGTACGCCGGCTATGTAAAACACGCCAATCTTATTTTAGAAAAAGTTCAAGAACTAAAAGTTGACGCCGAAAAAAACGCCTACGCCATCGGTGAAATCAATCGCCGTTTTGGATTTGAATACAATGGCATGCGCAATCATGAGGTTTACTTTGCTTCATTTGAAAGTGGCGCGAAAACAATTAGCGATTCAGGTGGATTAAAAAAAGCAATTATCGCGGAATGGGGATCTTTTGAGGCTTGGCTAACAGAATTCAAATCAATCGCCATGACTCGTGGAATTGGCTGGGCCATGCTCTACTATGATCACAAAGATAATCAACTTTTAAACGCCTGGGTAGACGAACAACACTTGGGCCAACTCCAAGATTGCGCCTTGATTCTGGGACTGGATATGTGGGAACACTCATATGTTGCCGATTATCAACCTTCAGGTAAGAAAAAATATGTTGAAGACTTTTTCGTGAACTTAAATTGGAATACTGTCGAAAATAATTTCAAGAACACAAAGTAGCGTCAAAATCATTTGATCTTACTATTGTTTTTCTTTTATCTTTTGTTGGAAGTTTTTTATTATCAAAACTCCCATAATCACTCCATAAAATCCAATCGCCCACCAGCCAGAAAAAGCCGGTAAATTCGCCGAGGCAAATGGTATTTGCGCAAACCACTCAACCATTTTCAATTCGTAAGTGAGAAGTAGATGCGAAATCCAGCCAAACAATTGAGAAAATGGATGCGAAATAAAGCCGATAGATCCAGTCAGAAACACAAAAAGCATAGTAGCTGGAATAAGTGGAAGCACTAAAATATTCGCGACCATTCCAATAATGGAAATTTGACCCATTGCGTAAAGAATGAACGGTGAAACGAAGATTTGGGTGGCAATTGTAGAGGCCACAATGCCACGAATACCAAACTTCTCTGGAATAAGTGTCAATTTCTTTTCTATTGGACTGGCCAGAAGAATTAATCCTAAAGTCGCCAAAAATGAAAGCTGAAATGACGGATCATGTAGAAGAATCAGTGGATTTTGAATGAGCATTATTAGACCAGCAAAAATCAAAGCACGAGTCACATTATAATCTCGGCGAATAAGATCGGCTGATAAAGCAATTCCAGCCATAAAACATGAACGGACCACGGTCGCTCCACCACCAACCATTACTCCGAATAGCGCGATCCCAATTCCTCCGATACCAATACCCCAAACTCTCGGCAGGAATGAGAGAGTTCGGCGCATAGCATCGCCAACAATCGTAATATTGAATCCAGACAAAACGACAATGTGAATAAGGCCGACAATTCGAAAATCATTTAGTAAGTCTTTTCCTAAAGTGCTTTTTTCACCTACAACAAGACCGGCAGCCAAAGCGGAATGCGGTTCACCGAGAGTTTGTTCTAGATTTGCGACAAAATGACGTTTTATTGAAAATAAAATGGAGGAAATTTTTCCTGTTATTGATCCAATAATTTCACCGAACCGTGCGAACGGTGACGCCACACTCTCTTGGCGCGAGGAGTTCCTCCTTCGTTTCGCTTCGCTCAAGTCAAAAGAATCCATCACGCCGACGAGTGCGACTGACCGATTATCTGTATTTTCAAGCTTTTCAACTACCGCGCTCTTTATTTCATAAAACACTTCGTCTTTAGCTAAATATCCTTTGTAATCAAAAGATCGACCACCGGCGTTGCTAAAATTGAATGGCTTTGATATTTTTCCAGTAAATGAAATATTATCGTCATAAACAAATCTGGGATACAATTTTGTTTTTACGCGAATTAAAATATCTTTTGCGCATGATTTTTGGTCTGATAACTTACTCGTTGAAGCAATGGATAAATTATTCACTAGAATAACAAATACTTGTCCGCTTTCTTTGCGTTCAGGCTCAGCGGCGACTATGCCTGTGCCATTTACCGTTTGTTTCAGACAATTTCCGATATCAGGCGCGTCTTGATACAAAGAAAACAGTACTCGGGTAATTGCCCCGGCAATAAAAATACTCCAGAAAATAAAAACTCCTTTTCTCATTGGAGTAATCTTATAAAACCGAAATCAAGAAATGATTAAGAAACAATCAAGATTTGATCAAGATTCATAAATGATGTGTAAAATGGAGGTCCGACCTCCATTTTTCAATGATTTCAGCTTCATCCAGGGCATCCAATGATTTCTTATATTTAGCACCATTTGACCCCTTTACGCGCTTCTCGCACTCCGCCCAAGTCTTGTGAATCTTGATTTCTCCACTAACAGAACTGACATATGAGTAAGCTTTGGTTTTATGTTTTGAAGAATTTGATTTCTTGGATTTAACTTTTTCTTGATCATGAGAAATATCAAGAATTTTGGGGTTACTATAATTAGAAAGCGATCCTTTGTAGAGTTTTACTTTCGTACCATCGGCAAAACCAGTAGCAATCTCATCGCATCGCTCATTTCCTGCAATTCCCACATGACCTCCAACATATTTCCAAGAAACATCTTCAGTACCGACCTTATTTAACGCTTCATCTAAATCTATCCAGAGATCTTTATTCAACAATTCGTGTTCAACTTTCGTCTTCCAATCAATCCTTTTCCAGCCATTTCTTTTCCAGCCTTTAATCCATTTGGTAATTCCATTAATTAAATATGAGGAGTCGGTGTAAATTTGAACCTGCGCTTCTTCTTGAATCTTGAATCTTGAATTCTGAATCTTCCTCAATCCTTCAATAACCGCTGTTAATTCCATCCTATTATTCGTCGTATCTTTTCCTCCTCCACCTAACTCAACGACACTACTTCCATTGATAATCAAGGATCCCCAACCGCCAGGACCAGGATTTCCGCGAGATGAACCATCCGTGAAGATTGTAATATTCATTTACTTATTCTACTTGTTTGAAGTATTAATTACAAAAGGTTGAATAATTGTACTAATTTTTTCGCCAATTTAATCAATGGACAATGTGTGTCCTAGGTTAATCAAAACACATCCACCACCCTCAACCTCAACTCCGCACTTCCTCTAAACATAGATTTCTCCATTGTTGCCACAAGATCAATAAAATCACCGGCTTTAATCATCTCCCCTTCTTTATTTTTAAATTGTTCAGTGTTCATAAAAAAACCAATCGCGTTCACTGAAGATCCGTTTTCTTTTCTAAAATTAAATTCTAAATGATTTTTCTCTTTACCGAACTGTTTTAAGCTGGCGATTTTTATATTTTTAAACAAAAAAGTCGGTTTGGGATTTCCCGTGCCAAATGGCGCCAGCTTTTCTATTTCTCCGTAAATATTCCAACTAACTTTTTCAAGCGGTAATTCCATGTCAATATACTCTGGCCCAATTTCTTTATGCTCTTGCGATAATAAACCAAAAGCTGAGTTCAAATGTTCACCCAAATGATGAATTGTTTCATCTGACACGGCAAAACCGCCTGAAGCAAAGTGCCCGCCATATTGTGTCAGGATTCCAGTTGGCATTTTACGCATAATCTCAACGACGCTGACTGTTCCACCGGAACGACATGAACCTTTGATGATTCCATCGCCATCACGACCCCAAAGAAATGTCGGTCTGTTGAATTCTTCCGCGCAGGTATTGGCCACAAGTCCAAGAAGTGACGGTCGCCATATCGGATTACCAAGTACGAGAACATTAGGCAAACCATTATTCCCAGATTTTGAGACTAAATTTTCGCCAATCTTTTGATCATTGATCATTGGACCTTGATTATTTTCCCCATACCTCTCCCTTATCGTCTTCTTCACCTCCTTGACCAAGGTCGCGACTGTTCCCTTCCTTTCATGGTTAATTTTGTCCAAATGTTCAACATATTTTCGCGCTTCAATATCATCGTCTGTTGAAAGTAATTTAAAAGCATCCATCGGCACGCCCATCCTAGAAGCGGCGTTAATCCGAGGAGTAATCATGAATCCAATATCATCTTCGGTCAGATGTCTTTGAACAATTCTTAAATGATTCAAAAGTCTTACCAACCCTTTTCTGGAACTCTTCCGTAGAACTGACAAACCATAATGGGCAAACACTCTATTTTCCCCAACTAAAGGAACCATGTCAGACAAAGTCGCCATGCCAACCATATCCAAAAACCATTTTTCATGCCCATCTTTAAATTCACCCAATTTATGACCAATCACTTTCGCTTTTTTTATAATGGCTTGAATAAGTTTATAAGCCACGCCCGATCCGCAGAGATTTTTATCGGGATACATACAATCTTTCTGTTTATGATTAACAATTGCAAATGCTGGGGGTAATTGTGTCGGTGGTTCATGATGATCTGTAATTATTACATCCATTCCTTTTTCAACGGCACGCTTAATAGGCCCAAGGTCAGATATCCCACAATCAACTGTGACAATTAAATCCACATCTTCACTTGCCAACTGATCAACGGCGTCAATATTCATGCCAAAACCCTCATCGTGACGATGTGGAATATAGATTGAAAAGTTTTTAAAACCAATTCTAGTGAAAAAATCATTCCAAATCGTGGCTCCGGGAATGCCATCGGCGTCATAGTCGGAATAAATAGCAATTTTTTCATTATTTTTTATAGCTTCAATGATTCGACCAGCGGATTTCTCGGCATCTTTCAACAAAAATGGATCATGAATGTCACGATTATAGTCGGGCGCTATAAATTTCTTCGCATCTTCAACCTCAATGATTCCACGATGAAATAAGAGGTGCGCGGTCAGGTCAGAAATGCCGCCAATTTTATTGCGTTCACCAACATTTAATTTTCGGCGAATAGTGTAAGCCATAAACGTGAGTATAACATGGTGAGCGTATGCGCAGGTCTATCATGCGCATTTTTAATGTATAATATCCATATGGAAACCTGTATTTTCTGCAAAATAATTAAAAAAGAAATTTCCGCTCATATCGTCTACGAAAACGAGGAATTCTTGGCGTTTCTGGATATCCGTCCACAATCTCCCGGACACACATTAATTATTCCCAAAAAACATTACCGTTGGGTCTGGGATGTACCGAATGTCGGACAATATTTTGAAGTTGTCGCCAAAATCGCCCACGCGCAACAAAAAGCGTTTGGTGATGAAAAAATTTTGAGCAAAATAGTCGGCGAAGAAATTCCTCATGCTCATATTTGGATTTTTCCAGGAAATGACGCAAAGGGAGATAAAAATGATTTTGAAACAAACAAAAAGAAAATTAGCAATGCTCTAAACTAAAATCCCGAAGTTTCAATTCGGGATTCTGATTGACGAGCATAATAAACCAATTAAACAACTTTGACGAAATAGGTCAGCCAGACCGTCTTGTCTTGTGGCACAAGACCACAGACACCTCTCGCCATACAAAGAACTTCGAATCTGTGGCTTCTAAGAATTGTCGAAAATTCTTCTTGCTGATAAAAGGCAAAAAACCTAGAACCATTAGGATCAGAGACGAATTTTTCTCCATCACCTTCCTTTAGAGCGATGAAACCTATACCACCAATCTTTACAAAGCTTCTGATGCTATTTAAAGCCTGTGGTAATTTTTCTTTCGGCAGATGGAGTAGAGATCCTGCAGCCCAAAAACCATTTGCAGAGTTTGGCCATAAGTCAGGATGGCATATATTCATTATCTGAAATGGTGCTTTTGTGACGAGTAATTGGGCCTGCCTAATCATGTTAGGTGATATATCGACACCTAAATACATATACCTAGAATCTGACATAAACAAGACCGCATCTCTACCAGCACCACAACCAAGATCAACAATATGTCCTTCTGGACAAAATTGCCTAAACTTTTCAAACTCTGGACGCCAAAACTCTGGGTTTCCATAACCGCAGTTTCGGGTCAAAGCATTTGTCTGATAATAATCCAAAGTTACTTTCTCTTCAGGAGAAAGCTCTGTAAGTTGATTCATATTTCATTACCATTTCATTGTTCAGTTCCCCAAGAACATACTATAAACTATTAAGCGCGTCAATCCCCGGCAGAGTCCCAGTCGCCAAAAAATCTAGCATCGCTCCACCACCTGACGAGACAAAAGTAAACTTGTCTTCAATAGCCAAATTCATAATTGCCGCTAAAGTATCACCACCGCCGACAATAGACTCCGCGCCTTTTTTCGTCGCTTCAGCAATCATTTTAGCAACAGCTTCAGTCCCCTCCACATATCCGTCCTCATATGGATCTAGCGGACCATTCCAGAGCAAAAACTTCGCTTGATTTATTTTTTCTTGAATAAGTTCAAGGGTCCTTGCCCCAACATCAACGATACAATCATTCGCGCCAATATCTTTGATGTTTTTTTGCGAACGATCTTTGATAGTGACATCAACTGGCAACATAATATTCAGACGACTAACAATTTTTGAAATATCAATTGTTCCATCAGAAATTTTTGATTCGCCGACATTGTAACCCCTAGCTTTAAGTGAGTCGTTCGCCAATGCTCCACCTATAAATATCGTATCAGCGACATCGGCAAAACGCTCAATCAGTGGTAATTTAGTGGAAAATTTAGCTCCGCCAAGAATAAAAACGAATGGGTGTGTTGGATTGAAAGCTTTTGAAATATTTTTTACTTCTTTTTCAAACTGCAAGCCCACATAACTTGGCAATAATTTAGGAACACCAACGATAGAAGCATGCTCACGATGTGAAACTGGAAACGCTTCATTAACATAAATATCAGCTAGAGACGCAAGCTCTTTCGCAAATTTTGGATCATTTTTCTTTTCACCTTCAAAAAAACGAATATTTTCTAATAACACACACTCCCCATTTTTGATCTGATTATCAATAATTTGCGGAGCACTTTTCCAATCTTTTATAAATAAAACTGGACAATTTAATTTATTCAAATATCTTGCGACGGGTTCTAATGAACCATTGTCACCATCTATAGTCTCTAAATGACTTATTAAAATAATTTTTACACCTTTTATCTTCAAGAAATCAATCGTTGGCAAAATAGCGCGGATGCGAAAATCATCAACTACTGCCTCATTTTTAATAGGTACATTAAAATCAACGCGTACCAGAACTTTAACACCATCAAAATATTCAATATCGCGGACTGTTTTCATAAAAAATTATTTTACACCGTCTACTGCTTTCAATAATTCAATAAAACCTGGCAGATTGACGCTTTCACGACCAACCAATAACCCGTCTACTTTGCCCGTCTTTATAATATCCACGGCATTGCGAAAATTTACTGACCCGCCATAAAGAACAACGACTTTCATGGCTTGGTCTTGACTGAAGATATCGGAAAAAATCTTTTTAACGAATATAGACATCTCATATATCTGATCCGGCCTCATCGCCTCCTTGGCGCCAATCGCCCAGACCGGTTCGTAAGCCAAAATTATATTTTTGGCGCGACTTTGTGGAATACCAGCCAGACTATTCCTAATCTGGTCTTTAAGAATCTCCAAATATTTCCCGCCTTCATCTCTCATTTCTTCTCCGACACAGACAACAGCGCGCATTCCCGAATCAACTATTGCCTTGACGCGTCGCGAGACTATCTTGTCAGTATCGCCATTTTTACGCTCTTCAGAATGACCGGCAATCACATACTTCACGCCAATATCGCTAAGCATCACCGCGCTTACCTCTCCAGTATGCGGACCATCTTCTTCGTACGACACGGTTTGAGCTCCGATCTTGAGCGTATTTGGATCACGCTTTGAAATTACAGCGAAAACAAAGACAAGTGGCGGGCAAGCGATCACTTCGGTATGTTGTAACCTTCCAGCAATCCGTCGAGTTTTTTTGATAATCTTTTTGGCCTCATCAAGAGTTGATGGGTTCATCTTCCAGTTGCCGATGACCAATTTTTTCATGTGGATAGTATAACCTAAAAAGCAATTTATTAAAAAAGGTTAAATGTTATAATTAAACCTTACCGATATGAAAAATGGATTCTCAATATTAGAAGTAATAATAGCACTAGCTATTTTAGCAATCTTGGCTGGAATTGGTTTTACGGCCGTAGTTAGCTCCAGAACGGCAAAACAGCTTGATATTATCACTGATTCAATCGCCGCAAAACTTGAGGAAGCCAGAACAAATGCTGTGAGCGGTAAAAATGGCACAAATTTTGGGTTGGCATTAAACACAACGGCATACACATATTGGAGTGGCAGTTCATATAACCAATCAGATAGCTCAAATTCTGTCTATTCAGTAACACCTGGTTTTAGTATTACTTCAACCATTCCGGGAACTTATCACGCGGTGATGTTCGCTCGCATAACTGGTGTTCCAGATGTAACTGGAAACATAATAATAACTAACAACCAAGACACATCAACCACAGACACGATAATTATAGGGGTTTTGGGTGATATAACTGTGATAAAATAGATTAATGAGAAATTCTCAAGGATTCAGTGTTGTTGAAATAGTAGTTGCGGCGGCGATCATTGTTACTCTCGTAACAGCCGCGGCAGGTGCTTGGCAATTGTATCTACGAGTATCAAATACCGGCACTCAACAAAGCCAAGCGGCAATCATGATGGAAGAAGCTGTTGAAGCGTTGCGACTCCTTAGAGATCAAAGTTGGACGAGTAATATTGCTCCACTCACATTGGAGACAACATACCAACTTTACTGGGATGGTAGTCAATATCAAACAACGACGACACAAATATTGCTTCAAAACCAATTTGTTCGTTCATTAATTTTTTCAGCAGTTAACCGTGATTCTAACGACAATGTCGCTTCTTCTGGCACAAATGACCCAGATACCCGAAAAGTTACGATTTCAGTCTTCAATGTGGGCGCCACTTCAACTCCAATAATCCAATCAGAAATGTTAATCCACAATGTATATGCAAATTAACCAAAAAGGATTCACATTGATTGAGACATTATTTTATACCGCTGGTTTGGTCTTACTTATCGGAGCCATGATCACATTCATGTTCTATATGTTTAATTGGTACAACAATGTCACGATAGTACCTAGAGTAGATCGAGTCGGTGTCAATTTAGTGGACAAAATCATAAAAGATATCAGAAGTGGAACATTGACAAATCTCGCTCAAAGCTCTTTAAATACTACAAATGGAACACTTTCAATAAATGCCAATGTAAACGGAGTAATAGTGACAAAATATTTTGCTATAAATAACAACCGCCTGATTTACCAAGTAGATGGCGGAACTATTTCATATATAACACCAGCAGACATAACCATTTCCAGATTCTACATAACTTCAGACTCAACTCCAGTTTCTCAAGCAGTTCATTTTGATATAGATATAAATTTCAATACTCGTGGTGGTCAACAAACAAAAACATATAGTGGTCTAGCCGTGCTCCGACAATCATATTAATCAAATGAAACTAACTAATCACAAAAATAAAGGCTATGTGATCATATTTATGACGATGCTTTTTATGGCTATCATCGTCGTATTATTGGTAGGCGTGGTTAATCCGGTTATCTCAAATTACGCGTCGGCACAATCAACAATATCTTCAAAAAAATCATTCTCGCTGGCAGACAGTGCTACTGAAGAGGCTTTATATCGATTAAAAAACAGTAAAAAAATTGGCGCCACGCAAACATTAACTCTATCTTCGGGCACTGCTACAATAAACATATCAAACACTTCAACAGGAAAGAAAATTGACGCTAATTCTCAAGCTGGAGCATATCAAAAAAATATCAGGGTCAATCTCGCGGTCGGTACTGGGATCTCGTTTCACTATGGGATTCAAGCGGGGCGAGGTGGCTTTGAATTAAACAATAGCTCAAGTATTACCGGAAATGTATTCTCAAGCGGACCAGTCATTGGAAGTGGAAATATAATCCGCGGAGATGTTGTCTCCGCGGGACCAAGCGGTCTAATAAACGGCATTCATGCCACTGGCACCGCATACGCGCACACTATCCAAAATTCAACTATAGATAAAGACGCGTACTATATGGCTATATCAAATACGACCGTTGGTGGAATGTCATATCCAAACAGTCCTGATCAAATTGAAGAAGACTTGCCAATTCCTGATGAACAAATAAATCTATGGGAGAGTGAGGCTGAAGATGGTGAAATTAAAACTTGCTCCAGTGGCACTTATATTATTGATTCAGATGAATCAATAGGACCAGCAAAAATACCTTGTGACTTGCTTATAAAAGGATCAGGAATAGTGGTGATGATAGGTGGACCTATTTGGGTAACGGGGAATATTGAGACGCAGGTTAGCCCATCTATTCGTATGGATTCTAGTCTCGGAAATCAAAATGTCGCAATTATCGCAGACAACAAATCGGCATCCACTACAAGTAGTATAATTACTATTGGACAAAATACTTCATTTCAAGGATCGGGATCTACAAATTCATATGTTTTCATGGTGTCTCAAAATGGTAGTGCAGAAAATGGTGGAACTACTGATGCTATTTATATGGGCCAAGGATCTTCGGCCGTCGTAGCTTACGCACCTCACGGACAAATTTCACTTGGTCAAAGTGTTAGTGTAAAAGAAGCAACGGGTTACAAAATAGTCTTGAATAATACCGCCAATGTCATTTATGATACGGGCTTGGCCAGTACATTGTTCTCCGCCGGCCCTGGAGGTGGATATAATGTGGTTGACTGGACTGAAATCTAAAATCAATCCATGGAGTCAAAAGCCACCGTGTTTACTTTACAAACTTTAGGAACTTTCAACTTTACAAACTAAATCACATTCACCAACGAGTACATCGGTGAGATCATGGAAACCGCGAAAAATCCCACCGCGGCACCAATCACAATCATCAGAAATGGCTCAATGATCGTAGACATGTCTTTTGTCTTTTGCTCAACATCATCTTCATAATAATGCGCGACGCCAATCAACATCTCCCCCGTTTTGCCGGTCTCTTCACCAACGCTTAACATCTCCACAAAGAAAACCGGGTATAATTTTTCATATTGGCCAAATATTTTTGACATTAAATCGCCTTTTTTGATACTTTCTCCGGCTTTATTTAAAACTTCTTTAAAATGAACATTCTGCACCACTGAAGAGGTGATGCTCACTGCCTCAACCACGTCCACGCCCGCTTCAAGTAATGAAGACATCGTCCGGGCGGTGCGGGCCGCATTAACTTCTTGGACAAGAGTGCCAATAATCGGAATTTTGAGTAGGAACATATGAATGACTTTCTTGCCTGAATCTTTTTTTGACCAAGCAAACAACCCCACACCAATCAAGATTAGGATGACAACCACCCAGATTCCTTGGTGTTGAATAATGCCACTTAGACCAAGCACTATTCTTGTCGGTAGAGGTAATGGGACATTCAAGTCAGTAAATGTCTTCATGAGAGTTGGGATCACGAAAATAAACATCAAAATCGCGATGATAATCATGGCGCATACGATCACTGAAGGATACATCAACGCTCCACGAACTCTCTTGGTGAGCAAGTATGAACTCTCCATCTGTCTGGCGACTACTTTCAAGGAATCAGCCATGGAGCCGCTCTGCTCGCCAGCATGAACCATGGAAATAAATATTGGAGGAAAAACTTTTGGATACTTGGCGAGAGCTTCAGAAAAAGTCGTACCCCTGGCGATTTCTGTCTCAAGATCTGCCAATATTTCCTTTAGTCCTTTATTATGTGTTTGGCGTTCCAACACTGACAACGCACGAGAGAGTGCCAGACCTGCTTCAAGCATTGACCCGAGATTTCTGGCAAAATTTATCTTTTCAATTGTCTTCACGTGCCTGAAAATTGAGCCAAAAGAAAAATTCATCAGCAAACTTTTATGAGATTTTTTTTCATTAAAGACGATAATCTCATCACCACTCTCGTGTATGAGCTTGTACAATTCGTAGCGATCAACAGCTTCTTTTTCGCCAGAATATATTTCTCCAGTTGATTTTTTTGCTTTAAAAGTAAAATGCGACATAAATTTAATTTGCTATTCTGAAACCACCCTTAACACCTCTTCAATTGTCATCAACCCCGAAACACACTTAAATATTCCATCTTCAAGCATTGTAAGCATTCCTTCTTTTTTGGCTTGAGCTTCTATCTCAGATGTCGTGGCATTTTTCATAACTAAATCTTTTATGCTTTGGTTCATTTTCAACACTTCATGAATACCGGTGCGCCCTTTGAAACCGTCGTCATCACCCGCGGGAACAGCTTTCCAGAAAGAAACTTCTTCCCATGTTTCATTTGGTTTTACGATCTTTTCAGCTTTGAGCGCGATCATCACTCGATCAAGATCAACAATCCCTCTCAATTTAGTAAGTTCCGCTTTGCTCAAAGAATATTTATCTCTACTGTCAGTCAGACGACGGACCAAACGTTGTCCTATTACAATATCCAATGTTGAAACCAATAAAAACGACTCAACGGACATATCCAGAAGACGAGGAATTGCTCCCGCGGCGCTATTTGTATGTAAAGTAGAAAGCACTAAGTGTCCTGTCAAGGCGGCATTAACCGCCAATCCAGCCGTCTCGTTATCACGAATTTCACCAACCATGATGATGTCTGGATCTTGACGAACTAGCGTGCGTATTCCTTGAGCAAATGAAAAACCAATTTCAGGCCGAACTTGCGTCTGGTTGACACGAGCTAGTTGGTACTCAATCGGATCTTCAATCGTGGAGATATTTACATCTGGTTGATTCAAAAGATCAAGCATCGTATAAAGTGTCGTGGTCTTTCCAGAACCGGTCGGTCCAGTAGTCAAAATCATCCCAGTAGTCAAATTTAAAGCGTGGTGAATTCGTTCAAGACCTTCACCGTGAAAATTTAAATACTCCAGAGTAAAACCTGAAATATTTTCGCGGAGCAAACGCATCACAATCTTCTCGCCATAATAAGTTGGTAAAATTGAGACACGAAATGAAATTTTCTCATTATTCATTTCCATTTTGAAACGACCATCTTGAGGAAGTCGTTTTTCATCAAGTTTTAGACTTGAGAGGACTTTGATACGAGCAGAAACTGACGGTCCGGCTTGTTTAGGTAGCACCATAGCATCATGTAAAAGTCCATCAATGCGATAACGCACGAGGACTTGGGTCTCCATTGGTTCTATATGAATATCAGAAGCATTCTGAATAGCGGCATGTTTAATTAGGGTATCAACGATTCGGACAACCGGAAGATCTTCAGCTAGTTTCTTTATATCGGCCGCGGAAGTCTTGTCGTCACTATCTTCTGCGATAGTCTTTAGTGTGGTTGTCTCCTTTTGGATCAAATCGCCAAATTCAGCTTTTAGACTTTTTTGATATTGGACCAAGACTTCCTTTATTGATTCGGAATCAGTCAGGCGTGGCGAAATCTTCAGACTGACTTTTTTCTTTATAAAATCAATCGCGGACAAATCATTTACATCAAGCATGGCAACTTCCAACGAGGTATCACTTTTCTTAAAAGCTACAATATTATGTCCACGGGCAATTGGCTCTGGAATCAAAGAGAGAGTTTCAAAAGGTATTTTCTGGTTTTTCAAATCAACAAAGGGAATGCCGAGCATATATGCCCGCATTCTACGGAGATTGTCAGTAGTAATTTTACCAGCGATAACAAGCACATCACCAAGGCGTTTGTTATTTTTTTCTGACTCTTTTTTAGCCTCCTCAAGCCCCTCTTTGGTCACAAGACCAGAGTCAAGAATAAATTTATAGAGCTGAGTATCTTCGATGAGCATATTAAAATAGTGCAAAGCTTGTCCTCGTAAAAGCGGGGATGCAAAATCACTTTGGTATCCATTATTATACCAAACTAAAACAATCCTTGCCTTTCCAGCAAATTGTGCTATACTACCCTTATTATCAGTTCGCCCACCGGCGGACTTGTTTGTTGAAAGAAGCGTGGCATGACCTTGCCATCAACAACTTAATAGAATTATAGAAAATTAAATAACAACTAAATATATGTTTGATCTCAAAGTAATAAATTCAGTCGTTCAACAACTTGAAGAAGAGCGTGGTATTCCACGCGAGAAAACTCTTGAAGCTATCGCTATGTCCCTAGCGACTGCCTACAAAAAAGAATACGGCAAGAAAGGCCAGATTGTTCGAGCTTCATTTGATCAAAATACCGGCGCGGTGGAGTTCTGGCAGGTAAAAGTCGTGGTTGCGCGAGATCAGGTCATCATGGAAGGTGATGAGGAACCAGAAGTTGATCTCAAGGATACGCATGTCGATGATATCAAAATCAGGTTCAATCCAGAACAGCACATGTTACTAGAAGACGCTAAGAAAATAAAGAAAAGCGCGGAAATCGGGGACGAACTTGTTTTTCCTTTAGAGACTAAGGCAGATTTTGGAAGAATCGCCGCGCAGACCGCCAAGCAAATAATTATCCAGAAAATTAGAGAAGCTGAAAAGGTTTCCGTCATGAGTGAATACGGAGCGAAAGAAGGAGAGATAGTCGCCGGCACTGTTGAGCGTGTTGAGCGTGGAATAGTCCACATCAACATGGGTCGCGCGGTCGGTATGATTTCCTATGAGGAACAAATCCCTAGTGAGCGTTGGAAAACAGGCGATCGTATTCGGACATATCTTTATGCTGTGGAAGAGACTCCAAAAGGTATTGTATTGAAATTATCTCGCGCTCATCCAAAATTCTTGGCAAAACTTTTTGAAACAGAGACCCCAGAAATCGCTGGTGGAACGGTAGAAATAAAAGCAATCGCCCGCGAAGCTGGTTCTCGTTCAAAAATTGCCGTTGTCTCTCATGATCAACACATTGACCCAATCGGTTCCATGGTCGGTCAGCGTGGTGTCCGAGTTTCAACAGTCACTAGCGAACTTTCTGGCGAAAAAATAGACATCGTTGAATGGAATGAAGATCCTGCCCTATTTATCGAGGAGGCCCTCTCTCCAGCCGAAGTTGTCTCACTTGAATTAGACGAAAAGGCACATAGAGCAATTGTCACAGTCACTGAAGATGAACAGTCTTTAGCAATCGGCAAGGGTGGGCAAAATGTGCGATTAGCCGCCAAACTTACGGGCTGGAAAATAGACATTAAATCTGTTGGTGAATTAGATGGGGATGAAGATGATGAAGAAAATGACGAGACAACAGTAAAAATTGAACCAACAGAAAAATCAGAAATTGATTCAACTGAAGATAAAAAGAAAGCTGACAAAAAAGAAGAGTAAAAGCCGGCTTTACTAAAAATGAAAGCGCCGCCCTCGGAAATTTCCGGGGCGGCGCAGTATTGGTTTTACTTTGTTGCCAGAACTTTTTGAACTTTAGACCAATAGCCGAGGGTACTTTGCTTCCTCCACCCATTTGGTCCTCCGTTCCATATGCGAGCCAAGTCTTGTTCCGTTGGCTCTCTCCCCAATCTTTCGCGTGTACCATACATTTTAAGGTACTCTCTACACACGAGCGCAGACAGGGAGCGGTCACCGAGCATGTCTTCTGGACGATACCTGGTACCGAGGCGTCGATTTACATCATCGACGCAGGGCTTACGAATCTGAAGCGATCCATAAGCTTTCTTTTGCATATGTCGATCACCTATCACATGGTCATCACCATGGGACTCGACCTTTATGAGTGCGGGGATTACCCGATCATATAGGGACGCCGTTCCAGCTTCGGCGGCGTAATTACCAGTGATCCTGGTTGCCATTATAATGGCAATGTGCATTGCGAGTCTTTTGTTTATTCCTATTTTCATGCTTCCTTTCTGTACTTGTCCGGGGAATTACCGGGCACAGAAGAGGTCAGCATGAAAACAAACTCGCACTGTGACTATTATAGCATAGGATATAGCTGTTTGTCAAGCACTTGACGCATATAGCAATTTTGCTATAATCGTCATCAGGAAGATACCTGCGTATGTTGTCATCAGCATACAATTCAATATGTTGAATATTTCTTGGTTTGAACGTGTTACTGAGTTTATCAATTCCTTACCTGAAGCTGAGCGCCTCAAGATAGGTAAAGTAGTAGAAGCTATTCAAGCGGGAGAATTTGAATCTCTTCACATTAAAACTATAAAAGGACCAATAAAAGAGCTCATAGTTCATAAGACTAGAATTTTATTTTGCATTGAGAAAAGCACTCTTTACTATCTCAATGCTTTTACAAAGAAAAGCGCTAAAACTCCGAGAAGTGAGATTAGGTTCGCAGAATATATTTATAGATTATTATTCAATAAAAATAACTTATCATCATGAAAATCATCAATGGCCTAAAATTCTTTACAACAGAGGAAACCTTCGCCAAATCAATGAAATCTCCCGATTTCAGAAAAGAGTACGAGGATGAAGTCGCCCGACTCAAACTTGTCCGGCAAATCAAGGATCTCCGCCTCGCGCAACATATGAGCCAAAAAAAGATGGCATCCAAAGCCAACATGTCACAATCTATTATCGCCCGCATTGAAAGCGGCCGACATAGTTTTTCCGTTCTAACCCTATATCGCATTGCCAAGGTCTTTGGAAAAGAAGTTAAGTTGGCGTAAAAAAATCTAGCACTCAGTTTGTGCTAGATTTTTAGAGGATTGTCACCTGCTAAATTCTCAGGGATTTTTTCTTCTCGACTACCCGTATTCCCTTTTCTCTCAAGTATCTGTAGAGAAAATATCTACCTGTCCTAGTTTCAGTTGAATTACCTTCAAGCAATTCTGTGGTAGCTTTAGGTATGCCAAACAGACAAAACTGGAACAAACGCAGAAACAGAAATCCAGTATAGAGGAAAATGAGGAGCATAACAGTTGATTCACACAGTTGAGCCATACTTGGCCATGAGTGATCTTGGTATGCATTTTCAAGTGAATTGAGAAAGAAGACATACACAATCGCTTCCCATACTATTGAAATAGGAAGAACAATCAAGAAGAGCGTAAAGCCGCTAATTAGACCAGCGAGATGTATCTCCGATTTTGAGCGAGTGTTTTTCAAGGTTCACCTTTCGTTTTTATTTGTGCTATTTTGTTAAAATATAGATTATTTATGCCTTCGGGCAAAAACTATTTCAACTTCAGCTTGTCTATTATATCACACCTATATATCTAATGTCAAGCTAATCCTAATTCTCAAATACAGCCCCACAGAGCCACATTTCCTTGCCTATTTTCGGCTTTTCTACTATAGTATTCCCATTGCAAACTATTATTTATTAACCCAAACACCAATGTGCTCGTGTACCTTGCGCATTTATAATCAGTAACTAGTAACCATCATGAACCCCTACATCATTTTCGCTCTCATCTCTTCCGTCATCGCCCTCGCTTATGGCGCCCTTTTAATTTCTTCAATCATGAAGAAGCCGACCGGCAATGACAAAATGAAAGAAATTGCCGCCGCTATTCAAGCTGGCGCAAAAGCTTATCTTAATCGCCAATATCGAACTATCGCTATTATTGCCGTTATTCTTTTTATAATTCTCTGGCTCACCATAGGTTTCAAGATCGCGATCGGCTTTGTGATTGGCGCAATACTTTCCGCGCTTGCCGGTTTTATCGGCATGAATGTTTCGGTTCGCGCAAATATTCGCACCACCGAAGCCGCACAAAGTGGCTTAGCGAAAGCACTCTCTCTTGCTTTTAATGGTGGCGCCGTCACGGGATTATTTGTTGTTGGCTTAGCGCTTCTCGGGGTCACGGGGTTTTACGCAATAACTCAAGATGTTGGCTCACTTATCGGACTTGCATTTGGAGCATCACTTATTTCTGTATTTGCTCGTTTAGGTGGAGGTATTTTCACTAAAGCCGCTGATGTCGGCACTGACCTCGTCGGAAAAGTTGAGGCTGAAATTCCAGAAGATGATCCCAGAAATCCAGGTGTTATCGCAGATAATGTTGGAGATAATGTCGGTGATTGCGCTGGTATGGCCGCAGACCTATTTGAAACTTATGCTGTTACAACTATCGCCGCAATGATGCTCGGTGCAACTATTTTCAAAGGATTTGACGGCGCGCTTATCTACCCTCTCACACTCGGCGGCATCGCCATTATTGCTTCAATCATTGGAACTTGGTTTGTTCGCATGGGCAAATCTCAAAATATTATGGGTGCAATGTATAAAGGCCTGGCTGTCGCGGGAATTTTATCAGCTATCGCTTTTTATCCTCTGACAAAGTTAATTATGTCTGAAAATGGAACTTATTCAGTACTTGCTCTATTCATCTGTACAATTGTCGGACTAGCCGTCACCGCTCTTCTCGTCATCATTACAGAATATTACACTTCAACAAAATACAAACCTGTCCAATCAATCGCACTCGCCTCTGTTTCTGGTCATGGCACGAATATTATTCAAGGGCTTGCTATGTCTATGAAAGCAACAGCTTGGCCCCTCCTCACAATCGTCGCTGGAATTTTGACAGCATACTACTTCGCGGGACTTTATGGTATCGCTGTCGCCGCAATGAGTATGCTTTCAATGGCAGGAATAATTGTGGCAATTGATGCTTATGGTCCAATCACTGACAACGCTGGAGGTATCGCTGAAATGGCAAATTTACCAAAGGAAGTTCGTGATGTTACTGATCCATTAGATGCGGTTGGTAATACAACCAAAGCAGTTACAAAAGGCTACGCTATTGGCTCGGCAGGTTTAGCGGCTCTCGTACTCTTCGCATCTTATACAGAACTAGTACCTGGTCTAAAATTCGATCTAAGTGACCCATTGGTTATCGTTGGATTATTTATTGGCGGTCTTCTTCCTTATTACTTTGCCGCACTTTCAATGGAAGCAGTCGGCAAAGCCGCAGGTAAAGTTGTTGAAGAAGTTCGCAGACAATTTAGAGAAATCATCGGGATTATGCAGGGTACAGCCAAACCTGATTATGCTCGTTGCGTAGATATTGTTACCTCGGCTGCTATTAAAGAAATGATAGTTCCAGCTTTGATTCCAGTTTTGGCGCCAATTTTAGTTGGCTTCATTCTCGGTCCGATCGCACTTGGAGGCTTACTTGTAGGCTCAATCGTAACAGGTCTTTTCGTTGCGATTTCAATGACGTCTGGCGGAGGCGCTTGGGACAATGCCAAAAAACATATTGAGCAGGGTAACCATGGTGGCAAAGGTTCAGATGCTCACAAGGCCGCTGTTACCGGCGACACGGTCGGTGATCCTTACAAAGACACGGCAGGTCCTGCTATCAATCCGATGATTAAGATTTTAAACATCGTAGCATTATTGATAGTGGCGTTTTTGATTTAAAAATATGTTATACTATAAAAACCATAAATTTTATGGTTTTTATTCGTAACCCAAATATATGAAAAAACATTACTACATATATGGTGTCATGGTTTTGGCTTTAGTCATCGCATCTCCTGCCATAATTCGCGCAGAAATAGAGGATGATGATAGTTCAAACTCAACATCCGACTCTGTATTACCAATTATTCGTAGCGCTATTCTTCGCTCAAAAGGTGAAAACAATGAGAGTCTTAGAAACAAGATAACAAAAACCGGTCTGGGGCTGGCGTCAACCACTCGCGCGGAGATTAAGGACCTTCGGAGAGAAGACAACGAGCAATCCAAAGAAATTGAATCTGAAGATCGTGATAATCTAAAAAATGCTTCTTCCAGTCAAGAACGTCGTGAAATTAAAAAAGAAATGCGTAAAGATCTTTTTGAGATACATAAAGATATTTTGATAAGGCAATTGAACCTTGCTTTGAACAATTTAAGACAAATCCGTGATCGTATTGCCGCTAGAATTACCAAGGTTGAAAATAGTGGTAGAGATATGACAAATGCAAAAAATCTCCTTATGACGGCTGATGGAAAAATAACTTTTGCACAACAATCAATTGACGCGCTAGTAGTACTAGTTCCACCTATCGCTTCAACAACTATCGCAACCTCAACGGCAACTAGCACTGTCAACATAAACCTGACAAAACCACGTGAAATTGGCGCATCCGCTATTAGGGCCGTAAAAGACATTCACAAGGCGCTCGTTGATGTGGTTAGGGCAATTGCTCACAGTATGGGACTAAAATTAGGTGACGAACAAGCCTCAACAACTCCACCAATCACACCACCAATAACATCAACGACTACAAATGCGACTTCAACAGCCACAACAACTCCCTAATGACAAACTCATTATAAAATAAAAATAAAATCATGGATCCATTAAACCAACAAACACCAATAATGCCAAATGCGTCGGCATCGGAGCACAAAAAGGTGGGCCCAATAATCGCAATTCTAGTTATTGTTCTTATTTTGATCATTGGCGCGCTTTATCTATTCGCCTCAAAGATCAATCAGCAATCAAACCCGACGGGAGCAAACCAGGCGCAACAGTCAGTCCAAGCGATCACAAATAAGTCAGATGATATCAATGATCTTCAGGCAGATTTGAATGCGGCTACGCAAGGACTTGATAACCAGAATTTTTAAAAAGTCGCGAAAATCAATAATCTGTGAACAAAAAAGTGTCCCTTACTTATTCTATGGGGCATTTTTTGTTTAAGGTTCCTCATTTACTATTTACCGATCTTTATTTCCCACATCTTCTTGATTCTTCATTATTATTCCTGTACACTCCCCTGCATGACAAACACAGACAATGCCCCTTTTGTTCCAAAATCTTACGAAACTGCCACAATAAAAAAGTTGGTTGGATCTAAAATAGAAATTACCGGATCAATTTCAGCGCCGGTTTGGAGCAGATATCGTACTCAAGCAATAAAGAATATCAATGAATCAATAACTATTGACGGTTTCCGCAAAGGTATGGTTCCCGAAAATGTTTTGATGGCTAAAGTCGGCGATATGACAATTCTAGAAGAAATGGCTGAATTGGCGCTTTCTAAAGTCTACATTGATATTTTAGTGGAGAACAAAATTGACGCTATTGGAAAACCAGAAATCCGCATTACCAAATTGGCAAAGGATAATCCTTTGGAGTTTGTGGCAACAACAGCAGTCGTTCCAGAAATAAAACTTCCTGATTATAAAAAAATCGCCAAATCAGAAGTGGGTAAATCTGGTCCTGATGAATTAAAAGTCGTAGAAAAAGACATTGAAGACGCGATCCTGAAAATTCGCAGACAACACGCTTCGCATGAAGGTCACGATCATAAAAAGATGACACCAGAAGAACACGAAAAGGCAATTTCGGCCGCTATGCCAGAACTTACAGATAATTTTGTGAGGGCCTTGGGTGATTTCAGCGATATTCCAGATTTCAAAAACAAATTGTCAGATATGATTGCGGAGCAAAAGCGCGATGACGCCAGAGAAAAACTTCAAATTCGCATCGCTGATAAAATAACTGATGCTTCAACTATTGAATTGCCGGAAGTTATGATTGAAACCGAACTCAACCGGACCCAAGCCCAATTTAGCGCTGATATTGAAAAAATGAGCGTCAAAATGGAGGATTACCTAAAACACGCCAAGAAAACTATTGAAGAAATCCACAAGGAATGGAGACCTCACGCGGAGAAAAAAGCTAAACTTCAGTTGGTCCTAAATGAAATCGCAAAGATTGAGAAGATCGTACCGGATCCAAAAGAGATTCAGGACGAGGTTAATCATATAATTGAACATTACAAAGACGCTGACCGTGAGCGCGCGACGGTATATGCTGAAACTGTGCTAACTAATGAGAAGGTCTTTCGGTGGTTGGAGAGAGTGGAGTAATAAACGCTTGACTTTTATCACAACAAAGGTAGACTTGAGACAAAGAAAGAACTTGTACAATGAAAACTATTAGCCAGATCTATACAGGTGTAGTAAATCCTTATGTCGGAAAAATCAAAGATGGTCTAAAACGGTATCCAATATTTAGTAACAGGATAACTGATAAACCATTCAGCTTATTAATCTTGCCAGGACCTGCACGATTTGCACTGGTCTCGTTCAGGTGTGAAGTCAATTTTCAAGAGGCATTGGAGATCGTTTGTGCGGAAATTACAAACGATCAGACAAAACAGTATGAAAGGATACCTCTTTTGGGAAAAAAGCTTGTTTTTGGAAAATTACGCCATATCCTTGGAACAGTACCTGTTGAAGGTATCCGTCCTGAAACTGGTGCAGTAAGAGGACACACAAGCCTCGATGAGCTCATGGGTCCAATCGTTATACTTGGAGATACACTTAAGATCTCGACAGGATACGGCAACGACAAATTTGTCCCTGTTGTACGACGACAAACTCACCACACAAAAACCATCGATCTAATCGATCCAGATAATCGTATCTCCTCTGATTTCACAACTCTCTTTATTGAGGGATAACTGAAACTCCTGATCTCAAAGCCGATCCTTAACTGGAACGGCTTTTTTTGTGAAACACATTATGACAAGTCATGAAGGCTAAGCCTTCATGAAATCTCCTAATTCCCGAACACCAACACAGAAAGAGCAGAAACTACAGCGGTTTCTGACCTCAAGACTTGATTTCCTAGACAAACAACGGGGATTTTATTCTTGTGAAACAGGTCAATCTCATCATGAGACCAACCACCTTCTGGGCCTATGAAAACTTCTAATTGATAGCGAGGAGAGACCTCGCTAGCGAAGTCTCTCCTCGCTAAAACTTCCCCTTCAGTATGAAACGCCACCGCATTAATTTTCTTCGCACTTACCCATTCAACCGCTTCTTTTAAGCTAATTATTGGATGAATTTCTGGGACATTTCCTCTTCCACTCTGCTCGCTTGCCTCAATTGCGATCTTTTTAAGTCGCACCCCATTCAAAGCCTTCTTTTCGCTTCTTTCAGCAATTATTGGAATAATTTTGGTAACACCGAGCTCGGTCGCCTTTTCAACAATCCATTCAAAAGTATCTCTTTTGACTATTCCGGCGCACAAAATAATCTCTCGTGCAGGCAAAAAGGCGCTCCGTTTGGTCGTAGCTACATGTAGGAATATTGTATTGTCGCTCTTAATTTTACTACCCTCTCCAAATCTGTCAATCACACATTCATAATCAGAACCTAAACCATCAAATAAAACTACCGAGTCGCCGGTTTTAAGTCGGAAAACTTTTCTGATTTGATTTACTAACTCAGCAGAGTAAATAACTATTTCACTTTGAGGATTAATTTGCTCGGTAGTGTAAAAGCGATGGAGACGCATCTTACTTCTTCCCTCCCATCATTATTTGATCAATAATTCCGTATTTCTTGGCTTCATCAGCATCCATGAAGAAATCACGATCAACATCTTTATCAATCCTAGAAAGCGTCTGGCCTGTATTTTTCGCCAAAATCTTATTCAAGATCATGCGCGTCTTCAAAATGTGTTTAGCACTGATTTCAATATCAGAGGCCTGACCCTCCGCGCCACCAAGAGGTTGATGAATCATAACTTCAGCGTTAGGCAAAGCCACACGCTTGCCTTTTGTGCCCGCTGAAAGGATAAGGGCGGCGCCTGATGCGGCGATGCCAACACAGACTGTGGAGACATCATTTTTGATATGAGTCATGGTATCAACGATGGCAAGTGTCGCGGTTACTGAACCGCCTGGTGAGTTGATGTAAAGTTGTATCTCTTTTTTAGGATCTTCCGACTGCAAGAAAAGAAGCTGGGCAATTACCAAATTGGCAATATGATCATCAATTGGCCCACCCAAAAAGATAATATTCTCCTTAAGAAGACGTGAATAAATATCATAAGCGCGCTCTCCAAAACTTGATTTTTCTATGACGGTTGGAATTAACATGGTTTTATTGTTTATTAGAATTTCAATATACCTTTTATTAAAGAAATTGTCAAAACTTGCGCATCAAACAAATAAGTTATATCATACAATTGTTACTAACTTTTAAATTTGATACCGCTTTTAGGGAGTTCGTGATCTCACAACCTATGAAAAAACCTTTAATCCAGTTATCACCACAATCTCATAAGTTACTTTCACCATAATTCCTGAATAGGCGGGTCTACACCGCATATGTCACTTAAACTAGTCGCACTCTTCCTCTCCATCGCCGGAGTGGTTGGCGTGGCTGTCGGTTATTATCTACGATTGATCATTTCGCTCGGCAAGAAGGGTTCCATGGAACTGGAAATCAAGGAGATGCTCCTTGCCGCCAAAGAAGAAGCAAAAAAGATCACCACGGATGCCGAAGTCAAGACCGCCAAAGCTCTTGAAGGGGCACAGCAAGAGATTAAAGAAAAAGAAAATAAAATAAACCAAGCTGAAGACCGCCTTATAAAAAAGGAGGATTTGCTTGATAAACGCCAAACTGATATTGATAAAGAGGTTGAGATGATCAAACAGCGCGTTGCTGAAATCAAGGTTATTCGCGAAAAAGCCGATAAACTGGAGCTTGACCGTCTGACTGCCTTGGAAAAAATTGCCCAATTATCAGCTTCTGAAGCAAAAGATCAAATTATTAAAATAGTTGAGAAACAAAGTGAGGAAGACATTCTGGTCAGAATGAGCAAGCTTGAAAATCAAGGTGAAGAAATGCTTGATAGAAAGGCCCGCGACATTCTTGCGGTATCTATTCAGCGTCTGGCTTCATCCGTCGCTCAAGATGTCATGTCAACAATCGTTGAAATTCCTAGCGATGATGTAAAAGGAAAAATTATCGGAAAAGAAGGCCGTAATATTAAAGCATTTGAAAGAATCACGGGTGTTGAAGTCATGGTTGATGATACACCAGGAGCAATTACTATTTCATCATTTGACCCCGTTCGCCGTCACACCGCGCGTATTGCCCTTTTGGAACTTATCAAAGACGGCCGCATTCAGCCCGCCAAGATTGAACAAGTTGTTGAAAAAGCAAAACAAGACATCAACAAAACTATCAAAGAAAAAGGTGAGGCGGCCGCATATGAATGTGGAATACTCGGCCTCGATCCTCGCATTCTTCTCATTCTCGGTCGTCTACATTTTCGCACAAGTTATGGCCAAAATGTTCTGCAACACTCTATAGAAATGGCCCACATCGCTGGAATGATTGCCGAAGAACTTGGTGCCAATGTTCAAGTCGCCAAAGCGGGCGCTTTACTCCACGACATTGGTAAAGCACTTGACCATGAAGTTGCCGGTACCCATGTTGAGATCGGTCGTAGAATTTTACAAAAATTTGGCGCTTCTGAAGACATTGTCAAAGCAATGCAGGCACATCACGAAGAATATCCTTACGAAACTACGGAATCAAGAATCGTTCAGACTGCCGACGCCATCTCTGGCGCACGGCCTGGTGCCCGTCGCGATAACATTGAAAATTACTTGAAACGTCTCGGAGAATTGGAGTCGCTCGCCAATTCATTTCCAGGAATTGAAAAGTCCTATGCCCTTCAAGCTGGTCGCGAGATTCGTATCTTCGTCAAGCCAGAAGAAATAAGCGATATTGAAGCCAAGAATCTGGCTCGCGACATTGCTCTCAAAATTGAAAAAGATTTGAAGTATCCTGGAGAAATTAAGGTTATGGTAATTCGAGAAACGAGAAGTATGGAGTTCGCGAGGTAAAATTTGACATTTTATAATACATTTGTCAACATTATCCACCCTATTGCTCAAAATATGGCTTACTATATAATTAGAGCCATGGTTATAGACTCGATCCGCTGATGGCGGCGGGCCGAGACCACATTATTAGAAATAACAAAAACAACAATGAACAAAGCAGGAATTGTAGACGCGGTTCATGGAGTTCTCGGTGGAACCAAGGTTCAGGCCGAGCAAGCAGTCGAGACGGCTATCAATAGCATCATCGACTCTCTCAAGAAAGGTGAGGAGGTCTCTATTGCAGGTCTCGGCATCTTTTCAGTAAAACAGCGCGCAGCTCGTGATGCTCGCAACCCTCGCACTGGTGAGGCCATCAAGGTCCCAGCTATGAAGGTTCCAAAGTTTCGAGCCGCAAAGGCACTCAAAGACGCAGTTAAATAACTCCCTAGGGTTATCTACACACAACAGTATTATGCTGTTGCTATCGAGCAAAAGACCGCCATAAAGGCGGTCTTTTGCTGACATTACTTGGATCAATGCTCCGGTGCGGGATGGGAGAATCGGACTCCCGACCACAGTTTGGAAAACTGTTATTATACCATTTAACTAATCCCGCATAGTAAGAATACGGTCAATCGTAGCAAGAATTTTACGGTGTAACAAGAGAAAACAATCACTTCGCTCCTTCGCCATCATGATGATGGGCGATATGCTCATGCTCAACCACTTCTTTTATAACATCAACTTCTTTTTTCATTTCTTTTATTGTCGTACGGATCTCCTTTAATTCTTGTGTTTCTTCTTGAACCTCCTTCTCTGTCTTATCAGTCACTTTCTTTTCACCTTTCATACCGCTGATAAGTATTGTATCTCCAATAAAATATGAAACAAAAAGTCCGGTAGCCAAAAGCACTGCCAAGACAATCGATAGATTAGTTGGCTCATAAAAAATAAAGCCTAGAATTCCGCCCTTTGCCTGTAAAATGTCTGCCGTATGCCAAACTCCACGCCAAAATAATACAATCGCCACACCACCAATTATCGTATAAAGAATAGGATAACGGCTCAAGTGCATACGCACCCGATCTTCAAACTTATCAAAGAAATTAAGAGCTCTTTTAAATATATTCTTTCTTGAATCTTGATTCATAACTAAATAATACAGGATTTTAGTAATAAATGCGACAATTTATGATATTCGCATAATTTGTAGATTCGGATTGTTCTTGTCGGAGCGCCGGGATTCGAACCCGGAGTCGCCTGTTCCCAAAACAGGAATGTTAGCCGTTACACCACGCTCCGTTTGTTGGTCTATCGTAGCATATCATCCATATAACTGCACATAATTTTACAAAATTAAATTTTTTATCCATTTTACCCGAGCTCTTCGCGTATTCATGTCCAGAAAAACACAAATAACATGAAAACTAAACTCCACGCCAAGTCCCCCACCCTTTTCTTCTAAATATGACTCAATAATTCTTCGTAGGTGTTTAACTTTCCATCCATCAATATTGTCTTCTGGTTTATGGCTATTAGAATTCAAAGAAAAATCAACTGTTACACTTTTAACTTCAAAGAAATTAAGGACCCCATTCTTTGTTGCAACTATATCAAGTTCGCCCCACTTTTTTTGATAGTTACGATCAACAACCTCAAACCCATTCTTCTCAATGAATTTACAAGCCACATCTTCACCTTTATTTCCCTTTTCTCTTTTATGCATTTCAATTTATCGACACATTTTTAATGACTTTTAAACAAATGTTTTTAACAAACGCCTATAAATAAGGATATATAAAGAAAAAACACCCCTTATGGACAGATTCTTACGATAATAAGCCATATTTTCTGTCTTTTATACCCATTACCCACAATGTTATCCACAGTTTTATTAACAAGCACACGATTTTAAGCCGTCTAATAAGTGCAGAACATCTAAAGGACAGTCCCACTTGATAGATTCGTCCTGTATATTTGTCGGTGCGGGCACCGGGAATCGAACCCGGGACTGATTCTTGGCAAGAACCTATTTTACCACTAAACTACGCCCGCATAATAAAAATTATATTTCAATGATTAAAAAATTACAGAAGGAGTATAGCGTACTTAAAGATATTTTACAAAATATTATCTTCGTCAGAATTTACTCTTTACTTTTTTAATTATTAGTAATTCTAACAAAAGAAAACTGCAGACATTTGGTTTCTGTGTCTACTTTATGGGGTACAGATCAGTGCGCCCGGAGGGATTCGAACCCCCAACGTTTGTTCCGAAGACAAAAATGATATCCATTTCACCACGGGCGCAATACTTCATACTAACGCAGTTAGTAAAAAAACCAAAATTATAATACAATGTCAACTACTATGCCTACAAAAATTGTCAAAAATTCCCTAATACCAAAAGAAATAACAAACATCGTGGAAACCCTAGAAAGAGCCCACTTTCAGGCTTATTTGGTTGGTGGTTGTGTTAGAGATATTTTCTTAGGTCGTATTCCAAAAGATTGGGATATTACCACAAATGCAAAACCCGAAGAAATCCAGAAACTTTTCATAAAAACAGTTTATGAAAATATCTATGGAACTGTAGTTGTGATAGATGAAGAGACTGAAGACATTACATTGCGCAATGTAGAAGTAACTCCATATAGGTTGGAATCAGGATATTCTGATCGTCGTCACCCAGATCAAGTAAAATTCAGTGACAAAATTGAAGATGATATAAAAAGAAGGGACTTTACTGTTAATTCTTTGGCAGTGTCTCTTTCAGGTGGGGCTATAAAGGACATAATTGACTTATACGGCGGTTTTGCTGACATAAAGGACAAAACTATAAGGTCGGTAGGAAAACCATATGATCGCTTCAATGAGGACGCTCTGCGCATGATCCGCGCCATAAGATTTGCTGTGGAACTTGGTTTCACTATTGAAACTGAAACATTTGAGGCAATAAAGAAACTTAATGCTACAGTAAAAGATGTCTCTACGGAAAGAATTCGTGATGAATTTACAAAGATAATTATGTCTCCAGATCCCCAAAAAGGTATTGAACTACTTCAAGAAAGTGCTTTACTAAAGCATATTATCCCAGAATTAACCAAATCTATTGGTGTGGAACAAAATCAAGCACACGCATATACGGTCTGGGAACACCTATTAAGAAGCTTACAACATGCCGCAGACAAGAATTGGGGGCTAGAAATAAGGCTTTCTGCCCTATTTCATGACATTTCAAAGCCCCAAACTAAGAGTGTTTCGCAAGAAACAAAACAACCAACATTCTATGGGCACGAGGTAATTGGTTCACGTGAAACACGAAAAATACTGGAAAGAATGAAGTTTTCATATGTAACCATTGAAAAAGTGACGAAGTTGGTGCGTTGGCACATGTTTTTCTCTGATACGGGTATGATTACTCTGTCGGCAGTTCGTAGAATGGTCGTTAATGTTGGACCAGAGAATATTTGGGACCTTATGAATGTCCGTATATGTGACAGAATAGGCACTGGAAGACCAAAAGCTGACCCATATAGATTGAGAAAATACAAATCTATGGTAGAGGAGGCCTTGAGAGATCCTATTTCTGTGAAAATGTTAAAAATTGACGGTAAAGACATAATGGAAATATGTAATATCGGTCCAGGACCAAAGATTGGTCTCATTCTCAATGCCTTAATGGAAGAAGTCCTTGAGGATCCAAAATTGAATACTGAAAACTATCTAAAAGAAAAAACCATGGAGCTTTTCAAATTATCAGAGGGTGAGTTGAAAAAAATGGCAAAAAGGGGAAAAGAAAAGAGGGAAGAGGAAGAGGAAAAAAAGTTGAAAGAGATTAGGAGTAAACATTTTGTCTCATAACAAGGACACCAGACCATTATTTTGCAAGGATATTTCAAAAAGACATAGTTATCCACATATATGTCCTTTACAGACATATCTAAAGGACATACAATTGAGTTAGACAAGTTTGTTACCCGAGGTGATCGCAGAAAAATGCTACGGAATAAAATCTAGTTCAGTATTATTTTTCTGTGATCAAAACAGACAACTGTTCTTTCACAAATCTGGGTAGGCTTCTCTCACTTTGAAGTCTGCGAAGAAATTTCAATCCTTTTGTTGCTTTGTCGATGGTGTATCTTGTCTCATTTACAACATTGCCTCCTTTTCTGGAGAGCACACATTTTTGAGGACAGTGCACACTGTCTTAATTAGGAACATCTTGGATTAATAGATCCGCCATTTGGATCTATCGGGTCTGTGGACCCCAGTTCTTTCTTCTTCGCAACAAAGACTTCTCGTAGCCGCGTCAACTCGTTTCCATCTGAAACGTAAGACGCGGCTTTCTTTTAATCAGTTTCACATTCAACAAATAAGAAAGTGATCGTGAACAAAATACTTAAATTTCACGTGAAACTAGTAAAAATGGCTATTTTTTATGAAATGTATACCTACAATTTTCAGTATTCACGCCTGATTAGAGCCATAGAATTACCCAATAACAAGTTCAATCGGGCAATGGTCAGAACCCATCACGGAGTCCATAATTTCAACATTTTTAACCATTTTAGTCAACCCTTGTGAGACAAAAAAGTAATCGATTCTCCAGCCAACATTGCGATCCCGAGCAAAGGTTTTCATATCCCAGTAGGTATAAGCATCTTTAATATCAGGATGTATTAAACGAAAGATATCTGTATATCTCGCTTCAATTACTTTATCAATCCAAGCACGCTCAATGGGAAGGAAGCCGGTATTTTCTTCATTTTCCTTTGGTCGCGCCAAATCAACCTCTCTGTGAGCTGTATTTACATCACCACAAAAGATGACTTCATAGCCGGCCTCTTTTTGCTTGTTAACATACTTCAAAAACTCATCATAATAACGAAGTTTGAAATCCAAACGCTCTGGACCACCCCCACCATTAGGAAAGTAGGTGTTTATAAGGACAAATTTTTCGCAGAATAGATCTGTGGATTTTGTTGAATCAAAAAACAAGGCCAGAAGTCGTCCCTCTTGATCAAGTTCTTCTTTTCCTAGGCCATATCCAACTCTAGTTGGTTCAATTTTAGAGAAAATAGCAACGCCACTGTAACCTTTCTTACCTCTTGAGTGGTCAAAGTATGAAAAATAACCAAAAGGCTTCCTGACACCATCTTCTAATTGTTCTGGGTGCGCCTTCGTTTCTTGAACGCAGTAAATATCAGGAGATTCGTTGATGAACCAGTCAAAACCGCCTTTTTTAACATTGGCGCGGAGGCCGTTTACATTCCAAGAGATAATACGCATGGAGTAATAATACACTACCTCTTCTTCCCATGAAACTGCTTATAAACTCTCTTGAGTTCAGTATCAGTAACATGAGTATAGATTTGCGTGGTACTAATGTCGGCGTGCCCGAGAAACATCTGCACCGAACGGATGTCCGCACCATTTCCTAGAAGATCAGTAGCAAAACAGTGACGAATAACATGTGGAGTAACTCGTTTGGAAATTCCGGCTTTGATAGCATATTGTTTAACTATACGCTCAATGGAACGAGTAGTGAGTGGCTTATCTCCAGCACCTTTTTCTTCTTTTGAATTTTTCAATTGAGCCCTGCTAGCACGCGCGCTGATTTCAACGAACAAAGCATCACCCATATCCTTTCTATTATCAAGATATTTTTTGAGAGCAGTCTTTGCCTCGGGGGAAAGAAATACAATGCGAACTTTATCTCCCTTACCTCGCACCGAAAACTCATCAGCATCAAGGTCAAGATCACGAGAAAGGGAACAGAGTTCGGCTACACGCAAACCAGTTGAAAAAAGCAATTCAAGAATGGCTTTATCGCGAAGAGAAGTGAGAGTACTGCCATCGGGCGCATCCAATAGACGATGTAGTTCACTTGGTGTGATTAAATCTATTTGACGCTGGCCGACCTTAGCCAATTCAATCATATCAGGAGACAATGATTTGATTTGTTGTCTGGCTAAATATTTCAAAAACGAACGCAAAGCAATAAGGTGATAATTTTGTGTATTCTTTTTGAGTGTGTGCGTTTCGGTCCTATTTTTCATTCCAGGTTGACGATTTAGCCAGAGACGAAAATCGCGAACTGTTTCCGCGGTAATATTTTCCGGACTCTTAATTTTTGCGTAATTAAAAAACTTAGTGATGAAAAAGTCATAATTTCGCACCGTTTTCGTAGACCGACCTTTTTCTATCTCCACATATTCCAAAAATTGCTGTTTTAAGTCCTTAATATTATGCGACATGATCAAAGTATAGCATGGTGAGTTAGTTCTTGCGCCTCGACCCTATTTATGCTATGATGTTTTAACCATGTTAACCACACGACAGAAGATCAAAATCATTAAGGAAACGGCAGTTCACGCCAAAGATACTGGTTCTTCGGAGGTTCAGGTTGCCTTATTGAGCAAAAGAATCAACGAATTAACCGACCATTTGAAGAAACATAAGAAAGACAACCATTCACGACGCGGCTTGCTTGGTATGGTCGCGGATCGTCAGACACATCTGGTTTACCTCAAGAAAAATCATCCTCGTCGCTATTCAACTATCATTAAGAAGTTGGAACTTAAAAAATAGCAAGACGCCGAGAGGCGATTCTGTTATAATGTATACAGAATAGAAATATAATAGTATTTCTGTATTTCTAACGGCTCTTTATATTATCAACCATTTTAATAAATTTAGTAACTATTTTTAATGTAATTTTTTGTCAGCAAATTTGCAGGGGACAGTCTTTGCATTATTAACAATTTTTATGTCAATCATAAAACACAAAGAACAACGCGTCGGGATTTTTATAGACGCGCAGAATTTATATCATAGTGCCAAAAACCTTTATCATTCAAAGGTCAATTTCGGAGCAATTGTCAAAGACGCCATGGATGGTCGCAAGCTCGTCCGCGCGGTTGCTTATGTCATCGCCACTGAATCAGGTGAAGAAAATGCTTTTTTTGACGCACTTACCAAAATGGGAATTGAGACCAAGGTCAAAGACCTGCAAGTCTTCAGCTCTGGCGCTAAAAAGGCTGACTGGGATGTTGGACTCGCAATTGATGCGGTCAAACTTTCTCCAAAATTAGACTCTGTCATTTTAATCACGGGTGATGGCGATTTCGTACCGCTTGTGGAATATTTACAGATGAATCAGGGCTGTCAAGTTGAGGTTGCTTCATTCGGCAAATCCACTTCGGCAAAACTTATTGAGGTCACGGATCATTTCATGGATTTGGATGAGAATTCAAGTAAGTATTTATTAAGAACTGGGGGGAAGAAGTAAAAATGGCTGTGATAATTGATAGTTTGTCAATTTAGGCGTCTTTGTGCTACATTACCTTTGTCCGTCCGCTTTCGTATTCGCCTCGGCGTGACGAGGAAGCACTTTATCAATAGAACTAACTCGCCCCCAGATAGGCAGATTTGAAGTTTTCCGCAGGTCTATTCCGCGTAAACTCATTCAAAGCTGAAATCTTGGGGCGACCCGCATTCGCCATGTTCCTACATGATGACTGCGTACAAAACTCACATGAACAAAAAAGAATATTCGCTTGAGGTTGGCGGCAAAACATTAACCGCTGAATTCAACGATCTCGCGGATCAAGCAAATGGGTCAGTCATGGTTCGTTATGGTAATACCACGGTCTTAGCTACCGCGGTAATGGGAAATTTAAAAGATGGAGATTTTTTTCCGTTGACTGTTGACTATGAAGAAAGATTTTACGCTACAGGAAAAATCCTGGGCTCTAGATTTGTGCGCAGAGAAGGAAGACCTTCAACGGAAGCAATTTTGTCGGGAAGAATAGTAGATAGAACTATTCGCCCACTTTTTAATCAAAAAACGCGTAACGAGGTGCAGGTTATTTTGACCACAATTTCAATTGATCAAGATGATCCGGATGTAGTATCAGTCATTGCCGCCTCACTCGCACTGGGTGTCTCTGACATTCCTTGGAATGGACCCGCATCAGCCATACGTATTTGTAAAAATGGAAGGTGGTTGATAAATCCGGACTTCGCGGCAAGGGAAGAGGTTGGCGTCGTTTTGGAAATGGTAATTTGCGGAAAAGATGGAATGATCAATATGATAGAGGTTGGCAGTAAGGAAGTGGGGGAAGATGTACTCAATGAAGGCTTGACTAAAGGATCGGAGGAAATAGAAAAAATTCAAGCATGGCAGAAAAAAATAGTCAAAGAAATTGGTAAAAAGAAGGTGGAAATCGTGCTTCCAGAACCAACTCCTGGAACAAAAGAACTGTTTGACGCAGAAATTGCGCCGAAACTTGCAAAATATGTCATGAGCAATAAACCGGGCCATGAAGGGATCAGTGAAATCAATAAAGTATGGTCGGAATTATTTATAGAAAAAATGCCAGAAGGAAATCCCGCTATGGCACAAGAAATACTTGAGGAGGCGATTAATGATCTCCTGCATGAACAAGCAATCAGGCATGACAAGCGAGCCGATGGTCGCGGTATGGATGAAATCCGTCCATTGTTTGCCCAGGCTGGTGGAATATCATCAATTCTTCATGGAACAGGAATATTTTTCCGAGGCGGTACGCACATTTTATCTGCTTTGACACTCGGCAGTCCTGGAGACGCGCAAGTTGTTGATGGATTAATCGTCCAAGAAAAGAAAAGGTTCATGCATCACTACAATTTTCCGCCATTTTCCACTGGAGAAACTGGTCGAGTGGGAAATACCAATCGTAGAATGATTGGCCATGGCGCGCTAGCTGAAAAGGCGTTGATCGCAATCATTCCAGATAAAGATAAATTTCCATACACCATTCGTCTGGTCTCTGAAGCTATGGCTTCAAACGGTTCTACCTCTATGGGTTCAGTCTGCGGATCAACATTAGCTTTAATGGACGGGGGAGTACCAATAAAAGCTCCTGTCGCAGGAATCGCTTCGGGCTTGATGATGCAAGAAATTCCCGAGAGTAGACCTAGAAAATCTGAAGCGGAGGTTTACCCTCGTAAATTTGAGTACAAAATATTAACTGACATTCAAGGACCTGAAGATCATCATGGCGACATGGATTTTAAGGTCGCTGGAACTCGTTCAGGTATTACCGCGGTTCAAATGGATGTAAAAGTTGGAGGAATTCCGCTCAAAGTTCTCGCGGAGGCGTTTGAGAAAGCTAAATCAGCTCGTTTCAAGATTTTGGATGTCATTGAAAAAGAAATTCCTGTTCCGCGCGCGAAAATTTCTCCAAATGCTCCAGAAATTATCGTCATCAAAATTAAGCCAGATCAAATTGGCCTAGTTATCGGCTCTGGCGGTAAAACCATCAACGAAATCCGTGATGTGACACATGTTGATGATATTACAATTGAAGAAGACGGGTCAATATTCATTACTGGCAAGAATGAAACCGCCGCTAAAGCCAAAGAAATCATTTTTAACATGACTCGTGAATATTTGCCTGGCGAAAGATTTGACGGGGAAGTCGTGCGCTTGATGGATTTCGGCGTTTTCGTTAAAATTGGTCCAAACGCGGAAGGCCTCGTCCATGTCTCTGAAATCGCCCCATTCCGTGTTGAGCGAGTTGAGACTTATTTGAAAGAAGGGGACAAGGTCCCAGTCATGGTCAAGGAAATTGACGAGAAGGGAAGAATAAATCTCTCAATTAAGGCCGCAAATCCAGACTTCTATACCAAGAGAGAAGAGATGCCAAAACCAAAGGGTGATTTTAAGAAGGATTTCAAAAAAAGGTATTAGGGGGGGTAATTAAAATAAATAGTTGTAACAAAAACGGCGATCGGTAATGGTTGCCGTTTTTATTTGGTCAAAAATTAGTTATACTACAGTGTAATGGATCCAGATAATTTTGGCCCTAAAAATAATCCCACTTCAAATATTTCCAATGATGCGCAAGAACAGGAGCCGTCTTCTGAACGTGTATTTGAATTTTCAGAAAATGGTATTTCACCTGTGACAGAAGACGACTCCGTGCCAACCAATCTACCAGTAAGCGATAATTCACAAAACCCGCAAGCAGTTGGCTTAGCTGGACAGACTGTATTAAAACCCAGTAAGCCGGCTCCAATACCAATCAAAGAAATAAAACCGATAGTAGATAATACCCGCAAAAGAAGCCTTCAAGACGAGATCACCTCTGTTTTGCCCAAAAACCTCAGAAATCAGGAAGTGGCACAAAGCACACCATCCACAACTACTTCAGCGTCACAAATATCTCAACCGCCACTTTCTTCGCAAAATCTAAAAAATACAAGTCTGGAACAGGATAGAGATTCAGAAATAAAACCAATCCGCACATACGAAAGCGATGTTGCCGATGTCATGTCTCATAAAAAAACCTCTAGGGCTTCTATTGCCATCGCCGAAAGCAATAAAAAGGATGGAGGAGAAACAATTTCCAACATAGAGACAAGTCGTGCTGGTAAAAAAATACTTTTGACTTTACTTAGTTTAATTTTTGTTGGCGGTGGAGTAATTGGGGCATATTATCTATACACTATAAGCCCATTAGCCCCAGCCAAATTCATCACGCCACAACAAAAAATTATACCGAGTATTATCCCGAGAGATTCGCAAGTAATCATCACGCTTGGAGATAATCTCCCTGTCAGTATCCAATCAAAAATTCAAACGGAGATAGATAAGACGCAAGCACTAGAAACTATTAAAGAAATCATCTTTGCTAATAAAGATTCCACAGGTTCACTTGCAAGAATTTCCGGACCTGGAATGATAGAAATGATGGATATTGGCGCTCCTGATACGGTACTTCGCTCATTGACAGCAGATTGGATGCTTGGGGTACACAACAATATAGACAATAAAAAAACTATTTTTGTCGTTGTGACTACCAATTTTTTTCAAAATACATTTTCCGGAATGTTGCAGTGGGAAAGCGTCATGGCGGATGACATAAAACAATATCTTTATCCAATTGCCTTAAAAGGAATCGCGAATATTTCATCTGAAAATGTCTCTACCGACACAAAAAAAGTAGATCCTTTGGCTGATTTGAATTCTATTCTTCCAGGAGCACCCGCGCCTTTGACGACGACAAGCACTACCACTAGTTCAAATGTTTCAAAGCAGGTCAAAAAAATCGCGACATCAACAAATGTCACCCAAACAAGTTCAACAACCACTGATTTGACTCCGCCACTTCAACCTTATTTCACTTTACGCGGAAAATTTGAAGATAGAATAGTCAAAAATAAAGATGTGCGTGAGTTTCGCACCGATACTGGTACAACGCTCTTCCTATATTCATTCATTGATAATTCTCATCTAATAATTACTGGGAATGAAGCGACTCTGTCAGAAATACTGACTAGGCTTGAAAAGCAGTCTCTTATAAGATAGTATGGGGCCATGAGTAAAAAATCGTTTGAACAATTCAAAAATAAACTTATCACAGAAAAATCCGAACTTGAAAAAGAATTAGCGAGTATTAGTCAGCGTGTCGCTGGAAACTCTAGTGTTTGGGAGGCAACGGCCGGAGGCATGGAAGTTGACTCTGCTGATGAAAACGAAGTTGCTGACAAGCTAGAAGAGATTGAGGAAAATTCTGGCATTGTAAGTCAATTGGAAAAACAGTTGAACGAAGTAACTGGAGCATTGGATAGAATTGAAAAGGGTACATACGGCATATGTGAGGTTTGTGGAAAACCAATTGAAGCGGACCGCCTTGAAGCAAATCCTTCAGCGAGAGTTTCCATCAAGCACGCACACTAATCCTTAACTCCAAATCTCTCTATTTTCTGCCACATTTTCCGATCTTGATCAAATCTTGATCAAATCTTTATCATTTCTTGATTACATAGTGATACTCTCAACTCTATGAGTATCGCCATCACTTATAGCGCCCAACTCATTGGACTCAAATCTGAAATCGTAATTATAGAGGTGGACATTTCCAACGGTCTACACTCTTTTTCCGTGGTCGGACTGGGTGATCGGGCAGTTGAGGAATCAAAAGACAGAATATCGGCGGCAATAAAAAACAGTGGATTCGTCTCACCTAAACAGAAAAATCAAAAGGTTGTCATCTCGTTGGCGCCGGCGGATATTCGTAAAGAAGGTCCTTCATTTGATCTGGCAATGGCACTGGCATATCTAAAAGCTTCTGGTGAAGTTGGATTTGACCCAAATGAAAAGTTATTTCTGGGAGAACTTTCGCTTGAGGGAAACATTAGGAAAATAAACGGATTATTACCAATACTTTGCCAAGCTTCAGCTCATGGATTCACTTCAGCTTTTATCCCAAAAGATAATGAGAGGGAGGCTTCTTTAGCCAGAAATATAAAAATATATGCGGTTTCTTCAATAAAAGAGATCGTGGATCATTTAATAAATAGAAATTCGTTAGATCCGATATCAATAAGAAATTCCGTTGGATATCCCGCGCGCCGTTCTAGAGAAATGACAAACGACATGAGTATAATTAGGGGAAATGAGACGGCAAAACGAGGGTTGGAAATAGCCGCCGCCGGAGCTCATAATATTCTAATGTGTGGACCTCCGGGAACTGGTAAAACAATGCTTGCCAAGAGTTTTTGCTCAATTCTGCCCGAACTGACTTATGAACAATCAGTTGAAGTAACGGGTATACATTCGGCGGCACACGCCTTGCGAGAAGATCTTATTATTAATCCACCATTTCGATCGCCCCATCATACCGCTTCATATCCATCAATAGTTGGCGGGGGAAGTTTTCCAAAACCTGGAGAAATAACTTTGGCGCATCGTGGGGTCTTGTTTCTTGATGAGTTTCCGGAATTTGACCGAAGTGTTATTGAGGCGTTGCGCCAGCCACTTGAAGATAGAACAATAACCATATCGCGGGCGCGTGGAGTGATCACTTTCCCGGCTCAATGTATATTGATAGCTTCAATGAACCCATGTCCGTGTGGACTTGGTAAAGAAATGGGTTGTGTCTGTTCGGAAAAAACCCTAAATCACTACAAGAGAAAGATTTCAGGGCCAATAATGGACAGAATGGATGTCTGGGTCAGTGTCACAAAAATAGATTATGATAAATTATCAGCCAAAAACACCTCTGATGAAAGTTCTAGCGCAATATCTGCCAGAATAATTACCGCGCGATTGAGACAAACTAAACGATTTCAAGAAAAAGGAATTCCAATATTTTATAATAGCGAGATGGACGCTCAAAATTTGGATCTTTGCGTAAAAATAGCTGATGACGCTCGGACAATCCTAAAAATATCAGCGGAAAAATTCGGATTATCAGGTAGGGCCTTTCATAGAGTAATAAAAGTTGCTCAAACTATAGCTGATTTGGCAAGAGAAGAGATAATTAAAAAAGACTTCATTTTGGAAGCCCTACAATATAGACAAAAAATATTTTAAGGGAGAATAAAATTCGCTGATTTGTACTATCTAAAATGGATTTCTGGCTCCACGGATCTCAAAATGTAAATGCACGCCCGTAATCCCAGCAACTTTTCCAGTGGCACCCATAACCGCGATTTTTTGCCCTTGATCTACATACTGACCAACTGACACAAGATTTCTGGAATTGTGGGCATATACGGTTTGAGTTCTATTGTTATGAGAAATGATCACCAAATTTCCATAACCACCATTCCATCCCCCATTTGAGCTTAAAATTACTGTGCCGGCAGCAGAAGCATAAATAGGGGTTCCGGGATAGGAAGCTAAATCAACGCCATTATTTCCATGAAGACCTTGTGTCTTTGTGCCACCAATAATAGGGCGAATATAGTAGCCTTTGTAACTTGGGCCACTAGCTTCAGGTTTGGTTTGATTTGATGTTTGTTCTGCATCAGGAATAATAATGGTTTGGCCGGCAATCAAGGTTGAATCTAACGACAAATCATTGTACTGAATGATTTCATTGAAATCGGTTTTGTATTGAAGGGCAATACCTTTAATGGTATCTCCCTTTTTGATGGTGTAATTGATACCAGTAATAGGAAGAATGATGAGTGTCTGTCCCGCACGAAGCGCCGAAGCACGACCGATGTTATTTGCCCATAATATTGTATTTACTGATACTCCAAACATTTTGGCAATACCAGAAACAGTGTCTCCTTCACGAACAATATATGAACTAATTTGAGTACTAAAGGTATCAGAATCAATACTTGTTTCTGATAAAGCCATATCCGCGATTAAAACATTTCCAACAATTGGAGAAATACCTGATGGTTGTTCTGGGCTTGGATTATAGCTTGTCGCGGCCTGAAGCAAAGCGATCGTTTGTGAACTAGACCCAATTGGATTTTGAATGATTTTTGCTGAAGCCTGTTCACCGCTTAAAAATGAAGTAATATAAGAAATAAGACCGGCGTTAGCAGTCCCTGCGTAAATAATCATGGAACCAATAGACACGGCAAAAATAGCGGTGCCTGTAGTTAGACGCTTTGAAAAAGAAGAATATTTTTTTGTATATTTTGTATTTAATTGCATAACATTTGTTGCCATCCTGCAAATCAATCATAACTGTTTTGCTTCCTCGCCGTGTTATACCCTTTAATAAATAAATGGCTCTGTAAAGCCATATCACCGTAAATACCTCTGTGGGTATGTATTAAGGGTAGCAGGTGGAGTTGTGTTGTCAATGAAAGATATACACAGTCACAATACTTGCTGTAATGTCAATGAATGTTGGGAAATGGTGTGGTGGGGTGGAGACAATTCCCCCTGAACCCACGATAAACTCTGCTCGCATTACAGAAAAGCTCGCAGAGTTTTCTTTTCTCGGCATCGTGTACATCTTATAGTTAAACTATAGTTACCCGACGCCTCCGAAGAGGGTTCAAGGGGAATTGTCTCCACCCCACCTAACCATAATCAAAAACGATTCATTTCAATGTGTTAAACTAACCCGCATGACAACCCTCAATGAAGCCCAACAACGCGCAGTGGAAACCACTGAAGGTCCACTTCTTATTATCGCTGGAGCGGGAACTGGTAAAACTAGGGTAATAACTCATAGAATCATCAATCTAATTAAAAAGGGCGTGGCTCCACATGAAATTTTGGCAATAACTTTCACAAATAAGGCGGCAAAAGAGATGCGTGAACGGGTAGAAACATTAATATCCGAGGATGAAAGCTTGAATATTCCTATTTCAATCAGTGAACGGCCGTTTTTAAGCACATTTCACGCGCTTGGAGTACATATCATTAAAGAAAATACTCAATTGGTCGGACTAACCAGACATTTCACAATTTTTGACCGATCAGATTCTAAAAAAGCAATAAAACAAGCCATGGAGGAACTTTCAATAAACACGGAACAATACGAACCAGGAATGATCCTCAATTTGATTTCGCGCGCAAAGGGGAATGCGATCGGACATTCAGAATATTCAGATGAGGCAAAAAATCATATCCAAGGAATAATCGCCAGTGTCTGGAGAAAATACGACGCGATTTTAGCCAAAGAAAAAGCTTTGGATTTTGACGACCTGCTCTTAAAGACCATGAATATTTTGGAGAAAAATGAAACGGTTCGCAAACGCTACCAATCAATCTGGAAATACATTCATGTTGATGAATATCAAGACACAAATAGAGTGCAATATAAAATAACAAAATATTTAGCGGAATCGCATAGGAATATTTGCGTAGTCGGCGACGCTGACCAGAATATCTACAGCTGGCGCGGCGCGACAATCGAAAATATTCTTAACTTTGAAAAAGATTACCCAAACACAACAGTGATCGCTTTAGAAAAAAATTATCGTTCAACAAAAACAATTTTAGCCGCAGCAAACAGCATCATAGAAAAGAATAATTTGCGAAAAAAGAAAACTCTACACACAGATAATGCTCAAGGGGAGAAGATTGTCCTGAATGCCGCGTACACAGAACTAGATGAGGCTAGAAATATCGCCGATTCTGCCAGATCACTAATTGAAAGTGGCACATCAGCTAGAAATATTGCCGTATTGTATAGAACTAATTTTCAATCACGAGTTATTGAAGAGGCATTCATTAAAAAAAACATACCCTACCAATTAGTTGGAGTTAGGTTTTTTGAGAGGAAAGAGGTTAAGGATGTCCTTTCATACATTAGGGCGTCGTTAAATAGAGAGTCTTGGGGTGATATTGGCAGGATAATCAATGTTCCGATCCGTGGGATAGGTAAAGCCACGATTGCCAAAATAATGTCGGCCAGACCAGACTTGATCCCGCCAGTCATGAGGTTGAAGATTGATGGTTTTTGGAAATTACTTGATGATATCCAACATGAAATAATGGAAAAAAAGCCATCAGAAGCAATTAAATTTGTTATTCAGGAAACAGGAATAGAAAAGCTTCTTTTGGATGGCGATTCAGAAGATTTAGAGCGACTACTTAATATTCGTGAATTAGTTTCCGTCGCGACTCAGTATGATGATCTTACAATATCCGAAACGCCCAACTTTACAGATAAGAGTTCTTCACCCACGATCGGCTTTGCTCGCACAACAGAATCGCTCGCAAAGCCGTCTTTTCTCGCGCCGCCATTCGGAGTAAATGAATACGCAATCCAGCGGCGCTCCGAAGAGGGTTCAGAACTCTTATCTGTAAAGTTGGGCGTTTCGGGAATAGAAAAATTCCTGGAAAACGCCGCCTTAGCCACAGACCAAGATGACCTACAAAAAGACGAGGATGCGGTAAAACTAATGACAGTTCATGCGTCAAAAGGACTGGAGTTTGATCATGTCTTTATCGCTGGAATGGAACAGGAACTTTTTCCGTTCAAACACTCTGACGATGAAGAAACGAGTGGATCGGAAGCGGAAGAAGAGCGTCGTCTTTTTTATGTAGCATTGACTCGCGCTAAAAAGAAGGTACATTTGAGTCATACTCTTATTCGCACAATATATGGAACTAAAAGAATCAATACCCCTTCAGAGTTTATTGCCGACATAGACAGTAAGTTACTTGATGAGGGTATTCCAGAAAAACCAACGGGCGTGAAAGCGATATTTATTGATTTTTAAATGAAACTTCAACCAAAAAAATCACTTGGGCAACATTTTCTAAATTCTAAACATGTTTTGGAACAAATAATTTCCGCGGCCAACATCCAAAAAGGAGAAAATGTGCTTGAAATAGGGCCGGGCACCGGAGTTTTGACGCGCGCACTATTAACTGCCGGCGCAAATGTCGTGGCGATTGAAAAAGATAGACGAACGATTGACATGGTAGAGCAAGATTTTTTTAATGAAATCAAAGATGGGAAACTAAAGATTATTTACGGAGACATTTTGGATCCAAATATATTAGAAAAACTGGGATTGGACCTTAACACGAAATCGCGCGAGATCCGACCTCAATTTTTCTCCTCCTATTCAATAGTCGCAAATATTCCGTATTACATAACTGGCGCTATTTTAGAGAAATTTTTAGAACACGAACCTAGACCAAATAGAATGATTATTTTGGCGCAAAAAGAAGTCGCGGAAAGAATCGTGGCTCGCAACGGAAAAGAAAGCGTGCTGTCAATATCAGTAAAAGCTTTTGGCACGCCAAAAATTATCGCGAATGTCCCACCTGGAGCATTCACGCCACCGCCGACCGTTGATTCGGCAATACTTTCAATCAGTGATATTTCAGACGCGCAATTCGTGACCAAAAATCCAGACATAACAACGTTTTTTAAGGTTTTAAAAGCCGGATTTGCCCACAAAAGAAAGTTTGCTGTGAGAAATTTGGAAACTGTGGTAACGAAAGAAAAATTGGAGGATGCGTGGAAAAAGATTGGATTGGATCTGAAAATTAGAGCGGAAAATATCACAACTAGTCAGTGGTTAGAAATCGTGAAATTAATTTGAATCAAATTAACAAACAAAAATTGGGTTAAAGAAACATTAAATTCACTTAGGTTGAAGTCCGCCGTTGATATCCTGAAGGATACCGGAAATAAAAATTATTAGATTGGAGAAGATCCGGTCATTGGAGAAATCATTCCTTCACTAGGAAGTTCAACGCCACAATCAGCTTCTGGTTCAGTAACGCATACTCCGGCGCCCGCCTCATATTCACCCAAAAGCCAAGTTGTAAAAGGAATATTATACGAAAGAAAAGCTTGGGTTCCTTCATAATATGAGAGAAAAATTACAAATGACGGAAGTAGTGGCGTTATCTCAATCAACCAATTTTGACTGCAACTACAATAATAGGTAAATACGATAGCACCACCAAAAGGAACTCCCGAAGCCGCCTTTACTTGTTCAGGAGAAAAGGTTGATTTAATTGATCCGAAAAAATTAGCCAGCGCACCAAGTATTGGCCTAGGAATTTTCTTACTGATACTTCTATTCACCGTCTCAATAAATTTCTTTTGTAAATCGGTTGATGTTGCCGTGTCAATTATTATCCGATTTTTCATACGAGCAATTTTGTCGCTTGATATTCCTCTTTTTTGAGCGAGATTCTCTATTCCAGATAAAAATACATCAAGGTTTTTTTGATTTGGGTTTATCGGCGTGTTTAGTATTGGTGCCAATGTCTGGGTCAAAGAAATTCGAGCTGATGTTGACGTGGGTGTAGCAGAATTAACTGAATTGGTTATAATATTATTGGTCTTGATTGGTTGTATCTGTTGTGTGGTAGTAGTAACTAATAAATTTCCTTGTTGCTCATATATTTGTTTTAGCCACGAAACAACGGCGAGAGTAGATCTTCCAACAAATCCCGTACCAACAGACAAGCCATTCGGCTTTAATATTTCGTCTGGATATTTTTCTTGAAACCTAATAACCGCTTTTTTGGTTAACTCACCAAAATAGAGAGTCTCCATGCCAAGAGACCCTAGACCACTTTCTGCTACACGAGTCCGCGCATCACTATTTAGAATTTTCTGCAATTCTCGCACGTCTTGACCGTATGAACCAACCCCCATTGTACGAATAAATGTAAAATTGGACGCAAAAACGATCTTGTGACTAAATGGTACAAAAACAACAAAAAACAATACGGAAAAAATCAGAAAAAAGTGAGAAATCTTGTGCATGTGACAATTATAGCATTTTAGGCTTATTAACTGGCCTTTTACTGTCCACAGAACAAAGAATAAATGCTTGTTTTCTGATATAATTCCAGCATCATGGCGAGTTACTACCCGCATAAACAAACTGTTGTCATAACAATCGTGTGCGCGTTAGCCGTTATCGGTACGGCAATCTATATTGACTGGACAAAACCATCTGAAACAAGCCGACCAGTAGTGTCTGTTTCAACAACAAATAAAACTGACGACTCAAGCAACGCGAAATTAGTTTCTGATGATTGGAAAAAGCAGTTTTTAGTTTCTGGATCATCTACAACTTCGCTTTCACGATCAGTGTTGGTCCTAAAAGAACAAGACCTTGGTCCACTGACGCTCACCGATCAGTTTGGCAGAAACTTCTTTACCAGTTACATGCAATTAAAACAAAGTAACCTCACGACCAACGACAAAGCTGTTGGCGATGCAGTTGACTATACAATAGGGAATACTCTGGCGGTCGCGGCTCAACCAAAATTTTATTCTGCTTCTGACATATTTATATCTACCGATGTAAGCGCCGACTCAATTCGTTCCTACGGAAATTTTGTCGGTTCAGCTTTTATTAAATACTCACCACAAACAGACGCCGCTGAAGTCGCGTCAAACGCATTTAACGCTGGAAATATGGATTTACTCACACAAATTGATCCGATAATTTCTGGGTATCAAAAAACCATAAACGCATTGATATCAATTCCTACGCCGACATTAGTGGCTAAATACCACATTGATCTAATAAACGGATTAAGTTCAATAATGTATGTCGCTCAAGGATTGAGGGGTTCAGAAAAAGACCCGATGCAAGCAATGATCGCTCTTGGAACATACGACGTGGCACATACCATCCTTGAAAGTGCGCTTCTAAATATAAAAAATTATTTTGACTCTAATGACATTTCTTATTCAACAAATGAGGCGGGATCAGTATTATCAACCGTAGCAATCGTCACACAATAACATGATGGAAATCAACGAAATAACAAAAAAAATACTCGGTTTTACTCTTATATTAATGATTGTGATATCTACTTCATTCTCCGCGGTCCTTTTGTCTCCACACTCGGCACGAGCAGAAGGTGCCGATGTCCCGACTAACCAACAATTTGATTTAAAAGCCATAATGATGAAACTAAAGGCGTTTACGCTTGACCATTTAGCAGAAAACATCGCCAAACAAATTCTTCACCAAATAACCATAAGTATCATAAACTGGATAAACTCCGGATTTCAAGGTAGTCCGGCATTTCTGACAAATCCGGAAGGGTTTTTCTTGGATGCGGCAGACCAAGTTACTGGACAGTTTCTAGCACAAAACGGCGCACTTTCCGCGCTTTGTTCTCCATTCAAACTTGATATACGTCTGGCCTTGGCGCTTGATCAAACAATGTCAGCATCAAGACGATATACTTGTACGCTTGGTAAAATCGTAAATAATGTCCAAGGGACAATAGATGGATTTACCAATGGAGACTTTTCACAAGGTGGTTGGCCAGCATTTATTTCATTGACAACCGAACCACAAAATAATATCTATGGTTCATATCTACAAGCACATAGTGAACTTTTGAGTCTGATCGGCGCTAAAGAGGGTAAAATAAATCAAGATTTAAATCGTGGCGGTGGTTTCATGTCGTGGCAAAAGTGTGAGGAACTATCAACCGAAGAACAAAGCGCGGGATTTGGCGCGGGATTGAGCAATCCTTCTCTTGGACTTGCAAACACCTCAACCGCTGACAATGTATTAGCAATGACCAACAACAATAACTCAACGGCGCCGTATAGATCAGATAATGTTTCAATAAATCAAAAAACTGGAGTAGCAGAGCGTTGTACTACCCAAACTCCAGGATCTGTTATCGCGGGATCATTACAAAAAGCAGTTGACAGCCCGATAGTTGAAGCAGAACTTGCGGATGATATCAATGCTGTTTTGAACGCCCTTGTTTCACAAATGATCAGTCAGATGCTAAACGGTGGTTTGGCGGCATTGAGTGGTGGTGGGTCTGGTAGTGGTAGAACTTCTTACACCCAACAAATCATTAATGATATTGATAAACAGAACGCCAAAAATAATCAAAATAATTCAACTCAACTATCAAATACCTTTGATGGTGCGATAACATCATTAAATCAATACAAAACTGTGTACGACCAAGCGGTGGGGTTGATTTCTGGTAGTCGTTCACAATACATTACGGCCAGAACATGCTTCGCTGGAAAAATTGATAATTCTAGAGGTTGGTTCAGTGAAAATAGCGCGCAAAATTATATATCTAATATAGACAACACGGTAGCGGTATATGTCGATCCGTTGTTGACGCAACTTACAACGAAGCAGACCAGTACAACCCAACAAATTACAGATATACAAAATCTGAAGAACCAAGCATCAGCGTCAAGTACGCAATTACAAGGTTCCCAATTTAACGGTCTAAGAAATCAGTTGCCTCTATACGAATCGGGCGTAAAGGGAGCGGTTGATGCAAACACAATAGCTGTCACCGGAATGACTGACGCTCAAAAAGACCTAGTGAATGCTCAAACCCAAGCACAAAAATTCAACATCAACGCCGCAGCATACCAGCAAGCCTGCACTGCATATCCAAATGGAACAAACGCTCAAAATCTTATCTTAATTTTGAACAATCGTGGTCGCTAGTAAACATGAAAAGATACCTTAAACACATACCAATAGTCATCCTACTCGTCACCATTATGGTGGGACTTTCGGGGCATGTGGTGGAGGCTGGTTTGTTTGATTTAACAAGTGCCTTTGGTCTTAGTCTCACTGATTTTGTGCTAAGCATACTAGCAAACATCGCTTATTATGTTCTTACTATAGCAAGCTGGTTTCTCACGGTGGCGGGAACACTTCTTAATGCGTCAATTAACCTAACCCTCCACATAAAACAGTTATTGGAAGCGGTTCCGGCAGTTTATACTGCGTGGATGGTAGTCCGTGACATTTCAAGTATGTTTTTTATATTTGCTCTTCTATGGCTCGCCATTACAATGATCTTAAGTATTGAAAAACAAAAAATTGGCGACTTGGTAAAAAATATTATCATCGCTGGCATTCTTATAAATTTCAGTTTCTTTATAGTAGGAGCAATGATTGATTTCTCTAATGTTATATCTCTTCAATTTTATAGAGCAATTGTGCCTGGAAAAGAGTATGGAACAAACGTAAATTCATTAAGTAGTATAGCTTCACAAGCATTTAACGACGGGGGAATATCGGACGTCTTTATGCAAGCACTTAGACCACAAAGTTTTTACAAAAATACGGGTCAGTTAAAACAAAAAGATGTAGACATACAAATGATCATCGCCGGAGTTGGTGGAACCGTGGTTATGGTAATAGCGGCATTAAGTTTTCTAGCGACAGCACTTGCGTTTATTATCCGCACGGGAATGCTTATATTGTTGTTGGCGTTTTCTCCGTTGTGGATGGCGGGAATGGTAATACCACAAATCAAGAGGGATCTCTCTGATAAATGGTGGGGTCATTTGAAGGCAAACCTTATTTTCATGCCTGTGTATTTGCTTTTCACCTACATAGCAATGCGACTTCTGCTCGGCGATAATCCACCAGCCACCAGCATAGCAAATATTCTCACTGGAACTTCCAATGTAAAAAGTGATGGGGTTCTTGGGGCGAGTTATTTTGGAATGATTTTGAGTTATGTGCTTGCTATTATGTTTATAATGGCACCACTAATTGCTGCGCTTCAAGTCGGAGGAAAGGCCATGAGTTTTGGTAAACAATGGGGTGATAATTTTAGTGGGTGGGGAAAGAGGAGGTTGCAGGAGGTTGGCAGATTTGCTGGAAGAAACACTGTCGGCGCGGCGGCTGGTCGCATAAACGATAGTGCGTTTGCAAAAAAATTCTATGCAAGTAACCCAACCATTGGTCTGGCGGCATCAAAGGGACTATCAAAAGTTAGTGGAGCTGGTTTTGGAGACAAAAAAGGTAGTTATGACGCGGTGTTGAAACAAAAAAAGAAGGACCTGTTGGGACTACAAAAACATGTTGGAAAAGAATACCAAGCAACATTCAATGAACATCTCGCCAAACCATCAATATTAGCAAAAATGGTTGGCTCACGTGCGGGAAAACAAGTTGCAGCTGATACTCAAAAAAAGGCGGCAGCTGAAGTAAAAATGCAACAGAAGAAAACCGTGCAAGAAAATAAAAATAAAGCAGAGGCAGAGCTAAAAAGACTTGAGGAATCTATAGAAAAAGATTCCCGAGGAGTTGGCTTTGCACCAGGAAAACCTCCGACCGCTGCCGAATTAGAAAAACTAAAGGAACTAAAGGAACAGATAAGTAAGTATAATGTAGAACTGGGCGAAATTTATGATCTTGAGGAAGAAAATCGTAGTGAAAAAATTGCTGAAAAGGTTGCAGAAAAAAGTAAAAAAACCGATGGGGATGGGAGTAAAAAGAAAGATGATGATAAAGATAAACCAAAAACATCATGAAGCAATTTACTTCTGAAGAAATCCAGGGTCAATTTGAAAAACTGCCGACAGAACTGCAGAAGGTTGTAACATCGCCAGAAATTCACGACAAAATTGAGACAATTGGAAAAAGGCACAATTTATTGATCGACCAACTAGGTGAATTGGTTGATGAAATCGGTCTTATACTTCTTGGACTTGAAAAATCGTCTGACTTTGTAAATCATGCTTCATGGAAACTTAATATATCATCAAAAGTGGCAACACTTATCGCACAAGATGTAAATAGCGAGGTTTTTAATTCAATAAAGGATAGTTTAAAAAAATTGGAAGCGGAAATGCCACCACAAGATACAGAAACCCAAGCACGACAAGATATTTCCTCAATAGAACGCGCCGGTGGCTTCAGTATTGAGCCCGTTAAATCAGAACCAACCAGCGGTAACGGCGTAACGTCGGCCGACAAAAACAAAATCCTTGCTGGCATAGAGAACCCTGAACTAAACAAGGGTAATTTCTCCAAAAGCTTAATTAGTGGTACTGAAAACCACACTGAACCATTGGTTGATTACCTATTAAAAAATCCCGTTGGGCAAGGAGAAAAGAAGGTAGTCTCTGAAGTGGCTACTGAAAATCCAAACCAAATTCAAAACAAAGAAACTCCTAAAAATACTCCTACGAAACCAACAATTGATCCATATAGAGAAGCGTTGAAATAGAGGTTATTTCGGTTTTTGAGTAAAAAACGCTATAATATCAAGTAATGCGATTCCAAGTTCCCCAATTCATTGAGGTAGAAGACAAAATATTCGGACCGCTCACTTTGAAGCAGTTCATATATCTTGCTGGTGGAGGAGGACTTTCGTTTCTGATTTACACTTTACTAGGAAGTTTCATCTTGGCAGTCCTTCCAATTATGCTTGTTATGGGAATCTCCGCGGCTTTTGCTTTTTATAAAGTCAACAAAAAGCCATTCATTAATGTTGTGGAGTCTGCTTTCAAATATTACCTAGGTGGTAAACTATATATTTGGAAAAAAGAGGAGAATAAACCCAAAACCGAATCAAACGCGATAAAAGACGCTAAAAATTATGCCTCTATTATGGTCCCAAAAATATCTGACAGTAAATTGAAAGACTTGAGTTGGAGTCTGGACATAAAAGAGAGTGTTTACTCAAACAAAAACCAACGCTAATGGCAAATCCTCAAAAAACAACTCAAGATTTCATCCCTATCCAAGAAATTCGCGATGGTGTAATCATCTTGAAGAGTGGTGGGATGCGAGCTATTATTTTAGCATCATCATTAAACTTTGCCTTAAAATCACAAGATGAGCAGAGTTCAATCTTGATGCAATTTCAGAATTTTCTTAACTCTCTTGATTTCTCAATTCAAATATTCGTCCAATCAAAAAAGCTAGATATTAGGCCATATATTGCACTTTTGGAAGATCGCTATAAAGAACAAGTAACAGAACTCATGAAAATACAGGTCCGTGAATACATAGAATTCATCAGAACCTTTGTAGAAAGTACCAATATTATGTCCAAGAGTTTCTTTGTGGTCATACCTTATGATCCACCGATCATCACAACGAGCAAAAATCCATTGACTAAATTTTTCCCTGGAAAAAACGCCGGCGTAAGCGCTTCGGCTGTAGCTGACGCGCAATTTCAAGAATACCGAAGCCAGCTAGAACAGAGGGTCGCTGTGGTTGAGCAAGGATTGGTCAGGTGTGGTGTTCGCACCGCAGAACTTGGAACAGAGGAAGTGGTAGAATTGTTCTACAAACTGTTCAATCCTGGAGAAACAGAAAAGCCAATACAAATAACATAAAATGTCATTTTTAAACAAATTATTTGGAAATAAAAACGAGCAATCACCGATTGTTTCAATCTTACCTGAAGAAATATACCAGGCCGGGGTTTTGGAGTTGAGAGATGTTATTTCGCCGTCAGCTTTGAAAATTAGTCCAAAAGAATTGAACCTTGGTGAGAAAGTTGGCCGCACGATGTTTGTTATTTCATATCCTAGGTTTTTGGATGAAAGCTGGTTTGCTCCGATAATCAATCTGGATAAGATTTTTAATATTTCAATATTCATCCACCCTGTAGATACCGCCAAAATTCTCCGTCATTTCCAAAAGAAGGTCGCTGAAGTTCAAAGTCAGATATCCAGAAGGGAAGACAAGGGATTGGTTCGTGATCCCGCCCTTGATACCGCTTACCAAGATCTGGAACAACTGCGAGATCAGCTCATGCAAGCCCAAGAGCACTTGTTTGATGTTGGCGTTTATATCACTTTGTTTGCAGACACAGAAGGAGAATTGGACAAATTGGAGTCCGAAATAAAATCAATTCTTGAATCAAAACTTATTTATGTAAAACCAGCACTTTTCCAACAGGAACAAGGGTTCAAATCAGTCATTCCTATCGCAGATGACCAATTGGCAGTCCATTCTAAGTTAAATTCCTCACCCCTTTCATCTCTGTTTCCATTCGTCTCATTTGACCTTACTTCTGACAAGGGAATTTTGTATGGTATCAATAGACACAATTCTTCGTTGGTGCTTTTTGATCGTTTCTCGTTGGAAAACTACAATTCAGTTACTTTTGCCACAGCTGGTGCTGGAAAATCTTATAACACCAAATTGGAAATACTGCGTACTTTGATGTTTGAAACTGATGTTATTGTCATAGACCCAGAAAAGGAATATGAGTATATGGCCGAGGCCACGGGTGGAAAATATTTCAATATCTCACTCAATTCAGAACACCATATCAATCCTTTTGACTTACCAGTAACTCGTGAGGATGAGTCTTCGGCTGATGTTTTGCGCTCAAATATTATCAATTTGGTCGGACTATTTCGTATTATGTTGGGTGGTTTGACTCAAGAAGAAGATGCAATAATTGATCGCGCCATTAGTGAAACTTATGCGTTGAAGGATATTACCCCTGAAGCAGATTTTCGTACAGTAGAACCGCCACTTCTATCAGATTTTGAATTGGTGCTAGCTGGAATGGAAGGCGGAGATTCATTAGTTCAACGATTATCAAAATATACAAAAGGAACTTGGGCTGGATTTATAAATAGACCCTCAAATGTAGACATAAACAAAAAATTCGTGGTCTTTTCACTGCGTGATATGGAAGATGAACTGAAACCGGTCGCCATGTATATAGTTACACACTATATTTGGAATGCCATCCGCAAAAACCTCAAAAAACGCCTGTTGGTCATAGATGAGGCATGGTGGATGATGAAATCAGAAGACACCGCTTCATTCCTCTTTAGTCTTGCTAAGCGTGGTCGTAAATATTTTCTCGGATTATCCACGATCACTCAAGATGTTGACGACTTCTTGAATTCGCCTTATGGCATGCCAATAGTAAGTAATTCTTCTATTCAAGTGCTTTTGAAACAATCACCATCAGTTATTGATCATGTTCAAAAGACTTTTAATTTAACAGATGAGGAAAAATACCTGCTTTTAGAATCTGATGTCGGTGAAGGAATATTCTTTGTTGGTTTGAAACATGTGGCCATTAAAATCGTTGGTTCTTATACTGAAGATCAGATCATCACCACAAACCCAGCGCAAATCATGCAGATACAACAAGCAAAAAGAGACTTGGAACACGCGGAGAGTGGTAAATAGTATCATTCAACCACACGGGTACACATGTGGTGGTTCTGCTATAATTAGTTTATGGAGGAAGGCAAAAAACACAAGCTTGGAAACATCGCGACAATAATTCTTTTTATTGCCGCCTGTATTGCTGATGCTTTAAGTTTGATTCCTTTTGTTGGTGATCTTGTCGGTCCAATATTTTGGATACTTGCAAGTATATATTTCTGGAAGTCGGGAATGGGATTAATGAATCCTAGAAGACTTATTACGAGTGCTATTTCAACGGTTGCTGAGTTGATCCCTGTTGTCCAAGAATTTCCAACAATTATTGCTGGTATGATAATAATAATAGTTTTAACTAGAATAGAAGATAAGACTGGAATATCAGTGACTTCTGTGGCTGGTGGAGGTAAACCATATTTAAATAGTGGCGGGGTAAGATTACCTCCGCCCAAGGTACCGCTCAACCAAGGGAGTGTTCGCCCACCAAGTGGGGGATTGGTTGATTAGGTGAATATGCTAAAATAGTATTGATGAAATCTTCTCTTTTACTTTTCTGTATTTTTACATTTTTTCTTTTTACCTCCATAACTTCTGCTCAAGTCCCAATTTCCGTTGGTGGACTTGAGTTGACGGCTTCAAGCGACAATCCGGTCCCTGGTCAAACTGTGACTATAACAGCAAGAAGTTATATTGTTGATATAAATACTGCCAAAATTTCTTGGATAATTAATGGAAAAACTGAACAAAACGCAACAGGAGCTACTACTTTAAAGGTGGTGGCGCCTGATCTTGGTAAAAAATTAAATGTTGATGTCAGCGCAACGACTCCAGAAGGTAGGAATATTAAAGCATCTATCGTGGTTGGGTCTGGTTCAATTGACATAATCGTTGAAACTAGCGGTTACACGCATCCGTTTTTCAAAGGAAAAATTCCACCAGTATATCAAAACACAGTTAAGATTGTGGCGATTCCACATATAGCAAACTCAAGTGGTGTGGAATACGACCCTAAAAATTTGGTATACCAATGGAAAAAGAATGACCGTGTAATTGAGGACCAATCGGGATATGGTAAACAAGCTTTAATTTTAACGGGTGAGATAGTGCCTAGGCCTTATGATATCAGTGTGACTGCTTGGCCACGAGATATTGAAGCTAGGGCTCAGGGTTATATCAACATTGCTGTTGGAGGTCCTAGTATTAATTTTTATATTAATGATCCGCTTTATGGACCGCTTTTTAATAGAGTAATTGGTGATGTTATAAGAATTGGTTCGCAAAAAGAAACTGGGGTGCTAGCTGTTCCGTTTGGTTTTGATAAACCAGTAAATGGCATCGGTAATCTTACCTATTCGTGGCTAATAAATGGTCTACAGGACTCTGGATTATCAAAAAATGAGTCTTTGGTTCTCCGCGCGCCCGACAATTCTTCTGGATCTTCAAATATCCAGCTAGATATCCGAAATCCTGATAAAATATTGCAAGGTGAGAGTGGGGGATTTTCGGCTTCGTTTTCTGCTGATAAAAGTGTTTTAGATAATACCGGCAGTTCTGTGTTTTAAACAATAAATACAATATATGAAAAACATACTTACCAAATCAGCCACTATTTTAATACTCCTCACTTTATTTTTGGGAACATTCTGGTCATTTGAATATGTAAGTGCGACAGGAAATTCAGAACTAAAAACTTACACGCTTCTTTCGCCGTTACCATGTTTAAATGGAACAGATAGTGGTGCAAAATGCACGAATAATCAGGTTGAGAATGTTGATCTTGGAACATATATGAAATATCTTTTTAATTTGGCAATCGCCATTGCCTCGGTTATGGCAGTATTTATGATTGTTTGGGGTGGGTTCAAATATACTGCCACGGCATCGTTCCAAGAAAAAAGTGATGGTTTAAAGATATTTAAAAACGCAATTATTGGTTTAGTTTTAATACTTGGGTCTTTTTTGCTACTTAAAACAATAAATCCAAAACTGGTTGAGATTGATTTGGGTGGTTTAAAACCACTTACTGTAGAAAAATTTTCATGGAATAAATACTATAGTGAACAACTGGCGCAAATGGGGCAAATGGGTAAAGATGCAGTAGCACTAAACCAACAGAGAGGGGCGGAAAATACCACAAAGAAAAATGAGTTGAGTGATTTGGCATTTAAGAGATGGGAGATATGTCAAGGTGCAAATTTAAATAAGGACACAGATGCTGGAGTAAACGAACGCTGTGTATCTATGGGTGGACCAACAAAAGATGAATTAGATGCGATTGATTTACAGATGGCAAAACTCAATAACGAGATTCAAGACAATAACAACAAAATCGATACAACTAGAATTGAAGTGTCCTCTGCTTGGGGACTTGGACAAATTAACCAACCAGAAAAGAACTCCGGTGATATTGCTGGGTCGTTAAAGACTTTTGCAAATGGATATTCTACTGTCGTTAATTCAGGGACAAGCGATGCGACCACACTACAAACCTTAGCTATTGTAGCAGACAACACAAAATTGGCTATGATAGAAAAATATACAAAAAATCTACAAGAGGAGATAGATCAAGGTACCGCATGGTATCAGAGAAATTACAATCAACAAGAAATAGAGGGTTTTAAAAACCTTGTTACGCCATATTTACCAATAGACCCGACAAAAAAAGCATTGGCTCAAGCATATATAAATAGTATTCACGGAAAATAATCATGAAAAACAGTTCCTTAAAAATAACCTCCGCCTTTATCTTTATCCTTATAATCATTAGCTTATCCTACTGGTACTTTTTTGTGCGCGCCCCGTCAACTACCATAGAAACCTCAACAGACAGCCAACCGGGCGGCTTCACCCCATTTGGCAGGACACCAAGTAATAGTGGGGGTGGGGCTGGAAGTGATACAAACAACAATGGAGATGTTGCAACTTCAACAATACAGAACAATCAAATAAAAATACCAACATTGCGACTGTTGAGTGATACACCTGTTGGGGGATATGGGGCAAGTACGACAATGGTCGCTATAATTGATCCAGTTATTAGTTCTAGCCTTCCGAGCACCACAACAACCGCGACCACCACAAAACCAAAAACCCCAACAAAGCCTGTCCCGCCAAAAATGAAAAGTGTGACAATTATTCGTTGGGTTGATAGAGGAAGAGGTAATATCTACGAAGCGCGCGGGGACAACTTAGACATAATTACACTCTCAAATACTGTTGTGCCTAAAATATATGAAAGTGTTTGGAATAAAAATTTGACCGCATTTATCGCTTCAACATTTTCAGATGAAAACAGTTCTGTGGAAGGAATATACGCGGAATTAAGGGCTAGAATAATTCCAAAAGTCGCCACAAGTACCACAAACTCATCAAGTACAACCCAAGACAATTCAATTACAACCAATACGCCAACATCACTAACTCCGTTTGAATTAAAAGGTAAAAATTTACCGCAAAATCTTGTTGGTTATGCTGTTTCACCTAAAAAAGATAGGGTGTTCATGTTCACAAATGAAAGTGGGGTGGGTGTCGGTTATACCACGACTTTTGATGGAAAATCTATCACTCAAATATTCACAACGCCACTAACACAGGTAAGTGTAGATTGGCCGGAGGAAAATACTATCGCAATTACCACAAAAGGAAGTTCAGTTGAACGAGGTTATTTGTACTTTGTTGATCTAAAAACTGGTGTTTGGAGAAAAATTATTGGTCCACTTTATGGTTTGAGTACAAAAGTTAGTACAGACGCAAAATATGTATTTATTTCTGCAACGGGAAACGCAGAAAATGTTGTCGCTAGTGTATATAATGTAAAAGACAAAAAGGGAACCGATGCAATTATAAGAACATTGGCGGATAAGTGTATTTGGGGCAACTTCTACAAAGAAATAGTCTATTGCGCAGTACCATCACAACCAATAAAAGGAGCTTATCCGGATGATTGGTATAAAGGAACACTTTCAACTGTTGATAAAATCTGGCAAGTCAACGCAACCACAGGAGAAATTAAGTTGGTTTCGTCAATTGTAGACACTTCAGATCGTGTAATTGACGCATTTAACCTTGGTCTTGATGAAAAAGATGATTTTCTGATATTTATGAACAAAAATGACCTCTCTTTGTGGTCTTTGGATTTGGTTGCTAACAACTAACACTTAAAGTAACAAGAAACATGTGTAGTTCGGATACACGGATATTTTTCTGCTGAAAAATTCCTATGCTCGCGCCGTCGCGCTCCGCAACGTATCCGAACTACACATGTTTCTTGTTACTTTAAGTGTCTCTTTCTAATATAAAGCTCTTGCACTAATGTAAATAAAGTACTAACTGACCAATAAATAGCTATGATTGACGCCGCCTGAGGAAACGTTGCTGGAATAATCCAATATGTTGAGGCAAAAGCAAGTATGGGCAGTAAGTACATCATTTGTTTTGTCATGGAGCCAGATAGTTGTGAAGCAAAGTCGGCTGGGTTTGTTTGGGGTTGGTTGCTGGCGAGTTTTTGTTGGCGCATGGCTGGTGAAAAATGCATTTGCAAAAATTGAATTACTGCCGTCGCTAGTGAGAGAATAAAACTTTTTTGACTCAAATCAATAAGTCCAAGAAAATGAAAAGATGGGTTGTTGGGAACAGCTATAAAACTATAAAGTTGGGCGACATCAATGGTTGGAATAATTTTATAAAACACCGAAATAAGAGCGAAAAGGATGGGAAGTTGAATAAAAAGAAGTAAAACACCAGAAAATGGTTTGATTCTCTTCTCTTTGTAAAGCTCCATGATTTTCAGGGCCTGTGTTTGTTTATTGGACGCGTATTGGGCTTTAATTTTGTTTGCCTCCGGCTCAATTTCCTTCATGCGAACTTGGGTCAACAGTGACGCTTTTGATAGGGGAAATAGGATAAGTTTGACAATAATGGTAAAAATAACGACAGCAACACCAACATCAACCCATGGAATAATATCCATAATACCAACGAGGCCATTGTAGAGAGGGCGAAATATATATTCGTGATACATAAATTAAATCAAAAGTTGGGTGTCTTAAGGTCTAAGAGGAACTAGTAGAATCCATGTTACCCTAAAACACCAGCTTTTACAAAAAGGGTTTTTAGATCATTTAAAATATCTTTCTGACTGTGTTTGCAAAGATTAACTTTGGCGAAAACCACAATATAATTCCCGTTTGAGATTGATTCTTTTATCTGTCTTAGTGCTTCATACGTTTTTCGGCGTATTTTGTTTCTAAAAACAGTCAACTTGACGACTTTTTGCGGAGCAACGGAAGCAATCCTTGTTTCTTGTTGGTTTTTTAGAACACGAACCCAAAAAAGGGGGGAGTGAAAAATATTCCCTTTTTCCATAACTAAGTTAAACTGTTTTAGGGTAATTCTACTTGATTGAGGTAGCATATTATATACTAATGCGCCTTCGTCCTTTGGCACGGCGACGGGCCACGGCCTTGCGTCCTGGGGTTGTCTTCATGCGCACCCGAAATCCGTGGGTTTTTGCACGCTTTCTTTTTTTTGGTTTGTATGTAAATGACATGACACAAACAATAGCTTAAATATTTTAATAAATCAAGTTTTAGAGTTTGGTGAATATATATTTTATACAAATTATGTTGCCCCATCGTCTAGGTTTTGTTGGGGACATAACGCAATTTGTATAAAATATATATTCACCAAACTCTTTATCACTTTATTTACTATCCACAACTTATCAACATATTTTTTTGTTCTCCACAAGTTTGCAAAATTATAAACAGGTATATACTTATAGCTACCAAATCCTATGAATGACTACAGTAAAATGTGGCAAACCGCCCTAATAGAGATAGAAACGGCCGTATCGCAAGCAAACTTTTCAACTTGGTTCAAAGACATTCGTATTCTCCGTGAAGACGATGGTGTCATATATCTTGGAGTACCAAATTCATTCACCCATGAGTGGCTTCAAAAGAAGTTTCATAACTCAATTCTTCGTATTTTGAGACAGATGAATGAGGGGGTTAGGGCGCTTGAATATGTAATACTAAAAGACAGCGTTGAGGATGTGGTGGGTATGAGGAGAAGCCAAATTCAGGCTCCAACAATTACCATGCCACTTCAAGATTTTTATATAAATAAAGACGACAACCTAAATCCGAGATATACTTTTGAAAACTTGGTTGTCGGACCATTCAACGAGCTTGCTAACGCCGCGTCACAAATGGTGGTGAAGAGTCCTGGACAAGCATACAACCCGCTTTTCATTTATGGACAAACTGGTCGTGGAAAAACACACATTATTCAGGCGGTAGGAAATCAAATAAAAAAGCTTCATCCAAACAAAAAAGTTTTCTATTTAACATCGGAGAGGTTTGGATCGGAATTGTTTTCTGCCATCCAAGAGGGTAAGGTTCAATTATTTAAAGACAAATATAGAAAATATGATGTAATCATAATGGATGATGTCCAGTTTTTTGCTAGTAAAGAAAAGTTCCAGGAAGAATTGTTCCATTTTTTTAACACTTTTTACGACACATCTAGACAGTTGGTGTTTTCTGGGGATAAACACCCAAACGCAATCCCTGGCCTAGAAGACCGTCTAAAGGGGAGGTTTGGTATGGGGATGATTGTTGATATACCAGAGCCAGACCAAGAATCACGCGCAATGATAGTAAGAAGCAAGTGTGGAACACATAACATCACCCTCTCCAGCGAGGTTGTTGAACATATTGCCTCATCAATAGAAGATAATATCCGTGAAATAGAGGGTATAGTTAATGTCGTTGCTTGCCAAACCCAACTGAAAAACAGGGAGCTAAGCTTAAATGAAGTGAGGGGCATCCTAAAAAACAATGTAAAACCGAAGAAAATGATTTCTGTTAAAGATGTTGTTAGAATTGTTTCTGAATTCTATAGTGTTAGCGAGGATAGTATATACAACAAAACTCGCAAAAAAGAGGTTGTGAGGCCCAGACAGGTGGTAATGTATATTCTTCGTGAGGATTTTAGTATTTCTTTTCCGTCTATTGGTGAGAAACTGGGCGGCAGAGACCACACGACCGTGATCCATTCTTATGAGAAGGTTCGTGAGGAGATAAAAACCGATCAGTTGTTATTACAAGAGATAACTCAAGTTAGAACGATGCTGTAATTGTGTTAATAAACTTGTGGAAATGTTGTGGGTGGTGGTAGTTTGGGTTGTTAATAAATAGGTAAGTAATCCCTATTTAAAATACGCTTATTAAAATAGGAAAAATGTTGGTGATGTTGTTAATAATAAAAAACCATTCAAACAACGCACAGAGCCACACAAAAAGATGTCAACATATCCACAACTATAATAACAATGATTTTATTTTATAAATAAAAAAATATTATGAAACTTGAAATTAGTTATAAAAAAATAAAAAACACGATTAGTCTTATTGATAAAGTTGCCAGTAAACACCAAACTTTACCAGTTCTTTCTTGTATTTTGATTGAGGTAAGTAAAAATACCGCGGTTTTTAAGGCAACCAACCTTGATGTTGGAGTAGAGGTGTCTGTGCCACTAAAATCAACAACGGAGGGCGTGATCGCGATTCCAGCTCACACTATTTCTTCATTTTTATCACAAATAACCAACCCAAACCAAACAATAACTATTGAGGTTATTTCAGGAAACGCCCACATTAAAACAGATAAATCTAGGGGTGTTATAAAAACGCTGGCACCAGAAGATTTTCCAAGCATTCCAAAAGTTCAAGGTGGTCAAGAATATAGTTTTTCACCAAAAGATTTTATTGATGGACTTAACTCGGTTTCTTATAGTGCTTCAGTTTCTAGCGTAAAGCCAGAACTTTCAAGTGTTTATGTTTACAAAGATAACAACTATTTGACTTTTGTCGCCACAGACTCATTTAGGTTGGCGGAAAAAAAGGTAAAAACATCAAACACTACCAAAATTAACGATATTTTAATTCCATTTAAAAATACACAAGATATTATAAGGATTTTGAGCAGTTTTGAGTCAACCGTGGAAGTGAAAGTAAGTAAGAACCTGATTTCTTTTGAAAATAACGGAACCTACATCGTATCTAGAATTATTGACGGCGTCTTCCCTGATTATCGTCAAATTATTCCAAAGTCATTCACAACAGAAGCAGTGGCGTTGAAACAAGATGTTTTAGACTCGCTAAAAATTTCAAACATTTTTTCTGACAAGTTCAACCAAGTTCATCTAACAATTGATCCAAAAGCCAAAATTTTTGACATACATACAAAAAATAATGATGTCGGGGAAAATCAAACATCAGTAGACTCCGCAATAACCGGCGACCGCACAGAGATAAACTTCAACTACAAATATCTTTCAGATGGTTTTCAGTCAATAGATTCAGATAGTGTATCATTTCAATTTGGTGGTCTAAATAAACCAGTTGTGATTCGTCCAGTGTCTGGGGACCAAACATTTTTGTATTTAGTTATGCCGATGAATAGGTAGAAAATAATGTTAAAAATTTCAGAGTTTTTTAAGAAAATACAAAAAAGACAAACGAAAGAAATTTTTGTTAGATCAACACTTCAGGTTGCCATAAAAAACCACACAAACATTGATTTACCAGTAGAATCAATTGCATTTAAGGAATATTCCGCGGTTTTAAATAGTATAAATCAATCCCAAAAATCTCAAATTTTTATCAAAAAACAACAAATAATTAAAGAGTTTAATTTAACTCAAGATATCAAGAAAATTAATGACATCAGATAGGGACGCACACCTGCTTATTTAATTGAGAATGTTGTCGTTGCTAATGCTCGGTTGAACACACTATCATACATAGTGACCGACAAGGTGTTGTTTTCGGACAGACCACCAACATCCGAAGGGAAGAATGAAATATTTAAGGGATCTTTTTCTGAAGTCATAACATACTTTCCGTTCAAATATACCTCCGTTTTTTGTGGTGGATAGGCGCCAATAGACCTAAGTTTGATTGATAACGATCCACCCGAATCAATACTCGACCCTTGTTGTGGTGAGAGGAACGAAACAGACGGTAATTTACCCGGAACGTGGACGTCATCTATTGCTGTTGGTATAGATGTACTAGTTACCTCACTAAAATCTAGATGACTTTGTTTGTAGGTATCAAACCACTTTCTTACCCCATATTCCCAATATGCATACTGCGAATCGTTTTGTGGGTTTACCGAAACTGGTCCACGTGGATCGTCCTTATTTATCCAATTAAGAATTGTGTGGACGCTATTGAAAACAACCTCTTTTTTGGTTTCCGGCGGGGTATATTCGGTCGCGACTTTTCCTGAAATACTATCTTTCCAATAAGATGCTCCACCTTGCCACACCCCACGCAAAACCGGTTTATTATCAGATAGTGGTGGTGGGGGTGACTGGAAGTCTTCTGGAGGAAAATTTTGTGCGACTTGTGACATGAATGCGCCCCACAACGGCGTGATTATTAAACCAGCAACATTGTGTTGCATTGGATGGTTATCATTGTTTCCGGCCCAAGCACCAACAACAAGATTTGGCGTGTATCCAACCGTCCAAACATCACGGTAGTCATTTGTGGTACCAGTTTTGATGGCAACTTTTCTGCCGACACTTTCACCGATTGGTTTTAAACTTTCCATTCTAATACTTGTGTCTGATAGGACGTCAGATATTTGTCTAGATATTTCTGGAGCGATAACTTGAGTGGGAATTGTTGTTGCGCTGACACTCTCAAGAATCACGCCCTTACTATCCTCAACCCCCAAAATTGAACGATAAGGGTTGCGCAACCCATCGTTGGCGAATACACCATAAGCACTGGTTAAATCTAACAAAGACACCTCACCACCACCAAGGACAAGGGTTAGTCCGTATCTATTTGGGTCAGTTAAACCGGTAATGCCCATATCTTCAGCTGTTTGTATTGAATCTGGAATTCCAGCTAAATATAAAGCTTTTACTGCCGGTATGTTTCTAGATTGTGATAGGGCCTTACGGATTGTTAGTGGGCCCATAAAAACATCATCAAATTCATCTGGCGAATAGCACACCTTTACTGGGTCATCTGATGGGTTTTTGGGCTTACCTTCAACTGTACATTGTGTTGAAAATTCTGTTTCCGTGTCAAATAATATTGTTTCTGGCGTATAACCTTCTTTAAATGCCGTCGCATAGACGAAAGGTTTAAAAGTTGATCCTGGTTGTCTTTTTGCAAGCGCAATATTGAAGTTGCCATCAATACTTGGGTCAAAATAATCTTTAGACCCAATCATTGTTAGAATATCTCCAGTTTTTGGATCTATCGCAACCATTGCCGTGTTACTGGCGTTAAAATTTGATTGTAATGAAGGCGAGAACTTATCAATGACCTCCTCGGCCTTTTGTTGCATACCAAAATCTAGTGTTGTTATGACCCTAAGGCCGTCGTTATTGATCACATCCTCGCCATATTTTTGGGTTATATAATCTTTTACAAACATTACAAAATGAGGCGCGCGGATGTTTGAATCATTTTTTGATAAAAACTGCACCTTTTCCGCTATTGCGGAGTCATATTCATTTTTTGTTATAACACCGAGATCTTTCATTCTTTGCAACACAAGTTTATGGCGGGCATCGAGCGCGTCTCTATGTGTTCCATATGGTGAATAATATGTTGGTGCTTGAGGTATGGCCGCCAAATACGCCGCCTGCGCCAGCGTGACATCTTTTGATGACTTACCAAAAAAAATACGACTCGCTTCTTCCACACCAAAAATGGTTCCACCATATGAAGTATCATTGAGATAGGTTTCCAATATTTGGTCCTTACTCATTATTTTTGTGAGCTTTATCGCGATTACCCACTCTTTGATTTTGCGAGTAATTGTTTTGTCTGTTGTGAGTAGAGAATTTTTTACCACTTGTTGGGTTATTGTAGACGCACCCTGTCTATATCCACCCGTGGCCAGGTTTGCAAAAATTGCTCGAATAATTGAAGTTGGCTCAATACCACCGTTAGTATAAAAATTTGAGTCTTCAATAGCGATTGAGGCTTTGGGAATAAAAGGAGATATGCTTGAAAGCGGAACAGCTGTTCTTTTCGCGTCCTTTCCAGTGTCATAAAGTAAAATTTCTCCCGTCCGGTCGTATATTTTTGTTGATTCAGCGACTTTTCTGGTTTGGAAAGAGTTGAGATCTGGCATCTCTAGTGTCGCAACCCACAATGAACTAAAGCCAACAACAACCAACCCCGCCGATATTATAAGCAAGATTAAAGAACGAATACGGCGCGGCCTCTTTTTTTTATGGTGGGGCATGAAGATAATAGTAGCAAAAAAAAGGCTTTAATGCCCTATATTTTTATTATTCTTCCCACCTATCCCCAAATGGATTAAGTTCCTCACGGTCTAGACTGATTTCTTCTAGATTTTCATCTTCTTCTATCGCCCCAATCAGCGGATCTTCTTCGGGCTTTTCTTCTAATGTTATAACTGGATCTAAATCATCAACAGGTGGTGATTTTTTTATTAGTGTTGGAATTACACCAACCTCACCGTCAGTCTTGTTATTATTTAGGCGCGCAGAAACTAAATTTTTCTTATTTTTTGGGCGTGGATTTTTTGTCGCAGTTGTCATACACAATGTTTTAACAAAGATAACTTATTTTGGCAACAAATAGGGGCTGTGGATAATTCCATAACTATTCCCATCACAAACGACACTTCTTTGAAACATTTCGGAACGTATCCCCGCACGACACAATGCTTCTTTGAAGCGACGCCTGTTGTCTAAAATCAATGGCTAAAGAATGACGAATATCTGTTTAGACCTCCGGCAATGCTTCAAAGAAGCATTGTGTCGTGCGGGGATACGTGTTAACATTTCCACAGGACCAAAAAACTACCTTATATAAGCACCATGGGTCAAGGCTACCGCGATCGCGTCATACTCATCATCTTTTGATATTTTTTTTGGAATATCAACTAATATTTTAACCATTTTTATTATTCTGATTTTATCGCTATTTCCATCGCCAGTTATGGCGGTTTTAATTTGCATCGGGCTGTATTCAAATACCGGAAGTTTTGATTTAATAGCCTCATAAATGATAATTCCTCTAGCTTCCGATACACGCATGGCAGTTTTTTGGTTTTTTGTCATAAAAAGCGTTTCTATTGCCAGGGCGCCTGGTTTGTATTTTTCTATTACCTTTGAAATTTCCAATCCAACTTTTTCAAATCGCTTGTAAATATTTTCTTTCGCGGAAGTTTGTAAACACCCAGAATAAAGCAGTTTTTCTTTGCCTTTTTCTAGCTTTTCTATTACAGCGACTCCAAGCCGATCGTAGCCCGGGTCAATGCCGAGAATTTTCATATATTAATTATTCCGCATTAGTAAAAACCTCTTGCACCTCATCGTTTTCCTCCAACTCACTAACTAATTTAGACAGCAATTCTATATCAAGATCCTCAAGTGGCACGGTGGTTATTGCGTTCCATGTGGCGTGGTCTTTTTTGAAGGCCCACGACGCACTGCCCGGGGAGGCGAGTTCAAAACCATGAAGAGAAAGAATATGTTTAATTTCTTGAGCTGCCTTGTTTCTATTATCAGTAAGTGCCTCAATTAAAATTGCGACCCCACCAGGACCGTATGTTTCATAAATAATAGACTCCATAGCCGCCGAATTATCTGTGGTGGCTTTTTTAATAGCGCGATCAATTGTGTCATTTGGCATGTTTTCACTTCTAGCTTTTTCTATCGCCGCCGCCAATCCTGGTGAAGCCAGATTACCTTTTGCCTTTTTTGCTTCAACAGTAATTAAGCGAACATATTTACCAAATGATTTACTCTTTTGAGCGTCATTTTTAGCTTTAATATGTTTTATTTTTGAATATTTGTTATGGCCAGACATCGGATTGTTTATTTTCTGTCTAAGGTAGACTTCGACAGACCTTCACCTAAATGAGAATAAGCTTTGTTTGTAGCAATTCTTCCTCGGGAAGTTCTTTCCAATAATCCCAACTGAATTAAATATGGTTCATAGACCTCTTCAATTGTTGCTTGTTCTTCAGATAACGCCGCCGCAATAGTATTCAATCCAGTTGGGCCACCACCAAATTTGGTTATTAACACTTTTAAAATTTCTCTATCAGCACCAGTTAGCCCCAAAATATCAACACCAAGCATTGCCAAGGCCTTTTCAACAACTTCTTTGGTTAGTGTTGTTTTATTGATTTGCGCGTAATCACGACAACGCTTTAAGTGATAATTGGCCGTACGCGGAGTAAATCGTGAACGGATTGCGATTTCATACACTGCGTCAGGATGAATTTCTATATCCAAAATCTTCGCCGACCGCTTGATAATCTCAGCGATTTCTTTATCAGAATAAAACTCAAGCTTAAATACACCCCCAGAGAAGCGCGATCTCAATGGAGAGGAAATCATAGCTATTCTGGTTGTGGCCGCGATCAGTGTGAATGGGGGAAGGTCTAATTGTATAGTTCTTGCGGAAGGACCTTTTCCTATAATAATATCCAAGGTCCCTGATTCCATTGCTGGATACAAAACTTCCTCAATTGCTTTGTTTAATCTATGAATTTCATCAATAAATAGAATGTCGCCAGCCGACAGATTTGTAACAACTGAAGCAAGGTCGCCAACTTTTAGAATGGCCGGTCCGGAAGTTACCTTCATCTGTGCCCCAGTTTCTTTCGCTATGAGGTGAGCAAGGGTTGTTTTACCAAGTCCTGGTGGTCCATAGAAAAGAATGTGTTCTGGTGGATGTTTGCGCTCTTGGGCGGCAGTTAGGAGGATATGCAGGTTATCTTTGATGTTTTTTTGGCCAATATACTCATCCCAGCGAACAGGACGGAGAGTCTGGTCAAGAAAACCAACTTCCTTTTCGTCAACTGATGGTTGTTTAGACGGTATTGACATTTTTATAAGGTTATGCTAGGATTCAATTGAACCTAATAAGTGTAGTATAGTGTACCAACACAATAACATGAATGCGAATTGAATAATTCGTATTTTTAGTTATTCAAGCTCGCGAACCTCTAAGCAATGGCCTTCCCAGGTTTGGGTATAGTGCTAAGGACATTTTGGTTGCAATACTTCGGTCTTGCGTACTGAAATTATCCTCGGGACTCTACCTCGCTTGATGCATCACGCAACAAGATATTGCTTAGAGATTCTCGCGCTTGAAAATTAGTAAAATTATTCAAGCTTTCTTCTACTGGACATCCTAGCGCTATCCCCAGAAAAAAAGCAATTGACAACGTGTGACAAAATAGTTTTTAGTATATAAAGTCCCAACCCTCCCTTTATTTGCGTCCAAGCGTTGATTTTCTAAGGCCCTCCTGAAAAGATTTTTGGACGGCGCCCAATTCATTTTGTTTTTGGAGCTTTTCTAATTGTAATTTTGCAAGCTTTGATTTTAATATTGGAAGGTCCCTCTCATCATCAAAAAGCTTATGCTTATCAACCTCAATCTTTTTTTGTAATGTCGGCAACTCTTGTTTGAGTTGCATCTTTTCTTGTTCCTTGGCTCTGATTTGTTCTTCTAAAACACGAAGTTCACCCAACTCCTTTTGGATTTCTTGTTGTATGTGTTGGATTGACTGGCTAAGGTTTTGGGGATTTTGCATGATAATATTTAAATATATTTATGGTTATATCAATAATTTATTTATCTAATCACTAATCGTAATAACTCTCTCCAACTCTTCAACCGAAGTGATCCCTTTCAAAACTTTCAAGACCCCATCTTGTTTCATGGTCAAAATACCTTGACCCTTGGCGGCCGCCCATATTTCACGCTCACTTGGGTTAATTTCCACGGCGTTTTCAATTTTTTCATCAGACAAAATTGCCTCGTAAATTCCGATGCGACCCTTGAAGCCAGTTTTGTTGCATTTCTCACAACCAACAGCCGTCCACATTTTTGTTCGTTCTGTTGGAACCAGTGACTTGTCTTCAATTCCAGCAACAGTATCCTCAATTTCTTTTCGGTAGTTTTCCTCAACCACGACTTCTTTCTTACAAAACTCGCAAAGCTTGCGGACTAACCTTTGCGCCATAGCGACGCGGATGGCCGAAGTTAAAACTTTTTGATTAACTCCCAAATCAATCAAACGGGGATATGTTCCAGCCGCGTCATTGGTGTGTAGAGTAGAGAACACTAAGTGACCAGTTAAGGCGGAATTGATGGCGATATCAGCCGTCTCGTTGTCACGAATTTCACCAATCATAATGATATCAGGATCTTGTCGCACCGCCGCACGCAAACCCTCAACGAAAGTATAACCCTTATCGTTGACTTGTGTCTGGACTATTCCAGGCAGATGATATTCAATTGGATCCTCAATTGTCACAATCTTCACTTTTGGGTTGTGAATTTTTTTCAAAAAAGAATAGAGAGTCGTGGTTTTTCCAGAACCAGTAGGACCAGTCGTCAGGACCATTCCGTCTGGACGATCTATTTCCTTGAGAAGAATTTTAAGTAATTTCTCATGAATTCCAAGAGATTCCAACGGCACATCAATTGATTTTGGATTGAGAAGACGCAAGACTACTGATTCGTTGTAGGCCCCAGGCAAAATAGAGGCACGCACTTCAATGTCTCCAATAGGAAGGCGGATGCTGAAGCGACCATCCTGTGAGTCTTTTTTGATATTTAATTTCATTCCCGAAATGAGCTTGACTCGGGATAGAATCAGACCATAAGTTTCGTTGTCAAAGTGAGTAACTTCCTGAAGCACGCCGTCCAAACGATAACGAAGCTGGACATAACTTTCTTCTGGTTCAAGATGAATATCTGAAGCGTCAACCGCCAACGCTCCGGCCACAATCGTTTCTAGAATTCTAGATACACGGTAACTTTTCTTGGCTTTAGTTGTGTTTTCCAAAATAGAGACAATAGTTGGAAGACTTTTTGCCTGCTCAATTATTGCTTGGATTTCTTCACTAGAAATTTCTAAAGATCCTGCTTTACTTTCATATGCAAATGAAAGATCTTTGTACATTTTCCAAGCCTTTTCAAGTCCTTGCGTTGAAGTGATATGGATTTCCGGTTGGTATCCTTTTGTTTTTAGATCTTCCAAAACGCCATTTATTTTTTCATCTTGTGGATTTCGTGAAGCGACTTTTACTTTTTTATTTATCAAAGCATAAGCCGCGACTTGAGTAGACCTGGCGGTATCCTCTGGAATTAATCTAAGGGCGTCGGTATTTATTGGGGTGATCAAAAGGTTTACATATTCCAGATTATATTTACCAGAAAGTAGTTGGACAAGGTCCTCCTCTTCTTTATGGAGAAGTTCGTTAAGTTTTCGGTTTTGTTTATCTTCGTCAAATTGAATCATATTTGGTTATTATTATACCCCAAATGTTCAAATTTGAGGCCTTTTATAGCTATTGACTTTATGGTACTGATTGTGGTACAATGGTACAAGAATGTTTAGGAATGAATCCTGAACAAAAAAGAAAGGTTTTGCACATGAAAAATGCATTTTTCGGTTTCAGTGTCGTTTTGGTTTTGGTCATGATTACGATTGCGTCAGCCACTCCAGCTTCAGCGGGAGATGGTTCGGGGATCACAATTAGGACCAAGAGTGGGGATGTCATTCCCGCTTCTGATCCGTCTCTGGTTCGTTCCGGATCTGATCAGGTTCAAACAACCCAGATCAAGATTGCCCCAAGCAGTGTGAATTCGGGGCCCGAGTCGGGCACGATCCGCGACCCGAACAGTAATTGGCAACAATCACAGACCCAACCAGTGTCGCAACCATCAGTAATTGTTGTGACGCAACAAGTGGTGAAAGTGGTCTTCGTGGAAAAGAAGAAGCGTGGCTTTTTCAAACGAATGATTGGATGGGGTGGCGCCTCTGCCTACGCTTCAATTGAGGTCAATTCATATGACGGAGGATACTATCCGACATATTGGGATTACAATTATTCGGCCGGTGAACGGTACAACTACCGTAATACCCAAATGCTGTATGGTGGTGGCCACAGATATAGTGGTGGAGAGTATGATGGCGGACGTGGTGGTCATGGCTCGCGACTCATTCAGAACCATGTTCCGCCAGGTGGGCTGTATCCCTACCAACAAGGCCCACTCGTTGGCCACAGACGCTGATGGACCGGACCAATTCACGATCGCAACCTCCTTGAGGGGTTGCGGTCTTTTTAATCTGGTTAGTGGCTAGGGTAGGCCTTGTCATGGAATGTTATGTTATATTGTTCAGATGAAAGAATACCCTTCTCATTCTCTGGAAGAAACAGAAAAGATTGCTAAAAATTGGCTTGGTGATCTTGTGCGAGACGCACAGGGTAGATTCGCGCGTGATGAAGCCATGGTTGTTGGACTTTCTGGACATCTCGGTTCAGGTAAAACCACTTTTACGCAAATAATTGGAAAATTACTCGGAATCACTGAAATAATAACCAGTCCAACTTTTGTAATCATGAAGATTTATGAAATTGGGAAAAATGATCAATGTTCAACAACCAATGTTCAATTACCAGATACTAATAGAAAGTCAGAACAAAAATTGTCAGAACAAGCTAAAGTTATACCCTGGAAACGACTGATACACATTGATGCTTACCGATTGGAGAGCGGAAAAGAATTGGATGCGCTGAATTTTGAGAAGTTGGTTTCAGATTCTGACAATTTAATTTTGATTGAGTGGCCGGAAAATGTTAAAAGTGTTTTGTTACCAGAAAATTTACATCAAGACATAAGTTTTAGTATTTTAGATACAAGTTCAAGTGAAAAAACCGATCGAGTGATTGGTTTTAATCAATTAAACCCTGAAATATAACTTAGCCCGTTTTCTATTTTAGTTGTGAATAACTTCTTATAAATAATGTACAATGATTATATGGCGGTAAAGAAAAAACAAGAAAATACTACACCAAAGAGACTTATTCTTTTGGATTCACACGCTATTCTCCATCGCGCTTACCACGCCTTACCGGATTTTTCTACCGCCAAAGGTGAACCAACCGGAGCTTTGTATGGTCTTTCTTCAATGTTAATTAAGATTATTGAGGACTTAAAACCTGACTATGTGGTTGCTTGCTATGATGTCAAAGGTCCAACCCATCGCCACAAAGCTTACAAAGAATATAAAGCTCAAAGAAAAGAAATTGAAGACGATCTGATCAAACAATTGATAAGGTCTAGAGATATTTTTCATGCTTTGAATATCCCAATATATGACAAGGAAGGATTTGAGGCGGATGACATGTTGGGGACGATAGTGGAACAGATAAAGGGAAAAATACAAAATTCTAAACCCGAAATCCTAGACAAACTAAAAACCAAAAAACCAAAACCAAAAAAAGATACGGAAATAATCATCGCTTCGGGAGATATGGACACATTACAACTGGTCCAAGGCGACGAAGTTAAGGTCTATACCTTTAAAAAGGGAATCAAAGACACAATTATCTATAATGAAAAAGCAGTTTACGATCGTTTTGGTTTTGGACCAGAGCTTATGGCTGATTATAAGGGATTGCGTGGCGATCCGTCTGACAATATTGTCGGCATAAAAGGCGTCGGTGAAAAAACCGCCACGACTTTGATCACAAACTTTGGATCCATTGAAAAAATATATGAAGAATTGGAGGCGGGGAATGAAGAAAAGTTCAAAAAAACTGGGATCACCCCCAGAATTATCCAATTATTAAAAGATAACAAAGAAGAAGCGGAATTCAGTAAAATGTTGGCGACAATACGCAGAGACGCGCCGATAACATTCGTCTTACCGGAGAAAACTTTCAGGGAAAATCTAGATATTAAAAAAATTTCCCAACTTTGGAGTGAATTGGAATTTAGAACTTTAGTTCAGAGGTTGCAGAAAGTGGTTGGAAATAATATACCCATGTCCAATAGCGAAAGGAACAATGATACTGAACTCTCTTCGCAGATGTCGCGAAATCAACTATTAAGTTTACCGAGTCAGGCGATGTTGAGAAAAGACGACCTTGCGGATGAATCTCAAAAAACCGCTCTTGCATTATGGCTTGTAAATTCAAATTTAACTAATCCAACACTGGAAGATATCCTCAATTTCGCCAATACAGATAAATTTGAAGAAGCAAAAAGAGTAATATTTACTGAACTTGATAAAAGAGGACTCAGAAAAGTCTATGAAGACATTGAGTTGCCGCTTATTCCAATAATAGAAAAAATGGAAAAACATGGAATTAAAATTGATAAGGAATTACTCTCAAAACTATCAAAGACATACCATACTGAATTAACTCGTTTGGAAAAGGAAATCTGGAAACATGCCGGCGTAGAATTTAATATAAATTCACCAAAGCAACTTGGTGAAATTCTTTTTGATAAAATGAATCTTACGGTCAAGAATATGAAGAAAACCGCTGGTGGCGCACGCTCAACTAGGGAATCAGAGCTGGAAAAACTGCGTGACTTGCACCCGATAGTTCCGATGATATTTGAATATCGGGAATTGGCAAAATTACTTTCAACTTATATTGACGCGATTCCACCACTTCTTGATATCAATGATCGATTACATTCAAATTTGATTTCTTCTGGTTCAACAACCGGACGAATGGCTTCACAAAACCCAAATCTACAAAACATTCCAATAAAAACCGAACTTGGCCGTGCTATTCGTGGAGCATTTATTGCCGATAAAGGATTCAGATTATGTAGTTTTGATTATTCCCAAGTGGAACTCCGGATCGCCGCGTTCATATCTGGTGATAAAAAAATGATTGAAATTTTCCAAAAAGGCGAAGATGTTCATTCTTCTGTGGCGTCTTTTGTGTTTAAAGTACCAATAGATAAAGTTACTGCCGAAATGCGCCGCAACGCCAAAGCTATTAATTTCGGAATTATTTATGGCATGGGAGTCAATGCGTTACAACAAAGTATCGGAACCAATCGAGCCGAAGCGCAGAAGTTTTATAACGATTATTTTTCTACATTTTCCACTTTGGCGCAATATTTAAATTCAGTGAAGGTAGAAACGACCCGTCGGGGGTTTACAGAGACATTCTTTGGGCGTCGCCGTTATTTTGAAGGAATTAAATCAAAGATTCCATACATTCGCGCTTCAGCTGAACGAATGGCTATAAATTCTCCGATTCAAGGCACTGGAGCTGATATTATCAAGCTCGCAATGGTTCGTATTGACGAGTACATCAGTCGCGAGAAATTAGAGGACGATGTTTTCCCACTGCTTCAAGTTCATGATGAGTTGGTCTATGAAATAAGAGAAGATAAAACTGAAAAAGTTGCTGTTGAGATTACAAAAATTATGGAATCAGTCATGAGCACAAAAGATACTAAAGGAGTGATTATGAAGGCCTTGGCGTCTATTGGTAACAATTGGGGGGAGTTGAAATGATATACTTCTATTATGTTATATGTTTTTCATGGATCAGATATAAAAAGAGGAGTGGAGAAGGCGCATTCTCTGATTAATTCACTGCGCGCCAAAAAACCGGACGCGGCCCTTGAAAGCATTTCAGCAGATAATTGGAATTTTTCTGTTTTAGAAGGTCATTTTGGTGGTCAAGGACTTTTTTCAAATAGATATATAGTTTTTCTTGATAGAATTACCGAAAATAGTGAAGCTAAAGAGAAAATTATTGATTTTATTCCAACAATGGCGGAGTCAGCAAATATTTTTATTGTTCTTGAAGGAAGACTCAACACAGAATTGAAAAAAGCTTTTGGTAAGAGTTCGGAAAAAATGGTTGAGTGTAATTTACCGGTCGCATCCATTAAACAACTATTTGGAAGTACTTCATCAAAAGAAGATTTCAATATTTTTGCTCTTGCCGACGCCCTTGGCATGCGAGATTCATTCAAAGCCTGGTCAATATATCGCCAAGCAATTGATTTTGGACTTGAAGTTGAGAGTATTGTCGGTACGATTTTCTGGCAAATTAAGTCAATGATTGTGGCGCATACAGTAAAAAGCGTCGCGGAATCTGGATTAAATCCGTTTGTATTTATGAAAGCAAAAAAAGCATCAGAAAACTATTTAGTTGATGAGTTGGAGTCAAATGCATCCCAAATTATTTCTCTATATCATGATGGACATCGTGGAAGAGTTGATCTGGAACTGGGAATTGAGAGGTTTATTTTGGCGATAGATAATTTTAGCGAGGTGAGACCTCGCTAACTATTTGTGCTAATCTAAATGTCGTGGTTATATTATCTGTTAGTTATTAACTGCACGTGCCCATAGCTGTTTTGGTAGGTATCAAATAGGATTGACAATTTATTCATGCGCCCATAGCTCAGCTGGTAGAGCAACTCCCTTTTAAGGAGTGGGTCGTT
>ERZ1292623.106-Hain-H51-01um-R1-106-length-91071-cov-10_pt1 | contig 91071 bp, 180 predicted proteins | sample MGYA00564398_ERZ1292623 | MGnify/ENA primary metagenome ERZ1292623 (study PRJEB36523, sample SAMEA6512633) | groundwater metagenome | collected 2019-01-07 | study: AquaDiva: Metagenomics assemblies of 32 groundwater samples
ACTGCAGTTGAAATGACAACCAATCCCAATTCTGGCAAGAAAGCTTTCCTAATGCATGATGGAAGCATTGTGGACAGCTTCCAGGTTAAACTTGTTGAAGGAATCAAGGAAGGTGACCGAGTTATTCTTGATGCTGGCTTTGCAAACAGCTCTGAAGTTACAATTGTGAGCTTCACTCCAAAGAAGATGTTTGCCAAGGTCAGGTCAGACGAAGGTGAAGAATGGGAAACAATGACAAACAGATTAACAGCAAAGAAAATATCATGAATAAAACTACCTGCAAATATAAAGTAACTTGCCAATCACTTGGATTCAACGAGCAAATTGTTGTCTGTGACCTTGATGGAAACGAAGTTGCTCGCTCTGGAGAACATCATCCAGAAGGATGGAAAACATTTCACTATGATGGATTTGAATTCTTGGCTCGTCCATACGGAGCAGACAAGGAGTGTTATGTTAACGTATCTGATAAGATATTGTTCGAAAAAGTAATCAAGCCATACAAAAAGGTTCAATTTAAAGAATTGAACATTGGAGATGAATTCGAGTGCTATGGAGACATTAACATAAATTACGACTATCCAAAAATTTGCAAGTGCAAAAAAACAGGAGGTGATGAAGCTCAAGAAATTGACGGAGTGTCATTTTTTATGAATGGCTCAGATGAAATTTTTATTAAAAACACTTAATTAAATATGGCTCAGACAAGAACAGAAAAGATTTTAAAAGCCCACACAAGTTATTTATACTCAAATAGGAAACTTATAACGGTGGATGGTAAGATTGAACTACAATGTTCTGGCTACAATCATTTTTGTGATACAACATTCACAGATGCATTCGATTCAGATGGTAAGTTTCTTAAGGAAATCATAATTGGTGAGAAAGAATATAAAGAAGAAGCTTCTTGGCTTCTTGAGCTTCCAACAAGAGTTCTGGTTCAAATAAACTACGATTTTCACATCATCCCAGTAAATAATGCGTCCAGTATAAGTGAAATTTGCGAACTGGCAACATTGCTCGATGAATGTGATATATTTGATAATAAATTTGGTACCACAAACTTTGGTTCCTTTAGAAACTCTTCAAAAGAAGAAAGGGCTATAGAAGAAATAGGCCGAAGCAATCGAAATGAAATTCCAAAAAGATTGCATGATGATTTAAAATTGATGGAATATCAATTCAGTGACAAAAAGTATGAATTATGTTTCAGGGGTAACCATGTTTCTATAAACTCAGATGCCCACAACAATTTTGATGCTGATATTTACACTGAAAATTACAAAAATGCTTTGATTAAGTTTCCTCAATATGAACAAGTGTTGAATAGATTGTATTTTTTTAATTTAGGTTTGCAAAAATGGCTTAAAACAGTTCATTGTGAATCTAAAGAATTATTAAAAGTTAATTGAGTGATATGAATTTGCAAGACATAAAACCAGGAGTCGTTCTTTGGAACAGGTGGACATACTCAATCATGGGCAGGGACACTGATACCAAATCAACTTATTACATCGTCATCAGCGTTGGCGAAATAAAAGAAAAGACTGAAGAAGGAAAAAAATTTAATTCAGTTACTTGCCAAGTAAAAGGAATTGATGCCAACTCAGAACAAGAGGTATCATTTGACGAGCAGGAAATAAAAGAACGAAAACTTCGACTCGCAACAAAGAAAGAGCTTAAGATGCTCCAGATTGAAAGTGTTGGAAATCTTGAGAAGAAAATTCTTGAACACAAAACCAAAATAAACCTTCTTGAGATTGAACTTGCAGAAGCAGGTGACAAGTATAAGGAATTCATTGAAAAAGCTGTCTAAATGGAATACGCTGGAAAATCATTTACTCTAAAGGAATTGCCTCAACTGAGGTTTGATACTCCAGTTCTTACCATTGGCAAAAAGTATAAGGTCCTTGAAGTTGACGGGTCCAATTTCGTTATTTGTGATGACAAAGGAGAAAAGACTTCCATTGGCAGCTGCAGATTTATATTCAGCAAACAGGAGTGGATTAAATTTACTCTTGGAAGACTTCATCATCAAGAAGATGAATATAACAAGGAAATTGGAGAAATTGATGGTCAAATCGTTGAACTTAACAAAAAGAAAAAGGCGATTGCCGCAAAGATTTCCAGGAACATGAAACATCGAAATTACTTGATAAATATGTTGTGATGAGTATAAGAAAAGCAATCATAAAGTCCAACCGATGGTATGACAACCTGAAGGAGCCAAACAGAACCTTCTTCTTTATCTTCATCGTAATGGTGCCTCTTTTCTTCACCCAATTCCTTTTAGTTGTTTATGAAGTTTGGTGGCCAACTCCGCTTTGGGCATTGGTATTTATTTTGTGGCGAATGAGCTATTTTTTGATTAAATAAATTATGAAAAGGTAAAATGAAATCAATACAATAAACCTATATTTGCATAATAAACCAGTCAAGTTTATTGTTCATTTTTTGGTTTATTAAATCTATATAACCATGAAAATAAATTTCGAAATAAAAGTCAAAGTCTGGAAAGACAAGGCAACCAACTGCTGGATATATTACTCCAAGAAGTATGATGTATCTGCCTACGGCAAAACCAAAGCCCAGGCCAAGAAGATGTTCTTGATTGTTGTATCTGATATTCTGATTTATACCAAGCCAAAGGCAACCAAGAAAAGAGCAAGAAAATAAATTTGCTCATTGTTATTTTTTGACTTAAATTTGCCGAGCAACACAACGGACAAGGCTTTGGCCTCTAAGAATCTCCTCTGAACTACGCAAGAGATTCCCAGAACTGAGGATGGGTAGCGAGTGGTTGAAAAGGTTGCAAACATAAAAATTATAGACTTATGGGTTCATTCAATGTAGCTTGCTCAATCAGCAACATCTCAATTAACTGCGGAACAAAAATCGCATTCATCCCGCTGCTTCCTTCAGAAATGAATGAGACAATTGGAAACAAATACAACAAGTTCAACCTTAAGCCAGGATATGTGTTCCTGGAGCCATCTGCAAACTGGGTGAGCAATGAAGGAGGATACCAATTCTATAAGCCATTCTCACTTCCCATCTTTGGCGAATACAACGACTACGGTGGAATCGAAAACATTGAGGAAAACATAACCTCAAAGGCAATCACAGAATACTTTGGAATCACTATTGAGGAGTTTGTCAATTGCATTGGATGCGGAAGAGAAGACTACAGTTACTGTTCTCCAATATTTGATGCCTACTTTGATGTTGACAAAAAACTTTTGAGTGATTATAACACCAAGTTTGATGAGAAGTGGCTTATCAAAATGGGTTTTATAAAATTAGAAAATGGCAAATTCAAATTCAAAGACCAACCCTATCTTGTTCACCTATTCAAAGTAAAAGCTGACGAAAAAAACCACAAGCAAGCTGGGTTTGGATATGAAATTCTCAAACACATACCAAAAGATTTAAGCGGAAAAGATAATCGAAACATAATACCTCAACCCGACCTTGAGGTGACTGATTATTATTCGGTGAAGAGAAATGAAGATACTTACGATAACCGTGAAAGATTCCTTGAACACTATCTTGAAATCACTGGTTATCATCTCGGATATAAAGAAGAACACCATGATAAGATAAGGTTGCTTAGAAAACTGTCTGGCATGTTTGTTCACCGTGACATCTATGACATGATGACCAGGAATTCTTTCTCTGAGTATTCATCAAAGTCTGACGCTGGCTCATGGGGCGAAGATGCAGACCTTAACGAAGATTCACTGAAGAAGCTTGGATTTGTTTTCAGATGCGAAGATAAATCTATTGAGAGATTTAACTTGGTATATGAATATCCTGGAGTAACTGAATATGTCCTTCACTCTGACGGAACATGGTCACACATTGCAAAGACATCTGAGAAATATCCAAACGGAAACCCAAAGCAAGAACACCTTGTTCAGTTTGGAGTTTATCATCCAAATTCTTTAATAAAGGCTTGGAAAGAACTTACAAAGATTGAAATTGTCATTGATGAATCAAAGAGAAAAGAATCAAAGTACGGAGCTTCCTTTGACCAAATCAGAGACCAATATCTTAAATCCATTAACGAAGAGAATGAAGATGATGATGTAAAAGAAATAAATAGGAAGAAGAAGGAAAGAGCCGAGCTCATGAAATCAAGTCCAGAAGCTTTCAAGAAAGAAGTGGATGAACTGAGAGCAGATAAAGTTAGATTCGACATCTTTAAAAGTCTAATTGGCATGTCAATGGAAGATGAAGATAGTGCCTTTGAATTTGATGAGTCAGTTGCTGTTGAAGTTGAACTGACAGATAAACAAATAGGAGATTATCTTATAAAACGTCTCGAAGAAAGATTCGTTGGATTCCGCAGAAGTCCACTTGATGAGCCAGAAGGTCACATATGGCTTCCCCTGAAGCCACAATACGATAAGTACAACATGCTTATCACTCTTTATGAGCCCAATGTTGTTGACGGCTCATTGAGACAAGACATCATTGACTATTGCAGTTTCTACTGGAATGTATTTTCCATGAACAAATTGATGATGCCTGCGAGCAATGGCTATCAGTTCGGATGCCACGCAGCAACATTGGCCCTTGCAAAGAAGACTATGGAGCTTATGCAGGAACAGATGAAGGACTATGATGAAGATGAAGATAACGAGGAGGAATAAATTATGAAAAAATATTTTTTCCATAGATACTCAATAATTAGACAAGCATCGTTTAGAATAGCTATTGTAATGTGGCTGTTGTTTTTTATTGGCTCTGTTGCCACTCAACAAATTATTTGGGTGCTTTTTGCATTTGCCATCACATGGAGCGGAATTTTTATATTTTCAAGAAATATAAAGATGATGAGGAGAGATAAATTATGAAAAACATAAAAGACATAGATGATATAATCCCCTTTTCCGCAAGAGCATTGGTTGTTGTGGAAGAAGGTCAAGTAGAAGCGATAATTGATGACCATCTCTTTTCATTTACGGTTCAACAGTATAGCAATGATGTGTTAACCATCCTCATTGACCATCATACAGACACTGCAAAAGCAAGAAAAATTCTGAAAGAATATGGAGTTATATTCAAAAAAGAAACAAAAGATGAAATCCATGGAGAAGAATTTAAAGAAAAGATATTTGAAATATATCAAAATTCAAACAGCAAAGGAGGAGATTTTTGCTCTTGGACCACAGATGAAGAATTAGAATTTAAAGAATTTAAAAAAAGATATTGAGCATGAAAGAAAATCCAAAAAATATTGATGAAGCAATAGAGCTTTTCAAGAAACACGCAAAAGCAGAAGACCTTCAAAAGTGGGCCAAAGAACCAGAAGAATCTGCAGGCGTGAGCATTCACCATGGCTCAGGAACTGCTCTAAGAAATGATTGGGGACTCTGGGGAGTTGGAGAAGACAAAACAGACATTTATCTTTGGTTTAACACCATTGGAATTGCAATGGGAGATGACTTATCTGCCATCATTTTTAAATCTCTTCACAGACACTTAAATAATAAGCCGCTTGACCTGCAGGAACAAGTCAAAGAATATTGGAAGCACTGGAGAGAATATAAAGCCAGTGAATACCTTCCGCCAAACATTCCTGGTTGCAGTCAAGAATATTTAGATTTGTATAACAAAGCTGTTGAGGCTGGAGAAATTTAAAAATCGAAATGATGGAAAATAAAGAAAAATACATTAAAGCCTTTAAGAAAGGTGTGAAAAACAGTGACACACTAAGTGACCCAGGCCAATGGCTTCCTATTGTTTATCCAAGATGTAAATCAGGAGACATAGAACTTTATTCTATATCTTTGGGAAGTGATTATGGTTTTACCTACAGGAATAAGCTGGAGATTTCTTTCAGCGATGATAAAGTATCTTTTGTCAAAAAAATAGAACTGACAGAAAAAGAGAGCAGAAATCTGTTGGATTTTTATGCAAAAAAATTTCGTGTAATTGATGAGATAAAAAAACAAAATCAAAAGGAACTTGAATCCAATCTTGATGGCATTGTCGATAAATATTTAGAGAAAAAATGAAAGAAGAAAAAATTGTGCTGTTTGATGAGCCAAATCTGGTTCAATACAGAAAAGATATTGAAGGCTGGACAGGACCCGATGGCCTATACTACGGAAAAGGACCTGAAGGAGAACAAAGAGCCAGATACGCAAACTCCACCCACAAGAAGTGTGAGTGCGGAGGCATCATGTCAAGAGGCTGGACCAAATGCAGCAATTGCAGAGCAGAGTCATCCAGGAAGAGATTTGAAAGCCTTGAGGCTGTTGAATGGGATGGAGTGTCCATGATGTGTCTATGGGAAGATGATAAGTTCTTCTCGGACATGGATGATGTCTATCAATATTGTGAAGATAATGATATTGACCCTGCCGACATTCAACTTATTTTGTGTGAAAAAAGACATGGAATATCTGAAGTGAACATTGATGAGCTTAATGAGGAATACACCACAGAAGACGGACTCGGAGTTTCCCACTTCCATCCAGACATTGCACAGAAAGTTGAAGAACTCAATAAACTTATAAGAGAAACAAAACCATCACTTTGGTTTGAATCGGATAAGAGAATAATTGTTCATGCTGAAAATAATGTAAATCATGAGTGAACTTGCACTATTAGAAGGAATTGTGACGGCTCTTCCGCACCTTACCAAATTAAATGAAGAGAAACTTCTGAACAAGGACAAGTGTTCTGTGCTAAATTCAGACGAGGTTAGTCCTGAGAAATTCTGGGATAGTCTCAACAAAGGAAAATATCATATGTTTGGTAGAACAAGACAATATCACTCCAAGATTGATATTGGAGGTATGGCCATTCACCAAGGCTTTATGACACCCAATTATGGATGGAATTGTTCCAAGACAAAGTTTAAGGATTTACCAAAGCGGCAGCAGAAAATAATTGCAGCAACTCTAAAGTGCAAAGATGAACTTTATACAATAGTAAGCATCCGAGGTATGTGCGGAAAATTGTTTAGAATATAAATTATGGAACCCATCAAAGAAGAAACCATCAGGGAAGAAATTTTAACCTTCCTGTCAAGGCATGAGATAATCATTTCAGATGAAATGGAAGAGAAGGATATTGATGCAAGGTTTACAACTTTTGGCACTCGTGCTGGATGCAGAGCAATATACGAAATAATCGAAACGTTGGATGATGATGCAAAGCTAAAAGTTATTGAGATGATGAAAAACAAAAGAATATGAAATCAGGCTATTTTATCATGAAGATGTGGCAGACAGGAAATGTGGGCCCTCATAACATCCAAAAACTCAAGGATAACCCACATGAAGGTTATAAGTCATACGATGAAGCCAAAGCAGGAATGTTGGACCTGAAGGAAAAAGGAAATTGGGAACTCAAGCAAACAAGTTACTCATTTGCCATCATGGAAGTGTTTTGGAGTTGAAACATTCTAAATAATTTTTCGTATAAAGGTCATGAAAAAGTGGAAGAAAATATATGAACTGTTCAAGCAGTCAAATCTATTGGATGAGATGGACTTGCAGTTCATAAAAATATCAGAAGACATGCTTGCCACAAAGAAACCAATTTGCAAGAAAATTGTTTACTCTGAACTATGGCTATCAAGCTGGATTCAAACAACCAGATACAAATTGTTTATGCAACAATGCGTAAACAACATCCGCCACTCAAACGTTGAAATTTATTGAAACAATGAACCTTCATTTTGAAAATACATTCGATAGCATCATTGTCTGTGGAGACATCCACGGTGACATAATGCCTCTTGTATTTAAAACTGAACAATACAAGATTCAAAACTCTCTGGTCATTGTTGCAGGAGATGTAGGAATCGGATTCCACAAAGACGGATATTATCTCACGCTATTCAAAAAGGTCGAGGCTCGTCTCAAAAAGAGCAACAACATCTTTCTGTTCATTCGTGGAAACCATGACGACCCAGATAAGTGGCTTGACCATCTCCCATTCCAAAAGCATTGGCAAGATGGCAACAGCCATGTGAGATTCGTAAAAGATTATACAGTTGTCTCAGCGCATACCGATAGAAGAGCACACAACATCCTTTGTGTTGGCGGAGCCATCTCCATTGACAGAGTACACAGAACCCAAGGAATCAACTATTGGGCCAATGAGCCATTTGTGTACGATGAAGAAAAAGCAAGTTCACTTGAGGGAATCACAGACATAATCACGCATTCTTGCCCTGACTTCTGCGAGCCAATCCTTAAAGGTGGGATTCAGCACTATATCAGCGTTGATGCAAATCTTGAGGCTGATTGCGATAAGGAAAGGAAAGACCATACTCTTTTGTATAATAAAGTGAAGGAGAAGAATCAGGTTCAGCGATATTTTTATGGACACTACCATTTCTATAACAAGACCAACATCGGTGAAACGATGTTCCGCCTGTGCGACATCATGGAACTGGTGGAAATATAAATTTATAAAGAAATTGAAGGTTCAATTATTATCCAACCAACATCGCTGGCATCCAAAACATTTGTAGATGTTATAACAAAAGATGTTCCTGGAATTCGTGAAGATATATAATGACCACCAACGTTTGCTACACTTCCACCTTGAACTGTTAAAATAATAATTGATGAAGCAGTTACTTTGGTTGTTGTTACAGTCGCAGTTCCACCAATAAGCGTAATAACTCCAGCTGTAGAATCTGTGCCACCACTATTATAACTTATTCTTAAGTCTGTTGTTGAACTAAATGAAATCGAGCCACCAGTATCTGAAACTGCAATTTTGCCCAAACCTTCTGTTGCATTTGTAGTATTTATCCTTATTGTTCCTCCAGAAATATGCAACTGCTCCACTGGATTTTCAATTCCAATTCCTGTTTTTCCATCATCTTTTATTACAAATAATACTTGTGTTTGTGCATTATTTCTAATTAATAAATTATTAGAATTTGCAACCGATTTAATTCCTATTAATGAAGGAACATTATTAGTAAAATCATTAATTGAAGTATATCCTTGATTTATTCTTACTGGAGCAACACCAAACCATGTTTTTCCAAGAGATATGGTTCCTGCATTGCTTACATATAAAACCTCTTCTGCATCTTTATCAATTAAATTTAAAATCTTTTCATTAACTCCTTGACCATTTCCTTCTACAGTCAATCTTCCAGTTGGTGAACCACTGCTTATTCCTAAATCACCACTATTGGTTAATCTCATTCTTTGAGTGGGAACTCCAGAATCACCCCACCAAACAAAATCATTATTATTTGCATTGGTATGCTCAACACCAAATATGACTCCCACCGAATCGTTATAGCTTCTAAAATCAATTCCTGTAAATGTATTGTTTGTGCTATTTATTGGCTTAACTACAAATGGTAACGAACTAAAATTGTTAATCGTATTTTGATTGTTAGATAAGACTATCAAACCATTGTCATTAGCTTGCGCACTTCCTCCAACATAACCCCCTGTTGTATCTACAATTATTTTTCTTACTTGAGACCATGCATCATCTCTCACTGTAAAAGATTGTGTTCCAGCAGAATTATGAACAATAAGTGAATTTGAACTGGCATTTGACCTATCTCCTTTGATGCTTAATTTAGCCGCTGGAGATGGTTGATTAATCCCAATGCCAATTCCATCATCAAAAATCATTGAGTTGGTTAACCCTGTTCCAGATGAATTAAGTTTTGTTAAATAATTGTTGATTAGTCCAGTAAAATCATGGTCCGATGTCCCTGTAAAGCTGTGTACTTTTAAATGTCCCATGTTTTATTAATTAAATAGTTTTTAATTTATTCCAAAACATGAAATAAGTATGCAATGCATACTGATTTTCTGTACATTAACCAACTCTAACAAGTACAAAAAAAGACGGCTCCAAATAAGAGCCGTCTTCAAAATTTAGCAACCAAGCTTTTTAATCTTATCCCTTAGTTCTGCAGCCTTCTCAAAATCCTGATTGGCCACAGCCTGGTCCATGAGCATCTTTAAATCCTCCTTGGATGGTTCTCTCAACTCTGGAGCTTTATATTTACTTTGAGAAGTTGTTCTCTCCATTTTCTGAGTTCCATCAATGCTGACCCATGTTTCTCTTTTTATAAAGTGTCCATCGGTCTCTTGAATTTCTTCACTCTTGTGGAAATTCGGGTCTCCTTCTTCTGGGAAACTCATGTTGTCGCTCGACATTGAGAAAAGAGATTCACCAAAAAAATCCCTGTCTCCAAAAATTGCATCAAAGATGTTTCTTCGCCTGTTGTTTTTCATAATATATGTTTTTGTTGTTTGGCATCAATGGTTCAAAAAATATTCCAAATTTAAAAAAGTGACAAATTTGCAGACAATGAGCCAAAGCCATGACAATCTTAAAAAAGAAGATAGTGAGTAACCTGCCGAATTGACAATGAATAAAGTCAATTCATCCAGCATTTGAACCATAAAAATCATCATCTTAAATCATAACAATTTTTGACGATAATTCGAGCCGCAGGGCGGTTTTAGGCGCAAATTTTTTGACAACTCCTCCATCTGAAACATTTTCCCTTGTCTTCCGTATCAATAATGTTGGACAAATAAAAATATTTACCATGAGATACTTACACAAAAATACAAAAAAGAACATGCCAAAAATATTAAGGCTTCTCAAGCATAGCAATGTTTGCTTGAGCACTATAGCTCGTGAGAATAATGTGTCACGTCCATTCCTTAGAAAGATAGCAGAAAAACATGGAATAAACCAAGAAGAGCTGGCCAATAGAAGGAAAGAATATTATGTTAGACAAAGAGCTGAAAATATTAAAAGAGATAAAAAAATTGTATCTGCTATAATTAAAGGGAAATACACTCTTTCTGAAATTGGTGATAAATATTCTTTAACAAACCAAAGAATACAACAAATAGCCAAGGAAAATGGAATCATGGTTCATGCAAAAAATCATAAAGAAAAAGATAAGATTGTTCAGAATATGAAAAAAGATATGTCTCATCTCACATATAAACAAATTCAAAAAAAATACAGGCTTGTAGATAATAAATATAGCTGGGAGATTCTTAACAAATTATTTGCCAAAAAGTATGGAAATAATTTATCTAAAATTATGAGAGAAGTCAGAAATAATGTAATTGTTGATAAATATTCTTCTGGACAAATAGCCAAGAAAGTAATCGCTGCGAAAAATCGTGAGTTAAAAAGTCCAGTTCATTTTAAGGATATATGCAATGTTTATCGTGTTTCTTCTGAAAAGGGATATAAAAAGTTTCCACAGATTAAAAATAGAGCTTCAGGAGAAATGTACGATAAAATCAGCATTTTAAGAAAGATTGTGCATATGCGTGAGAATAAAAAGATGACATTCAGTGAGATTGCAGAAGAACTAAACAAGAAAAATATTAAAACTGTTATGGGATTCAGATTTGAGACTGTGAATACAAACAGAAAATACCTTGATTTTAAAAGAAGAAATTATTCTAAGAAAAACCCGCTCGTATCTGCATGAAACATTTTCCCATGCTTTCCGTATAACAAGGAGAACCAATAACTATTAGGATTTTATGAAAACATCCGAAATAACAAGATACTCAGACCTGTTGTTCAGCCTTATGGATGATAATGATGAGATTGTTCTGACTCCTCTTGAGGAAAGACTTCATCGAATCGCAAAAGAAGCAATCCCAACAAGCATTGACAGAACTGACGATGGTGAGTTTGTCATCAGAGAATCCTATCCAGATTTATATGCTCGCACAGAAGATGGAGGCATTTCTTATAACCCAGAATTTATTAGTTCTGTCAGCATTACCAAGGATGGACATTTTAACTTGTCGGATAAGAAAACCAGGGAAGCGCTTGGTTATTTCTTGAATGAAGATTGCTCACTTGATTTTTACGTAAGAGAAGGAGAAATAAAAGCTTTTTACAAAGGTGACGGAGATGGTGAATATCACTTTGATATTAATGTAAACGATGAAATGTCCGATGATGAAATTAAGAAAGCTCTGATTGTAGGATTCTCCAATAAGTTTGGATGGGTTGAACTATTTGAAGATGACCACTCCAAATTAAAAGGTGTGGATACAAAATTCTGGGCTGCAGTTACATATAAAGGAGAAAGAAAACTTATCGAAGTTGGACGTGAAGCATTTAATCTATGTGTTGATGTATTCGATGAAAATGGAGAGTGGGATGCAGAAAGATATGATGAGTCATCTGAGGCATTTGCCAAGGTTATTGAGAAGCACTTCGACATAAAATCAGAAGACATGATTCTTGAATTCTATAATCTTTCTGAACAAGACATGCAAGACTGCGCCTTCGAGTCAATTGAAGTAATTGATATAAATGAATGATGGAAGGAATCGTAACATACCCACAAGCATCCAGCTTGAAATCCCTCGGCTTCAATGAACCATCACTTGGCTACTATACAATGGCCACCGAAAGACTTGGCCTTTGTGGATGTGTAGGAAACCCAACAGGAGAATTTAAAACCTGCACCCTTGAAACCATCTATAAGGATTATTCTCTGGCCCCATTCAGCCACGATGTCTTAAAGTGGTTTCGCAAAAAAGGATATGGCGTGGAGGTTTACTCAAAGAACAGCGAAAACAAAGAATGGCACTTCCAGATTAAGAAAATAAAATCTACAAAAAGAAGCCACCACCAATCTGTTATCACCAACGATGCCCCCTATTCAACTCAAGAAAAAGCTGAAAAGGATTGCATTGATAAACTTATAGAATTAGAAAAACTTAAATAATGAAAAAGTTTACCAAAATAGAAGCTATTCAGGCTGCAGAAGTTTTCGTTAAGGAAGTACGTGAGATGGAAGAGAAGCATGGACTTAAACTCAACTCCGATACAGGAGATGTTTATCTGAGCTTTCAAAAAAGAAATCCAGGCAACGGAAACCTGTGGGACTCTGTTAAAATTGGCTGGGACGGAGATGGTTCTGGCCTAAAAGTTAAAGAGGTTGATGATGAAGAAGTCATACGACAACAGGCTCTTGCGAAACTATCTCCAAGAGAACGAAAGGTTCTTGGACTTGAATAACCTTTTAAGGAAAACATTATGGAAACAAACAAAGATGATATTAGATTTTTTAAATCCATTTTAAAATATTCTAAGAACAAGCCTTATCATAAACGATTGCTTGAAAATTTGATTGCTGGCAACATTATCATTACTCAAAAAGGAAATATAACTATTATCCCAAGTTTTGATTTTCATCCTACTCAAAGCGATATTGATGCTGGAAGGACTGAAAAGGATGTCCGCATTGATTCAGAAAGGGTCAGAAATAAAATTTCTGCAGACTTGAGAAGCTCTGGATTTACCTACTTACATTCCATTTATCACAAAACCCATTAAACAGAATCATCTATGAATAAAAAAGAATTGGTTAAATTTGCTCAACAACTTTGTAATGACATAAAGAAACCTATGCCTAATGTTGCAGGTGCTCCTAATCTCAGAGTTGATATAAATAATTTGGAGCAGTATGTTGATAACTACCTTAAACATAAATCATTGTCTTACATCAATAAGATGAATAAATTGCTTGACGAGTTTGAAGAAATTACTGGTCCACCAGTGTTTAGCAGAAAAGAAGAGTTTAATAGATGGAAAGGTAATGAAGAATATTTAAAACAACATATTCAAAAATTGAAGTTTGAAAGGTCTAAAAAGTTGTTAAATTCTAAGATGGAATCAAAGAATTCATATTAAAGCAAAATATGGGACAGATAATAAAACAGCCAAATGGAAAGTATTGCATCTTCAGCAGTGTTGAGGATAACATTATATTTTGTAATATGACTCCAGATGAAATAATTGGAGTTCGGACCGCTGAAGCCAAAGCAAAAATTGAAGAAGAAGTTGCTCGTGTAATTGAGGGTCTTGAATCTGGAGATAAACCATACCATCAATTTACCATGAGCTATGACGAAATGCTTGAGACCATTGAAGAGATTCACGGCAAAGGTGAAAGCAAAAAAATTAAGAAAGCAATCGAATCATGACATTCAAATTAAAAGCATACGACCACTTCTTCAACACAATGGCCACAAAAAAACTGGCCCTTGAAGTATTGGAGAAAGTTAAGACCGCTCCTGTAGAACATGGAAAAATTATTGTCTATTATTCCGATGAAGGAATGTGCATCTTTGATGTCCTTGAAGATACCGATAAGGTCAGACACGTAGAATTTATATCCACCGCATCATAACCAAAAATTAGAAATATGAAATCATTATTTGTAAGCGAAAAAGAGAAAAAAAAGCTTATAGGGTTTTTTGAAGAACTTTCAGACTTATCAGAAGAGTTTGGAATTGTTATTACTGGAAAGATGAATATCTCATTTACCGAAGATAAAATTCGTGAGGATTATAAAGGTGAGTGTGATGTTTCATATAATCATGCCATTGGTCAATATAGTGGTGTTGATAAAGAAACAAAAGAACCTATTTTTCCAGATTTAGAGTTAAAGCGTGTTAAACTTGGTAATGTCGATTGAACTATGGAAGAAAAAGACAAGCTATCCCAGGAAAAGCTTAAAGAAGAAGCTACAAGACTTTTTAATGAAATGTCATCAATTGATGATAGAATAATGAGTGCAGGTGAAAAAGCAGTTCATCACACAAATATAACAATTACTTTAATAGAGAAAGCTATTGAATTGGGTTATGAATTAGGATATAAAGAATTTTATGTACCAATGTGTGAGAAGTGTGAATATCGAAATGCTACTTGTTTCGGCCCAGGTCAGTTCTGTAATGAATGCTCCATGGAAGAGGGAGAGGAAGAGTAAATTCTAAAGTCCAAGCTTATATTTCCCACCGACCCACTCAGCCTTGTAGCTCCTCCAGATGTTATGCACAAACTCAGATGTTATGATGGTATCTGAATATACATGCTTGTGGCCCATCATCCCCAAAATCTTGAAGACCTTTTTATAAAGCTCCTTGGCATGACCTTGGCTCCTGTGCTGCTCCAGTACATACGTTCCTGTTATGTGAGGTTCTTTGTCCAGATAATACACCTCAATGCATCCTATGTAATTGCTTTCAGACAGCATGGAGATTCTTATCATGTCTGTGCTGCTCCTGTAGGTAATGTCGAATGTCATGTAATACTTCACTACTTAGGATAATGGCTCAGGGAGAGTTAGGAGTTCTTATCCTCACTCATGAGCTTTTTGAGCTCTAAGCTGATTGTTTCTCTTAGCTCTTGCATTGTCATCTTTCTTGCAGAAATCTTCTCAAGCAGCTCCATTGTCTTCTCGACACCATCCATGAATCCTTGAATTTGGGATGGTGAATCAACGGATTTAGCATAATTTCTAATTAAAGCTTCTTGTTGTTCTAAGGTAACTAACATATTTCTCTTATTGATGGTTTATAATAAATAACAGAGAAAAATCAAAGAGCCACCTAATTAACAATCCTTATTTAAGACCCTTCACTATGGGGAGACCACGAAGGGAAAGTTTGCTTATTGACATGAGGAGATGTCTCTTCGTTACAGATTTTGACACAATGATGTGCCTCTTTGCCACAAACTTTGAGGATAAAATCAGACCAAACAAAAGACAGTAACAGGGAGAAATTGGCTTTTGTTTGACATCAGTTTTTGACCCCATATTGGTTATTTTTGACCCCATTTTATACCCTGCGTGGGGGATAAATTTACGCTTTTTACCCAGGGAGAGAAGGGGAAAAAATGAGCTTTATGGCAGGGAGATTTTGGTATTTGTTGTAGGGTGGAGATTGGTGGTAAAAAGTGGGGAGGGAAAGAAGGGAAAAAGTGGGTGAAAAATAGTGCCTAAATTTGACCGTTTTAGGTGGTGCATTTTGGATAGGATGCGTATTTGAGAGATATGCTTTTGTTGATAATCAGATAGTTAGGTATGTTTTTTGTTGATTTTGGTGGTTTATTTTTGGAGTGCCGTTCGCTCCATCTTTTTCCCACCCCTGTACTCCAAATTTCTCAACCAACGAAATTTCCAAATTTTAGGCGAATTTCTAAAAATAGAAAAACACAACCAATGAAATTCTGGAAATTTAGGCGCTCCTATTTTGCTCACAAGAGCTGCACTTGCAACTGCGTGGTCCCACATTTTCCCACCGACTTTTATCAGCGAGTTTATAACACCCACTTTCTACCACCAACAGGTGCAGAAAATAAGATTATAAATTTAGAAAAATATAGAACATAGCAATGCGTAGCATGGGCAAGCCTGCGGCATCATTTCTATCAAGAAATTTTCTGGAGATTTTTATGTTTCGCTTACTTCTTCATAACAATAGGTTTTGGTTTGGTACTTCCTTAGACTTAGTTGTACGTGACAAAAACTTTTTTGTTGCATGGACTCACTATTTAGAATGATTCTAAACTCAGAATATAAGGCAGGGGCGGATTATCCTGGCCAGGTCTGTTTCACTCCTGGGGATGAAGCTTTGTAACTTGCTTCAATACTCTAACGATTCATTTCTTAAAAATCGCAGGTCTGGTAAAAAAAGATTCTGGAGGAAAATTAAAGGCAGGTTGGAGTCTACCCTCTGCAGAACTTTTGATTCTGAACCTGCATCGCTTTCGCACTTACAATACTCTAACGACTCGTTTCTTAAAAATCGCAAGACTCCAAAAAGAAATTGTTTCTGGACCAGCCAGAAACAAAAAAACCCACAGTCGAGCTGCGGGTTTTCACTATTATAATTTTGAACTTTTTATTCGTATCCTTTAAGCCTTAGCTTATCGACAACTGAAAGAGGAGCTGGCGGACCATCTGCCAGGTTCTTGAGATGATACTCCAGATTGTCTTCGATGACATTACTTTTTCGATAAATCTCTGCAGCATCTTCCATTGTGTATTCCTTGAGCAAATCTGGTCCAACATATGTTGAAACGGTTAGAGCTGTCATGTTTACAACGATGGTTCCAGAAAATGTCCCATTGACTCCTGTTGTACTTATAGTTTTTTCCATGGTGGTTTTTCCTATAAATACAAATGAAAATCAGGCCTTACTTTTTCTTTTTGCCGCTGGCTCTACCTGGCACAGATACGTTGGATAAGTAGTGTTTCATCGGAATTCCTTTGCCTTCTTCCTCGATTTGCTTAAGGATTTCTGGAACACGTTCTTCTTCCACGTCTGGGAAGGAAAGAGTGTTCAAGGTTCTTTTTCGGTTGATGACACCGTTCTTGGTCTTAACCTCAACGGTATCTGTCATGGCATTGGCAACGTGTACTGTAAGTCTCATTGTTTTTTGAATTGATTTGTAACAAATTTAATTTAAAAAAGAGAGACCACCAAACGAATCTGACAATCTCTCTTTATGGAGGGTATAGCAACCTTTATCTTTTTACGCAGCTTTCTTGCCACGAATTTTCTTTTTCTGACTGCCACCGATTTTCACAGGCTTGGCAGGTTTAAGCTTTATAAACACCTTCAGGAACTTCCTTGTTTGAGCCACATCCAGAACTTTAATCTTTGGACGTTCTTGCGGATTGCAGCGCATGCATCCTACGTTTCCACAATTAGAAACGATGTGCTTGCCTTTGGTTCCCATGCCAGTTTTCTTCTTGGCATTTTTCTTCTGACGCTTGGAGTTGGTTCCAGCATTTCGCCATGCATCATACTTTGCACGGTTGGCTGCCTTCAAGCCTTTCTTCTGCATCTTCTTTTTGTCCGAACGGAGCTTCTTCGCTTTCTTTCCCATTTTGGTTTTCTTTTTTATTTAATTCGGAATCTGATATGCAGAGCCTGTGTTTCTCCGCCCCTATGGGTTTACCAGAGCCTTGTTAGGATGGTTTCCATGTCTGCCAGCGCACGTTGGGTCAGATTCCTTGTTTGACTTTCTTTTACGTGATGAATGAAAAAATGTTTCAGGTTACCTATGAGTTTTCTTTTGTTTAACTCGTTTCTTCTTATGTTTTGAGTAATCTTTCCTTGGATGGTCTGTAGTTGAAATGCCGAGTTCTTTAGCTTCCTTCTTCAGGTTGCTATAACTCTCTTTGACTTTCTCCAAGGTGCGGCCTGCTTTTTCCTTTCCGTATTTGGCCAGGTTAAATCTTAAGACCACAATTGTGATTTCCTGGACCATCAATACTCCAATGAATCCCAGGATTCCTGTCATCATTGAGTTGCCCAGCAGCGGACCGAATATAAGAGCAATGAGAAGCTCAAGTGCAAATATCTTTGTTCGGTTCCTTTCTATCCAGAAAAATGTTGTCATCAGTTTCCAAAATCTACGTTATACAATTCCTCAACTCTTTCTGGTGTCAAGCTCGGAAACATCATTGGAGTTATTCCGTGCTGACCTTGGCCATCAATCATCCAATGCATGAACCTTCTGGTCCTTCGGATGTCTCGTTCTAATTTTTCCCAGGCACTCATGGTTGTTACGGATAAAAGTAATGAGCTGGCAATCCACCCGAAGTTGTTCCATCGACAATGTGAGCTGTTCCTGTGGAGTATGTTGCCAGAACTGTTATGGCATGGCTGCTGTTAAATTTAATGTCGGCATCATATGCAGGCCCACCAGCTCCGCAATAAAACTTGACGTTATAAACCGAGTCCACATAAAAGCTGAAGCTAACCTCGACTCCTGTTCCGACATTCAATGTCTGTGCAAACTGCCACGTTCCACCTTTCCAGAATTCCACACTTCCGTATGAGTTGGAGAAGCCTGTGGCCATTCCGAATAACTCGCTGGAGGTTGCTGCGACTGCTGGAGGTGGTGCAGGCGGTGGAGTTGGTTCTTCTTTCTTGCAGGAGAACAGCATCAAGGATGCAATGGCGGTAAAAATCAAAATCTTTTTCATATTTTATATTTTTTTTAAGAGTTAAACAATTTAAGTTGCACGCCTTCTTGTTTTTTTACAGGCGTTGTGGTTGTCTTGGTTGAGAGAATAGAGTAGAAATCCATCAAGGCATTCACATCTTTCCTGGTTGGTTTTCCTTTATAACCACCATGCTCACGTTTATGCTTATTGCTATTTGGGTGCCAGCTCATTTTTCTATCTACCAGGTTTTGTATTTTGCAATTGTCTCATTCGAATAAATTCGAGGCGAGTTTTTCACCACATCCTCAAACCAGCGAATGCCGAATAACAAACGTTTGACTGCGAACTTACCAATGTCATCAACATGAATGTAAAATAAAAGGTCATTTCGTCCACCTGGTCCATTGCTATCTGGCTGTGTTTTTATCTCTTCAATGTACTTTACACGCACACCAAATTCCTTTTTCATGTGAGCTTTAAACTCATCAATTTTTTCTTTGCCGACCAGACATCCTTCCCAGACGCAAACCTGTGTGAATTTCTTCTCCATATTATTTTTCTGTTATTTCAAACCAAATTTCATTGAAGTCAAGAGAAAAATTTCCCTCACACACATCCTCATCCAGAATTTTGTTTGCAATTTCTCTGCAGGCATCCACCTTGCTGAAGGTGGAGTCATTTGAACTGTTCCACATTTTGCAGGTGGAGGTTTCACCATCAACAGTAAACATCTTAACCTTTTCTCCTGGACAAGCTGTGTGGTCCAATTCTGGAGAACGCTTATACTGTGCGTTCACCAAGTTCTTTAATAATTGTTTATCCATGACTTAGTTATACGTGACAAAAACTTTTTTGTTACATAGCTCTAACGAACCAATTCTTAAAAATCGCAGGAAGTATAAAAAATAAAAAAAGCCCAGCGACAAAACTGAGCTTTCCGAGAACCGAAGTCCTCTTTGGAGAACGACCCGCACGGAGAGACATGCGGATTGAGAGAAAAGAGAAACAAAGCTTTCGCCTGTTCATCTTACTCTTACGTGACAAAAATAATAATGTTACAAGAAAATTAGAAAAATATCTTAATTAGCTGATTCTCCGCTATTTGGATTTCTCTTTTGATGAATCAATTCTTTGATTTCGTTGGCTTTCTCGAAGTTGTCGTTTTTGACAGCGGTGGCCAATTCCTTCTCCAATTGCTCGATGGTCATATCCTCAAGTTTTTTGGATGTTGCTGGTTTTCTGCCAGATAAGGCGTTCTGGATTACTTCGTTGATTTTGGAAAGTGGGTCCTGACCTTTTGACAGGTCTTGAGTTGAGGTTTCGCCAGTTTCCATATTGGTTACTGTGATGGAGTTTGGTCCGAGTCCCAGGATGTCACCGATGGTCCTTGGTTTGTTGGCCATCATTGACTTGGAGTAGAACTGCGACATTTCGTGTTGCATCTCAAGTTGTTTGGTGTATATGTCAGAGAAGATGGTGACGACTTTCATCAGGTATGATATGGCGGTCATGAGCACGAGCAGAATTGAGCCGAGCGCAAAAAGGACAATTCCTTCGAAGAGGAATCCTTTTGGTGTTGCTAAATTATCTGCGATAAAATATGCTCCGCTGCCCATGAGGAGGATTGAAGAGAATACGAGTCCGAGGATTAGAAGATTTCTTGGTTGCATAAAAAAAAAGTCTTTGCGCAAAGATAGGCAAAGACTTTTAAATTACAAAATTAATTTTCTTCATTAAGTTTATCAATCAGCTCCTGGATTTCCGAAACAAACTCTTCCTCTTCAGGAAGAATGTCAATTCGATTGATTGCGATTGTAAGTTCTTCGCAAGATGCGATGATGTCTTCAGCGTCTTCTGCAGCTTCTGTGTCAGGATATATTGATTCGACAACTTCGATTAGTTCTGGGTTTCCTGAATCATAACAAAGGTCAACGATGTTATTAAATATCTCTTGCGCTTCTTTCAATTCCATTTCTGATATTTTTTCTTTTAAATATCAGGAAATTTTGAAATCAACACAGGTTTTTATTTCAGGTGATGCTTCAGACTTTCGATTAAATGCAATGTCTCGGTTACGATTTGAATCTCTGATGTAGCGCTTGCATAAATCTTATTGTATCCTTTCACCAATTCTTTTCTAAAATTGGAATAGTTTTTATGACTGGAAATCCCTGCAACATATGATTCAATCGCTTTGTTGATATACGAAGGGAGAGACAGGTTTGTGTTAATCAATTCCCATTCAGTTTCTGTGAAGAATCTGATGCACTCATCTGTATCTACGAAATCGTAGAAAATCTTTCCAATCGGGCCCATCCTGTTTTTCTCGGTCACCATATAGCGCTCCTTGGTCTTCGGGTTTGCCACCATGTTTATCGGGCAATCAACATCGAATACAGTTGCCGAGGGGCCTTCAACTTTTCCTTCTGAGTTCAGCTGCACAATTAAAATAACAACAGCTTGTGTTTCATCCTTCCAAGTATACAAATCTTTTATAATGGTTTCGTAGTTGGCATACTTGTGCTTGCCATTCTCTTTTGACAAAAGTTTGGCGGCATGCTGCAGGGAATCCACAATGACAAGGGAAGGTTTAAATCTGCGCAAGTATTGCATGAAACTGCTCCATGTAGGGAAATCTTTTTCATCAGCAATCTTTTCCTTGGCACCAGTTTTTATGCGAGCAGTTTGACGGGCAACAGAGCCTTTGAGACTTTCGAGGGCAAGGAAGACAGAAGGGAACTTATAATCTTTCTGCAATTTTTTGCAAAGCGTGGTCTTTCCTGCACCTGAGGTACCTGAAAGAGCAATCATGGTTGAGGGCTCTACTCCGCCTTTTGTTGAGAGAAAACCATCAAGTACTTTGTTTCCGAACTTGATTGTTTTCTTGTCAACAATTTTGACGTTGTTATATGTAATCGGTTTTCCCATCTCTCTTGTTCTCTTTTCTTCTTGTTTTCTTCTTATACGTGACAAAAATAATTTTGTTGCAATTTATTTTGATAAGGGAGGGAGAGTGTTTCATCTCCCTCCTTTTTGTTTTATTTAATCAATTCCACACACATGTTATAAGCTGCGTGGTTGGCTTCTGCCTTTGCACCGAACATGGTTGAAAGGTCATCGTTGCCACGGCTCTTCATAACGTGGGTGGTGTAATGTGTTACACCATTGAACAATCCCCAGGCGTTGTTTCCAAGTTCAGACATCTCTGTGCGAACTGAATTCAACAGGTCATCAATTTTGTTCAATTTTTGAGTTGACACTTTCTCATTGAATTCTGCAGGTGTCATCGCACGCTCTTCATCGGTAAGTTTTACAATGCGTGCTACACATTCCTGAACAAGGCGCTCATCAATTTTCACCTCTTGGAATTTTTTGAAGTTCAGGTAAAGGTTCTCTTCGTACTGACGGTAAGTTCCAATGCGCTTAATAATATCTTCAACACGCATCATGTTGTTCACAGTCAATCGGCTTTTGAAGTCCTCAACAATTGAGGAGAAAGCGTTTGTGCAGCGAAGGTAGTGGTTTGTGTGGCCAATGAAGAAAGAGCGGCCTCCGTCAAATCCTACACCAATTGTAAGTTTGCCTTCAATCTTGCTGCCTGCAATTTCAAGTGGCTCGGAAATCTCCATCTGAGCTGTAATAACTGGTTGGGCTTTTCCAATGTTCTTTGAGCGGTCTGTGGTATCCCAGTCATTGAATGTGTGAATCTTTCCACCAATCTGCTGAGCAACTGCATGTGCAGTGTCAGAGAATTCCTGTGTGGTCATCGGGCGGAAGCTGTCTTTCATGACGGCAATGGAGGCACCGTTGTCATTGCGGGTAATGTGTTTGTACCCTTTAATTGGGTTGCCATTAAGGTCAAGAATTCCTTTTTGCTCAATGTCCCATGTGAAAGCATTTTTGTTTTTCATGTTATTAATTTTTGTTGGTTATGTACTTCTAACGATTCGTTTATTAAAAATCGCAGGCTTTCTAAATTGCCTGAAAAGAAAAATATAAATCTATTTTTTTTAACGCAAATAATTTAGAAATGTTTCAATAAATCGTAATTGGTTGATTATCATTAACTTTATGTGCATAGGAAAATATAAGGCAGGGGTGGATTATCCTGGCGGCAGGTGTTTCAACTGTCGGGCATCACTCTAACGACTCAGTTCTTAAAAATCGCAAGGACGCAAAAAAACCCCAAGGATTTCTCCTTGAGGTCGAGTGGTCACGAGTTGGAAACGAGTTCACACATTTCCCCGCTGTGTGAATGACGGCACCTGTGCTCAGGCGAACCCGTATCTTAAATGTGAATTTTTATTTTCTCTTTGAGAATGCTTTGACCTCTCATTACGTTCACACGCAATGTTGAGTTATCTTTCTCAACTCCTTCGAGTACTGCAATCTCTTCGAAAGAAAGTTCATCAATGAATCGGTAGGTCATAATCCTGCGAATGTTTTCGCTGTCAATAGACTCAATTGCACTGCGAACTGTCTTTGCATTTTCGAAGCGAATCAATTCTTCTTCAGGAGTAAATGCTGTTGACTTAATTTGGAATTCCATTCCTTCATTTTCCTCGGAAGTTTTTCCTGCAATTGCATCAAGAGACAATACTTCATACTTATCTTTTCGCTTGTGGTCAATCAAAGTGTTGAGAGCAATCTTGTACATCCATGTTGAGAACACGCCCAACTTTGGGTTATAGCTTCCAATGTTGCTGTGAATTTTCTCAAAGGTAATCATCTTGAGGTCTTCGGCAACATCTTTATCTTTCACACTCTTTTGGAAGTGGAATGTCATTTGACTTTGGTGACGTGAGTAGAGTTGCTCAAAAGCTTTTTGCTTTTCACGGTTTGAAGCTTTTTTGTTTTGCAAAACTTTAACCAAGGTCAAGTCTTCTTCGGCTCTTCTCGAAATTTCAACGGTCTCTTTTTTCATGTTCTCTCTTTTTTTTATTGGTTCTTTTCACTCTAACGACTCAGTTCTTAAAAATCGCAAAAGGCGGCAAATTTAAAACTTGCCGCTCTTTCTCAAAGCTTTCATCTCTTCAGTGGTCAGCATTCTGCTGTCTTCGAAATAAAGGTTGGTCATAGCTTCCTCAGCTATTACTTCAGAAACCACTTTCATTGACACAACGAACTTATCATAGAAGCGTTCCTTGGTCATCATCTTCTTCAATATCTCGAACTTGTTTTTGCTGTCAACAAGTATCTTTTTATTTTTGTTATCGGTCATATCAATTAAATTCGCTTTTGGCGTTGGGTTCACCTTTGGTGCAGGCACTGTCCAAGGGTCATTCTTCTTGGGTCGTGGCTTGCTTGGCGCTTCACGCTTTGGCATTGGTTTTACAATCGGTTCAACCTCTGTCATCTTTAACTTCTCCATAACTTGTTATACGATATTTTTGCTTTTTAGTTTCAAGTGTCCTGATTCTTTATCATCAATGCAGGCCCTGAGCACGTCCGCCAATTCCTGGTAACTGAGCTGGGTCATCTTTGCAATCATGAGTGGAAGTTCCTGGGTTGATGCATCTGCCGCTTCAACAAACTTAATCCAGATTGTTGGCGACATCATGTAATGCCAGACTTCATTCTCATATGAATCGGCCTTCGCATAATAGTACTTCAGCTGCTCTTCGTTATAGGTCTTTGGAATTCCATGGCAAATCAAATAGTCCATGGCACCCTTGGTCACCTCATGAAGGAGCACTGGGAAGTTAACAGCATGACAAAGAACATTGCACTCTGGTTCACCTTCTTCCTCGAACTCCAGCCTATTAAATCCCTGGGTCATCGCAGTGCCGCCATCAATCGCTGCTTGCGCATCGTCTGGAGACATTTGCCAGATGAGCCATCCAATGGATGATGTATACTGGTCGTACAAGGTCATCAACAAGGGGTCCAACTTATCTATCTTCTCCTTGATGATGTAATGAGCACTCTTCCAGATATGCATTGCTGCACCGTGGACCAATCCATTTAAGATAACTCTCTTCTGAATCTCATCCCACATCTCTCTTCTTTGTTCATCAGAAAGGGAGAGAGCGGGTTCGGGAGAGTCATCCTGGTCTTCAGGATTCACATCCAATCCTTTTCCAATCTCAGGGAGAATCACAACGTGCTCTGGGATGTCGAAGAGGGACCTGATTGTCTCAACTGCGATTTCCTTGAGCTTCTCGATGTGAGTCACCTCTTTGTTGTACATCACATTCTCTATCATCTGCAGCTGCAGTTGCAGCGTGACGACAGCGCTCTGTGTAGGGAGGGCGTGCTCATTGGGTAAACGTCTTTCAAATAACTGCAGGCATCTTTTGTATTCATCTCCCGCAAGCACTTCAGGTTTGTAGTGATACAGCCTGTTGTTATCAAGAGGGAACATCTTCGAATCAATGTGATTCGTTATTCCATTATGTGGGCGATGCCTCAATCCCGCAATCTGGTCAGAGAATTTTTTCTCTCTGATGGAATCTATGCTCGGCTTCTTTGGTCTTCTCATAACCCAAAGATAATGAGAAAACTTCGAAATCTTTAAATTTTCAGTGTTTTTGTTTTCTAAATTTATACCTTGCTTGCTCCATCAGGCGCTGAGTAGTCAGCATCCTTTTCGCTGAACTCAATGTCACCAGCCTCATCAAGCGCCTTTTCAATTGCTTCTTGCTCGGTCTTTGCAACCACTTCCATGGTGTGGTGAGCATATGCTGTGCGGCAAACTGGAACTGACCACTTCACTTCAGGAAGTTCTGCTGGCTCTTCTTTCGAAGTTCCAATGTTCTGCACAGTCTGTTCAATGACAAGTTCGGTTAATTCCTTTTCAATCCTGTCAAGTTTTTTCTTCTGTGCTGGAGTTATGTCTCCGCTCTGAGTCTTCGCCCAGTCATGAGACTGCTTGAACACATTGTCAATTGCCTGAGAGACTTTAATCTCAACGAATGCTTTGAAGTTATCCATTATGCTTTTATTTTTGGTTTATAAATCATGTTCTTTTCTTTTGGGGAGAAGTCGGGTGTTCTTTCGAATCCAAATTTCTCATACCACTTCGGGAGAGACCCAACAGGAATCTTATTCTTCTTTGCCATCCCCATAGCAATCACAGGGTGCTGCATCATCATCCAACCATTTCCAGTGACATTTGAGACACGAAGGGTAATTGGCACGCCTGTCTCATCAGACAGCTGTGTCATAATCTTCATAGCTTTGCTGCCTTCACCTTGTCTGCGGTGAATATCAGGAACTGAAATGCACTCAAGGTGCATATCCTCTTCACGTATTTTAAAGAGCAGCATTGCGTTGCAGGCAATCACCCAGTAATCTTCTTTGCTTGTAACAACAACCAAGGCACCAGCATCTGCAAGAGCCTGAAGGAATGGGTTGTCAATCTTTGTTACAGAATGAAATCCCATCTTTGGTTCTGCTTCGAATTTTGGGAAGAGGTTAAGTTTCATATTTTATTCTAACGACTGGTTTCTTAAAAATCTCAATTTGTTTTTGTGCCCCCGAAACAGGACTCGAACCTGCGACCAAAGGAGTTAGAGTCCTCTGCTCTACCAACTGAGCTATTCGGGGGGTTGACCAAAGGGAGAGGAGTTCATGAGGCTCATCTCGTCAAAGGTCAGGATGAAGGGAGAACCGAAGTTCTCCCGTCAGTTTATTTCAGAAGCTTCGCAATGTCTTCTGCAGAAGCTTTAGTTTTCAATTTGTTCACCAACGCTTTCAGGAACGCTCCTTTCATTGTGGTTGTGTCAACCATTCCGAGAACTTCCTCCAGTTTGTCAACATCGGTCAACTTTGCTGGCTTTGGTTCAGTTCCGTTGTTCACGAACTCTTCAACCAATTCAACAAGGTGTTCTTTGTTTTCGGCTTTGCGCTGAAGTGCGTTCACTTTGGCAACAGAAATCAAACCACTGTCAATCATTTCCTGAACAGCTTTCGGTGCTTTTGCGGCAGAAATCAAGTTGTATGCCTGAGCAGTCGACTTTGTTAAGGACAATGAGCGAACAATTTCTTTCGGGTCAATATCCATATCCAAAAGACGCTTAATACCTTTCACCATTTCAGCGTTTGTCAATGGTTGTGTTGCTTCGCCATCCAAGAGCATACCAATGGTACGGTCTTTTTCGTTGGCAGACCCAGGCATTACATTAACGTGGGTAATTTTCTCTTTCAAATACCCTTCTTTGCCAATGTATTTTTCGTTTGCCAATTTAATGGCAGCAAGTCTGCGGTGACCTCTTGTCAACACGAACTTTTCTTCGCCACGAACTTTGTAGCCTTCAATTGCGTTCTTTTGACCAACTGTGGCAATGGACTTTGCAAGTTCATCGACAAGCTTCAGCTCGCCACGAACATTGAATCCCTCTTCCACAACAATCGCATCAATCGCAACCTTGTAGTAATCGGTTTTTTGAATTGTTTTCATTCTTCTTTTTTTTATTGGTTATACTCTTCTAACGACTCGTTTCTTAAAAATCGCAGGAATTAAATTTTAACTCCAACTTTTTTCAGGTATTCTACATTTAGAATGTTTTTCCCTTCAGCTTTGTATTGGTCATAAGTCGGCTGCAAGAGTTTCTCAATCACTTGCGCTGCTCCAAACTTTCCAATCATTTTTCCAATGTCTCCATGTTGCCAAGAGACAACAGAAACATTTCCGTTTTCACCCTCCAAGAGAATCCCTTTGTTCTCAAGCTTTTTTAATTCTTGCTTGTGAAGGTGAGCATCCACAAGGGCGTTCACAATGTCGTCAAGAGAATCTCTCATCATGAAATTTGAATTGCCCAATTCGACTTTGTACTCAGGGAAAGTTTTAAGTTTCTCTTCCAGTTCGGCAATTGTATCTTTGTTTTCTTTGGTGTAGCCAATTGGAGTTATGTCCATTTCGCCACCACGAGCATCGTCATAGGCATGAGCAAATGCTTTGCCGTTCAGACAAATGTCTGCGTTAATTCCGAGCATACCTTCGTGACCCTTGAAGGTTCCAATTTTCTTCAGGGTAATGCCAAGTTGCTTTGCAATCTCAATTGTGTTTTTCATATGTTTTGTTTTTTGTTTGAACTCTAACGACCCAGTTCTTAAAAATCGCAGGTATTTGTTACTTTACTATAAACAGTCAATAGTAAAATGTTTTTTACCAACACTGGTAGTCGGAACGAATTGCAATCTTTCCTTCAGGAAGACGCTTCTCGTTTGAGTGTTCACCACCGTGAACATAAGAAAGCCACTGCAAAACTGCTCCAAGGTCTTTCTCATCACAAATAACGGTTACACTTTTATAAGGGAGACGGTCTTTCCAAACTGGACATACCATCGGGAGAGGAACATCATCCGAGTTCTCTTGAATCTTTTTTGCTTCAGGAGTTCCGTCTTCATAAGGGAGACCCCTGGCAACAAGCATACCGTTTGTGAGACGCTTCATTGAGCCTTGTGTCGGGTCGGTGCATTTGCCCCAAACATCGTCAATTGAAATTCCGTTTATTGGTTGTTCTCTATCCATATGTTTCTAACGACTGGTTTCTTAAAAATCGCAAGGGAGAATCAAACCATTTGAAATTCCTTCATTATGTTCTCATACTCTTCAGAGACTTCTTTGCTAAAAAGGAATTCAAGACGCTGTTTCATTGACACAGGGAACTCATTTGGGTTTGCATCAATGTAATCTACACCGTGAATGGCAACGTAATGTTTCCACAACTTGCTGTCGTCATTAATAACGTCAACGTGTGGCTTTGTGAGGAAGTAAGCCATCATGCTGTAACAAGGCTTAACTTGAAATAAATCTTTTGAAATTAAACGTCCATCACCTTTTTCGCCTCCAACATACTGAAATCTTTCAGAGAAAATATCCAGTTTGTATTTGTCCATTACAATTTTATAAATCTTTTGGTTGAGGTCATTGACACGCTTGCAGAAGTTTTCTACATATTCGAATCCGAGAGAAACTGCTACATTGAATTCTTGTTTCATAGCCCAAATTACACAATCGTCATCATGAAGGTGTTTGCCAGTAATTGAGTAGAACAGACAATACTTTCCGTGTTCGTTCATATAAGCTTGAGCCTGTTCAATTGTCGTTCCTTTGTAAACTGGAACCACCGTAGCATTTTTGCTCTTTTTCCATCCAGTGCCACGAATGAAAGCTTCGTACTTTCCTTTCTTGGCATCGCTTTGGTATGTACATGGGTGAAGCGCTCCTGCAGTTTTAATTGCATGAAAGGTGTCTTCTTTTGGCTCCCAGCCAGTAGGTTTTAAGTAAAAAAACATAGTATTTTATTTTGTTTGGTTCAATACTCTAACGACTCAGTTCTTAAAAATCGCAAGTTAATTTGCCGAGAAAACTATTTTTTAGGCAAAAAAATATAAAGCAGGTTGGAGTCTACTCTCCCACCATCTTTTGAATGTCGGCCCGTCTTATTGACAACACTCTAACGACTGAATTCTTAAAAATCGCAGGTTATGAATTTAATTTCAGAATTTCTTTTCCTACCTCTGTAACTTCGTAGGTCAAGTGCCAAGCTTCGTTTTCACAATCAATGAGGTTGTGTTTTACAAGTTCGCCAATCAGGTGGTATGTTCCACCGAAGTTTCTTGCAAGGAAGTGTTCTTTGGTTCTACCGTGAACAAGGTGTGCATCGGACTTAAGAAAGTCCTCAAGAGTCTCATGCTCTCTATCTCTGTACTCAGCGGAACCTTTTTCGTTAAGAAGTTTGAGAAACTCAAATGCTTCGTCCGAAATGTTAAATACTAATTGCTTCATTTGAATGAATTTTATTTGAATAAATTTTCTTTCTGTTTGCGTAATCCCACTCGAACTCTCCATCAACAATGCGTTGAATCACATTCTCCACAAACTCAATCAAGCGTTCTTTTGGAAGGTCGTTGAGTTCGGGCAAACATACGTCTTCATTGCACGGCAAATCATCGGTGTCGGTTATGAATCGAAAATCAATGCTTCCACGTTGTCCGAGAAAGTTTAGACCTGAAATTGAAATGAAGGTGTAATCTTTTTTGTTCGGCACTTGAAATCCTCTGTCAACTTTGCCCTCTTGACCTCTGCGAATATACACAGAGCGAGAGACAAGTTTGTGTCCGAACTGTTCTTTGGTCTTTGACTCAAAGGACAACTCAAAATGTTTCTCAACAGTTTCGGTATCGAATAACGGCAGTTTCTTTTGCATGGTTATAAATTTAGAACTCTAACGAATCAATTCTTAAAAATCGCAGGTTAGTCTTCAGGCAAATATCCTTTAAGGTATTTCGTTGGCAAGAATTTCAGGAGTTCATCAATTGCAGTCAAGTCTCCAATTGCAACATCTTCCTTAATACGTTCAATACACTTGTCAACAAGTTCCTGAATTTGGTCATCACGGTGGCTGCGAAGAAGTGTAAGACATACAGTATTACCTGAGAATTGTCCTGTCTCAATATGTATTTTTCCGAGACTGTCTCCGACTTTAATTCGAGAGTTCATTCCAACTCCGTCAGGAGAATTCTTATCATTCTCATCACGGTGTGCAACAAAGAAGTTGCCTTTCTTTTTAATTTTCATCTTGTGGGGGTTTATTAATTTATATTCTAACGACTGGTTTCTTAAAAATCGCAGGAGTTATTCGTTCTCGTCCTCAATGAATTCAAATTCTTCATCCAAGTGGTTCTTGCAAATTTCTTCTGCAGGAAGGTCGAGAACGCCAGCTTCTACATAGAAGTAAATGCTTTCATCAATTGTACGCTCAACTGGTGCTTTGAAGTGTGGGCTGCTTTCTTGCAGCGCTTTTGAGAGCGTTTCGTCAGCAATGGTGACAGTTATCTCACCTGTGCCATCTGAGGTCATTGTGAGGGTTCGTGTTGGGTAATCAATTCCTTTGTAAGTAATCATGGTGGGGGTTTATTAATTTATATCTCTAACGACTGGTTTCTTAAAAATCGCAGGGAGACTCTTTATTCGTCATCGTCATCGACCACACAAGCCCATTCACATTCTTGAATCATGTCGCATCTGTCCCAGGTTTCTGCAATTTCAACTGAATCTCTTTCCTGGAATTGTTCAATGTTTTCGACCATCAACTCAGCGAGTTCAATATTGGTCATTTCTTCCAATTTTTCTTTGGCTGTCATTTCTTGGGGGTTTTTAAAATTAGATAAAGAGCATGACCGCAAAGCCATGCTCTTGGTATTTAAAAGTATTTTGAAATCACTTCAAATTCTTCTCTTGTAATATGTCTTACTCCTGAAATGCTTACACAATAGCATCCACCATTGAACATATAGCCATCTTCGGTTTCTTCAACATCATCATCGTCAAGCCAAGTCTTTGCAATATTTTCATCAGCCCACTCCCAAGGGTCAACATCACCAGCGAGTTTTCTTACAACCTTGTCGGTATATTCACGTTCGCCATTGCGTTCTTCAACTGAAATAATAACGTACTGTGGTTTCTTCATTTTATCTTCAATGACAGAGTTGTATTTCTCAATCATTTTATCTGAGCCGTTCTCAATAAGTTTCTTATAAACTCTTTTGAGAGCCAAGACAGCTTTGTGGTTGACAGAATCATTTTCAGCCAACATTCGGAGTGTATGAATATCTCCATCGAATCCTTCTGCCTTGAATTCTTTTACAAGACTCTTTTCAGTTTCCATGAGAACAATCATTCTCATCAATTCAAATTTCATTGCTTTCATAATTTGAGGTTTTTTATTATTTGATACTCTAACGACTCAGTTCTTAAAAATCGCAGGAAAAGAAAAAGCCAGTTTTATCGACTGGCTTTAATTTCTGAAATTCGGTTAAGCAAGTCCACGTTAAAGTTTGTCCAAAACTGAACTCGGTCTCCGTGCGTTACTCCGCTTTTGAGGTTCTGCTTCTCGGCTTGTTTTATCCTCTCCTTCTCTGCTGAATTCTCCATGTTTATTTAAAGTATAGGTTTACCGCTTTGCGAACTTGCTCAGGTTTCATTCCTGAATCTGCAAGTTGTTTTTTCCAACGTGCCAAGGCTTGAGGGTGAGAAATTTCTCCGTCACAGTAAAAGTTCTCAGGAGCGTGGCTTGGAATTAAAATGGTTATTGCTTGGCTCGGAGTTATTCCTTCGGTGTCGAAGCCGTTACCTTTCAGTTCGGCAAGACACTCTTCTCCATAAACTTTGTTTCTTTCTTCCCAGTCTTTCATTGTTTTGTTGTTTGGTTCACAACTCTAACGACTGGGTTCTTAAAAATCGCAATTTATTTGTGGTTCAAAATCAATTTCCCGTTTTCAATAATTGCCGAACCCTCTTTAACCCACATTGGTTCATCCCAACCATTTGCCGCATCAATTCCTTTGCAGAAGGCATCTGCTTCGCCTTGGGTATCGAATTCAAATTCCTGAATATTCTTCAATGAAATTTTTCCTGTCTCATGTAGCTTGTCAGAATCTTTTCTTTCCCAAGCAACATATACTTTTACTTTTTTCATAGGTCGTGTTTTTATTTTTGTTCTGAAATAAACTTTTTAATTTTAGAAAGGTCGGCTGACTTAAACTTGCGAATCCCTTCTTTTTTGTTGAATCGAATCAACTTCTTGTTTTCAAGGTCGTGTCTGAAAATACAACGGTATGTAAATTTGTTGCCTTTTTCGTCAGTTGCTTCATCATTGGCAAAGAACCACTCCATTTCATTGACTGCATCCTGCAATCCAAATGAACTCTCAAAACTTTCAATTGTTTTGTTGGTGGTTTTGTCTTTAACAACAATGACATATTCCTCCTCATCATCATTTTCCTTTATGCTACCAATTTTCATATTGTGGTCAGCAAGGAATTTGTTCCACTCTTTTCTAATTCTTTTTGCAGTCATTTCCTCTTGAAGGCAAACTTCTTCCAGTCCAGTATCGTAAGGTTTTTCTGTAATCAAGAATCCTTGACGGTTGACAATATGGAATCCTGCAGAAATGTACAGGCTATCATTATCGCCTTCAATAATTGTCCAAACTCTTTTGGAATCAACCATTGAGTGAGCATAGTCAATTTCTTTGCCGAATGTTTCATACATACATCCGTTGTGAGAGGCATTGCCATCAAGGTGGTTAACCTGCGGTTTGAATGTCTCGTAAAATGTTTCTTCTGAAATCTTCATGTTATCGTGTTTATACCTCTAACGACTGAGTTCTTAAAAATCGCAGGACTTAAACTTCTTTTGTTTCATCCGAGAGAATCTCCCAGTCTCCACCTTCTTCATCATCGCTGGTGAAATCGCCTCCATCTGTGTTCTCGGCAATATCATTTGCTTCGTCAACGTCATACGCCTCAATCTCAATGTGAGAGTATGTGGTGCATTTGGCTTTTACTTTGAAGGTTTTCTTGTAAGGAAATGGAACGCTTTCGTTGAGGTCATACTTTTCAGCAATTCGCTTTACGAAGTCCATTGGGTGTTCACCGCCTTCCATTGCATTAACAAGGTCTTGGTCATCACCAATAATATCATTCACATCAATGCCAAGGTGTTTTTTTGCAATGGCATCAACTTTCTTTTTGTACTCAGGTAAATTCATATCGTGTTTTTTATGTTTATATCTCTAACGAATCAAATCTTAAAAATCGCAGGTCAGTTCATAAGTAGCTTGAAGTCGACCTCAACCATACCTTCACCGACAAAGTTCGGGTGTTCATAAAAATCCAAGTCCATTGAGACTCCTTCGGTAATCATGTTCAGGTAAAGTCCTTTTGCTTCTTTTTTAAAGTCTGCATGAGAATTAAATCCACCTTCTCGGTATCTGTCAATTACATTTAACATCCGACCTGTGGCATTGCAGGTAATAAGAATCTGTTTTGCTTTGGTATGGTAGGTAAATATTGTGCCAGTTCCAATGGGGTGGAAGAACCAGTATTCACCTGTAACTGTGAACAAATTAGACTTTTTCATAAGCTTATAACGATTGAAAATGTAAAAATCGCAATAATTATTTTGTTTTATGAAACATTTTTTATATTTTTGCGTATATTTATCAACATAGCGGGGTAGAGCAGAGGTAGCTCGCAAGGCTCATAACCTTGAGGTCGGAGGTTCGATTCCTCCCCCCGCAACAAAAGAAATTAAAGAAATGAACACATTTGTTAACATAGTAGTCGAGCGAGAGGAAGAGGAAACTTTTCTTACTGGCTGTGCTATGAGTTAATAAATTGGCGGGAGGTTAATCTACCGATAATGTTAAGAGGCAGTCAGAAATGGTTGCCTCTTTTTTTGTGCTTATAATTTTCATGCTCGGTTCGTCTATCGGTTAGGACTTCAGGTTTTCATCCTGACAAGAGGGGTTCGATTCCCCTATCGAGTACAAATATGTTCCTGTAGAGTAACTGGTCAACTCGTCAGACTTTCAATCTGAAGATTGCGGGTTCAATCCCCGTCAGGAATACAAATGCTGCGTTGGTCGAGCGGTTTATGACATCAGACTTTCAATCTGATTTAGAGAGAAATCTTTAACAGGGGTTCGAATCCCCTATGCAGTACTCAAGCAAAATGAAAAAGCCCCTTAATCGGGGCTTTTGTTTTTTTACATTATGCTCAGTACCGAGACAATTACAGTATATTCGTTTTCTTCTTCATTGGTGCAAATAATCGAAATTTCATATTTGCTTGTGTAAGTTGAACTGCCAAGAATAAACTGCGTATCTCCTGCATGGTAATTTGCTGCCTTATCAAGTGCATTTTTAAGCACGTCAGCATAAGCTTCTTTTCCGTAGAATTTCTTTTCATACTTTTTAAAGAGTTCTTTAGAACATCTTTCGGCTTCGTTTTCAAATCCCAGGTCAGTCGTATCTTCACGAAAATAATCTTCATTCTCTGAAAAATCTGCATCAATTTCAAAGAATTCTTTGAACATTTTTTCATTGCATCCACTAATTTGGACTTCGTGTACGTTTAAATCGTATTGCATATCTTTTTGGTTATTGGTTTTAACTTCCAAATCTCTAACGACTCAGTTCTTAAAAATCGCAAAAGGGCAGAATTAATTTCCTGCCCTTTCTAAATTTATAATTCTTTTTTTAATTTTCTTTTCCGAAAAGTTTCTCCATTGCTTTTTCTTGGTCAATCTTTTCTTGCACTTCTTTCTCGGTTAAGAGGTGAGCATACTGGAATTGCCAAGCATCGCCAATGGGAATGTGAACAAGTTCAACAGGCTTCATTGAGGCGACCATATAGAGCGCATATCCATCTGCAGCAGGGAACTTAATCACTTCTCCAACATTCTTTCCATTCTTTCGGGAGAGGCAGAACTTTTTGAGGTCAGCAATGAATTTATCCTCTGCTTCTTTATTAGCCTTGAGGTCTTCCCAATTGAATTCGGGGACTTTAATTTCTTTTGGTGGGTCGAATATGTCTGCCATAAATTTTATGTTTTATCTCTAACGACTGGTTTCTTAAAAATCGCAGGACTTATTTTTTCTCAATGAATTCAACCTTGCCTGTTGCCATTTCATCACCGAATTTCTCCTGAATCATTTCTTTGAGTTCTTCGTCAGGAATATCACATTCATTTGTGGACTTCAAACGAGAAATGTTCACCAAGCCAAACTTGTTAAACATAAGGTTCCTGTTGAGGTCATCAATAATATTCTGTGGCAGTTTTTTCGCTTTATTTTTCATGCGCTTTTTCTTTTTATAATTTCTTCCAAGGCTTCCTTCAACTCATCGTGAATTTCACCATGAAGTTTCTTGCCTTGCAATCCTTTCAGAACCATTTCTTCGGCTTCATCCAAGAGACCACCATCAATTCCAAGCCATGCTGCAGAGCGAAACATAACGCCCCGTGTCGGTTCGCACTCGTGCTTATCCTCCAATAGCATTGCAGCCTCTTTCTCTTTCTCAAAAGCCTTTTTAAAGAACTCGGTTGCTTTTGCTTCGTCCTTTTGTCTTCGGGCAAAGAAACCTTCTTCACTCAAGTCCATAGCTTCGTCATGAAGTTGACGAATCTTTTTTTCCTCTATGTGGTTATCTTTGCTCATGTGACTCTAACGATTGAATTATTAAAAATCGCAGGAAATAAAAAAAGAGGGAGAACTTCCCTCTTTTCAATGCTATTTGGAGCAAGGTCGAAACCAACTTCCCCGCAAAACTTTAAGCGCAATGGCTTTGCGGATGGGCAAAAGTCTCACGGCTGTTGTACACTCAACCAACTCCTGCACCCCAAACATCTTTAATTTTGTCGACTGGCAGGGCTTCGAACCCCAAACGTACCAACCTCTTTGTTTACCTCTGCAGTCCGAACGTATCTGCGTACTTCCACATACCCATTGGCAAATCTCACACTTGTATATTCAGTCACTTAGAATCACTTCGATGTGCTGTTCGGCAGGATTTCTCCTGACACATCTGACCAAACTAACAACGTGAACAGCCGTTATTTTTACTCTTTCAAAAATTCTTCTGCCTCTTCAAAACTCTTTTCGAGTTGCTCAACAATATTAATCAGAGTTGAGGTCGGCAAGTGTTCCAAGAATTCATCACCCATGTCATTTCCTTGGTGCATTATAAATGCTTTCTTTTCATCAACACGGACAATGACTTGGTTCTCGTCCTGCTCGTCAATTCCATTGGAATAGAATGGTGGCTTTTTGAAATCCTGTTCCATTTCAATATCTTCGTGTTTTTTGACAAGAATGCAAATTTCGGCAATCAATGAAATGCGAAGTGCATTGTATGTGTTTCTTAAAATTTCAGAGTTTTTCATATTGTTATAACGTTTTGTTTCTTAAAAATCGCAGGTTACTTTTCTGCAATCAAATCAGCAATCAAACACAAAGAGACTGCATCATCTTGGTTAATTTCTGACAATTTGAAGTCTTTCAAGCTGTCATCTTCTCCACGTCCTTTGGTATGCAAAATTACATCCTTGCCTTTTTTGGAAATTGACAACACACCATACTGTTCATAAAAGCCGTGTTTCGTCACGTATGTTACAGTTGGGAGGTCGTAGAATTCATCCTCATCTCCTTCAGGTTCGCTCTTAGAATTCCAAAAGACTATTTTTTTGTCTTTTTTTACAGACTTCTCAATAAAGTCAAGCGCACTTGTAATAACGAAATTCAAACGTCCATAAAAGCTTTTCATAATTCTTGTTTTTGGTTTAATACTCTAACGACTGGTTTCTTAAAAATCGCAAGGGAGACTCTTATTTATCGTCAGGTGCTTCACCAAACGGAACTTCCTCATCATTCTCAATAGAAACACAATTGTCTCCAAGTTCACGGTTGTTTATTTTGTCATGAATCTTCGGGTAAGAAGCCTCAATAATTTGTTCATCGGTGGCGTTCTCATCCACAATCACTCTCACCATAAGGGAGAATTCAACAAGCATTGCTTTTTTCATAGGTCGTGTTTTATATGTTTAGAAATTATTCAAAAATTACTTTCCAGTTCTTTGTATCAATTACACCAAGTTCTACTTGCTGTTTTGTTGCAGTAACAACTTTTTTGTAGTTGAAGTTGTTCTTCTGAATACAAATCATTTTGTCTCCTGCTTTTGGTGTTTTATCAGAGAATATAATGCAATCACCAAACTTTTTGGTTTTAACAATTTCTACGGCATCACTTGGAACTGGGTATTCAATGTTGCTGTCCTTGTCAATACGAATAAGAGTTCCGTTGACATCTTTTTGAGCCACATAAACTTTTTCTCCTTTTCTGAAGCTGAAGTTTTTTCCGAAAACTTTTCGTGTAATAACTGCTGTTTTCATGTTATTTGCTTTTTGTGGTCTGTATTTATAATCCCCAAAGGTTTCAATGTACTTTGAAACAATTTTATGAATGTTTTCCTTGGTCTCATTGCACGCCTTGGAAAGTCGGTTAATCAATTTTGTGTAAGTCAAACAACCGTTATTGAATAGTTCTAACGAGTAGTGAATTTCTGTGGTGTTCTTATTATCCCTGTAATACTTTACATCGGGAAAATAAGTTTTGTCCAGTTCACTTGCTGTCTTGTTAAAGAAATCGGTTACAATTTTAATTGACATATCTTTGGTTATTTATATCTCTAACGACTGGTTTCTTAAAAATCGCAAGGGAGAATTTTATTCGCCAAGAATTTGTAGGTTTGCACCTTCAATACCAAGTTTACCAAGAACTTTTTGCATCTGTGCAATGTGACGGTATGACTCTGCTTCTGCATCTTTATCCGAAAGACCGAAATACTCACCATGAAATCCATCCATCAAAGTTGCTGGCTTCATTTCGTATGTAAGGAAGTCATCAACTTTCACTTGCGTAATTCTGGTGAAAATCTCTGGCTCAAACCAATTCTTTTTATCTCTGCCTTCAAGGTTTTGAGTGTACAATTCATTCTTACCACCAAAGCGGTCATCTTTTACCAAAGGGAGAAGTCGGTTCTCAATTTCTTTAAGGTTGCGAATGACATGGTTAATATACGTTGTCATATCACCGTATGTATTGTCAAGGTTGAAGTCCATGCGGAATTCGTGCGTGAATTCTTCGGGCTTATGAACCAATTTGTCCAAAATATTCCCTTCAAATCCCTTCGAGAAAAGCATTTTAAGAGCAAGGTGTTGCATTTGTTCATACATTGCCTCAAGAACTGGAACTGCCTTTCCATTGCACATTCTTATCGGGCAAAGCAAAAACTCACCTTCATCCTTAATATAAATTTCAGCTTTCGGAACGAGAATTGAAATCTCTTTGCAAGCAAGAAAAACAAGCATTGCATTAAACTCGTTGCCTTGCACTTTTATAAACTCGTGAAACTCTCCACCAATGTTGTCAGTCATAAAAGAAATCCACCCCTCTTTAACAAGGAGTTTGGTTGCTGCTACACGGGTATAAACTTTCTTTTCAGAATTGTAAACAAAAGGACGTGGACATTTTTCACCAATCTTAATTTCTTTGCCCTTCATCAACTGTTCAATCTTTTGGTCAATGTAGTTTGCCCAAGTATATCCATCACCGTCACCAAGTTGTTGACGCAAAATCATTTTGGTTTCAAATCCTTTTTTGCCGTTCCAATCAACAATGTGGTCAATCGGTTTCGGGTAAAAACTATCACAGTGCCAAACATCAGCAAGTTTACCTGAATTGTATTTATTGACAACTCCAACAATAGCTTCTATTTCCTTGTCGGAAAACTTTGTGTTGCCCTCTCTTTTAAAATTGGTGGTTATGGTTCTTCCCATGAATGAGTTTTTTGCTTGGTTATGCTACTCTAACGATTCATTTATTAAAAATCGCAAGTTACTTTGGCAACGTTTGAAGAAATGCGCTCAGCACAATATCTGCAGCTTTAAGCGGTGTCATTCCTTTGGTTTTTCCAATGTGAACATTATACTTTCCGCTATGTGGGTTGCAGGGAAACTTTGTTTTTGCCTGTTCAACATTATCAAAACAAGCAAATGCTGTGTAACAATGTTGGCTGTCTGTATCAACATTAATCTCCAATTTGCCAACAACAGTTTCAAGTTCAAAACTTCTAAAGTTAGAAATCTTGTCTTTAACTTTCTTTGCTCCAAGTTGCAACAATCCGTCACAAACTTTGTCAACAAATACCTGAATCTGTTTTTTGGTTATGGTTTTCATAATGCTCTAACGACTGGTTTCTTAAAAATCGCAGGAGTTAATTTTCCTCAACTGCAACATCAACATCGGTGTGAATGCACTCATAAGTTTTTATGCCATCTTTCATCTCAACAAGCTTCAAAAGAATGCTTTTGTTTGGCTCTGTCTTATGTTGAATTGACACATGGTCTCCGTTATCATTTAAAGCATAGTCAGGAATGTTGCAACCTCTCTCGGCAAAGAATGTATCGAGTTCATCAAGTTGGTATTTCTCTCCTACTTTAACCATTCGTCTAAGGTCGTATGGCTCTGCATCCAAATAATAATCGAATGTATATCCGTGCGCCTCAACTTCCAATAGCATATTTCGGCAGTTCTCATAGGTCTCATCCCAGTCCTCACCGTACTTGGAAATAATGTCCCGAACGGCTTGAGGTAATTTATCGTAATGCTCGAATAAGTCCATGTCTTTTTGTTTTGGTTCTTACATCTCTAACGACTCAGTTCTTAAAAATCGCAAGGGAGAATTTATTTGCCTTCTTTTTCCTCATCGTACAACTTTGCACGGAAGTCAATCTCAAAAGAAGCAAGTTCAAGTGAAACATCTCCAACTCGTACATAGACGGTATCATTTTCCTCATGAGCATCAATGTCAATTCCTTGCAATTGTGCCACGGCTTTTTTGTTATTTGTCATAATGTTTTATTTGTTATTCTAACGAATCAAATCTTAAAAATCGCAAAGATAATACGAGGGCTGGTTTGACAGTAGTGTCGGGAATCGCTCTTTACGGTTATGCGCCTTTGGTTATCCCGATTATAGGGCGCTTACGGCTCACAGTCCGTACCTCGTATTATTTATATTTACGCTGCTTTTTCGTGAAATTGTTTTGTGGTTAATGTTGAAAGAATTTCTTTTACCATGTGGTAAGAAAACGTCTTCTTTGTTTCCTCCATTGTCATAAGTTGACTTTGGTCTGCAGGAACAAGAAGTGTGTTGTATTTCTTTCCAACGGAGTAAATATCCTCCAACCAACGCTCGAATGTTTTACCGTGCAAAACCGTAGCAAGAATGGTCTTCCGTGCCTTTTCTTTTAGGTCTTTGCTAATGTTGTTCACAAGAACAAAACAAGCGTCTCCGAAGTTTAAAGCTTCAAGTGAGTTTGCGCCAAGCATCTTGGCTGTGTTTTTGCAGGGAATGGTTACATCTTCCATCGTTTATATTTTTGGTTTTTGGTTCGTGTCTCTAACGACTCAGTTCTTAAAAATCGCAAAGGGAGAATTAATAAAGTCCGCTTGTCTGCTCGAAAATGCACTCAGCAACAATCCACTCCCAATCATCACCGTAAATCTTTTTAAGGGCTTCCAGTGAATCATAGTAAGCTGAAATATGGTTGTCAATTTCTTTTTCGTTGAAATTTGCAAGGACAATGGTATCTTCTTCCCAGCATCCACTGTTTTCAAACTCCTCTTTTACCTGTTCCTCTTTTGGCTTCTTCATGGAATCGCCACCAATCCATTCTTTGAATTGGTAAACTCCTGGGGAGACTTTGCGCCCGTACTGAAAGTTATCAGGGTCGGTGCAAGTCCATTCTATTTTTGGTGTTTGTTTTTCGTTGCTCATGCTATTCTAACGACTGAGTTCTTAAAAATCGCAAAGGGAATTCACAATTTTTCAGGTTGCGAATTCCCTTGCTTATAAATTTATACAATGGCAGGGAGTGTTCTGTAAATTACTGGCACTTTTGCCTTAATGTATTCTTTCAACTTCTCAATCCTTTTTCCAATTCTAAATTTAATTTCAGCGTCAATTGAACTTTGTGCCTGTTCAAGAAGTCCGCTCTCTTTGTGGTTACCTCCAAAGAATCCACCACAATCTGCATCATCACAATCTTCAACCTCAAAACGGTAAACTTCGTTTGTAAGGTATTGGTTGTATATTTCAACGTCACTTACCAAGAAGTCTGTAAGAATTTCTTCTCTTGACTTTCCTTTGTACTTCTCATCATTACCATTAGACAAATCTTTTGCCCATTTTTTCGTCCATCCCATTTCTTTACAACCTTTCTCATCAACGAAAATGAATCCTACCACCATCGAATCCCACTGACAATTGTAAGGGTATTCACGGGTTGTACTCATTGAAATTCCGCTGTGGTCATAAAGGAAAAGTGGTAGAATTGCAATTGGCTTTTTTTCTTTAATAATTGCAGCCTTCAACTCATCCCAAGAATTATAATCAGACTTATTGAATCCGTGCTTACGGTCACCCAAGTCATAATTTCTGTGGAAGCATACCATTGTAGTTCCATTATCCCAATCGTGACGTGGGTTTAAGGGAGACTCGTCCTGCTTAATTTTAATGTTGAATCCTTTGTAGTTAATTACTTCGCTCATGTTTTTGTTTTTTGGTTACAACACTCTAACGACTCATTTCGTAAAAATCGCAAAGTCTCCAATGCAATTCGTTGCAGGCTTCGGGACAACTTGCGTCTTCATAACACGCTTGTTATGGTCTGTAACCATTTTGGTAATAACTGCAACCGCAACTTCACCATAACGCTTTACATAGCGAATAATTGGTGCAACTTCCATGCGAATATTCTTCTCAATAAAATGCTCAAATCCGAAGTCGTACTCCAACGTACATTTTGCAAGCCAAACATTCTCTTGGCTAAGCAATTCATCAATTGCCTTCTTGTTCTCAGGAAGGTTGTTGAATTCCTCATTCTTGCGAAGTGCTTCATTCATTTCCTCTGCAGAGGCAAAGGTCTGCCAATGCTTTCCATAACAACCATCCCACTCAACGGAAAGGTCTTCAATATCTGAAACGAATTTGTACATAGTTTGTCTGTTTGGTTATCACTCTAACGACCCATTTCTTAAAAATCGCAGAGCAGGTTGAGAAAAACATGACGAACGAGAAATAAGTGCAGGTTCCCTTAGAACGACCCTTCGCCCTTCTGTTTCACTGGGAGCCTGTATCGCTTTCGCACCTACAATACTCTAACGATTCATTTCTTAAAAATCGCAGAGCAAAAGTTTATCCCAAAACTTTATGAATGTAATCCTCAATATCACCGTAGCTAACTTTGTCACCAATGTCATCGTTGAGGTTTTCAATAACTGTATCAGCATCATCTCGAAAAGCTTCACCCAAAGCGGTCAACCCTTCGTACCTTTCCATAATTGCTTTTAAAATTAAAGTTTCTTTATCCATATTGTTTTTGTTTTTAATCAGCCATGTATCCGTACTCAACGTGGAAGTTTGCAAAGTAACTGCTATCAGAAATAGGGTTTGTAGCCAGTTGCTCGGCACTTTTGAAGTATTCCTTCATTGCGTAAATTCCGTAACTCATAGAGGCTGAAAGTTGCTCAACCTTATCTGCATCCACCTTAATAGCTTTTGCCAAGGCGTTAACACAATTCTCTTTTGAGAAGTTTGCAACTGGCGAAACAATTTTGCCGTCAGTTGTCGAAATAATAATTACACATTTTTTCATATCTATCTAACGACTGGGTTCTTAAAAATCGCAGGAAATAAAAAAGGCCAGCATTTTCGCTGGCCCGTTTTTTGAAAGACCCAAAACCCCTTAAGGGCCTTTCTGTTTTAATGTCTTGTGGCCCGTAACATGTTGAGGACCTGAATGTTGGCCCGTCTTTCACATGTTCTGCTCTGTGGACCATTACATCACTCTAACGATTCATTTCTTAAAAATCGCAGGACCATGAAGTCCTCACTTTTATAAAAAAAGAAAACCACCTCTGTTAAGAAGTGGTTTTCGGCAGGTTCAATTTTATTTAGCAACGTATGACAAACGGTTTCCCAATATCGGTGTCGGGTTCATGGCAACTTAAATTCGTTTTCCAATCTGTTCCAACCCATCGGCAGTAATTATCGGTATTGTCGGGCGTACTAAAGCTTAATGTATAAAGAATTATAAAATCCCCTGTAACATTTGAGACGCTCTCCGCAATCAGCCCTCCTTCGCCTGTACAATTCACGGTTTCATCCGTTACGTAAATCACTTCCAACTTCACAACTTCCAACGGTGCAATCACATCTGCTGTTTCGTAGCCAATATCACAGACCACGGAATAATCAGGCGGACTTTCTTTGGCGTTTGCCTGTGAGGTAAAGGCTACCGTGCAAATCGCAATCAGCGACAAAAATCCAAACATTTTTCTCATGCTTCTTTTTTTTGGTTAAACATTTATTTTACTTGGTTCTCTAACGACTGGTTTCTTAAAAATCGCAGAGGGCTGTTTTTCCGACCATCAAGGTCTCCGTTATTTCATGCCCTGCATTTTGAAGTTAGCGTCTCGTTATTTTCTTTCGACAATACTCTAACGACTGGTTTCTTAAAAATCGCAATGCTCTTCAACAAATTCTTCTACCTCTTCAATAGTCATGTCTTCAACCTGACCAAAGGTAATTCCAACTGCCTCGCCAATTAGTTTGTCGTCAAGTTTAATCTCAACTCCATCTGCAAGGTTGGTTCCATCAACATCAATCATTGCGCCTCGGAGAGAAATCTCTCCAAATTTTGTATCGAATGTTTTTTCCATGTGTTTATTTTTGAACTCTAACGAACCATTTCTTAAAAATCGCAAAGCCCGTGAAATCACTTCCACAGGTTTGCAACTGGCTTGGGCTTAAAAATTTATTCTTCTTCATCATTTTCTGCATCAATAACATCCGAGGCAGAAATATCAGAGACAAAAATTTGAGGACTGGCATCAAGTTCACTCATGCCGACAATCTTATTCATTGTCTCCAAAGTGTCCTTAATTTGCTCCACTGCATTTTTGCGTGGGTCAATGTCCATTTGAATTTGGACTTGCACGGTTACTGGTTTTTTCATAGCTGTTTATAATTAAATTCCGTAATCACTATCTAATTGGTAGTTGCACTTTGTGAAATATCCCTTGAAGCTTTTCATTAACTTCTTTACAGTGTTTCCACTTGAATAAATTTTGTTGTGTTCAATATCATCAAAGCGGTGCTTCCTGAAAAATCTCAATTGACTTTTGCGACTTAAAGTCATGTAGAAAAACTCTTTGCCTTTTTGTCCTGCGTACATATGAGCAATGAACAAGTGGTAAGTACCTCCAAGTCTATACTCATTGCCATTTTTGTCTTTGAACTGTTTAGGTTCTATTCTTAGAAAAGCTGAGGCATTTGTGGCATCGAATTCTTTATGGAATTCAAAGCCTTTCATTTGAGGCATTGCCTTAATTTCTTTTACAACTTCTTTAATGTCCATGTTGTTTTCGTTTGGTTATGTACCTATAACGACTCGGTTCTTAAAAATCGCATTATTCGTTAATTGAATCAAATCGTTCTCTGGCAAATTTTCGGAAAGTCATAATCTCACAACGAGGCATCCCCTCAATCTTTGAGTTTTCTTTATACTCATTGTAGTCGTCTTTCAGACTTCCCTCCTTATTTTCTTCAAACCACTTTTTGAAGGTCGTCCATTCTTTGAAGGCTTTGCTCATATCATCGTGTTTTTATATCTAACGAATCAATTCTTAAAAATCGCAGGAGTTAATATGAAACTGTTTTTACCAAAGTGAAGTCATTGTCTTCAATCAATGCGCCATCATTCACATAGCTTGTTTTAATTTCAGTATCTTCACCCCAATCTCCCATCTCTCCAATTTCCAAAGAGAATTGCCCATCAGTTTCCGCAACCGCTTCTTCTTGAATTGCGGTTTTTAACTTTTCTTTTAACTCTAAATCGTTCTCAGCGAGAATGACGGCAACACCTTTGCCATAATGGTTTAAAATGTATGTTGGTTTTTTCATTTTATTGTTTTTGGTTATCGCTCTAACGAATCAAATCTTAAAAATCGCAAGGGAGACATAAATAACAAAGCCAGAAGAAAATCCTCTGGCTCTGCTAACTAACTAAAATAAACAACATATGAAATTGCTTGTGTAGAGGGCGTGGAGTTGAACCAGCGACACACCGAGGTTCAGTCGGCTGCTCTACCACCTGAGCTACCCCTACATAAACCAAATATAAAAATAGCAAGGGAGAAAATCAAGGGCACGAAAACAAAAAAGCTCAGGACTTGCCTGAGCTCTTTTCGGTGAACCTGGGAAACACGACTTAACCAGGCTCGAAGTATCTTTTTGAGCTCGCCAGGACTCTTTCCTGGTGCTCCTGGTATTATAACGATTCATTTCTTAAAAATCGCAAGTACCCCATAAAAAACAGCAAACCCCCAGCGGTAATGCTGGGGGTCGCTTGGACTTAAACAAACGGGTCTCAGAAGACCCATGCGGGGGACAAGACCGCACACAACAAACGTCTTTATTTCTTTTTGGTGTTTTTAACCACCTTAATGTATTTCTCCTGTAGCGCATCGGCAGAAGCCTCATCAATCTCTTTCAGCTTCTTAATCATATCGTTCACGCCTGAGCCTTTTGCATCGGCTTCACCCTTCTCAATGGCATTCAACTTGCCTTGAATTTTCTTTTCGAGTTGCTTTCCGAACTGGCTCATTATTCTTCAGAGTTTTCGTCCTCACTAATTTCCGTCATCAAAATCGGGTCTTCCCATTCACATCCGTCCAATTCTTTGGTTGAGCCAGTTTCAATGGAATCACGGAGGTTGTTTACAACTTGCTCAAGTGCGTCTGCAATTTCTTGTGGAGTTCCACCGCCTGTTATCTTAATTTTAAAGTTCATGTTTCTCTTTTTTGGTTACGTTACTCTAACGACTAAGTTCTTAAAAATCGCAGGTCAAAATTAAATCGGGTGGTTTCCTTTGAAATATTCCTCAGCAGCCTCAATAATTTGACGGTATTTTCTGCCTTCACTTGCATAGTAAACAATCCCACCATCTAAGCGGTGTGAAAATGGAGCATCCTGAGTTTTCATTTTATCCACAGAAGAAACGTGCATATAAATCGGCTCGCTTCCCGTGTTATGACCATTCATCAACTCCTCATCCATTTCATCTGAAATTTCATTTGAGGCAATGCTGTAAAGCGGAATTAGGTAATATGAAGGTGCAAGTTCACAACAATGTGTATGTTGGTTGGCATCGTACATATAAACTGTCTCAATTTTTCCACACGCCTTGGCAATGTCGGCACGCCAGTGCGCTGTCTCATCAATTGCAACAACTCGCATATTAACAGTCTTTGCTTTTGTATTTTTTTCTAAAGTGTCGAACATATCTTATGTTGTTTGGTTATGCACCTCTAACGACTCAGTTCTTAAAAATCGCAGGTCAGGAATGGTATCTGTACATTGAGGTTACAGAATTGTCTTTTTCAATGCTCCCATCATAAACAACTCTCATGTGAGAAATATCACAATGAAATTTAGAAATGAATTCTGCAACTTTATCCCTTGTTCTGCCTTTGTAAAAACTATCATCTACAAAAACATACGCTGAATTCTTATGTAAGTTCCGAACTTCAATATCTTTTACCTCACCTTTTCTAAGTCCTCCGTTAACCACAATGAGACTGTTGACTGAAATTAATCCATTGTCAAACAATTCAAGCGCATAGTATCCGAACTTTCCCGACATAATGACATTGCTATCACTCAGTGAAGAAAATAAGTTTTGAATTATATCAAAGTTTTTTGGGTCTCTTAATACTTCATCGAGTTTATCGAAGTATGCCTCTCCACCTACAAATTGGCTTAAAAGTTCTTCGACAATTGTTTTTAGTTTGGTCATGCACTTCTAACGATTCATTTCGTAAAAATCGCAAGTTACCACTTCTTTCTTTTGTTGTTCATAAATTTAGAAAAAGGGTGGTATTTCTCAACATCTGCCTGAGTAATTTTAATTTCTTTAAATTCAGGTCGGGCATGAATAGGAAAAACTTCTTTCGGCTCAAATTCTTTCAACATCTTTTCCACATCCTCAATCACAATCATTTTGCCTGTGCCTTCCTGAATGGTTTTTTGAATGTCCTCAACCGACTTATGTTTTGCCAAGTCAACAATAACCACATCATGTGCGCTCAATCCTTTTGAGGCAAGAAGTCGGGCAACTGACATTGAAAGTGAATCAATGCCATGTCCTATAATTATTGGCTTATCGTCCATTTATTTAATTATTTCAATGACAGCATCACCGCCTAAATCAATTTTTCCAATATGACCATCTTTCCCGTGTGCGTGCAAATAAATGTCAACGTTTCGGTTTTTAAGGTCTTCAATGGTTTCGCCTTCGGCTAACTGAATTTTTGTTGTAACTTTAGCAACAATGCTAATTTCAACTGTCTTGTTATCGCTCATAATTGTCGTGTTTATATTATAACGAATCGAATCTTAAAAATCGCAATTACTCTTCTTCGTCAGAGTTTTCCTCGTGTCCGCAATTATCACACTGCAATTGGTCGCTTGAATTTCTCCAAACGTTTGTGCTTCCACAGTTCGGACAATCATCTGCATCTTCGTCCTCATCTTCATCGGGTGTATATCCAAAATAGTTATTCACATCTCCAATTTTCTCACACTCCTCAATGTAAACGTCAGAACTTGTGTCGGTGGTCATGTAAGTTTCACCGTTATGTGTTTCCTCTTTGAGGTCATAAACTGACAGGCTCGGCTCTTGTTCTTCATCTTCTTGGTGAAAGTTAATATCTTTCACAACACCATCTTTTGTGGTGAATGAGTGCCAAAAGTCAGGCAAGTCTCCTTCGGTTAAGTCGAAGTCGAAGGTCTCACCTTCAAAGAAAAGTTTAAGAGTTTTTTTGTCGTAGTCAATAATGAATTTGTTCATGTCAGAAGGTTTTTATTTCCTCTCTAACGAATCAAATATTAAAAATCGCAGGTCAAAATCTTTTTCCGCAATCACCACAATGACTCCCCCTGTGAGTTCTCACTCTTGCGTGTGTCGGGTGCCAACATGGTTGCTCAAATTCAAAGTCAATACTTTCTGCACTTACCCACTTTCCTTTGTATTTGACCTGAAACTCATCCTCATCTTTTCCGACCCATCTGTATGGCAGCGGTTCGCTGCCGTGGTAATACTTATCTCCGACAGGAACTCCCAGCCCTTCTTGCTGGAGGTCTTTGCGGACGGTGGCTGTTTTTATGGTTGGTTTGCTCATGGTTCTCTAACGACTCGGTTCTTAAAAATCGCAGCTGCCTAAATATTTTTCATTCCTACAAACTTGTACATCTTAAACACACAATCGTCATGCAGTTTAATTTCAGTATTGCAATCACCTTCATATCCAATATCTTTCTTCTTTTTCTTGTGGTGTGCAATTCCTCTGTATTTTAAAATGTCGTTGTCGTGAAAATTGTGGTACTTGTCTTTTTTCCCTTGTTTTTTCCATTCTTCAATATTTGAAGTTGGTATTCTTGTCTTAACTTGCAGTTTCTCTTTTACAATAAAATGCTTATCACCAAGTCCTTTTTCTACCAAATCATAGCTTGTACCCATGTAGTAACTTATGCCGAGCAAATCACACTCTTTCGGGTCATCAGTCAACACATACATCTCATAATCCATCTTAGGTTTAATTAGACGTTGTTCGTATCTGTTGGGGTCATTTTTAATTTCGGTTGAAGTATAGTATTCAGGCGAATTGTCTCTGCCTTTTGCCTTGGTATAAAATCTTCCGTCAGTCAATATCTCGACAATGGCGGTAATAATTATCGCAAAGCTAATGTCTTTATGTTTGAATCTTATTAAGTCCATATTCATATAACGAACCATTTCTTAAAAATCGCAGACAAAAGAAAAGGGAGAGCAATGCCCTCCCGTTTTCCCTTTGCAACCAAACAAATATTATTTTCCTTCTTTGTTCCCGAAGTCAATCACGTTGCTGACCTGCAGGGAGTTTTCAATTATCGTTTTTCCTCCGAATTCAATCTTAACCTTTATCAGGGAATCCCTGAGTTTTTGCTGTTCCTCGTTGAGGTTTTTTATATTCGTCAACTTATCGAGTGCTTGGTTAATTGTCAATTCCATAAATCAAGAGTTTTGAATTTCGCTTATAAATATAGGGAGAATTTCTAAATTTACAAAAACTATTTTCACTTAATGTCTTCCCAAAACTTTGCAACACCAGTCAGGTAATTCCCTACCTTATCCCACTCACTCTTTGTTGTCTCGGTGTACATATCCAATCCGTATTTGTCAAGGTCTTGGTATGTCTTTTCACATCTTTCAATTTTTACTTCACCTTCTTTAACAACGCCTCTCTCACTTCCAAGGAATACAACTATTTTTTCAACAGTTGCAAATACCTTGCCTTCATCCAATCGAGCATCAGAAATTTTATAGAAGAATCGTTGGTCCAAACCGAATCGACCTTTGTAATAAAGTGGCTGAGCATTTATCCTGTCAACCAAATCATATTGCTCTTGGTTTTGTTGCTTAACCCAGAGGGCATAACATTTCTTGCTATGCTCGTGCAGTTCAAGAATTTCTTTGCCAGTCTTATCAGGGTTCTCACGGGTCAGCGTTTCAACACTTGTCCAACTATCTTTGGGTTCTAATTTCAATTTCATTGCTGTTTGGTTTAGTTGACAGTTGCCAAAATCAATTCCTGTTTCTTTTTCATCAGGTAGTTGTATCGGTAAACATCTTCTTGGTCGTGGTCTTCATCGAATTCCACAAGCATTTGTCCTTTGAAAAGTTTTTGCTTCAACTCCTCGAATTCTTTGCGCTCGTCCATTGTCAGTCCATATACCATTGTCGTGTGTTTTGTTGGTTACATTACTCTAACGACTCAGTTCTTAAAAATCGCAAATGTAATTATCATCCTGCAGAATAAATTCGCTTTTTGTTGGACACACTCGACCCTCAAATCCCTCTCCAAGTTTCTCCACCAATTTGTTGACAGAGTTTTGAACTTCTTCTCTCTGTCCAAGTCTGTGAGAAATCTCAGGAATCAAGAAAATGGTTAAATTTGGTTTCTCGCCCTTCATTGACTCAGGCAACGGGTTTTTCTCCCACTGCTTAATCATTGCCACACTCACTTTGCAAACTGCAATGTATTTTGTGCGGTCATTAAATTGAATGCCTTGGGCTGCTTCACGAACCTTTTTGAGTAATTCATTCATCTTCATAAATCTATAACGAATCAAATCTTAAAAATCGCAGGTTATTTCTTTGCCCGTTTCTTTGCCGTCATCAGGTCTGCCAATGCTTTTTTGCGTGCAGGGTTGCTCTGAAACTTGCTGAGGTCTTTGAACAGCTTAATGTGTTTCTGCTGTTTAACTTCACGCTGTGAAAAGAAAAAACAATTCTTTTTCCTCACCTTCATCACGGCTTCAATTTTGCTGTTAAATGCCTTAACAAAACCGAAGTTTGAGTCAAAGACATAAGTCTTGTTTAATGGGTTGGTTGCTTTCATATTTATATAACGAATCAGTTATTAAAAATCGCAAATGCTTATTCTTCTTCCTCGCCATCCTCGTCTTCAACTGTCCAAGAGTTAGCATCTTTTACAATCTCTTCAAGCAATTCTTCTGCTTCTCCAAAGTTATTGGCAGAAAGAGTAATTGTTGCTGAACTATTTTTTTGGTAAAATAAAAATGTTTTCATATTTTTTTATTTAGAAAATTCCAAGAATCTTTTTAGCCTCCATCAAAATGGCTTCCATTTGCTCCTCATCCTTTTTGCTCCAACGCTTCTCACGTACTTTCTCAATGCGCTCTTTCTTTTTGCGCCTCTCAATAGTTTGTGTTTGTCGCTCTTTTCTGCTCATGAAACTCTAACGATTCATTTCGTAAAAATCGCAAAACAAAAAGAGGACAACTTGCGGTCATCCTCTTTTGCCAAACTTAAAACAAACAAACAAACAAAATCAATTTTTTAATTCCTTTTTTCCCAGAGCTTCTCTGGTATTGCGTGCCAGCTCAGAGCTGACAATTTTCGTCTTCAAAATGAGGTCATCAATCATCACCTTCACGTCATCCTCAGAAACTTTATATTCCTGCGCAATCATTCCCTTGTAGTCATCAATCACGTCCTGACCTGTGCAACCGTTGTACCGAATCTGGTAAACATTCTGGTTGCCAATCTTAAATATTATCCACGCCTGCGTCATCCACTCTCTAACGACTCATTTCACAAAAATCGCAGGGTTCGTAGGTATTCGAGTTCATTGCAATCTTTAAAATTTCTCCGCTGTCCTTGTGTTCAAACAAAAGGTATCCGCCTGGCTTCTCAGTTAAGAGTTGGCAACCTTTCCAAGTCTTCGGCTCCCATGTTGCCCAACTTGGCAAGTCCTCGGTTACATCAGCGAAATACGGCAGGTATTTTTCCTCGTCTTTGAAAAGGGAACCCTTTGGGAATTTGTCAAGTCCAATGCAAATCTTAAAATAATGGTGGCTTCCAGTTTGCAACATCCCATCGCTGTCTTTGAAAATATTTCGTTCTTCATCGACAATCGTTAGGTCGGGACGCTCTTTATAAGTGAATAACGTTTTGCCTATTAAAACGTATGTCCAAATTTCGTAAATCTTTTTCATGTTGTTTGGTTTGAATATCTAACGACTCATTTCTTAAAAATCGCAAAACGTTTTTTGCCTGAGTGCCTTCTTTTATCAATAGCTTTCTCAATCAACGGTTGTACGTATGAAAGAAGAAGAATCATTCCGCTTACAATTAGGATAAATGGCATGGTCGTTTTGTTTTGGTTATCACTCTAACGAATCAATTCTTAAAAATCGCAGGTTAGCAATAAACGGCTTTGTGAATTCTGTTCATCTCAGGAAAAACAACTCTAAGCGCTTCGTCTTTGCTCATAACTCCATTCTCAACTGTTTTGTCAACCCACTCAGTCAGGTGCTTTGTGGCTCCCCTGTAAGCATCGCCTTTACTTGTTGCATCCAAAATCATTTTGCAAGCATCTGCATCAACTTGTCGTCCAAGTTTTAGCCAGTGCTGACGGGCAACTTCCCATTCACCCAGTTGCTCCATGTTGCGAACTGCAGAAGGTCTCATCAACTCATTACTGTTGAAAAATGAAATACATTCTTGAAGCGTTGGTCTTGTCATGTTGTTTGGTTATGTATCTCTAACGAATCAGTTCTTAAAAATCGCAAAGGGAGAATCAAGGGAAAAGTTCTTTTTTAACAAAAGCCTCAATCTCTTCCCAATAATCTTTCTCTTCCCACTTTTCGCCTTTGAATTGTTTCTCGAATTTGTCTGCAAGCATTTCGGCAAGGTCATAGAGACCTGCGTGCCCTTGTTCATCATGGTATTCTTTTACCAGTCCTTTCGGGTTAGGTTTCACCCACTCAATTGTTATCGCTTGGACCATCTCAAAGAAAGTATCCCTCCATGAGTGAAATCCATTATGAAATCTTTTTGCCATGTCGTGTTTATTTATATCTCTAACGAATCAAATCTTAAAAATCGCAAAGGGAGAGGAAAAAGAAAGGGCGGGGAAACAACGCCCCACCCTCGTGCAACCAAACACTCAACTTAATAATTTTGCACCTGCTGAAGTCTTACATACCCTCTGCCCTTGTTATAACAATCCGTGCAACATGGGTGGCTTTTAGCTTTCTCAGGTCGTTTCTTGTGGCTTGCTCTTTCAAAATTGCAATCTTCTTTCGGGCAAACCAATTTATATTTTGTTTCGACTTTCGTCTCAATTTCTTTTATCGAATAACAACGCTCTGCATTGCACAATACTTTTCTCGCAATGGCTTTCCAAACTTGTCCGTGGTCGCTCTTGCCCCGAATCTCAAAGTCAATGGCGTGTGCAATTTCGTGGCGAATTGTGTCCTCAAATTTCAACGCTCTGTCAAGATTCTGCTCAAGCAACCAAGTCGAAATGAAAATCGTTTTTTTCGTCTTGCTGCAAAGTCCTGCTGCTCTTTTTCTTCCGTTGAACTCGAAGCACCATCCAAGGTCAAGCAAGTTAATCAATTTCGCTTCTTGGTTTCGGAAAATGTCAATCGTCCAAGTAGTATTCAATAATTCAATCGCCAGCGCTTTAATCTCCTCAATTGTGGTCACGCTCTCAGACGAGAAGTGCATTTCCTTGGTCAAGTCTTTCATCGTTTGTTGTTTGGTTCACAACTCTAACGATTCACTTCTTAAAAATCGCAATGAATTTTATTTAACCTTTTCTAATTTTTCAATTTCCTTTTGAAGACTTGCGTCAATGTCTCGACACAATATAATTCGCTCAGACAAATATCTAAGTCTATCATCTGCCGTTGGGAAATTATCCAACGCAATGTAGTCCTTTTTTTCCTCAATATCGCCCGTGTGCCATCCACCTGCTCGGTTAACGAAAATCGTCTTCCCTTCTGCCAATGCTTCTTTGAATTGTGGAATCTGGTTCTGGAGGTGGTTAATGCGGTTGAGGTTTTTGTACAAATCCTCAAGTGTCATAATCATCATCCAGTAACAGTCATTATAAAATCCGAATATCTTTTTCATGTTGTGTTTGTTTGGTTATTACTCTAACGACCCAGTTCTTAAAAATCGCAGGTCTCACACGGGGAGAGTTTCAGCAAATTCATACTCCTCTGTTCTGTAAGCATCGCTAAAACAACATCTGAAAACATCAAAATCTTCCTCAGTTGCCAATCGAACCTTATCCGCACTGCCAATATAATCACAGTGTTTGCTCATGCTCCACGTTGCGCCCTTTAAAACAGAGGCATGAAGAATTTGAACGTAGTTTGGTAATTCAGGCAGAATGTATCCAAGTGTATGCTCGTTGAATACTACCAGTTTAATTTTTGCGTTGCTCATGTTGTGTTTGTTTGGTCACCACTCTAACGACTGAGTTCTTAAAAATCGCAAAACCCCCACACTTCTGCAGAGGTTTTGCTTATAATTTTAGAAAATTATGCTTCCACTTTCTTTTCTTCTTTGGGCATCAAAATGTCCCTGTAATTTCGCAAGGTCTCAGCCATTTCCTCAGCACTCCCTTTAATTCCGAAGTATGTTTTCACATCCGAAATCTTCCAATGTCTGTGAGGCTTCAAGCCTTTGCTGTAAAGACTGCAATCACGAATTGAAATAATCAGGTTCCAATATCCACGAGGCATCGGTTTGCTGTTTACACTCAACATATTTCCCATGTCCTCAGCGAACCTGGTTCCCTCGGCTGCTTTCTTTAATTCTTCAAAGTTGGTTACTTTTGCTTTTGCATTTGCCATTGTCGTTTGTTTTTGTTGGTTACATCACTCTAACGACCCATTTATTAAAAATCGCAAGGAAATAGCAAAGACGATAAAAGCTTGGCTAATTATCGTCTCTGCGTGAAGGTTTATAGCGTATGTGTACCTACAACTTATCGCTTTAAATATCTTTTTTGCTCCAATTTTCTTCGCTCTCTGCGTTTCTCTTGTCCGCACTGAATCTTCATCGGCTCTTTGAGTTTCGGGCAATCCTCATCCTTATATCTTCGGTGGCTTTTTGTGTCCATGTTGTTAAAGTTTTTGATTGAGGAATTACTTCCCCATGCGCTCAAGTTTTCTGCGTGCTGTACGCTTTTGCTGACCAGTCATTACTTCGTTTGAAACAATGTTTGTTTCTTCAGGAAGAGTTGCAACACCGTTAAGGTTAGCGAAAAGCAAAAGGGAGAATAAAATGTTCATGTGAGTTTGTTTTTGTTGGTTACATAACTCTAACGATTCAATTCATAAAAATCGCAATTCAAATAAAAAAAGGGAGACTTATTTAACCTGACAGTATATAAAAAAAAATAAAGGTAGGTCGGAGTCCACCCTATGCGATAATTACTTATCGAACCCGTCTCAGTTTCCCACCGACACCACTCTAACGACTCAGTTCGTAAAAATCGCAAGGGAAGGGAGAGGTTATAAAAGTGTTTTTCCGCCCCCTTCCGAGGAGCGGTCAACCAACTGGTCAGTCGGCTCATTGCTTATTCAGAAGACTCAGTAGGTTTTCATCTCTCGCTCCTCCATTGGTTAATTTACTCTCAATACTCTAACGATTCATTTATTAAAAATCGCAAAGGGAGGGAAAGTTATAAGCAAAAAAAAGAGGGGCATTGCGCCCCTCTCATTATCTCGGTTGACTTTCCTTAGTCAATAATTCGGTAGTCAGTACCACCCATTGCAAAACCTCTCAGGTTGTCAAAGTCAACGGTGCGGAAGGCAAAATCATTTTCTTGGTCAACTGCACCACGTCCTGACGTGTATTCTTTTGGCTTTAGTCCTGCAGGTGTAATGTACTGCTCGTTCCAAACTTCTGCCTTCTCAACTGCTTTCATTCCGTCTGTAATGAAAAGTTGGTGTTCGCTTGGCTTTGTGTGGTTTTCTACAATGAACACAAGGTAACGCTTTGTCTGTGTTTTGGTATCACGAACCACTGGCGAACCATCCATGTAGTATTCTTTGCCGAATTGCGGTTGAGCAACGAAGTTAATCACTTCACCTTGTTTGTTCTCAACAATACGGTTAACTTTTTTCTCGTAATCCGAACCAATGGTAGCGTTCAGTTTAACGAATTTTTTGAGTAATTTTTTACCGTCAACTGTTTTGCTTTCGGCAACGTCAACAAGGTAAGAAAGGCTACTGAAGGCAACGCCTGAAGCTGAAAGACCTTTGTAGTTCTCAAACATTGCTATTGCTTGTCCTGTGGTAATGTGTTTTAAGTTTTTCATGTTGTTTTTTGTTTGGTTACATAACTCTAACGATTCATTTCGTAAAAATCGCACCCTATATAAAAAGCTTTAAGCTTTTTTACGTAAGCCATCAAAAAATGTTACAAAAAGTCTCAAAATTTATAAATTTAGATAGTTGCGATTTTTAAGATTTCGTTCGTTAGAGTAATAACCAAACACTAAATGCAATGGCAAAATTAAAGACAATGAGTGCAGGAAAAATTACGGTTGACCAAATTATGACATTTGACCGTGCCGCACGTAGGCAAGACGATATTGACAACAATATGAATTTTAACCGCCACCGTGTTCACAAGAACGCAAAGGCGTACAACCGCAAAGCAAAGCACAAGGGGAGCGAATTTTGACCCCCTGTGCCCTATTTAAGGGGCTTGTCTGGTAAGGGCTTATACCAGCCCCCCAGAGGCTTATTTAGACCCCCTATTTAGGCTCGCTCGGATAATAAGCCCCTAAATAAGCCCTGCCCCACAATAGGGCCCAGGACCTCTCTCATTTTTTTTCCCATTTTTTTATAAAATATCTCAACCAACGAAACATCCATTATATTGGTCATTTATTCACAAAACAACTCATTACAATTCATTTTGGCAAAAAATAACCGTTATATTGGTCATTTGTCAACAAAACAGGATACCCCTTTTCCCTACAGCAATCAAAAAAGCTCCTGGAGGAAAATTTTTTCCCCCAATTTTTTGGGCAAATTCTGGACCTGATTTAACCATCGGAATGACCATCGGAATTTATTTTTTCAGACACCACTGTAGGCTCTGATAATCAGCAAGTAAATCATCGGAATGACCATCGGAATTTTTCAGAAAAAAAACAGAGACACCCCTTTTCTTTTTGGGTCTTAAAAAAGTGCTGAGCAAAAAATTTTTTCCCAAAATTTTTGAGTCAAATTCTGGACATGTCACGCTTATGCGTCTTATATGTAACGCTTAACTATATAAACAAAAAGAGCCATGACAAAAATCAGCAGAAGCACCTACATGAAGGTGGTTGGAGAAAACAGAAGACTCCTAAAAGACATTAAGACATTAACAGGACCGATGTCACCTGAGAGGATTACCACATCCTTAAAATACAGAAAGATGTTTGAGGATGAGAAGAAAATGATGAAAATGATAGAGAGGATTTTGATTGAGTTGACGAAACCAAAAGAAGAGCCTGGTTCCTCATGTTAACTAAATTTTTCCGTGGAGGCGTTTCATTAGATAAATTCGAAGGCTAATTAATTCAGTTAAACTTTCTGACAGATTTATCTCCAAACCGATATTTGATTGACCAGGTAAAAAAATCTTTGAGAAATGCCCCATCAAATATTTGTCATAATCATTAACTCTCCGCTTAAACTCATGGATATTCTCTTCTCCATATCTCTTATTATAATCTTCGTGGTTCAAAATCATGCTCATAATGTTATAATTATAAGCAATGCCATTTTAAAAAACAAGGTTTAGGAGCAATACTTTTTGGCAATAAGATGCATTCTGATGGCAATGGATACGTATAAGTTATTTTTGGAGCTCAATAGGTTGTGCTTATACAAAACAGCTCCTGCAGACTCAGACGTATTAACCTTTTTTTGAAGGGCGAATTCATGAATCATCAAAACCCCTTCAAGTGAGATTCCAGAGAGAGCATATTTAGATACGTCAATCACAGGCAATGTCTTTTTTGAATCAGGTACATTTTAAAAACAATACTTTTCCTCATAGAGTTTATAACCCCATTAATCACAATAGTGCCACGCATGGTGTCCAGACCGAAATTATCATCACAAAGAATCTCCATGCCCTTTTCTGCAAATCCTTCGTAAAAGCTAAGGGTTTGCTCAGCAGAACAGCCTGGCAGGTTAAGCATATCTTCCTCTTTAATCATTCTTCACAGATTACAAGTTCAGCATCATCCATGTGACAATGCTTAATATACATAGTACTCATAAAAAAAAGAATGTGACCTCTCAGTAAGTCTGCAGCATCTTCCTGCTGGACCATGGCCCCTTCAATATCGCCTTCTTCAATAAACATTCTCATTGAGTGCAGGCTTGACTGGTATTCAATAAAGAGTTCTGCAGACTTATAATAGATATGCTCCTCAATGGAGACACCACCAAGAATTTCAAGGACTCTCTCCTCGGTCAACGGTTCAAGATTATTTTCCACAGTGCTTATTTTTTATTTTCCTTATTCTAAACTCAATATTAATATTGAGAGACCCAAGAAGTTCTTTAACAAATTTTTCTTCGTGTCTCCAAGATATTGTTCTATGAAGACGCTTAATATCAATGTCTCCACATTTTATTATATAATCAACTCCTTTTATATAGTTAATTCCAACAAAAGTGTCAATATGAGGTTGCACTTCCATATAGGAACCATAGTTATATTTATGGTCAATGGTCATCTTACAAATTTTATCCCAGAGTCACAATGGTCAGCAAGCATTCGAATCTGCATAAATAATATCTGGCCCATAAGGTGAGTAAAAGCTTCTTTGTACAAGAAAATTGCTTCTTCAGTTAAATTTTGTTTACAAAGAAACTCAGCATCACTCATAAGTTCTCCGAATTCATGTTCAAGAGAAATAACGGCATGGTGTGCAAATTCCCTGACTTGTGAATCAGACATTTTATTGAATTCATTTAATATTTCGTCTTTATCTTCCACAATGGTCTCTTAGTATTTGCTTAATTCTGTACTCAATATTAATATTCAAGAGTCCAAGCTTCTTGAAGCTGGCGCTCTCTCTTCTATAAACCGCATCTGCATTGTTATAAAAATCATCTGACTGGATTATCACATCGTCAATCTGAAGATTATCTACATTTGGATTAACACGAATATAAGAAGAATAATTATCTGCATGGTCAATCATTTGCAATATTTTTTTTCTATTGAATTGGTTTTTATGTGAATTATTCTCTGCAGGTGATACAGGGCAGCATGAAGATTATCGAGGGCCATGTTATATCGGTATCGAACTTCATGTCTGCCGAGTTCGCTATCTCCAACATCAAACTCTTTATTATCTATAAAGACGGTTCGAATATCCCCTGTTTTTGGGTCAATAGAAACTCCTATATGCCCAACAACTGGTGTATTCCGAAGGTTAAGAAAACTCTCGTGCATGGCCCTTCCGAGTTCGTCAATAAAATCTTCTTCTTTCATAAGCAGTGCTTTCCTTTCATTACAATAATAATTTCATAAATATATTTCAACATTTTGTCAAATCTTTTGTCATCATACCAATCAGAAGCAGAAGTAAGTATAAGAGAAAAATCATGCTCAATTGAGAGATTATAAAACTTTATTTTTTCTTCATCACTTAGGTCATCTATGGAAATTCTTCCAGCATTAATGAGACTTTTAAGATATTTAGGAAATTTTTCTGTAGAATTCGTTTTCATAAGCAATGTTTTTTAAGAATCTGAAGCATTCGAAGATTAATTACAGCTTTTAGATATTCCATGGCCTCATCCTTCATATGACCAACCATGTGAGAAGGAAATGATAGGAAATATTCCCTCCCATCAATTACAAGCACAGCTTTCCCCTCAATGCTCTGCATAAGATTCTTGACCTTCAATTCATATCGTGCAATAAGTTCATCCATGACAATGGTCCCTCATAATTTTTGACATTCTATAGACAATTGACTTTGATAGTCCATCCATGGCAATATCATGACTTGTTGTATATTTATAAACTTCGAACTTAAGGTCATAATGTCTTATTTGCTCCTCCAGAGAAAATGTATTTAACCCATCATATCCTACACTCCTGTTTATTGAAGAGTGGATGAAATTAAGGACATTTAACATATCTTCGCCAATTATTGATGGTTTCAATTTACTCACAATGTTTCTTTTTTATATATACTTTCCTATAATGAATAATCTTATAGAGCCAGTGTTTAATTGCAGGAGAACTCAAGGCCCACTCATATTCATTCTTGATACTATCAAGCGTCACACCAAGCATCCACTCGTAATAAGCAATTTTCTCCAGGACTTTTGAATCGTTGCCGAACATTCCTGGGCCGAAGTCATCTATACCTTTATCTTCCACAATATTTTGCAAGCACAAGCGCTTTTCTAAGGTTTATTATCGTTGTCAGGAATTTTTGTTGGTCCCTTAATATTCCTAATGTCTGGCGAGGGAATTCAACCGCAATGGCGAGATTTTCTTCATAGAGGTCAATACAATCTTGCAACGAGGCTTCTGACTGCAAATCATAACTGTATGAAGGGAAAATGGCCCCCAGTTCTCCAATGATATTTCCAAACCTATCAATTGCTGGCTCATCATTACCAAAGCCAAAAGCGCTGTTATCAATATCTCCAGAAGAAATAAAATACATCAGACACAGTGTTTTTTTATTATTTTCATAATGCAGAGCTTGATGATATTGTTGTAAGCTTTCATAAGATGCGTTCTATGGGTGCTTCCAGGAAAAGGTCTCATATCTTCTCTGTCTCCGACCCTCATGTAGTGCCGCTCATCAAATTCAAGCAACGAAATTTCAAGTTCCCACCTATCAATTTTATGCTGGAAGTATTGAATATCTGAGTCAAAATCAGAATAATTTAGAGGAATATTTTTCTCAATCCATTCTCTTCTTATTATAAGCATTTCATCAAACGAACTCATATCTTGCAGTACTTATTTATTATGAATTCTTTTGTAATCTCATAAGCAAACATCAATTCAATCAGCCTTTGTTTATCTGGGTCCAAAAAAATCTTGTTTAATTCAGCCATGGATGTGAACGATACCGTCATTCCAACGCTCCTGGCTTTTCTTATAAAGAAATTTTTATTGTCACTCATGTTATATACTTGAATTGATGATTTTTATCAACCCTTTTCAATAGTCGTTCCATGTCTCCGCTGCAATTCTCAAAGTCAAGTTCAACATCTGAGTCCCAAAGCACAATGAGAGAGCCTCCGATAACAACGCCTCGCTTGTCAAGGTCATACGTCTTGACAACAATGCCAAATTCTCCAAGGCAGGTTACTTTGTCGCCCACCTCGAAGAACTCAACAAATTCAATATCCTCAATGTCTTCCAAGTTACTTCTTTAAAGCAATTGGCTGTCTTGAGTGGTAGTTATAGAGTTTAACCAGTTCTTCAAGCATAAGGTCGGTTCTTGGTTGCTCGTGAACAATGGCGCTGGCAAGTCTAAGTTTTTTCTCCATAACTGCAGGATTATATTCCTTGTGAGAATAAAGTTTAACTGCAGCACGGATAAATCTTTCTTTCTTAGCATAGTAGTAATATTGCTGAAAGATTGACATATGCTTAAAGAAAGCTTCAACATCAACTCCTGACTTAAATTCAAAAATGCCTGCTCGAACGTTTTCGGAGTGTGAGCGAGAACCTTCCTTGAGTTTTCCAAATTGAGCGATTACAGAGATTCTCTGTCCGTATTTAGCAGCCAGGTCAAGCATCTTGATATAAGGCTCTCTTCCTCTCTTGGCATAGTGACGAACATAATCAGTCATTGACCAGTTCTTTGCAGCGCTATTAATGTCTGGCGCATCATTAATGTGGATTTCTTTCGATACAATGAAGTAGATTGGTTTCTTAAGTTCCTTGCATGCAAGATAGCGATTCTGACCATCCACGATGTTCATATTCTTGTCAACCAGAATGGGCATGTATTTTGCCTGGTCATTCTTTTTGATTGCCTCTTTAATTTTCTTGTAGTGACTTGGGTCACGATTGAATTCGTTAAGTTTGAAAACACCATAATCTTCTGTCCTCCATATGATAACATCTGATTGGACCGCCTTGGCCTTTTCTTTAACCACATGAGATGATTTATTGACTTCGGCTTCAAACTTGGTTGAAGCTTTTGTGTTGGCCGTACTTTTAACAGCCGTCTTGCTCTTTGTCTTGCTCATAAGTATTTTTTTTAGTTAAGAGCGAAGGTAGAGAAAAAATGATAACTGTGCAAAATTTATTGACAGTGCTTTTGCATTATCTTCCCGATGAGCTTGTTAATTTCAATAAGCATTCTTTTTTCTTTGGGTAGAGTCTGGATATAATCTTCAATTGACTTTTTAAATATTTCATAGGGATAAGTTCTTCCCATATTGCTTTTTGATGCATGTTGCAGAACCCCCTCAATGATATAAACTTTACTTGTTTTCATAGGTGCAGTATTTAGCTTTTATAAAAAGCATTTTGACACCTATTTGATAGAGTGCAATATCTTTAACAAGGAGTTGAAGTAGTATTTGGTTGCTGGGATTCACAGGCAATGTTGTTTTCTAATTTTTGAAGCGAGGTGCTTAATATCTTCCAGAAGACAATCTTTTTCAAATTCAATAATTTGAAGAGGGGTTAATGGTCTGATTGGGATTATATAATCAGACATTAAAGCTCCAGCTACTTTCATGGCCATTGTAGTCATAGGGGTTGGAGCTTTTGTTCTGGTTACGGATACAAAGTCCAAGTAAACCAATTTGCCTTCAGGAAGATTTTCGCCCATTACAATTATTTTGCATCAAATCTACGAAAAAAGCGGGACTCAGCAGTATTTTTCTTTGATTTCCTGCATTATTTTAAGGATGCAGGAGTTCAGGGCAATTTTCTTTATATCCTCGTCAGGATGATTCTTATAGATGTTCTCAAGTCCAGCAAATATTTCATCATCACTCATATTCATATCCATGTATATTTCTCCGCCAAACATGAAGCAACCCTGGCAGAAATCGTCAAGGTCATCATAAGTTTCTCCATCATCGGTAACATAAATGAAATCCATAACAATAAATAGAGGTCAAATAATGGAAAATATTCTCCAGAAATGGAGTTGGAATAAGAAAAAATCCTCAAGTCAAGATTGACAATGGGTTATGATGAGAAAAAAATTTTGGCGTAATAAAAAAATGTTCAAAAAATTTTGGGCTCTTCGGCCTAACAATTTTTAAAATTAATCCATTTCAGAAATATCTTTTTCTGTAATTTCCTGGCAATTAATTTTATCCAAACAATTTTCAGTATAAATATCAATGAATGGTCTGTTGATTCTTGGTGAAAATCCACGAACAATTGTATGACCATCTTTTGTTAAGTGCTTCCACACTGGGACATTGAATTTGCTATATCCGTAAATTCCTTTTCTCTCGACTTCTGAGAATTTATTGTAAATCCCGATGTCAAGAATATTCGCTTGACCAAGGCGATTGAATCCTGTTGGCATGCCAAGAAGAATTCTTCCTATGGACGAGACGTAAGTCCCAGCATTATGATTGGCACAAGATTCTCCAAGGTTTGGATTTTTCTTGTAGCAACTTGTGTCGCTTCCTTTGACACATCCTGGGCAAAGAAAAGTTTCGACTGCTTTTTTTACAGTTTCGCTGAGTTGTTCTACTGCGTTTTCCATAAGATTATAAATGAATATAAGATGCTGAAATTTGTCTTGCGTGACTTACACCCTGCATTTCGGCTGTAATTTTTGACACATGCATAAGAAGTTCAAGCTTCTCTGACATGGTTGGTTCTTCCTTATCGTGAAGAACAAGGTATTCTTTTTTATCTTTATCAAAATAAAGTTTGCCTTTATTTTCGCCAACAGCAACATCTTGAATAAATGTTAGGCTGTTTGGTATGGTTCGATTATTCTGCATCTAAAACTGGGAATATATCGGTTATAATTTCAGAGATGGTCTTTCCAACTCTTTTTTCAAACTCAAAGTATTCAATATTAAGCTTTCCAAGAACATCGCTTTCGATTTGCGCTCTTACCTGAGATTCAGCTTCTCCACGACCAGTCTCGGCATATGCCTCAAATTCATCATCAAACTCTTCTTCCCACCCATCGTCAAGAAAGTCAGATTTTGCCTCATCAACCTCGCTGATGAGAGCGTCCTCATTATAATTCTTTTGAAGATAGGCAATTACAGATTCTTCGGTGAGTTCAAGCTCCATAACAGTTTATACGGATGAAGCTCAAAAATGTTTCAGACATCCATTTGGCAATCTTTGCATAGACCATAAGTCACGCAATCAGGGTTTTCCATGTAGATTGGTTGTCCGCAATGGCACTTATTTTCCAGAACTCTTTTTTCTGCAGGAGAAAGTTCTTTGTGATAATCAAACGATGCTTTAAATGTAAAAAGTTGGTGGACTCCATACATCACTTTATAACCAGTATGCATAATTTTTTCTTGGTATCTATCATCAAGTTGAATGAATTCAACTCCAGATAAAAAGTCTCTATCGAAGTGTTCGTCTGACAAGAAGCAACAGCCAAGGTCAGTGAGGCAATGTTTGATTCTAAATCTAAGGTCATCAGTTATGAGACCCATCATTTGTTGGTAAGTTTTATTCTTCATCTTTGCTTAAATCTTTTATCACTTCAATTCTGCCATCCTTCCAATGATGGACCAGTTGTTTTTTATCATTCATATAAGCCATTGGAAGTCCGTGGTCCCACGTATCTTTTTTTACCTGTTCTTTAAAATCTTTTATAAATTGTTCAGACTTTAAGTAATCATCTATTTTTTGTTGGTCGTCATCTTCCTCCAGGTCATCAATCAAATCATCTCTTTTTTCTTCGACATACTTAAAGTCTACAAGAAGTCCAAACAAGGCCAGCACAAATCCAACTGGAATCAGTGATTTGTATAAATCTGGAACTCCAAAAAGCCATGGAATGAACATAAGAATAATTCCGATGACAGATAGAATTGTGGATAAATTATTTACTATTTTCTTCATCTGCCTCAATCTTTGCGTCTTCTGCTCTAAATTTTTCAGAAAGTTCTTTCATATGTTTAAGCTGTTCCTTAAATCTTTCTGGGTCATTTGTATATTGTTCTTTTTGGTGTTTTTCAATATAAAGCCTTAGTCCTTCAAAAGTTTTGCTATTGAATATCTCCAAAATTTCCCTGACTTTTTTGACAATATTTTCATCTGAATCCTCGCACTTAAGAATCCAGTGGATTTCATTTAGCGCCAAGATTGCTGAAGCATTTGTCTCAGTTTGATGTTGGGCAAGTTTATCTTCAATATCCTGGAGTGAAATTTTCTCCAACTCAGAGAGTCTGTCTTCAATACTTTTTTCCATGCGCTTATTTTGTTAATGATTCATATTGTCTTAAAAATTCCTTCTGCTTGTCGTATATGCACTCAAATACGAAATAACCATCAGGTCCAAATTCATTGTTGTGAAATTCGCATTTTTCCACCCAGAAAACTCTGTCAGAAATTCTATCCTTAAATTTAACTGCCAACTGAGATACTTCGAGACATTCCCACTCGAATAATGATTTATAGCTTGAGTGGTTTACTTCTTTTATGAGATAAACATTATTTATCTTTAGTTCTATTTTTTCTTTCATAATGCGTGATTTGACCAGTATCCGTCTGGATACGATGGGTTGACATATAATTTAATTATGGTATATCCTTTTCTTTGTTCTCTGGATGAATATCCAGCAAAAGAATCTTCATCCTTGAATGGGTGTAGTTCTACAGACTGGAGGTTTTTGACAAGCCACTTTACAAGCTCTCTTTGCTTATCTTCATTGACTGCGTATTCTCCATCTAAATCTATTTTTAGACAAATCCAAGGAATTGTTACCCAGTTTTTACCATCATGATAAGAAAGAAGTTCTGGAAATAGTGCAATTCCAATTCCAATTTCATATGGAGTTTCCATTTCCACATATCCTTGGTCGACATACTCAGCATCTATTTTTGACATCTTTTCAATAATCTCTTGAATTTCGTTGTCTGTTGTTTCTGCTATATTTATTTTCATGTTATAAAGTTAAATTATTTATTGCTACCATTATCTCTTTCGTACTCTTTTTTTATTTCCTCCAAAAGACTAACAAGAGAATCATTGACTTCCCTTGCCCTATCAACCATTCCAAAGCTCATAAGGCCATTGATTCTTTCCTCAATAGTTGCAACCTGAATTATCATTTTTCCATATTTCTCTGATATTGGAATTGTGTAATTGCTGGTCAATATTTGCATAAGAGTCATCGCTTTTTTCATGATTTCATTTCTTTCCTGATTATAATATCGAGAATCTTTCTTTCATAGAAATCTCTCTGACAATCTCCACCACCCAATTGATTTTTTTCAACTACATACCCTCCTATGATTAAAGGGTCATCCTCTGAAGCAACGACTTTGTAAATAATTGTTTCAAAGCCATCCTCGACAAATTTGTAAACTTCTTGAACTGATACTTTTCCGAGCCAGAAATCACCAACATATTCTTTTTCGATTACTTGTCCGCCAGGAGTTACATAAAGGGGTGAGCTATTCATTTTTCTTACATCCCTGAGATAGATTTCTTTATTATCAAAATATCTATCAACAAATTTTTTATCGGTGCAGGTATTGCCAAAATTATGATTTTGCCAGCCTTCTTGATGATAACTTTTATAAAATTGAAGTTCAATCCATCCAAAAAATCTATCATCAATAAGTTTGGCGCTTTCATCAAACTCGTCTCCGTATGGGACCAAAACTTTATCCCACTCAATTTTGTTGCTGCAGGTATCACTTGATTCTTGGGAGGTTTCGTTAATTGAGATTATGTTTCCACAATCAAACATAACCTCATGAGGATTTTGACTAATGTCTTCGAAATTTCCTGTTCCGCAAATTGGGCAAATATATGTTTCTGATTTCATTTGTTATAATTCTTCTTCATTCTTTTTGTAAAACTCATTAAGTTCTCTGGTAGTTTTAGGAAATCTAATTATCTCATCGTACCACTTGAATTTATCAAGATTGTCGTTTTTTAAACTATCCAACATAATTCTAAGCTCCATTCCTGTTTCGTAATAATTTGCCACAAACCACTCCACTCTTTCTTCGTAAGTAAGTTCTCTATCTGGAACTTCTTTCTTTTTTATTTTTCCTGGTCTTTTATCCTTATCAAGGATTTCACAAACAAATGAAAAAGAAGGAAGATAAGGGTCTCTCGTAGAATGAATCTTAAGACCAAAATCAATCAAAGCATCTGAGATAATTTGTACAACTCTGTGTGGAGATGCATTTTCTGGAATCTCCAAAATAACTCTCTTGCTTTTTTCTGATTTTTTGGATTCAGATAACTTTTTTGAGGGGGTTAATTTTTTTATGAATTTATCAGTGGCCATTGTCGCTATATCTTAACCAACAAATATAGTAATTTTTAGGTCTTCGTCCAAAAAAACAAATACTATTTATACAAAAATGCAAGCCAATGAACCAGCAAGCACAAGAACCTGAAGAAGAAGACTACGATGACTACGGGTGGTACAACGAACAACCGCTATGAACATTAGGGAAATCATAAAAGAAGAGCTCAAAAAGGTATTTGAGGCTGATTACTATGATAATTATCCTGAATTCCTGGACCCTCAGTTCAATCCTCAAATTGGAGCATATCCTCCTGTTGAATTCAACAATTACGGAACCATGACTGAGGACTTGCAATTGGATAGGGAGTCTGAGGAGCAAAAGCTATATAGGTTTTATCTGCTTTGTGACAAGCTTTGCGACCTTGAGGGTGTTGAGGTCAAGAATCAAATGATAGCTGATGCTGTTCCAGTTTCAAAGGAAGAGTTTATAGAGAGTTGTGCTTATGCAGAAAGTCTTTTGGTATATGAAACTATGACTTCGCAATCAGACCCAAGCATGGGCTTTTATAAAAGTGTTGTGAAGGGTGTTCCATGCTATTATGTGCAGTATGCTGGTTTTGAATTTATATTCACAAAAGGAGGCCAGCCTGGCAAGGAATATTGGGTAGAAGAGATGTTTGATAAGGAAGGTAACTATATTTATTAAAATCAGAAAAGCCCTCTTGCGAGGGCTTTTCCTTTGAACCAATAAATGGGTGGTGGCAGTTTAACTGACACTCCTGTTTATAAGATTTTTAATCGAAGAAAGAGGACTTACCGTCTCCCGTTGGATTGCTGTTGTTTTTCACTTCATTCTCAGGCTTTGTTTCAAAAGCTTCATTGGTCTTATTGTAAACAAACTTGGCACCTTTTGATACCTGGTCATATGCTTTTGCAATGAAATCATTCATTTTTGCATTAGTTTCCTCGATTTTCTTTCCGAGAAATTTGATTCCACCCTGTTCCACCTGTTCATGGCACCATTGAGCGAATATAGCTTGCTCATCAATCTCAAGAGTTGAGAACATTGCTTTTAAAAATTCGGCCTTTTCCTCATTTGAGAGTTCGGGCTTGGCTTGTTGATTTGTTTGTGACATTATTATCCTTTTAAAATTTCTTTTTTGTTTTCGTCCTTTTCCTCATCGGTTTTTTTGGAGTTTTCAATAGCCTCAAGAATTGCACAAAATCCATTTATTACAATTCCAAGAAGCATTAGAGAAATGCCAAATAAATAGTGCATGAACCAACCTTCTGGATTGACATTTAATTGCCAAGCAATAAACAAAATACCAAGAGCAACAATTACAATTGATGTTTTGATGAATCTCCAAGACGGTGAATTGGTCATAATTTAGTGTTTATACGATGAGTGCTTGCAAATGTTACAAATTCTCAGTCTTTGTTTTAATATTCAAATAAATTTTTTCAACAATAAGGTCTTCTTTATCTTTGAAATCTGGGTGAGACATGAGTTCATTTGCAATATCAAATCTTCTACCAGCCTCTTCTTCAGAAACACCAAGAACAGTTTTCATTAACCAAGAAATTGATGGTTTGTTTTTTGTTTGATATTGATAAGCTTCTTTAAATGCTTCGCAACGATATTCCCAGGTTTTATTTTTTCTTGAGTCGAGGATAGAAAATATGTTTTCGATTGTCTTTTTTCCAATTTCCCTTTTCTCCTCCAGTGTAAGTTCAAGCCCTTCTTTATAGAATCTCATTCGGCAAATTAACTCATCAGAGATTTCATCAAAAATAAGAAAAGTCCCTCCATCTTCTGAAATTTGGCAGGTTAATTTTTGTTCAGCGTCTTTTAATTTTTCTTTCTCTTCCATCTGAGTCTATTTTGTATTTAAAGAACCAATTAACATAAATTAGTCCAAATGTCGAAGACAAAATTATGAATAATAATTCAAATAATAAAAATAATTTTAGATTGGACCAAAAAGATATAAAATGAGCAGTAAATAAAAAGTAGAAAATATTTGTAAAACATTGAATTACAATAAGTAATATACTTAAAATGACGAAAAAAAATAGAGTAACGTCTTTGAAGTCTTTTTTTCGTCTTTTCATTGCTTTTGCGTTTTATGGATTATTCTTCCTTTTTATCACAAGCGCAATCATTACATTTGCAGCCTGGTCGATTTTTAACCTCTTCAACTGTAATATCCATTTTTTTTAGTACATCGTTTAAAATAGATATTACGCCATCAATAGCATCATAATTACTGGGACATTCACTTGCTTTATTGATGATGTTTCCAGCGATTTCTCTTATTTCCTGCTGTGTAATCTGTTTCATTTATCTTTGGGTTTTTCTTTTTCTGAAATCATTGACTTTGCCATTGACAACATATTTTCTATAAAAATTCTTTCATTTTTTGAAAGGTTATTTTCTTCGAATCTCCATATGTCAATAGGAAAATCCTGGTGGTCTATTGTTCTTATAACCACACAACCTTCATGAAATGTTATTTGAAGTCTTTCTTTCATTCTTGCTCTTTCCAAAAATCTATGTAATGTTTAACTTGTTCGTCAAGTCCAAGTTCTTTTTTATTTAAGTGACGATGATATGATTTTAAAATAATAGAAGACATATCATCTGGGTGGTGCAGGCCAAGCTTTGAAAGGTATTCAAAAAGTTTGCTGTCTTTTGACCAAAGGCCCCAATTATTCCTTATCCATCTCCCAAGACCATGATGGGACTGAATCACCGCATCTTCTTCGTCAGTGGATTTAAACCAATCAGCATCCTCAGATTCACTAATTATCTTATCGAGATGTTCAAAACACTCCGATAAGTTGTTTGGTTTTATTATATCTTCACTCATTATAACTCTCTTTTCTAATCAAACAAATTTAGGTATTATATTTCATTTTGACAAAAATTTAACTACCTTTGCTCAAACAAATATAAGAAAAAATACATGAAAAACATAATCATTTTTGGCCCTCCAGGAACAGGTAAAGGCACCATGTCCAAGAAGTTGGCCGAAGAATTTGGATTAAAACACATTTCAACTGGAGACATTATCAGAAAGAACCAAGAAGAAAAAACAAAAATTGGTCAACTGGCCGATAAAATTGTTAATGATGGGAACTTGTTGCCAGATGATATTGTAAACGAAATGATTAAACAAGAGATAATTGATGACAAAACATCTCCTGGTTTTATATTTGATGGTTTTCCAAGAACCCCAGGACAAGCAAAAATGTTGGACCAATTCCTCAATAGAAAAAATACTCCTGTATCTGCAGTAATTTATCTTGATGTTCCTAAGTGGGTTGCAATTGAGAGAATCGTAGAAAGAGGTAAAACAAGCAATAGAAAAGATGATACTGAAGAAGCGTTTCCAACAAGATGGAATGCTTATCAAAAAGACACAATTCCTGCTATGAATTATTTTGAGGGCCGTGGAAAGGTTACAAAAATAAGCAGCGAACAAAGTATTGATGAAGTTTATGCTGAGATAAAAAAAGTTATAGATGGGATTAATTAAATATATATTTTGGGTTACCTCTATTAATGAAGATAGTGGTGTACTTTGGGCTGAAGGTCACAAGCAAGGAGATGGAAGTGGGCTTAGAAGTGAACTTGAGATTACCTTGGATAGTCTGAAAAATAATATTAGTGAAAAAGACTATCAAGAATTAACAACAAAACTTGGGAGAATTTTTGAGTATTATTATGATGACGAGGACGAGTCTAACGATAAAATAATTGTTCCATATTTCAAGCCTTTATCAGAACAGCAAATAAAAGAAATCGAGGATAAAGCCAATGAAATGGCGAAAAGTATAAAATGGGATGATGATAAATCTGATAGTAGCGACATCTGAAAATGGTGTAATAGGCAAAGATGGCAAGATGCCATGGAACATTCCTGCTGATTTAAAATATTTTAAAGAAGTAACAACTCGTGGTGAGAGCAATATTGTAATCATGGGCAGAAAAACTTATGACTCAATTGGAAAAGCTCTTCCAGGAAGAACAAATTATGTAATTACCAAAAATAGAAATAAAGAAGAAACGGACTACATAGATGGACAGGTCTTTAATTCAATTGAAGATGCGCTTGATGCTGCGCAAGGGTTAGAATATTTTATTAAAAAAAACATTAATGTTCACATTATTGGAGGAGGAAAAATCTATAATCAAATAATGGAAATGGGCAAAGTGGACGTGATTTATCAAACTATGATACATGCAAACATAGATGGCGATACTTATTTTCACACACCAAATAATTGGTTTGTTTTTAGTGAAAAATCATTTCTGGCAGATGAGAATAATTCTCATGACTACACATTTAGAATTCTTACAAAAGGTCGGGATTTATTATCTTCTCAAGACTTGAATTCACCTTTTCAATAAATTCCTTATATCCCTTAATTGGTTTTATTGATGCCGAGATTGTTGGTTCACTGGAACCCTTTTCAAGTTCAGAAACGTTTAGTTCCCAATAACTTTCATAGAGCCCATCAATTCCATGAATAACCTCAACAAGTTGGCTTCCTCCATAAGGTTTTTCTATTTCAAACATCCAGCTCTCATTCATTTCTGAATGCGGGAAATAACTACTCATGAAATAGTGCTCAAGTCCTTTGATGTCTTTGGCAAGCTTATTTATTCCAAATGAATTTCCAGCCTCAAAATTATATATAATATTTTCTTGGCTTGCTTTGGTTGAAGCGGGTTCTATAATCTCAAGCAATGCTTTAGCGAGTTCTTCTTGCACTATTTTTCTAACTATCTCCTCCATGTATTAATAAATAGTAGAGGAAAATCAAGATTACTCTACCGTTTCTTCGTTTTTACCCCAAAGACTATTAACTACATCTATAATTCTATTTAGGGCCTCTATGGTTCCAGCTCTTTTCTCCAGAAGTTTATCAGTCATTGCCTGTCTATGTCCAGCATCTGGAGTGCTTCGAATTTTGTTTTCAAATGAAAAATAGTCTGATACTATTTTAATATCATTCCCTATTTTTTCTATTGGGTCTTCTCCAAGAGAAACAATAAGGTAGCTAAAAATATTCTCTTTAAATGATGGAGACATTTGAAATTCCTCCATCCCTTCCTTAAGGGATTTATTAAACATCATTTTTTTATATTCATTGTACACCGATTCAACTTCATTGGCATTTGTAGCCAGGTCAATAGAGTTGGCAATATTATCTCTATCTTCTAAAGTTAGATGAAATTCAGACATCAAGCGAGTGGAATATCCGAGCTTTATATTTATAAGCTCAAGTTCATTGATGTTTTGTTGCATTAAAAAAACCTGGGACTCAAGTTCTCTAATTCTGATTTGTTCGGGTGTCTCTTGTGTTTCCATATGGCAAATATACTTTATTTATTCGATTTGCCATTGTCTTCGATGACTTTTTTTAGCTTATCAACTACCTTTTTCATTTCTGGGTCTTTAAGACCACCAAGCCTTTCAAGGTCAGTTATAGCTTCTTGAATTTTATTTTTAAGAACTTTTTTCATTCTTTTACACAATATTGAACCTTGTAGCATTCTGTAATGTCTGGCATTTCTAAGCTACCAATCATGTTTTCAACTGCAGATTCTGGAACTTTATATTCTCTATTATGATTTTGCTGAAGCAATTCCTTATATGGCACCTCAATGTATATCACTTCGACTTTTGCTCCGTAGTCTTCAAATTCTGAAATCACTTTGCTTCGCATTTCCTTGGTGATATTGGTTGCATTATAAACAAAATCTTGTCTTACTCTCATGTAGACCTTTGAAAGCTCCTTTGCTTCTTGAATTGCTCTTCCTTCTCCTTTTGTATCTCCACGCTTAACTTTGTTTTTTACTCGTATTTCATCAAGAGAAACCATTGGTATGTTCGATAAGTTGTTTTTAATGAAGGTGTCTTTCCCAGAACCAGGAACCGCACACATCACATATACTGTAAAATTCTTTTCATCAAAAGGTTCATAATCTGGATGCGCTTCTTCTCTTTGAAAATAGTATCTTCTGCCAAGGTCTGACGCAAATTGTCTTGACTTGCCGAAGCAATCATTCTCTTTGCATAACTCTTCAAAGAAAGCCACTTTTTCCATCATTGCATCATTATCTTCTGCAATTCGCCCGATAATATCAGATTTTGCAAACAAAGAAAGCATTTTGGTATCAAGCTTTAGACTTGCAGCAATTACCTCTTTGGATGGGTTTTCTTTTTCTATGGCCCATATTGGAAGGCCGTGATGACGAACTAATTTACAGATATGTTCCCTAATCTTAAATGGAGTCGAGATGTCTTTGTAGAGAATCACTCTTGCTGTTTTTTCTCCTTTTTTTGCATGAGCTCTTGAGGTAATCCTAATTTTCCCATCAATTTCTTCATGCTCTGTTGTAGAGCGCTTCTCAACATCGTGAAGCATGGCAACAGCAAACATTATATGTTTGTCTTGTTCTGATAAATTTTGAAAGTCTGGGTGGGATACAAGGGCTTCAGCCACCATTTTGGTATGGATAAATACATCTCCTTCCGCATGCCAAATTGGGTCTTGCGGCACACCTCTCATGTCTCTAAACCAGTCAAATTCTTGCTCAAGTTTATTCCATGGTATAGGATGTCCAATTTCATAGTGAGGAAACTTCCACATGAGTGCTTATACGATAAAATGATAGAAATGTTGCTTATTTTTTGTCCTTGCTATAGGGACAATGTTTGCAGCCATTATTGCAGCAAAAGCCTCTTTTTAATAGATATTCCTCGGTAAATACACGATATTTTACGCCATTTACTTCAATCCAATAAAAATCTACCCCTTCTACAAGTTTGCCTTTAGCCATTAAATTCAATAGATTCATCGACATAATGTCCAGGAGTAACTTTGCCTTCTATGGTCTTTATAAGCTGTAACTGTCTTTCTCCCTTATCATTGGTAGTAACACCATATATTTCTTTAAAAACTCGGTCTACTGGCTCTTGAGGTGGCCAAATTGCTAATTGAAAATATGAACTTGTCTTTTGTCTTTTGACAACTTCAATAAAATTTCCATCACTTGTCTCCTTAAATTCAAAACTTTCTATGGTTGTTTCTCCGATAGATGAAATATTAAATGTTCCAGTTGTTGTGGTGGCTCTAAGGAAATCGCCAGATACTCCAGCTGTTGAACTTGTGCCATTAAATTCGCCCGATAAATCAATAGTATTGTCATTTGCCATAATAATTCTTTTTTTAGAAAGATAAAAAGCCTAAATTACAATATCAATAGTTTTTATCTATTTATAACAAAAGCAGTCCACATGGAGGAAATTAAGAAAATAATAAGAGAAGAGCTTGAACAAATTGTATCAAAAAAATACTCAGATGAAGAGATAGGGGATGCTATTAAAAACAAGAATTTTATTCACACAAAAAATGGAGTTGTATATTCTCCAGTTATAATGAAAAAAGGTTTTGTTATTGGCGTAAACAATGAGTGTGAACATGTTAACATTCCTCTCGAAGAAGTATCTCTTATACAGAGCGCAGAAGAAAGATTTGGGAGTAAATAAAAGTTAGAAACTTTTTTATTCTTTTGGTCGGGTTTTTGCGTCTAAACAATAGGGTTTACAATTTATGAATTCTATTTATAAATGAACGAAAAAGAATAGTGATGTCGCAGGCAGAGAAAAAAGTAAAATTCATTAAAGTGTGGTATACAACAGAATGTACCAAACTTAATTTTGGAGACAGATTGAAGCTGGCCAGAATATGGATTGATATTTGCCTAAAAGACGAGGAGTATGAAATGGCTGCAGCAATCAAAGAAGAAAGACAACATGTTATCGAAAATCATATAAAAGAGAAGAGAAGTAAGAGAAGACTTTCTCAAAAAATTATGATTGCAGTTTTTCTATTTAAAAGAAAAATAAGAGCCTGGTTCAAAAATAAACTATCATTGTAGTTTTTTTCATTTGATTGGCCTTGCCAATTGAATCTCTCGTTCCTTTCGAGCGAGAATCCCAAAAAGCAATAACGATGTCTGAGTTTTTGATTATATCCTCATTTCTCATAAATCCAGCTTTCTTACCAAACAGGTCCCATTGAGGAATGTATATTTCTTTTTTGATGTTGTTTTCATCAGCATAGCGTTCTCCGAGTTTATCGGCACCTTTTGCTCCGCCACTTACAACTACAGAAATAGGAAAGAGACTCAGTGTTTGTTTGAGTCTCTCATAATCATTAAATGACCTGCTTCCTATTACAGCAACTTTCACGCTCTGTATTGTGTGGTATCAAACACAGGTATTGGGTCCATCTTATGTTTGTTTCCGTTATGGAATTTATTATATATCTCAAGAACTTTATTTTGACGCTCTGTTGGATTTGCATAAAATTTATCATATGGTGTACCATTAACAAGTTTCATTGCCCATTCCAATTCATCATATGTAGCACCAATTTGGTCTTCATCAGTTCTTCCGTCAGCATGCAAGCCATCTGTTGGTGCTGCAGTTAAAATATCATTTCCAACTCCAAGCGCAGCTCCAAGAGCATACACTTCTGATTTCATCAAGTCACCGATTGGAGAAATATCAACTCCACCATCACCATACTTGGTGTAGAATCCAATTCCGAAGTCTTCAACTTTATTTCCAGTTCCAGCAACAAGATATTTGTTGATTCCTGCAAATTGATAAAGGGTGACCATTCTCAAACGTGAGCGAGTATTTGCCATACAGAAATCAAAAGATTCTTTTGAAGTGCTTCCTGCTTCTGGAGCATACGCTTCATAAAGTGAATCATATGTACTTGTAAGGTCAATTCTTTTTGATGATACATTTGGATATTTTGACTTCAACCATGCAATATGATTTGCGGCTCTATCAACTTGGTCTTGTCCTTGGTGAATTGGCATCTCAAGAACAAGAAGGTCGAGACCAGTTCTTGCACAAAGAGCAGATACCACAGCAGAATCAATTCCACCAGATACGCCCATGACAAATCCTTTTGCCCCTGATTTTTGGGCGTATGTTTTAAGCCATTCAGAAATTCCATCAGCAATGGCATTGTAGTTTAGAGTTTTAGTTACAGTTTCCATATTTATTTTTTATAAAGGTTATTTTCTTTAATGTGTTCGATTACCACGTCTGGCACCAAATATTTTATTGACTTACCAGTTTGAATGTGTTCACGAATATAAGTTGCAGACACATCAATAACTGGAATGTTTTGCAAATATACTGATTTTGCTTCTACTTCTGGAGTAAGTGGCCAGTTTTCATCTTTCTCGGTAAGAACTCTCGGATATACAATGATGTCGTGATGATTTAATATTTCATTCCAACTTCTCCATCTTCCAATTTTTCTTTGAGTATCGCTTCCTGCTACAATTGAGAATTTAGTTTCTGGGTTATTGGTTCTAAGAATTCTTAATGCATCATGTGTGTATGATGGTTTTGGCAAATTAAATTCTACATCACAAACAGAAAATCCAGGCTCATCTGCAACAGCTTTTTTAACCATCTCTAATCGTTGAAATTCATCTTCAAGTGTGCCGCTATTTTTTTTGTGCGGATTCTGAGGAGAAACAACAAACCAGACTTCATCCAAATCAGTATCATCAAGTGCTTTTTTTGCAACAACAAGATGTCCAACATGAATTGGGTTAAACGAACCGAAATATAGTCCGACTCTTCTATTTAGAAGTTTCATTTGCATTATCTTGTGCTTCTGGGTCGTTTATAACTTTGTCAGCAATTTCTTTTGCTCTATCAAGTCTCAACTTTTCATAATAATCAAGTCCAATTTTAACTCGACCATCATTCCTTAGATGCCATAAAGCGTTTGCTCCAATGATTGATTTAGCGTCAACGATTTCTCCTTCTGCAAACATTTCAAAAAACCGTGGAGCTGGTATATGATGAATTTCAATATTCTCATGTTCTCCCGCAACTCCTCCGCCATCTGTTACTTTATCTGAATTTGTAACTCTTGCAACAAATAGATGAATGATTTCAGAAGAATATCCTGGAGAGGCGAAGAAACTGCTTTTATAAAGCAAGTTTTCTTCTTTTATTTTATATCCAATTTCTTCTTCAACTTCTCTTATAGCTGTTTGTTTTGGGTCTTCTCCTTTATCCATTTTTCCAGCGACAATTTCAAAAATATCATCAGTGACTTTTCGATGAGTTGGATACCTGTGTTGTTTGACCAAAACAACTGTGTCCTCATCAGCATTGTAAACCACAACTGCAACAGCATCTGGTCTTGTCAGTTTAAAGCGGTCATAAGTAATTGACTCACCAGACTCTTTCGTTTCTTTTACAGTGGCCTTATCAATTTTGAAATACCCATCGTATTCCCTTTCTTCTGAAACCACTTCAATGTTTACTTTACTCATTTTCTTTATTTTTCAATATCGCTTCTATTCCTGCTTTTGCTCCTTCGCCAAGAGGTCTTTTTTCCCCTTCATCGTCAATTCTGACAAATATAGCTCTTGTTTTACATACGAGCTTTTCTTCGCCAGTATAAACATTATATTTTCTCGCCTCAAGGTTAATGACGATGGATGTTTTTCCCATGCTATCGACATCTCCATAAATCCATACTTGCTGGTTCTCTCGAACTTTTCTTATGAATTTTATTCCTTCCATTTCAGCAGTGACCATCTTATTTGATTGGCACAGCCTTGTCGCTTCAATCACTCCAGCTTTATCAAGCCAAGACATCATTGTTCCACCAAACAGGTTCCCATGTATTCCCAGGTCATTCCTGAGGCAAATTTCTCTTGTAATTAATCTCATATTTCGTTTTGTTTTAAAAGCGAAAAATATGAAATTATCAACCTATTAACAAGACAAAGATACCTTTTTTACTAAACTTGTGCAACTTTTTTTATATGCTTAATTCTCAAAGTATCTTTGCACAACTTAATTTCATCCTCTGTTCCAGTATGCTTGACAGGATTGTCGCTTAATTTTACTGTATCAATCCACAAATCATCAACTTTCACCTGGACAATTTTGACAACGATATTTAAAGGCTTAACTCCAACATCGTTTGTTAAATTTGTTCCAATTCCAAAAGAACATTTAATTCCTAATTTTCGACAATGAAGATGGAGTTGAACTGCGAGTTCTGTGTCCAATCCATCAGAAAATACAATTGTTTTTGACATTGGGTCAATTCCCAGTTTTTTATAATGAGCTACAACTTTTTCAGAAAACTCATATGGGTCTCCGCTGTCATGACGAACACCATCAAATAATTTTGCAAACTTTTTATCAAAGCTTCTAAAGAAAACGTCTGTTGTAAATGTGTCAGAAAGAGCAATTCCAAGGTCTCCTTGATAAACGTTGACCCAATTCTCAAGGGCTCTATAATTTGCTCTTGTATATCCATATTCAACAGCATGGAACATGAACCACTCGTGAGCATGAGTTCCAATTGGACGCAGATTGAGGTCCATTGCAATTCTAACATTGGATGACCCTACCAAAAATGGAGTTCCATTATTAAAACAGCTTTTAAGGTCTTTTGCAACCTCAACTTGATTTTCGTATGAATATCTTCGTCTGGTTCCAAAGTCAGCCATTTTCATAGAATTTTCATGAAACTTCTTCCCCTTTTCAATATTATTCTTTTGTCTTTCTTCACGACTCTTGATTGGTTCTCCAGTCATTTTAAAATAAAGTTCAGAGATAAGAGCCATAAGCGGAACCTCCCACAAAATTGTTCGATACCAATATCCAGAAATTGTGATTGTAAGATTCCCTCCATCTTGGGTAATTCCGATTTCTGAAGAATCGTATCTGTAACTTTTTAGGAAATCAATATATGTGGGTTTTAAAAACTCACAATTTAGTCGAAGGAAAAGAGCCTCTTCTTGAGTTAGCGCCAAGTTCTCCATTTTTTTAAGTTCCTGGCGGAGAATTAGGTCAAATCCTTCTGGAAATTGTGTTTTTCCTCGGTTGATGAAATTGTATTTGACAAAGTGTCTTGGAAAAAGCTCGACAACTGCTTGCTGCATTGTCAGCTTGTATAAATCTGTATCTAAAACAGACTTAATAATGCCGATATTTTCGTTCATTTAAAAGGTTTTGTAATTGGTTATACGAACAAATTTATAAAATGTTTCTTGTTGGGATAAACAAAATAATGTTTTTAACGTAAAAAAGACTATATTTATTTGTAATGCAATTAGAAGAGGCAACATATAAAGTTTTTTTGGACGACCTCAGAGTTCCATTAGACATTTATCCCAAGACTGAAAACGAACAATGGGTGATTGTCAGGAATTTAAAGGAGTTCAAGGAAGTAGTTGAATCTAAGGGAGTTCCAGATTATATTTCCTTTGATAATGACCTTGGTGCAAGTCTGGAGGAGGGAAAGGACGCTGTTAAGTGGATGGTGTATGAAAAGGAGTTAGATGTTTCGAATATGGATTTCATTGTTCACTCAGCAAATGTAAGCGGGGTAAGGGAATACATCGAGGCATTATTAAAAAATTGGAAAAAAGAGTTAAAAAGAAGAAATGAACAACAATAAAATTAGAAATAAGATAAGGGAAATTCTTGAGAAGGAATATATCAAAGAGGACATAAACCAAACTCAAAAAAATAGATTGGTTTCGATTCTAAATTCTCTTGAGTTTAAAAATGATATACTTGCTGCAGGAGGAGAAATTTATGCTGTTGGAGGGATAGTGCGTGATGCTGTGATGGGAAAACTTGGAGATGACCTTGATATTGTTGTCAGAGGAGTTCCTTATGACAAATTATTTTCGATTCTTTCTAAATATGGAACTGCTACCGACACATCGCATGAAAAGGAAACTGGAGAGAAGGATTTCGGTTCTACAAAATTTGTTTCAAGAAACGAAGAGTTCAATCAACTTCTCGCTTCAAATGGAATGGTCAACGATATTGATGTAATGCTTCCACGAAAAGATGCCAAAGACCCAAGCGTGAAAGGACATAGGGGGATTAAATCTGACGTAAATCCTATGTATACGATTCAGGATGACCTGGACAGACGTGATATTACAATCAATGCTATTGCCATGGATTTGGCTGGCAATTTAATAGCAAACAGTACTGGTCTGGAAGATATTAGAAATGGTGTTATAAAAGCTGTTAGTGAAGATGCCTTTGTTGAAGACCCACTTAGAATGTTGAGGGCTGTCAGATTTGCTGCAAGATACAATTATAAATGGGACCCTACCACTGTTAATCTTATAAAAGCAAATGCTGCGCTGCTTGCCGATAAAGCCGAACTTCCAAAAGAAAGATTTCTAATGGAGTTTAAAAAAATGATTGGAAAAGCTGACCTTGGAAGGGCCGTGAAAATGCTTGTCGATTTTGGTATGTATGATTTTATATTTGGAATTCAGCCAAAAATAAGTGATTATAGTAAATTTGACAAGGCTCATAATGTTGGAGAATTTGCTTTCATGATGTTCGAAAATGAACCGCTTGATTCCATAATTCCATTGATTGAGAAAAATATTACAAACGATAATTATTATCTTGATTATGCAAGAACTTTGGTGGAGTATTTTAAAGGCAAAGACCTGGCTAAAACTCCAGTTCAAAAAGCTATGCTTGTTGCTAAATTGTACAAAATATCTGAAGATGCTATGCTTGAATCTTCATATATTCACCCTGACTTCAGCAATATTGCTAAAAAGTTTAAGACAGGAGCTCTTCCAAAAGATGACCACGGATTGGCATTTAAAGGTGAAGAATTTAAAGATTTTGTTGTAAATAAAATAATTGAGGTGGAGGGTGATTTTGTTCCGAAGAGGGATGGTGTAAAAATGGGCAAAGCAAAGACGCTTGTGCTTATTGGAATTTATGAAGAAAAGGTAAAAAATGATGCGGAAGCAATAAAAAACTTTCTTGTCAATAATGTAGATGAGTGGATGAAATAAATTTTATTCACCAATCACAGCAAATGCTGGTACACCTTCCATGTATGCGCCTATAATATTAAATTCATAGTTTTCCATCGCCATTAAATATAAATCATCTCCATCAAACAATGGGTCTGATTTATACTCTGAAATCATTTTCTCAATCATTTTTTCTCTATCATGAAGAAAAACATAATACCCATCAATATTCATGTATCCGATTAAAGTATCTTCAAATCCATCAGCTATTCTTGCTCTTGAATTGAATTGAGTGACTTCTGCAATTAAATCCCCTATTTCTTTGATAAAGAATGTATTAACTCCTTGATACATTGGGATAATAGCTCCTCCAAATCTTTCTGCATATCCAATTAACTTATCTTCATTGTCTTTATCAAACTCTATATCTGGGTCGATTTCTTGAAGGTATTCAATGAGCTCTTTTCTTTCTTCTTGCGTCATAGTGGGTAAAATTATGCGTAAATGTAATGAAGTTTTTTAAACTATGCAATAAAGCTGCTAAAATTCCATTTTTTTGTCTATTTATTATAAAGTATCTGTAAAAAAATCATGGATAATAAAATAGTAATAAACGAAGAGCAGTTTAGAAAATTGGTAATCCGAGAAGCTAAAAAAATCCTTTCTGAAGAAATAATTCAAAAAGAGGATAAAAAAGAAGCTCCAGCATCTAAAAGAAAAGTAACCTTTGAAAAGGTTGAATCTTTGATTAAAGAAATCGAAGGTATGAGTAAATCAATTTCTTCAATTAAAATTGAAGATGGTGATGTTAAGCTTGTAATTTCTGAAAAAAAGACAGTAAAAAGAGATGTTGACATGGATGAATATAACAAAAAGAAAAATGTTATTCATGTAAACGAAAATGAAAAAGATAAATGGAATAGGATGTTGAATTACAAAATTCCATCTGATAACGAAAGATAAAAAAAGCCCTGGGAACCTCCAGGGTTTTTTGTTTATATCTATTTCTTTCATTATATTTTGTTATGGAAGATTACAAGATTGGCCAATATAATTTCAGCACTGACATAATTACTGGCGAAAAAGGTGAAGAGGATGTGATTAATTTTTATTCTAAAAAAGGATATAAACTAATCGCAACATGCAATGATAAAAAATTTGACCTTTTACTTCAGGGTCTAAATAGAAGTCCTTTAAAAATCGAAGTCAAAACAGATTCATATAAGGATACTGGAAATATGGCAATAGAGGTGGAAAGTAGAGGGTCTGCTTCTGGGTTGATGGTGACTGAGGCGGAATACTTTGTTACCCTTTTTAGGTTTAATAATGAGTTGTGGATTATAAAAACAGACGATTTAAAAGAACTCATTACTTCAAACAATTTTTACCTAAAAACTGGAGGAGACCAGGGAAGCAATACCAAATTTTACCTGATAAACAAAGCTAAATTCAAAAAACACTTTCAGGTACATCAACTTACTTAAATTTTTGAGGTTTTGCTGACTATTTATACGTAAACAGCAAGATTTTTTAAGTGAAAGAGGAAGGCAAAATACCAGAACAGGGAAGAAATTTATCCCACACCTCAAAAAGGAGCGCCAAATACAGGAACCCAAAGGGTTCTGCTAAATATTTTGGCCCCTATAGAAATCTTAAATATATTTCAGTTGAAGAGGATGTAAATCCGTCAGATGTGGTTGTTCCTGTAGCGCCATTGAGAAATGAACTAAACCCTAAGGTATGGGAAGCTGATAAGTTGAAGCCAGAGGTTAGACAGGCATTAATTGACATAGCAAATTCATTTTTTGAGTCACTGGAACTTGACATTGATGTTAAAGATATATTGTTTACTGGAAGTCTTGCAAATTATGGTTGGACTGAGGGAAGCGATATTGATTTACACTTAATGGTGGATTATAAAAATTTAAAAGATATTCCTTTCCTTGAAGACTATCTTTATTTGAAGAAGAAAAAATGGACTGATGACCATAACATTTCAATTTATGGTTTTGATGTGGAGCCTTTTGCAAAAGACGAAGAAGGTAAATATGAATATAAAGCAATTTACAGCATAATGAATGATGCCTGGATTGTTCCTCCAAGAAAAGATAAACCAATTATTGATTTTGAAACTGTAAAAGAAAAGTCTGCAAGCATCATGGATGACATTGATAGAATTGATGCCATTAAAGATGTTGATAAAAAATTCAAAGAGTCTGAAAAGTTAAAAAACAAATTGGGTGGAATCAGGTCTATTGGTCTTCACAAAGAAGGAGAGTATTCGAATGAAAACTTAATTTACAAAACACTTAGAAAAGCTGGCTACCTTGATAAACTTGGAGACATAAAACACAGAGCATTCGATTCAAAACTTTCTTTAAATGAATCTGCGGAAAAGGTGCAACTTGTAAATCTTGGAGCAACTCCAATGGTTCATACCCTAAAAGTACAAAACGGAATAGATGGCATGAGTCCAGAAAAAATTGGAGTTATTAAAGACTTTATAAGTTTTGTTTGCGGGAAATTAAAAATGCAAAGTCCAGTTCATGTTTGTTTAAGAAAAGGTAGAGATGCTTATATAGCAACAACTGCTTCTTACGTTCCTGGAGATAATACAAATCACATAAGATGTGGAGGAAGGGCTGTTATTGATATTTTAAGAAGCATTGCCCACGAACTTACCCATAATAGACAAAGAGAATTGGGGATGTTTGGAAATGGGGATGTTGTGCAGAACATAGGAGGTCATATTGAAGACCAGGCTAATTCTGTTGCTGGAATTTTTATAAAGGACTTTACACACAACTATGGTTACGATAACATTTATGATATATGAAAAATTGGTTTAAAAAAATATTAGCAATGACCGTTTTCTTGCTTGTATCTTCACTTGCGCACGCCCAGGGAAGTATTATATTTGACGGCAATAATTACAATCAGTGGATTAAAATTGGGGAACCAGCCTGTGGGGTTGGCTCATTTTATCTTTATGTAAATCAATATTACAGTCAAGCGGATGGATTGTATTATTATGAAATATATGTATGGAGTGATAGTTACTACAAAAATTGTAATCCATCATATACATACATAAAAGATGTTGTGATTTATGTTCACAACGGAACAAATTATTCAAACTCTCTGAGTTATGATTATTTTTTGGCAAGCCCAAAGACAACAACATTCAATGGATGGAATTACTTAGCGTATGTATATAGCGGGAGCGCAAGTCAAAAATTTAAAATAACCTGGAGTGGGGCAACACCTTATTAATTATGGCAGATAAAGAAGTAGAAGTTGGCGGAAAAACCTATGGAGAAAACAGCAAAGTAACTCTTAAAGTATCTACTGTATTGTGGATAGTTGGAGGTCTTATCTCTTTATTTACAACCCTTGCAACAATAGGTTATTTTGATATTAAGGGTGAAGTCGATGAGCAGAAAAGCAAATTTGAACAGGAAAGACTTGAGTATAAAGAAGAAATACGAAAACTTCTTGAAGAGGAATTGAAATACGAGAGAGATAAGAGAGAAAAAATAAGTGAAGACCTTGGAGAAATCAAAGGAGACATAAAAGTTATTCTTGAAAAGACAAGACATCTTGAGAATGGTGGAAGCGGTGGCGTTCGTTCCGATGGACCAGATTCAACATTTAGGCCAGCCCCTCATAATCATTAATACTCAGCATTAAGTTTTCTTGAAGTCCAGTCATGAAATGTAAAAAACCATTTCACTGGAATTATACCTATAAGCATATGGGCTATGCAGTTATGCAACAACCACCAAAAGTGATGCTCAATTACTGGCGGAATAATTCTAAATTTAGGAACATTTGGTCTTGAGGGTTTTCTTGGCTCCCTTAAATTTGCGGGTTTTAACTTGCTTAATTTTTGTTTGTTCCAGGATTTAAGTCGTTCTGGATATGAAGAAGACTCTTCTCTGTAAACGGCCCAGGCAGTTTTTTCTCTAATATTTCTTTTACGAAATTTTTCTATTCTTTTATAGAATCGACCAACACTACCAAGTTCTTCTGCTTCCTCTTTTAAAAATCCGAACATAAATTTTAAACACTTTTGTTATCAAATATACTTGCCTGTCTTCCACGAGCAATAGTTTTATCTGGAACCTGGATTCCATGCTTGGAGGATTTTAAAACAACTTGCGCATGGATTGCTTTGTCTCTATATCCGCCATCTTCTGGTAATCTTGGGTCAACTTTAAATTCATCGTCAAATAGCCATTTTTCTTGAGCCACTCTGATACATTCAACAGTTAAAACATCTTGGTCATTAAGTCCAAGCTGGCTTACATGAAATAACAATGTTGAGTATGATTTTGTTTCTAACTTAGGCGTTTTATCCAGACATCCAGCATTAGCGAAAGTATCTTCTAATCTTTTCTTTTGTGAATTTGAGCCTTCGAAAATCTCAAGCTCCTTAAGCCTTCTAACATCTGATAAAATTATTCTTTCTTCTCCTGCAGCATTAATCTCAAAAGCTTTATTAATCCAATAGTAAGCTCCATTAATTTCACGAATTTTTTCACCATACCATATAATGAATGGTCGAAGTCTTTTTTTAACTGCAATATCTTCTGTCTGAAAATCTATCATATCCATCGTTAGAGTTCTACCGTCTTCAAGTGAAAGTCCTTGAATAACGTCTGGATGGTATCCATCAACATGAGAAAATCTACGCTCTGGAGATTGATTGAGATAATTAAAAATAGGCTCTTTAAGAAATTTGTTCATTTCAACCTTAAGGTTGTCAGCAAAAGCAACTCTATGAAAGTGATATTTGTCAACAAAAATCTTTGCTATAGTATCTTTTCCGCTTTTTCCATATCCACATAATCCAAGTATTACCTTATTCTTTAGGTGTTGCTCAAATATGTGGTCATGCTTGTCTTGGGTAATTACCTCTTTGGGTATTTCGATGTCAAAATTATACTGGTGATTGAACATGGTTATGTGCGCTTTATTGTTTGCAAATATAGTGAAAATATTAATACAAAAAATAAAATTATACAGCCACTTCTGCCTGAATTGCTGGTAGCGAATTATAGCTAATAACTTTTATGTCATCATACTGAAAATCAAAGATACTTTTAATTTCTGGATTTAACCATAAGGTCGGTAATTTTGGGCCCATATAAGGTCCAGTGCTCCAACCTTTATTTCCTTGATTCCAATAATCAATTATATGATTATCTTCCCAGCCTTTTGTTTCAACTTGTTCCCATCCTCCATAAACATTTGTCCTGGACAAAAATGTATTAACTTGTTCCTTGTGATTTGAATAAAGATGAGCATCTCCAAGTGTATGAATGAATTTTCCAGGCTTCATATTTGTTACATGACACATCATGTGAAGCAGAAGTGAGTAAGAGGCGATATTAAATGGAACTCCGAGAAAAGTATCTGCAGAGCGTTGGTACATTTGTAGGGACAATTCATATTTTGGAACTCCCCTATCATTTAATTTTTCTTCTGTATTAAAGTCATCGGTATCTATTCCACCTCTTTCTGATACACGTTTTTCATAAATTTTTAATCTCTCATCATATGATAATTCTCTTGCTTGCACCTGGAAGAATGTGTGGCAAGGGCGAAGAGCCATCTTATCGAGTTCTGCGACATTCCAAGCAGAAACAATAAGGCCTCTATCCATTGGGTTAAATTTAGGATTCGACTTGCCGTCAATTGTTTCTGAAAGTTTATTAATCACGTTTTGAATTTGGTTTATACCTTGACCCATTAAATGATTACCACCCCTTCCTCCGTCTATTTCGTTACCACCATATTCCCAGAAGTAATCTTGCCAATCAACCCATTGCTTTCCGTACACAGGTCCAAGATTTCCATCATTATCAGCCCATTCATCCCAAATACGCACTTTGTTATCAACCAAGTATTTTGTATTGGTCATAGGAAGGTTTTTATAGGCTTCCAGTTTCATATGATTGCCCAAGAACCAAAGAAGTTCATGAGTCACTCCTGGCATCCAAGTTTTCTTTAATGTTAAAAGAGGAAACCCTTCGTCCATATCATAGACCGACTGGTGTCCAAAAATTTTTATCGTTCCTGTACCAGTTCTATCGTCTGACTGATTTCCTTCCTTTAGGATTCTGGCTACTAAATCTACATATTGTTTCATTATTCAGATAGGTCTTCGTGGTGAATACTATATTTAATTTTCATAACATCCATAAACTCAATCGCAAGGGCCTTTTGGGATTTTTTAATTGCCACTCCAGAAATAGAGCCCATTGTATCAAATTCAAGCATACCTTCCATTCCATTGTATTTTAGGCCCATATAAATGTATTTGGCCTCATTAGAGTTTTTTGAAGATGCTGTAATGTCATATATCGACAAAAGTAGGTATTTTCCTGAATATATTTTAGAAATTCCTTCAGAAACTTTTTGAATATTTGAATATTTTTTAAATTCTTCATCGTCTTTAATTATAGACACAATGAATGGCCCACTATAATCCTTTGAATCCTCAAGATATTTAAACGGCCTTACAAAGTCGTCAAGAGTCCATGTAAAATGGCTTGAGAATGATTTGCTGACTGGATTTGCTCTTAGTGATGAAATAATTTTTTCCTTTTCATCTTTTGAAATATCAATTCTTTTCCAATCAGTCTTTGGAGGCGGCTGTCCTTTTGGATGTCCAGTTTTAAGAACTTTACTCTTTATTTTATCACTAACTTCTTTTGCAACGGCTTCATTTGTTAATTTAGATAAGTGTGGCTCTCTGATTCCGACAGCTATTAAAGCTTCTTTACGAATTTGGTCGTTGTCAATATTTTGGTTATTCAACCAGGCAAGTTGATTTTTGGTTATTCCTGCAGCTATTAATGAGTCTTGGTATGCCTTTTCTTTAGCATATGTCGCCCTTTCAAAGCTATCAATTGTTGATTGTTTAAAATAAGGTCGTATTTCATCAAGTTGTTCGGCAATATCTTTAAATGACGTGGCTCCAGAAAATGTTTTTTTATCAGATTTATTCTGTTCTTCTGCAATAATAGATGAAATTATTGTCTTTTTTTCTTTGTCTCCAAAATTTTCTCTCCAAGATTTTTCAGAGCCATAATCATTTGGATTAATTTTTTTAATTTCTGATAAGTCAAGATGCAAAAACTGACAAAGCTCAAAAAGCTTGTTGTTAATGTCAATTATATAAAGCTCAGTGGCTTTTTGTCTTTGTTTTTTGATTTCTTCGTTGTTATCTTTTTCAGGATAAGCTCCATAATCTCTAATTGCAGGCATAAATTCCAATTTTGTAAAAATTAAGAAATTATTGCCAAAATAACAAATTAAGGAATTGAAAATATTTTAAAATATTCTTCAGTTGTAATTTCTCTTTTGTTTAAATTTTTAACATATTCCAACTGCCCTTCAATAAAATCAACGTCTTTTTTCATCTTGGCCGCCTCTTCAAACTCTTCGTGGTCAGATAACGTCTTCATTTTCTTATTAAGAAATTGAAAGAGTCTCTCAGCCTCTTGTTCTATCTCTCCAAGAGGAATAAATTGTTTTGATTCTATTGTCTTTTCAACCTTAAGCTTATTTGATAGGGTGATTAATCTATCATACCCCATTCTATTTGTTATAACTACTATTGACTGATTAGGGTCAAGGAAGTTTTTTATTTCGGCAAGTCTATACGGGTATTTTTTTTCCTGTACAATCATAGATTCATTTGTCTCTATACTCTTTTGATATTTGAAGTATCCGCTGTATAGAATCCCTATTTCCTTTAATAAGTCTCCTTGATTTTTACAGCTACTCAAAACGATTGAGTTTGGTTTTTTTGGGTCGCTTATTCTTATGAAATCTGATTCTACTACTTTTATGTAATTTCTATCATCATGGTCATCTGAGCTGCTAAAATCGCCTCCGAATTGAACTATAGGTTTTCCAAAATGATTGAACCCAAATTCAAGGAATAAATAAAAATAGAGAGTTACTTTTTCTGAAACTTCTGGTTCTTTATATTTGAACCTAAAGAGTTCACTCCTGGATTCTATTAATTTATTTTTGGTGTTTTCTTCAATTGGAATATTTTCCATTCCAAAATTATTGCCTCCATAAATAAAATCTACATTATTCATTGCAGCTTTGTCGGTTTCATTTTTAAGATTTGTTAAATCCCTTATTACATTAACCTCAAGCTCCCTACTATATGATAAGCCACAATTCTCAAGGAACTTTTTAACTTCTCTCAAGCTTGATTCTGGTGCTCCAGAATTATTTGATGATTCAAATTGGAGATAGCTGGTTTCTGTGTATCCAAATTTTTCAAGAATTTCCTTTATATCCAGATAATCTTTACTATCTATTATGCTCTTATCCAGAAAGTTATCTCCAGATTTTGCAATAAATATCATGTTTCTTTTACCATTAGAAAATGGATTTGGTATTATGCAGAAATCAAAACTCAATTCTTTACTCATAATTTTAGTTATAAATAGTTTGGAAATTATTCGACCTATTTACGTAATATATTACAAATAAAATGTCAAAATTTAAAGTTAAAAAAGGCAAAAAGTTCTTTTGGGGTCCAAGGTGTAATTTTTTTGGAAAAAATGCTGGAGAATTCAATGTAAAAGCTTATTTCTATGATGACTGTGCGTATAGGTTATCAACCAACTACGACCAAATAAATAAATTAACTGGATGGTCCTATAATTTATTCCCATTCTATGACAAAGATTCAAATACAATAAAGCCTGGACATCATAAAAACAGCGTTAGATTCGGCTGGAGATGTGTAGATGGCCAGGAAATAGAGATTATGGCCTATGTTTATATTGATGGTATTAGAAAGGAAAAATTAATGCTTTCCATTCCTACAGGAGATTGGGTACATCTGAATTTCAAAGAAACAGACAGCTTTTATACATTTAAGGCTGTAGCAGAAAGCGGAGAGACCTCTTTTGCTAAGTTCAAAAAAAACAGCACTAAAAAGGGTTTTCTTGGACTATTTATTCATAGACTGTTTCCTTATTTTGGCGGTAAAATACCGTCTCCACATAGGATGACAATCGAACTTAAATATTTAAACAAATTTGTATGAATTTATCAGAAGAAGATATAAGGGCCATGGTAAGGGAGATGTTAATGTCTGGAGAAATCAATGAATATGACGCTCTTTATCAAAGAGAGAAGGAGTGGAAACAGGAATCAAAAGAATTAAGAGCATTACTCATTGACTTATTGAAGAATATCGAGAATGATGATTACAGAGAGGGTGTTGGAAAAATTGATTCGGTTGTAGGTAAGCTTCAGTCTTGGAAAAGGAAAATTGAAAAATTTCTAAATTAATAATCAAATAAATAATAAAAACCATGAAAGAAATAACAGAAGTATGTTCTTGCGATTGCGAAGAATGCTTGGATGGTAATTGTGAAAATTGCACTTGCCAAAGTTGTGATTGTGACGGTTGCCAGTGCGAAAACGCAAAAGGTTAATCAGTTTTATACTGATGAAGTTCTGGGCGACTTTTTAAAATGTAGTTCCAGTTAATATCTTCCAACTTACTAAAATTACAGAAAGCCAGAAATTTTTCTGGCTTTTTTATTAACAAAACCTCCCATCCAAGAGGGCTTATTTCATTCATATTTCTATTAATTACCAAGTGAGATAAATCTGGGTCATCAAACATACAACAAAGCTTTATTGAATAGAAGATGTCGCCCTTCATAAATTTATTATAATCACAATATTTGAGCATCTCTGGTCTTTTCTCAAGAAGATTAATCCAATCAATATTCGTAAGCGTACTCATGTCAAGAATATCAATATCCCTTTCTCCAGTTTGAATTAATATCTCTGAAACCTGATAGCCTTTTAGAGATTTATAATTTACCTGCTCAACAATTTTTCTATCATACTTATATCCCTGAATAATATTCATGGATTCTCTAAAATTAAAAGTATACTTAGACATATTTATCTTATCCAAAAAATATGCATCTCCAAGTGCAAGTAACATTGCTGCCTCAACTGTGTTTATTTTTTCTAAATCTATAGGGAAGAATTCAATAAAATCTGGTCTTCTCATGAATAGAAATGTCAAGTCTTTTACTTTATAATCGTACCTACAGAGACTCTTCTTGATTTTATCCAGGTCATCAACGTTTTGGTCAATGCATCTGATTAACACTCTTATTAATTTCATTTTATCAAACC